>Ga0190268_10000036_pt1 | contig 51598 bp, 108 predicted proteins | sample Popmic249T_FD_133750 | JGI IMG/M metagenome (GOLD analysis project Ga0190268, IMG submission 133750) | Populus adjacent soil microbial communities from riparian zone of Blue River, Arizona, USA - 249 T | ecosystem: Environmental > Terrestrial > Soil > Riparian zone | place: USA: Arizona... | reverse complement strand
GCGCGGACGGCAACGTCTACCGGGGCATCTGCGCCAAGTGCGACATCGCTTTGAACGCTATGGTGTTGGAGTGGATTGGGGACCCCTTGGCCGGCGAGAAGATGCAAGCGTACAGGATTAGGGTGGACAATGGCTGAGCCGCTCCCCGACCTCACCGATGCGGAGTTGGACGGCTTCTCCGCGATTTCGCTAAGCGACCGTGCCAGCGCCGTGGCCGCGTGGCGCGCCGACACGGAGCCAGTGGCCGTCAACCTTCTGGAAGCAACTGAATACGCGGGGGACGCATGAGCGACCATAAGGTGATAACCTCCAACCAGCACGGCGAGCAGGACTACGCACTGCCAAGCGGCGGCCTCGCGACCCGCACTCCGCGAGGGTACTGGTACCTGCGCGGCAAGGGCGGGAACGTGCCCGACTTCACGGACGATGACATACTCGGGTTGGCCGCCGTTATCCGCGCACTGCACCAAGGGTGGAGGCCATAATGTGCGAGTGGGGAACGGATGTGCTGCTGCCGGTGATTGTGCCCGCTAATCTAGCGCACAACGGCAAGACGCATCCGGACGTCAAGGGGGTGGATGCCTGCATAGCCCCGCTGGTTAACGCCCTCAACGCGCACGGCATCCTGACCGCGAAGAGTTTTTGCGGGCACGGCAAGGCGCCGGGGTGGATACTTCTGCACGACGGACGCACGATCATAATTCACGCACCGCGCGAGGAAGCGCCGCTATGAAGGTCTCACGAGAGCCAGCCATGGCCGTGGGCGTGATCGGTGCCGGCATGGCCCTGCTTGTCTCCTACGGCATCCTGAGCGGCGAGAAGGCAACGCTTTGGGGCACCTTCCTGACGGTGCTGATCCCCATCGCGCAAGGCTGGGTCACGAGGCGCTTCGTTATGCCGGTGTCCAAGATCGAAGCCGCTGGTATCGACGTGGAAACAATTTCCAACAGGGCGGAGGTGGCGGATGGACGCTAAAGAACTTTCTCGCGTGGTCGCGGATGGTGTTGGGGTCGGCATTGGTACGCTACGCGCGCGCCTGCTCCAGTGGAACCTTGCCCTACACGCGATGCTGGACATGCAGGCGGCCCAGCACCGCGTGCGCGCGGTCTGTCGAACTCAGGAGGAATACGAGACCGCCGTGTCTCGATGCCCCCTGTTCGACGGCACTCCTGCCCGGCAGAAGGCACTGGAACGGGTGGGAGACCTGCTTGTCCATGGCAAGAGTCCCGAGGAGGCGGCGCAGGGTGCGAACCCGTACGCGCACAGCATTATCCCGAGCGCCGACGCTCTTGCACGTGCAGGAGAGAGCGCCGAGAAGGCAAGCGCCACGATGACCCTGTTCGCGCCTGCATACCACGCAACTGGGCAGACTCGCGGGCGGGGACGAAACCGCCGGTTCCAGAAGCGAAGCGGGTTGTCGCATGGACGCTAACGAGAAGATCGGAACGCGTTCGTGCGTTGCAACTGGACCAGCAAATGAGCGACGTGCAAGAGTTGCGTAGCGGCTTGCTCGCGCACGTCGTCAAGCGCATGCGGCGAGCCATTGAAGAGGCGCGCACGCGAGGCGGGATGCGGGTTGGTCCGTCGCAGGTACATGTAGACGCTTCAGAACTTGAACAGGTACTCAACGTCCTAGAAAAGGCGCGCGATGCCGCGCAAACGTCCTGAGTACACTTACGACCGCGTGGCAGGCAGGTATCGCGGACCCGGCGGCCGATTTGTTCAGCCTGCACAGGTCCGCGCGTGGCTGGACGTAGCTCTAGACACCGCCACGAAACGTATTGACGGCCTCGCAACAGCCCTGCGGACCGGCAACATAGACCTGATCTCCTGGGAAGTCGCCATGCGCCGCGAGATCAAGAACGTCTCCCTCTACAGCGCTGCGGCTGCTAAGGGTGGTTGGGCGCAGATGAGCGATGCGGATTACGGGCGGGTGGGGCAGTACGTACGAGGCCAGTACCAGTACCTACGCGGTTTCGCCCAGGACGTGCAGGCGGGCCGACAACTGCTGGACGGCAGGCTGAACGCCCGCGCGCACCTATACACCCAAGCCGGACGCCCTCTCTACCACCGCATAGAGATAGCCGAGCAGGACTTGCGCGGATCTACCGAGAAGCGCAACAAGCGGCACCGTGGGGATTCGTGCGCGGGGTGCGTGGCGGCCACGGCGGCGGGTTGGCACCCGATCAAGAGCAGGGAAGTACCCGAGATTGGGGCACGCGATTGCCGTACGCGATGCAAGTGCGAATGGGAATTCAGGTGATCTGTCGATAAGGGGCATGCGGAGAAACTCGGTGGCGGTCACGGCCTCCAAGCAGTCGGTAACTTTCGGATGCATGCCTCCCATTTGGCGTATGCCGCAACCCCGACCTCGCATTTCCCCTCGGGCATGTCAGCGATGATCTTGCCCATCCACTGTCGGGCCTGATGCACCGCTTCAAGCCGGATCTTGTCGGGTGCGCCAGCGCCTTCTCGAATGACTTGGTCCAAGCAGGCGAGTGCGGAGGCGTGATAGTTAGCCCCGCTGCACAGGCCCTCGGGTGGGTTGGCGAAGAAACTGGCCATCTGCGGGCGCGCCCACGCGAGCAGCGCGCCTAAATCGGAGTTGCTCACTTCTGGTTGCAGAAGTACCACGTGCCGAGATTCTTGCTATAGCCGAACGTTCCGCACTTCATCTTGTCCGCAAGGCGGCGGATCGCTAGTTCATCACCGAAGCCGTAGATCGGAGCGCCGATCTCCGTGCCCTCTACGCGGATCGGCAGGCCACCTGCACACCGGGTCCACTCTTGCTCCGCGCGCTTGATCCGAGTCGGGGTCATCGTCAGGTCGATCATCGGTGGCTCTCTGGCTAGGGCGGCAGTCTCTCTGTACCAATGGTAACACCCTCTGAGCAGGAGCGCAAGGGTCTTGATATCGTCTCTTGACGACAGGGCGTCCGGAGCGTATAGTGCAGGTATGAAGTAAAGACCGGTGCGGCGAGAGAAGTGGGAAGCGGTAGCGCTAGGTTGCTACCGCCGGGCGGGTTCGAATCCCTCCGCCGCGCCTTAAATGGTCTCTAGGGTAGCTCCTGAAGAGCGCTGTCCCGGCGCCTGAGACCATGTAGGGAGACACGGGACACAGGGCCACGGGAAAGGCTCCTTCCTTCGCGATGCGCGGAGGGCGGGGCTTTTTGTCGTTAGGCACCAACCCAGGGTCTCAGCACCCCCGCAGTAAACGCGTCCAGCGATGCGCCAGGACGCACCAGATCCCACCTCGCTACGGATGCCGTAGCGCCACCTTCCGATGCGGAAGCACTGATGGAAATCACCGAAGCACAGCACCGCGAATACCTGTCGTTCCTGGCCCTTCAGATGAGCCCCACGGACATCACGTCCAAGGTGGCGAAGCTGGAGAAGGACAACCAGAAGCAGCGTGACGAGATCCGCGAGCGCGACGAGAAGCTAAAGGCCGTCCCCGCCGAAGGATCGAAGGTGCTGACTGCGGAGGAAGCGAAGGAATGGGAGGCGCTACAGGCCCTCGCACTGCCCGCCGCCGAGGTCAAGAAGATCGTCACGGAACACGGCGACCTGAAGAGCAAAGTCGCAACCCGAGAGCGGCAGGACGGGCTTGCGAAGGCCGTGGTTACCGAGGGATGGGTCCCGGAGAGCGCGAACGTGCTGGACATGATCCTCGGAGATGCGCCCTTCGAGACCAAGGACGAAGAGGTTGAAGTGTCCGAGGGTGGTGCGAAGGTGAAAAAGACGCTGGCGGTGGGCTACGTGACCGTGGACGGTAAGGCGATGCGTCTTTCCGAGTGGGCGAAGGCCAAGAGCCTGCCCGACACCATGTTCGCGGCCAAGGCTGGTAGCGGGGACCCCACGCTGCCAGCACAGCGCGGCGGGCGCGGCGCCTCTTCGGATGGCGCGCGCACGGCAGAAGACCACAAGAAGGCGGTGACGGCGCGGGTAGACTATTCCGTCTGACGCACACTGACACAAGGGTTCAACATGGCTCTAGTTACTCGCGCCGCTACGGCGCATGTGGATACGACCACCGGCATGAAGGCCGCGCAACTGTCCGGCGACTACATTGCGGGTGAGGCGCTGGACGCCGTTGCGCCCTGCTACATCAAGGAGTTTGTCGGCGGACGGATGATGGTGTACATGAGCAACGGCACCGCAGCCGACGCCGCCGCCAAGGTGGACGGGTTTACGCCCGTGGCCTACGCGGCTGGCGAGCCGGTGAAGCTGTTCGGCCCCGGCACCCGGTTCGGGTACGGCGACTTCGCCGCTCCCGGCCCCCTCTACCTGGGCGCTACGGCTGGTAGGCTGGCCGATGCCGCGACCACTGGCGGCACCGTCGCAATCGCCAAGATCATCTCCCCCACGGATATCGTCGTCCGTGCACTCGTCGCTTAAGGAGATCCGCACATGGCCGTAACTGGCACCTACACAATCGCGGATCTGCTCAGCAACCGCGACGCGGCCGAAAGCCGCATCATCGACTACGGCGTAGAAAACCTCGTCCAGCCGCTCACGGATGCCCTGGCTGCGCACAACGCGCAGGTTCAGAACATGCTTGGCGATCTGGTTGCCCCTACCACGGAGCGCACGGGGACGTATGGGGTCGAGCAGGACGCCAACATGGAAGAAGTGGATGAGTTTGGCGAGGTGCGGACGCAGAAGGCACAGGCTCGCGGCAAGGTCGCATGGCCGATGCGCAAGCGCCAGATCGCCACCGGCTGGACGCGGGACTACTTCATCCGCTCCACCGTCTCGGACATGATCGAAAAGCAACTGCTGATGCAGCGCGGTCATGTCAACGCCCTGCGGCGCGGCATCCGCGACACCCTCTTTGGTCCCACCAACTTTACCGCAGTCGAGCGCTTCGCCACCGAAGCCGTGGGCGAGACGCTGGCGGTCAAGCGCCTGCTCAACGCGGACGGCGACCCCATTCCGATCAACCGCAACGCCCTCTCGTTCAACGGGGCAACGCACACGCACTACGTCGCCACGGCGAGCACGTCCGGCGCCGGGCTCAACACGGCCCTGATCGCGCTCGTGGACAACGTGGTGGAGCACGATCACGGCGGCGCGCTGCGCATCTACATCAACAGGGCGCAGGAAGCGGTCGTAAAGACGCTGACGGACTTCGCGCCGTACGTGGAGGCCGGCATCATCCCCGGCACCGCCAACAACCGGGCGGACGGCGTGCTTGACATGTCCCGGCTGGACAACCGCGCCATCGGCCGTTTCCACGGCGCGGAAGTCTGGACGAAGCCGTGGATGCCTGCCGAGTACTACTTCGCCTTCGACGCGAGCGATGCGCGCAAGCCTCTCCGCATGCGCATCCCGCCCGAGCGCCAGTTGCAGGGCCTTTACATCGACGCGGAGACGGAGCTGTTCCTTCTGCACGCCCGGCACATGGCGTCCCTGTTCGGCTTCGGCGCGTGGACGCGCACCAACGGGGCGATCCTGTGGGCGAACGCTGGGAGCGGCGGAGTCTACACGGCGCCCACCTTCACCTGATCGGGGGAGTGAAACGATATGGCTGAGATTCAGGCTGGCGGCCTGTACCGCGTCGGCGACAAGCTCGTGAACGCGGAGGGCAAGGAAGCGGAGCAGGAGGAACAGCCCGAGCAGGAGAAAGAGGGCACTCCCGAGGCGTACCCCTACGCCGGCATTCTGGCGGATGGCGGGTATGGCACTTGGGAAGCCGTGCAGAACGCCAGCGACGAGGAGCTACTCGGGCTGGACGGTATCGGCAAGGCCCGTCTGCGCGAGATCCGTGCTTTTGAGGGCTGACGCATGGCCGTGACTGCCGCCGACTTCATCCAGCCTACGGGGCGCGTGTACGAATCATGGTTTCCGGGTGAAGACCTGCCCGCGAATCTCACCCTGTGGCTGGAGCAGGCGGCGGCGCTCACGCCGGACGGAGCGACGGAGGCACAGGGTGACGCCATCGCGCTACCGTACGGATATTACCGCGCATTCGACGCGAAGTTTTGGGCGCTGGCCGGCTCCCCGGACACTGCCAACCTTGAAGGCGTGGGCGGCCGGTCCATCAAGGATCAACGCGGCTGGTTCAGCAAGGAAGCCGCGAAGTACAGGGCTGAGTTCGAGGTGGCGCTAGGCAACGCCGGAGTGGTGGAAACAGTTTCCGCGTCTGGCTCCTTTATGCCGTCCGAATCCGTCCCCGTGACGGTGGTGTTCTGATGGGACTCCTCTTCGACGCCGGCACCATAGCCGAATTCGTGCGGATATCCGAGTCAGAGATGCCGGACACCGTGGCGATCACGACGTACGCAATCGCGGAAGGGGAGTTGGGCGGGCGCATCAAGGGCGCGGCTGATGTAGTAGTGACGATGGGCAGAGTGCAGAGGAAGGGGGACGCGCTGTTGCTGTCTCTGCCGCTGGGCGTGGAGGTGGAGGAAACCAGCGAGATCGCGGTAGAGTCTCCCCGGACTGGCTTCTCTGGCACCTACGTTGTCGAATCGCTCGACCTGCATTCGTTCAGCGTCCACCAGCAATTTGAGATCACGCCCAAGGGCGCAGCATGAGAGGCGGGCTCAAGGTGACCGGGCTCTCCGGTCTGGTTGCCAACATCCACGCCGCCCGCCGTGCCGTGCCACGCGAGGTGCGGAAGGCCGTGAGGGCCAATGGGATCGCGCAGCGCGAGGAAGCAGAGGCGGCGTGCCCTCGGGATACGGGCTACATGGCGAGCAAGACGCGCGTTGATTTCTCGGCCGAAGGTCTTACGTACGATGTCGGATACTGGGAAGAAGACTTCCCCGACGTGCCGTACTTCTGGTTTGTGATTCTCGGCACCTCGCGCATGGCCGCGAACGACTTCCTCTTTCAGGTGCACCAGGGGCGGAAGGCGCGGAGCACGAAGGCCGTTGGCGACGCAGTGCGCAGGGCCTTGGGATCGCTCCGGAAATGATTTCCTTCGCTGCGGTGCAAAAGGCGGCGGTCGCACGCTGGAAGGGATACGGTCCTCTGACCGCCATCATCGGGGGGCGGGTGCTGGACGGGATCGCGCCGAAGGGCACCATGCATCCTTACCTGCGCATCGGCCAGAAGACGGAGATGCCGGCCTTGCTCCACCTCGGCGGAAACGGCTGGGCGAACACCCTGAACGGACACATCTTCAGCCGCGTCCTAGAAGACAGCGAAATCGCGGCGATAGCGGAGCAGATGAATGCGGCGGTCGTGGAGCCCCTGACGTTGGAAGGCTACGGGACGGCGGTGCTTAAGCCGGATCTTCTCGTGACGCTGGAAGAAGAGGACGGGCTTCTGAGGCACGGCAACCTGCGCTACCGAATCACCACGTACCCGACAGGATGAGGATGCGAGTAGATGCAGAGGTAGAGGGCCACATGTGGCGCTACCGCGTTCTGAGTGAGGCGGGGGAAGAGGTACGCCGCGTGAGGTGGGCCGACTCCGAAACAGGCGAAGTGGGTATATGGGCAGACAACTTTGATGGAGTGGATGTAAGGATTTTCCCTTTCAGGATTTGGGACAAAGAGAAGGGCGAAGTCGCCGCGTCCTTCCCCGCATGACCGAATCCACGCGAGCGGCCCTCATCCATCTGCTGACTGCTGCGCTGCGGCTGCTGACGGAGGAAGGCGCCGCGCCGAAGCGGGTTCAGGAAGAGGAGTGGAGGCCGCGCTTCCTTGGTGACACACGCCCAGCGGGAGAGACCGATGCCGAGCAAGCAGAAGCCGAGTAACGCGACGGCCGAAGAGCCGACGTTCGAGGTGATCCGCGTACCGAACATGCACAACGAACGCGGGCGACTGGCGCGCGAGGCCGCAGAACTGCCGATGAAGGAACTGGCGGAGCGGGCGGCGGCGGTCGGAGTGGACACCATCGGCGCCAACAAGGAAGAGATCGTGGAGCGCGTGCGGGACCTGCGCGGCACCTGAAACCAACACCTGAAGCGAGGATACCGCGATGCCGTTTCCGTACGATCCCACCAATGCCCGCGTGCGCGTCTCCACCACGCTTGCCGGCACCTACACCGTCGTGGGCAAGGTGCGCAACGCCTCGATTGACGAGGGACAGGAGAACCGCACCAAGACGAAGTACCTGGGCGGGCAGACCATCCGGCCGGGCGACAACACGCTCTCGGGTTCGGTAGAGTGCCTGTTCGATGATGGAGACACCACGGGGCAAGAGATCCTGAAGACCGCCAAGCGCAACGGTACTTCGGTATTCCTCCAATACTGCCCCTTCGGCACAACCACGGGCCTGAAAGTTGACCAGTTCGAGGCAAACATTACCCGCCTGACCTACGGCCTGAACGCAGACGAAGAGATCATCCCGCGCACCTTCGATTGGGAAGGCGTTGACGACGCGCCCACCACGATCACGCTCGCTTGATCCTAACGCCCTCCCCACAACGCAAGCACACCACTCGTGAGCCTCAAAGACTCGATCCAGTCCGCCTCTCAGTCGGCCATCAAGCGCGAACTCGTGACCCTGCCCGTGGCCGGTGCGTCCGTGCAGGTGCGAAGCCTGATGTCAGGCCCCGTGCAGCGTATGGCGAACGCCGCGAAGGAAAAGCAGAACACGATTGCAATCGCGCTCGCGACGGAGGACCCGAGCACGGGTAAACTGATCTGGAACGTGAACTCCCAGGAGGACCGGGACGCAATTGAGGGCCTGCACGTCAACGACAGCCTAGCGATTCTGGCCGTGGTCAACCGCCTTTCCTACATCGGCGAAGAGGCCGAAGCGCTGGGAAAAGAGAACTCTTCCACGGAGGAGAAGAGTTCGACTATCTCCTGAGCGGCTTCTTGAACCGCACCGTCTCCGAGATGTGGGAGACGGTAACCCGAGAGGAGTACGTCAAGTACTACCTGCTGTCCAAGAAGTACCCACATCTTTTCGTGGGCACAACCCTGTAAAAACCTGCTCCGGGCAAGACACGAATGGTACAGATTGCCCGAGTGGTTACGACGATGGAGGCGGACCCCAGCGACATGCTGGCCGCCTTCGCCGCCGTGCAGCGCGGGACGCTGGAACTGGCGGGCCATCTGGAACGCCTGTCCGGCATGTTCTCCAGCAACCTCACCTCTGCCACCGCAAAGGCGGAGGCGGGGCTTTCGCGCGTGGTGCAGCCGTCCAACGCAGCCGCCCGCGCCATAGCCAACGTAGGCGAAGGGGTAGGCCGCACCAGTGAGCGCTTCCGGCAGTTGGCGCAGCCTGCGGAGCGGGTGGCTCCCGCGCTTACCCGCATCGCTCCTGCGGCGCGTACGGCCTCCACAGCGGTAGACACCCTCACCCGGTCCACGAACAGCGGTAGAGACGCGCTGGGGCGCTTCGTGGGGGCAGGCAAGCAGGCCGGCGACGAAGTAACCGCGCTCGCCAGCAAGGTAGACAAGGCAGGCGGGGCCTTTGGCCGCTTCGTGGTGCGGGTGAACGAGGCGCAGAAAGCGCTGTCGGAAGGCTTCACGCCCGCGCAAAAGGCCGCCAAGGAGATCGCGGACCGCTTCATGGCGACAGGGCTAAAGCTTACCCTCGGCGTCACGCTCCCCATCGCCTTTGCGGCCGGATCGGTAGTCAAGGCCGCCGCCGAGATGGACAGCCTGAAGCGCGGGTTGATCGCCGTAGCGGGGAGCGCGGAAGAGGCGGAGCGGCAACTGGCCCGGTTGCAGGACGTGGCGAAGTTGCCCGGCCTTGGCTTTCAGGAGGCCATTCGCGGCTCCGTCTCGCTACAGGCGGCCGGCTTCAGCGCCAAGGGTGCCGAGCGGTCCCTGATGGCCTTCGGCAACGCGCTGGCGACCGTGGGCAAGGGCAAGGCTGACCTGGACGGGGTGACGCTGGCGCTCACGCAGATTGCCAGCAAGGGCAAGATCAGCGCGGAGGAGATCAACCAGCTTTCCGAGCGGGTGCCGCAGGTCCGCAAGGCAATGCAGGCGGCGTTCGGGACGGCGGATACGGAGAAGTTGCAGAAGTCCGGGCTTTCGGCCACCGCCTTCGTGGAGGGGCTGACGGAGCAACTGCTGAAACTGCCGGCCGTGACGGGTGGCGTGGGGAACGCGTTCGAGAACATGAACGATGCGCTCTTTCGCACGCGCGCCGCCATCGGGGAACAACTCCTGCCGGCCGTCATCCCGCTGGTGAATGGGCTGGCGAACCTGCTCTCTCAGGTGCGCGAGGTGAACCCGTACACGCTGCGTACGGCCATCTCCTTCGCCGCCGTGGCCGCCGCCGCCGGACCGCTGGTGCTGTTTATCGGTGGGGTGATCTCGGCGGTAAGCACGCTGGCAACGGCTCTCTCCATCGGACTCCTGCCGTTGCTGCTGGCGAGCGGACCCATCGTGATCGGACTGGGCATCATCGCGGCATCCTTCGTCATGGTGGGGATGGAAGCGCTCGCGGCTGCGGCCGATGCCGAGGCGGCGGCGTCGAAGTTCCGTTCGTCTTTGCTGTCCATGGACGATGCGGTACTACAGTCCAGCCTGATGGCGAAGTCGCGCGCGACGGATGCTTTGATCCGCACGCGCAACGCGCTGGCGGACGATCTGAAGTTGCTGGGCGCGCCGCAGGAGGCCCCCAAGCCGGGTCCGCTTCGTCGGTACGCGCGCGCTGCTACGGCCCTTGACCGCGCCTTGGGCGTTCCCACGATCAACGTACCGCTGGAAGATCCCCTGATCGATTCCAAGCGCCAGCAGTTGGCGACGGTCGAAGGGATGATTAATGATCGCGCCCGTGAACTGGGTGAGATCACCAACGAGCTCCACGCTCGACAGGCGCGGGCGCTGGAGCCTCGCACGCCCGTGCTGGACCTGACGGGAGGCGCGGACAAGATGGCCGCCCAGCGGCGTGCGCTACAGGATCTCACGGCGGATATGAAGGCGCTCTTCATGTTCTCCGGGGCGACCTTCAAGAACGACCTGCCGCAGAACATCCAGCAGCAGCTTACGCTCGTTGACAGCCTGACGGACAGGATCACGCAGGCTGGCGCCGCGCTGGGCAAGATGGGCGCGGCGGCTCCGGACGGAGCGGTGCAGGCGTTCGCGCGACTGAACCTGCAACTACAGATCGCGAACCGCGAGTTGCAGGAGATGGCGGCCCAGTGGAACGGCCTCGCCAGCAGGGCGCCGAACATGGGTGCGGTGCCGGTCAACAACATGACGGGGATGTTCAATCCCAACGCCAACCGTGCGCTGAATCCCAGCGGGGGCAACGCGGCGCGCGGCAGCATGTTCGGAGACGGCTTCGGGGAGAACCTTGGGCTGGTGAGCACCGCCCTGCTCACCCTTCGCGAGAGCGCGTTGCAGGCTGGCCGGGTGCTGGTCCGGGCGGTGGAGCAGGCGGCTTCTGCCGGCGGGCAGTTCGCGTCCAACATATCGTCCTACGCGGCCGAGGCGGTGAAGGGTGGCGCCGGACTCGCCACGGCCCTTTCCAAGGCCGTGCCCTTCGCCGCCGTCATGGAAGTCACCACGGGTTTCTTTCAGGCGCTACAACCAGCACTGGACGCGCTCACGCTACCCCTGCGCATGCTGGGCGAGATTCTGTCCCTGCTGATGATCCCCGTGCTGCGGCTGCTGTTCCCGGTGTTCAAGGTTGTCGCGGTGGTCGCGTCCTACCTGGGTGAAATCCTCGCCAAGGTAGCAGGTGCAATCGCGACAGCAATCGGCTCGCTGGTTCGGGGTATCGGGCGGCTGGTCAACAAGCTTCCCGGCTCTCCCGGAGACCCGTTGGTGAAGGCAGGGCAGGCGATGATCGACCTTGGCAACGGCTTCAAGGACGCCGCCAAGGAGATGGCGGAGAAGCGCAAGGAATTACAGGGGATGTCCTTCGAGGATGCGTTGAAGAAGACATCCGAGGCCGCCGACAAACTAACGGAGTCGCTCATCAACGCGGTCGACGGCTTCAAGATCGAGCCTTACCGCTTCGCCGCGCTTCCTTCTGCGCCTCGCACCGTGCCGGAGGTGAGCCAGTCCCGCGCCGCACAAACCGTTGCGCCCGTCCAGCAGAGTGTGAGCATCGCACCTACAATCGTGTTCAATGGCTCGGAGGACAACACGTTTCAGGACATGTACAGGAAGTGGTATTACGGGCTGCGCGACCTCGCGCGAGGAAACCCGGCGCTTAACGTGCAACTCGCATCCTACCCGGAGCCCCGGTGATCCTGCTCACAATTGCGGGTCAGGAAGTCCGCATGGTCCGCTTCAAAAAGCGGATGGACGGCGTGATCGGGGAGGCGGTGCGCTCTCTCGCCAACACGCTGCTGGACGGGACTTCTGCGACAGCGCGCGCGTGGGAAGGCGAAAGCCTGCCGATGCTGCCGGAGGATGTTGCCACCCTTGAATCAGCCATCGCGGACGGCCCGGTGGTCTGCGTGATTCGCGAGGAAGAGGTTCTTTGCAAGGTGACGGCGGAGAGCGCCGAGGTGGGTCCTGACGTATCCGGAAACGTGGCCGACTGGAGCGAATTCAACGACACGCTCAACCTGCTGCTTCGGGAGGTCTAGTGGCTCGCCACCTGACCGACTTCGGCACGGATACGGCCGGCTCCGCACCGGTGGGTTGGACGGAGGCGCAGGACGCCGCGTTTGCCAAGGCAACGGTTCGCGCCGACGCGTGGGGCCTGTCCGGTCAAGTGCTCCGGCTTGAGCCGCGCAACTACATCGGTGGCAGCGACGCAATTAAGTATTCGCTCGTCTGGACGGGTATTGGCAGCATCAGCGGACCCACGCAGGAAGCCGGGCGCATCAAGGTCCACGTGTGGGCGTACGATGGTCAGACGTTCGGCCTCGTCCGTGCTCAAAATTCAGCGAACGGCAGTAGCTACCAGTGCGGGATCGACGGCTTCGGCACCCGGCAACTGCGGCGCCACACCGGCAACCTCGCGCACACGGTCTTGGATTCGGGGGCCGGCGGGCTTTCCGTGGACACGCCGTACGGTTATCGACTGTCGGTTGATGCCGGCGGGATGGTGGAGTTCAAGCTCTGGACGTGGGATGATGGAGAGGCGGATTACGGGGAGAGCACCGCCGCCACTTACGACGCCACGGACGGCGCCCCGCTGGCCGCAGGGTATGCAGGCGTGGGCTTCAACGGCGCGACCCCATACAGCGCCGACAATCCGTTTGCCAACCCGTATCACTGGGTAGAATACGACCGCGTGGGCGTGGGCACGGCCGGAGACACGGCCCCCCTGGATTGGGGGTTCCTTCCGCCCTCCCCGTTGGTAACCGTCTCGGAGATCCGGCGCACGACCTCTCGAATAGGCGCAGGAGCGTTTGTGGCGGCCTCTGGCGGCTCTGCGGTTCACGCGGCCACGCAGGTACGCGTCAGGCGCGTATCGACGTCAGGCATCGAATACGGCCCTGTATCGCTGCCCTTGGGGTCTGCCTCGATCATCGCCACGGGGTTACCCGAAGGTCCCACCGGTCCGCAGGGACAGCCCGTTGACGATGCGGACCTGATTGCCGAGGCGCGGCATCAGGACGGAGATGGGCTATGGAGCGCATGGGGGGCGTCTGAGCCCTTCCAGACGCTCAACCTGTGGGAATCAGGGGAGTACGTGACGCACGTGGACGTGCGCGTGGAAATCATTTCCGAGGGCACGGGGGTCATGCAATCCCTGCGTGATTTCTTCGGCCACAACTGGATCAAAGACGCCACCGTCTCCGCATCCGGAGTGGATCAGACCATCGGGACCGCGCGAGTGTCGTTGCATCGGCAGGTGGGGGCGCTCTCGCTTGCACCCCTGATGACTGGTAGCGCCTTGAACCAAGACGGGGAGACATACGCGCCGGCACTGGACTTCGGTCGCGAATTCGAGATCTACACCTGCATCCTGCCGCCGGGCGTGGAACCGGAAAGCGGGGACTGGGAATGGAAGTTCGCCGGGGTCGCTGATGATCCTGAGTGGCCGGGCAAGTCCGGCGACGTGCAGTTGAGCGCCAGAGACTACCTCGGGCCGCTGTCGGACGCGATCATTCGCAACGAAACGGAGTACGGCGACGAAGACACCCCTCCCGACGCGCTGGTTGCGATGCAGGCCATTCTTGACGACCGCATGGGGGACGGCCAGTACACAGTGTACGATCTTACGGTAGGGGCAGGGTTCGCGGTGCGCAAATACCCGGTCCGCGACATCTCCGCGCTGGAAGCCATCGAGAACCTTGCCCAGCAGTGGGGTGGAAAGTCCATCCGGCAGGAGTGGAACCCGGTGGACGAAGAGTGGCAGGTAGCCGTTATCGAGCCGGACCGGGAGAAGACGGAGCCCGACTATTCCATCTCGCCCGAGACGTACCTTGACGTGCACACCCTGCGCACCGATAACCGCAACCTGCGTACGCTCGTTATAGGGCACGCCGAAGATGAGACCGGAAAGATCCTCACCTCACAGTTGCCGGCAGAGGAAGACGTAGCCACGGACCCGCTCATTCTGCTGTATGGAGAGCGGCCGTTGATCTTCAGCGAAGAGGCGGCGAAGGGCGTCAACACGCAGGCTCAGCTTGACGCTATGGTTGGCGGCATCTACCCCGACGTATCCAACCCACCTCTCCCGATGGAGCCCGAGACCAAGTATTGCCCCTTCGCGAAAGTGGGGGATCTGGTGAGATGGAAGGCGAACGCCCTCCTCTTCGATGAAGACCAGGATTCGGCTGTGCTCCTGCTCACGCACACGTTCCCGAGCGCTGGAGTTGGGCGCACGCGGTGGAAGTGCGGCGGCAAGCCGAAGGGCGCCTATGCGGGCTACAGAAACCTCGGCGTAGAGGTGCGAGGGATCGGCAGGCGCCCCGCCATCTTCAATCTCAACCTCACGCACTCGCCGCTTGGCGTGCTGAACGCGACCATCATCCCCGGCGCGGACACGGTGCGATGGAGGGTTTACGACAAAATAGGGGGCGCTCCGGACGTAGATGCATTATATTATCAGGGTGAATATCTCAGGACTGTAAGAACGGCCTCGTGGTCGGTCGGAAACGGCACCCACCACGTGCTGGTGCAGGGGTTCAGCGACAGGGGCACCTACGTGGAAGCGAGGGACAGCATCGTGATTACGGGCGTGCCGGGTGAGGGGGGAGGTGGGGGGGGTATCACGCTGTCACCCGGCACGCCCTTTCTGCGTCCAGGCCCCGACTTTTTGCCAGACGAGCCGACACTTGAGGCGGATTGGACCAACACCAGCGATACGCTGGACGTTCGTGCGGTCTACTACATGGACGGCGTAGCGGACCTGACGGTCAACCTGTCACCCGGCGCCACGGACGATATCGGTAGCTACCACGCGCCGGATGGAAGCCGTGTAAAAGTTGGCCTGAGCTACTACGCCGGGGCGGTGGAAGGCCCAAGGTCCTATTCGGCGGAGATCGTTTTGGGGGAGGAACTGTAATGCCCATCGTGCAGGGCTCTACCATCGTTCCGGATGGGGCGACGGTTACGCTGGATGCGAGCATGCGGGTTGTGCCTACGCCCGGCTCTGGCTTTCTGATGGGAGCCGCAGCGGGCTCGTCGGGTGGAGCGCCGTCCACCCACGGGGCAACGCACGTAGTGGGCGACGATCCCATTTCTGTGTCCTCCGTGACCGGCAACCTGCCCGTAGCGAACGGTGGCACGCACCTCACCACTTTCCCTGCCGGCGCTCTGCTATACGGCTCGGCGCTGGACCTGTACGCCGCACTGACCGCGCCGGCAGTAGCGTCCGTGCTGACCCACTCTGGCACGGGAGGTATGCCGGCATGGGTGGCGGCTCTCGCGAAGGCTCAGCAGCACGCCAGCACGGCCTACGTTGACGCGGCGAACGTGTTCACGGACACGCAGACGGTCGAACGCGCGGCGGGAGCCGTGGCTTTCCAGATGCGCCGCACGGGCGATAGCGCACCACGCCGGCGCATGCTGGACGACGGAACCGACGAGTGGGGCAACGGCTCTTCGGCCGCCGACGTGCTGGTGAACCGGCAGGGCGCGGGAATGCTCCGGCTGCGCAGCGGGACGAACGCCAACATTACGCTGACGCTCAGGCCGCAGAACACCGTTGGCGGTGCGGGCGGGTTTGCGGGTATCACCATGTTCGACGGAGCCGCTTCGGCGTTTTCCATGGTGGGCAACTTCAACGCCGCCTCCGGCTTGCGCAATATCGGTATCGACGCGTTCAGCGACCGGGACGGGAACCGCCTGCCCTACTACTTCTCCACGGCCAGCGCGGGGGGCACCTCTACACGGGCGCTCACCCTGTTTGCCGGAGCGGACGCGGGCAAGGCGGCGTTCGGGACCGCCCTGGGCGTGAACCTCGGCACGGGCGTGGTTCCCAGCGCCACCGTGCATGCGCTGAACACCAGCGCTGGAGTCATGGTGGAAGCGCTCCGGCTGGCGAACAACAGCAACACGGCGGGCTCTGGCTCAAGCCTCAACTTCCACGCGGGCACCGCAGGGGTGCAGAACATCGCGCGCATCTACGCCGTGCAACTCGCGTCCAACGTGGGCGACCTCGTGCTTGAAGCGCAGGCGGTTGCCGGCGCGGGCCCGCTGGAAAGGCTGCGGGTGCGCGGTAACGGGCCGCTGGAGATCCCGAATATCACCGCGTTCCCCGCCGGCAACCCGGCCGCTGGTAAGGTGTGGCTGGCATCGATCGGCGGGGTGTTGAAGACCAAGAACAGCGCCGGCGCAACAACCATCCTCGCGGCCTGACGGAGAGAACGCATGGCACTACCGACTTACGGCCAGTTCGGAGCCGTGGCTAGCGTGGATACGACCAACGCGACACCCACGACCATCGCGAGTTTCACCGTCGCGGAGGGGGTGCGGTTGCAGTTCACGGGTGTACTGATTGGCTGGTGCGCGGCGACTGACGAAATCGCGGTGCTGTCCTTCGAGGGTGGCGCCCGCCGCGCGGTGGGAGGAAATGTCAACGTCCCCGCCGTGTTGCAGGGATCGTCCGGCGCTGGAGAGGGCTCCATCAACGGATGCAGCGTTCTCGCGGTCGGCTCGAATCCGGACACCGTCAACGTTCAGGTGACGGGCGTCTCGGGCGCCACGATCACGTGGAACTGCGGCGGCCGAACCGTAGAGCAATCCTGAACCCCAAGCGGAGACAACAGATGCACAACGAACGGAAAGAGCCGCGCAAGGACGAGGAAACGGGCCGCTGGTGGCTCTGGCAGGTGGTGGAAAGCGAGGTGGCGGGGGCGGGCGGTGGGTGGCCGCTGATGGAGATCACGCTCGGCGGGGCAAGCGCCGCGCTGGCCGAGTTGTACAAGCAGCGTGAATCCCTGACGGCGCAGAGCAGGGACGTTGACGTACAGATCGCGTCCATGGAACAAGTGAAAGCGGCTCTCTATAAGGACGCCGTCGCAGGCTAGGAAAACCCTCGCGCAGGTACACATCCCATCATGGACCAAGTCACTTCATGCCCACCCTGCTTCTTGCCCCGTCTTCCACGGTCATCGACCTTGCGGAAATTCCATGGGCCACGGTGGCTATCGCCCTCGGCGTAGCGTGGACCCTGCTGGAAGCCCGCCTGATGAAGGCGGGCTATGTCAAGGAGCCCTCCTTGGACGGGCTGGGCAAGAGCCTGCGCGAACGTCAGGACGTCGCCGCAAAGGAAGTCGAATCGCTTTCCCGGCAATTCCTCATGGCCCGCGCAGACCTTGACGAAACCCGCGACAGGGTCACGCGCACCGAGGCTGCACACGAGGCTATGTCAGCGCGCATGACTGAACAGGTCACTACCCCATTGGCGCGCATCGAGGGCATGATGTCACAATACCTGCAAACAGCCGCACATCAGGCCGCAGATATCGACATGCTGAAGAAGCGTGAAGAGATGCGCAGCCAGCGCGAGAACGGGGTCAGGTAGGGCCGCTCACTGCGCACCGCCCGCGTCAGGGGCGGCGATAGGTTCGTCAACCAGCCACGTGTCGATCGCGTCGCGTAGCCGGCGGGCGCCGCACTCGTCCAGGTCCACCATGCTGCAGTGGCGGTGCTTCACGTCCAGTCGCAGGTACCCCCGCCACCCGTCGCCCACCCACAGGACGTAGTCGTCTACATCTTTGATCTCGACTGGCAACGTGGGAGGCACGGCGGCGTCCGTCGCTGGCTGGCGCAGGCCGTCCACCACGGGGGCGGCGGGAGCGCCAGCACGCAGGGCGGCGAGGCAGGCGTAGCCGAGGTCAAGCTCAGCACGCAGCGCCGCCGCATGCTTCATCCCGGCGGGCGTCTTGAAGGCACCGGCGGTGCTGGCCCTGTCGCGCAACTGCGACACGACGCTCTCCAGCCACGCGAGGGCCCCGCTGGCGATCTCGTCCGCCGTCACCCCGCCGCTCGCCTCCTGCGCCTCGCGCGTGACGCGCTCCCCTGTCCCGCTCTCCACCACGAGGCCGTTGAGGCGCTGGGTTCCGCAGGTGGGGCAGGTGGTGATGGGGGCGCTCACGAGGGCACCACCGCCGAGGGGTGAGACATCGCGACGGCGACAGCCCCGGCCGCCGTCGCGTACCTGTCCGCCACGTCAGGGCTACTGTCCCTCAATTCCAGCCCGATGCCACGGCAAACCAGCCGAGCAAGCGCTAGCGGTCGGTTCCCAGCAGCAGCCAGCGGGGCCAGAACGATGGCGCGGTTTCTTGTATCCGCCTCGACGCGCGCCAAGTCGGTCTCAAGCAGCAAGTCGGCCGCGCGCCGCAGCCCAGCTAGGGATTCAGCGCCCCACCCGCCACCGCAGGACTCCAGCGCCGTTGCGGCACCGCAGATGGCCTCCACCGCTTCCAGAACGCCGCTGAAGGGGTCTTGGGGGCGCCGACTGGCCCGCGCCTCTTGTAGTGCCGCGAGGTGCGCGCGCACTCGTTCGTTCATCTCCCTACTCCTCTCGTACGTGGATGGTGAACCCCGCCTGCCGTCAACCTCGGCAGCGGGGAATCTCCGGTGCCATTGCAGCAGTCAGCGTAGTCACGCTGGACTTGCATGCTTTGCACGTTACCCAATCGTATCCTATCCATCCATCCCATGAGGGACAGGACTTGAAGGGGCCTACGTGGTGGTCTGGAGTGCAGCCGGCCATCAGTCGCCCTCTGGATAGGCGTACAGACGCGCGTGACGCAGGGAGTCGATTCCGCCCTCTTCCATGCCGAACCCGGTATCCCGGTCCAAGTGTGCGCGGAGGCTACCGGCTTTGTACATATCCACGTTGCCGCCGCCGCGCACTACTAGTTCCACACTCTCCGGCATCTTTCGCATGATCTCGCGGAAGCGCTTGAACCACATGTCGCGCGTCATCGTGTTGCCTCTCAGGTAAGCGTGACCGGCAGACCGGTGCGTGTGAAGTCGAAGGCGTGCTCGGGGAATACCGCACGAATGCACCGCTCCACCGCTTCCGCCGCATGCTCAGCGTCAGTGTGCCACAGAGTGTACCCTTGAGCGAAACCGGGGCCGGTTACGCTGGTGGCGCGCCAGATCACCGGGTGCTCGTGGTCCTGCTCCACGGCAACCCCAACGGTGTAGTTGTCCCGGTGCACGTAGCCGTACGCCAGCGATAGGACGCGGTCCAACTCCAGCGCCGTCTCCGTTACGGTCTCCCGCGTGAAAGCCGCAGGATCGTTCAGGTAGTCGGCTAGCAGGTTGGCGGCCTCTGCGCACACGTCCAAAAGCTCTGGCGCCATGGAGACGAGGCGAGCGTTCGCGTGCTCATTGCGGTTCGCGTAGAAGCGAAGGATGGGCACGCCGTCCGCCACCACCGTGCGGTCCGCTCGCGGCGTCCACGGTCCGGGCGTGTGGCGTTTGGTTGTATTAATCATCATGGCTCAGTACTCCCCTGTTTTGGTTGGCTTCGGCAAGCGCCTTCTCTACTCTGGCGTCTACTGCATCGTTGAAGGCGTCTTCCAAACGCACGCGCAGTTCGTCGTTGAACTTGGCACCGCACGCCGTTTCCAGCACGTCCACGAAGCGCTCAGTGGCGCTGAACTCGTTCTTGGGCATCTTCGGGTTTCTCAGGTAGTAGGGACAAGCGCAGCAATCGCGCGGAGTGTTTCAAGCGGGAGATCCGCCCACTTAACCCTTTCAAGACGGCCCGCCAGACGAGAGCGCCGGATGGCGTCCAGCCGCTCGGGGTAGGCTCCACGATGGTTGTGTAGTAGTATCCGGTCTGACCAGAGAGACGGCCATCGGCGAGCCGGTAGCGCTCTTCTTGGTCCCCATCCCCGACGATGACCAGCGTGGAGGTTGCACGCTTCACTTTGCGCACCTGCGCTCCGCTCTCTCCGCCACCACCAAGCGCGCTGGTCCGAACCACCTCGTCTCCTGCTTTCAGCGACGCTAGCCACTCCGCGCGCTCATTCATCTTCGGTTCTCAGGTAAGGGTAGCGATACGCGCACGTTTACGAATCCGTTTCCAGATGATGAACCAGATCCCTACGGCACGCGGCGCAGATGAAGATGTGGAGCGTAGTCTGGAAGCCATTGCGGCTCGCCTCAATCCGACGTAACCCGACCAGCAATTCCGGCGGGCGGTTGCAGAGGGAGCAATCGTCATCGCTCTCTGGCGTCTGGTGAACTGGGTCGCTCTGGATGTAACTCTTGGCCCCGTACTCAGTACGCATCATCGTCGGATCTCGTTTTAGGTAAGGGTGACAAGCAGGTTGTTCACGAGCGATGCATCCCAGCCCTCGGCCTCGGGCTTCGCGAAGACGTACACGTCAACCACATCGCCACGCTGGGCCACCGCGAGCACTTCGTCCAGAGGGCGAATGTTGATGCCCTCTTCGGGATTGTCGAAGAGGTCCACCCCTTCCTCTTCGTCCGGCGGCGGGTTCAGCACGGCGTCGTACGTCTGGCCGCGCTTGTAGATGCCCTCCGCCTTCAACTCCGCGAGGATCTGTTCCTTGAACGTGGGCATCAGCCGTTCGCCTCATACGGCCAGTAGCGAAGTTCCGAAACCTCCGCCATGCGGACATGGGCGAAGCCGTGCCCGCCGCAGTAGTAGAATGAGTCTGCGACGACATATCCGCCGCGAAGCACCCCGCTGACGCGCGCCTCCGCTTGCTTGGCTTCGCTGCTCTCGGTGGTCGCGCGGTATTCTTCGTAACGCATCGTCGGGGCTCTCGGTTCGGGTTCGTCTCGCCTGCCGTGGATGTATAATATCACACCACATCCCATCTGTCAACACTCTCGGCAACATTAGGAGCAGGCTTGCGCAGGATGGCGTCACCGGTTATAGTGTCTTCCATGAACAAGACCACGCCGCTAGCGCAGCGCTTCGCGCGCAACCTGGATCTGATCCGCCACGCCCGACAGCTCGACACCGAAGCGTTCTGCCGCGAGTCGGGGGTGAGTCGCCGGCTGCTCTCTCTCTGGAGAACCGGAAAGCACGCACCGTCCCTACACCGCGTCGGACAGGTGTCAGAGAATATCGGAGTTGACCCCGGCTTACTACTGGCTAAAGAGCCTGCGGAGGTGCTACGTGGACAGGACTGAAGCGCTGCGCTCGCCAGACGCCTGCGTAGGCCCGACCGATCGTGCGCTTGAGAACGCGGAACTGCGCGCCCGTCTCCGCAGGATGGAGCGTATCGCCGCGCTTTGGCCTACGCTGATGCAGCCGAGGTGGACCTTGTAGGCGTGCGGGAGGAAGACCCTGAAATGGAGGCGTGGACGAAGTCGGCGTACCGCGCTCAAGCGGCGATGGATCGAGAGTTCGCGCGACAACTGTCCGACATCCTTAGCGCGTAAGCGTGGAAATGATTTCCAGATGCTGAACAAACGCGAGCGCGCTACGGTCGAATGGTGCATCGACGCCCTGATGGACGAAAATGGCGACTTCGCCAAGGCCATCGGCTTGCTGCACGAACTGCTCGGCAAGCGCTACCCGGCGTACCACGCTTTTCTTGGCGTGGAGCACAAGTTAGTGCCGCTTCACGAGATCAAAGAGGGACCTTTCAGGTACCCCGGAGACGGGAAAGGAGAGATCGTGCCGAGATGATCCCCAACGACGAAGAGTACACGTGCGGAAAGTGCGCCAACAACTACGAAATATCGCTGCGAAACGGTCGCGAAGGCGATGGGCCGCAGTTCTGCCCCTACTGTGGCAGCGACGACGTACACGCTGGTGGATGGGAGGACGAAATCCTATGAGCAACGAAACGCAAGCCGCTCCGGGCACCACGAACGACGATGCACCGTTCCAGCCGGGAGAGCGGGTAGAGCGCCGCAATGGCGAGCGTGCGACGGTGCTTTGCAACGACGGCGGCATGTTTGGAGAGGTTAGGCTAGAGTCTTCAGGGCGGGTCAACGTATGGGTATGGCGGCAAGGTCCGGAGATCCCACCCGTGCGCAGGGTTTCCCCATGACCGCTCCCCGCCACACGTCCGGGTACGTGCTAAACACGCACCAAGAGACGTGCCTTTTGCGAGCGCTGGAGTACCTAGCAAGCGTAGACCCATACGCCTACGGAGCTCCCGAGTTCGGCGCGGAGACGGACGATGCGCTTGAATCCATGCTGTCCGACTTCCGCGAGCGTGAAGAGCAACGGAGGGCCAAGTGAGCAAGCCGTATCCGCCTCTGCTGGACGCGGCAGGCAACGAGGTCGCCACGGACACCTGCGGCTGTGGCCGCCCGAAGGCCGCCGCGCTCGCCTACTGCTGTGCGGGCTGCTGGGCCAACCCAAACGGCACGCAGATGAATCACTCGTCCGCCTGCAACATGCGCTGCGCCACTCTCGGCGTTCCCGGCTTCGGTGTTTCCGCAGTGCAGGACCGCTACGTGGCAGGCGAATCCATTCGCTTTCATCGGAAATGATTTCCAACGCAGAAATCCTCCTCGCATCCGCCCGGCAAGAACGCCGAGACGGAGACCTGCCCGCATGCGAGATGGCCGTTGCTGCCGCGCTGTCGGAAGCGGACGCCGAGAAGGTGCCGGAAGTGGCGTATCACGCCTTCGCCTGCTTGGGCCGCGTGTACCTGTCCAGGGCAGAGCCCAAGCAGGCATTGTCCTGCTTTCAGGAAGCGATGGCCGTGGCCGTGGGGCATGGCCTCTCGCACTGGATAGGGCCGAGCCTTCACGATCTGTACGTGACAGGCAAGGAGGCGCGGATTCCCAAGGCACGCAGGGAGTGGGGAGCGAAGGCGTTCCAACTGTACTCCGAGCGGAACAGGAAGGCCCCGCAGATCACCGGCCTGCTTGCCGACTTCGCAGAGGAGACGATGTACGCCCATCCGCAGTGCAGGGACAGCGCCTCGCACGCCTTCCACGCATGGCGAGTCGTTCCGGTCAGCATGGATCACCCCAGGTTCCACATGGCCGCTGCCGCGAACGCCATGTACGCGGCAGCCCTGATGTCGTCGCCCAACAAGTACCGCAGCGCGGGTGTGGCCCTGGATTTCATCTTCGCTGGACTCCCCCACCACGAACACGCGGCAAGGAACCTCGTGCACGCGTCTGTGGCCGCCACGATCATGCGAGACTACCCGAGAGCGGCGGAACTGGCCGAACGTGCCCTGACGGTGGCAAAGCGGCGCTCAGAGACCAACGTATGCGAGTGGGGCGAGGAAGTGCTGAGCGCAGCACGCGCGGAGAGGACGGCGGTGCTCTTGTGAGACACGTTGTCATGTTCTCCGGCGGAGTAGGGTCTTGGGCCGCCGCCAAGCGCGTTGCGGAGAGATTCGGGACGGCGGATATGGTGCTGCTCTTCACCGACACCCTCATTGAGGACGCAGACCTGTACCGATTCTTGGGAGAAGCAGCGCGCGATGTGGGGGCCGAATTACTGATCCTGGCCGATGGCCGCACGCCGTGGGAGGTGTTTCGTACTCACGGCAAAAAGGGGTTTTTGGGTAACTCCAGAGTGGCCCACTGCTCGATAAAGCTTAAACAAAACGTGTCAAACGCGTGGGCGGAGGCCAACTGCGATCCGGCAGACACGGTGCTCTACTACGGCATCGACTGGACCGAAGAGCACCGCCTTGAAGGCGTGCGGAAGAACCGCCCCGGATGGCGTTGTGAGGCCCCCCTGTGCGATGCGCCGTACAGGATGAAAGAGGATATTCTGGAAGACCTTGCCGCCTGTGGTATCGAGGTTCCGCGCCTCTACAAACTCGGGTTCGCGCACAACAACTGCGGCGGCGGCTGCGTAAAGGCGGGGCAGGGCCACTTCGCCCATCTACTGCGCACTCTGCCGGACGTGTTTGCGGAGTGGGAGAGAAACGAGAACATGCTACGTGCCCAAATCGGCAACGTCGCTATCCTGCGCGACAGGCGCGGCGGCACCACGAAGCCCCTGCCGCTCTCGGTACTCCGCTCCCGCGTGTCCTGCGGCGACGTGGACGAATACGATATTGGCGGCTGCGGCTGCTTCGTGGAGGGGTGACGCCATGATGACCCTCCGAGACCTACAGGACAGCCCCTACCGCTGGGAGCGGGCCATGGCTCGGAAGATCCTGCGCAGGGAGGAACAGGACCCGTGGGTATGGTGCGAGCGCTTCCGGCACAAGCGCAGGCTGTCGAACGTCAACAGCGGCAAGCCCTGCCGATGGTGCAGGGAAGATGGCCTACTGGAAGACCAGAGGGCCGGCGAGTGATCGCCGGCCCTCTACGCGTCAGCCTTCTCCGTCGCTCCCACCCTCGGGCGGCGTGGGCGGGGGAGGAGGTGGCTCTTCCGGATCGCCCTTGCCGCCACCGCCCCCGGTCCCCGGACCTGTCTGCATTGTAAGGAACGGTTCGCTCTCGATAACGCGCCTCAGACGCTCGCGCTGCTCTGCCGTGGCTCCTGGCATGGTGCAGTCCTCCCTTCGTGGCTTGTGGGCCTGCTGGCGACGTACGCAGGCGGCAATCTGATGCGTCTAGCGCGCAAACGCAACCGCCCCGGCAGCATGGTCGCTACCGAGACGGTTCCGTGACGGTCGGCACGCATGGTGACGCCGTAATTAAGGCTCCGGGCCCGCGAACACCTGCTCACCCGCAACCTGCGCCTTGTACCATTCCGGAAGCCCGCGAGTCACGCCACGGGAGATGTCCTTCCAGAACGCGTCAAAGAGCGCCTGCTTGATCTCGTCTTCGCACTCCTCGCGTACGTCCTGCGGAGCCTCGCGGATCAACTTGCCGATGTCGCGCAGATCGCCTGTGATCTCCCCACGCTCGCGAAGGTGCTGCACCGCCTTGGCCCACCGCGCTTCGGTGCGGAAACGTTCGATCAACGTTTCAATCACGTCGGCGCGGGTGGGGTTGCTCTTCTTCCACTCCTTGCCGTTGATCTCGCGGAAATCGTCCGCCACCAACTTCCCCATCAGCATCTTGCCATCGCGACCCCGTCGGGCGTAGTTCTTCACCACCATGCCCTCTGTGCGCCCGCCCAGCACGCTAGGAGTCGCGAGGAAGGGTTGCAGGCCCTCCAGAGACTCGACCTCCCCCACGAAGTACGTAGGCACCACCTCCAGCCCCAGCCGCGCGGCCTCGTCACGCAGGCGCGCTGCGTCGAATCGGCTCTCTAGGCCATCGTCCACGTCGAAGAGCACGAAGTTCCCCGCTGGGCACCGTTCGTATGCGAGCGCGTTGTGCTTGTGGCTCATGAACGCTTCGCCTCGGTACGTCAGACCCTCCGGCAGCAATCCTTCGTTGAAGAGCCGCACGGCGGTGTTAATCGCACCCCGAAACAGTTTGTCGTTCGTCTCCGGGTAGAGCGTGGCACCCTTCGACCGGAGCAGGAGGACCCCGCCAACCACGCCGAAGGAGAACTGCGAACCATCCACCTTCTCCTGCACCACCACCTCTCCGGAAAACAGTTCGGCAAGGTTAGGATGCCCCAGGTTCCAGACCTTCGGGTAGGAGTGTAGCCGGCCGTCGCTCATTGGGATTTCTTGAGTGTTTTGGTGAGGTGGAAACCTGTGAGCCACGGCGCCCTTTTGGGAGGCTGGCGACGGCGCTTGCGCAAGGCTCCTACGCCGCACTCCAGCCGATTTCACCGTGGCCCACTCCATCAGGTTTCGCCTAGCCCCGCATGCTAGGCACTGTCGCGACAGAGCGGGCGGACAAAGGGTGCTGGCGGTGCCGTCTGGTATCGACTCTGGAGATTCCCGGCGGCTGGCGCATCCGCTTCGCCGTGTTATCCGGACTTCCTCCGCAGGCTACCAGCGTCCGGGCCGTGAACAGAACGCGCGGTTCCCAGTAGCTCCAAACGACAGGCGGTCTATTTACCGCCAACACCCAACTGCCCTGCTCGGATTCGAACCGAGAACCTCCCGCTCCAAAGGCGGGCGCACAACCGTTGTGCTACAGGGCGAACGTGGCGGACGGCCTACGGGGTTAGGCGTGATCAACGCAGCGCTGCGCTCCGTGGCCTTTCGGCTCCCGGCACCGTACCGGTAGACCGCCCGCCGGAAACTGTTTCCACAGATGAGCGACACACCAAACGAGAGACGGGATTCCCCACCCCGCTACCAGCCTCAGTCTATGGGGTTGCGCCTCTTGCGAGGCTTTTCCGCCGGCAGGCTCCCATGTTCTCTCGTACCGGACGCCGCCGCGCCCCTCTCGCTTGGTACCGTCTGCTCCGGAAACTGTTTCCAAGAGATCCCCGATGCCCCGCACGCGAGCCGTCCACTTTGCATTTCCGCCCCGCTTAGGTGCGAGGATCGGCCTTGACCGGGCGACGTACGGGAACACCGGGTGAAGGGAGGGCGGCGGGGGTCGAACCCGCATCCGGATCGTGCTTACCGCTGGCCTAGCGGCGCTCCGCGTCCAGAATCATCCGCTCTGCGCGTCGGCTTTACCAGTTTGCCCACGCCCTCCATGTGGTGCCGGGTGGAGCGGTCGCGCGCTCCTGTCGCCTCCCGGCCTGCGGTCACTTGCCCTTTGCTGTGGTCTTCTAATCCCACGGTCGCACGGCTGATTCCCACCGGACCCTGAATCCTTTCGGAATTATGTACTTGACTAAACACCGCACGGTCGCCTTCGCTCAGGTGAAGCCCCACCCCAAAGGTTGCGTGCAGGCAGGACTGGCGCTCCATCCTGCACTGAGCCCTGTGTTGCCGGCGTTCTGCACCGCAAATCATTTGTCCCACGATGGCGCCTGCGCCTAACGGCCCGTGGGCAACCGATGCTAACCTATCCGTGCGTCCTCTTTGCCAAAGTTGTGGGCGAAGAATCGCGGAGTGTGGAACTTGCCGCCGTGCCACGCCGTTACGAGTCGCATTTCGCCGGTCCGCTTGGGCGGCGGTCCCATCTCCACGATGCGCACCCGCTTGCCGTAGACCTCAGCGAAGGTAGGCTCGTCGTTGCGTATGCGCCACTCGGCCTGTTCCTCCGTTATGTCCTGCCGCACGTCGCCCATCGTCGTTCTCCGCTCAGGTGAAGGGGGTGCGACGCAGCAAATCCGCCGCATGGTGCTTGCGCATGTCCCTAGCTGCACTTTCGCCGGCCCCGAACACGCTTCTACTCCCCGGCACGAAGAGGCCGGATCAACGTACGCCATGCCCGATTTACCCGGCTCCATCACACGCGGGAATCTGGCGCTCTCGGCCCACCGAACAAAACGGCGGCTTTCCAGCAGAGCGGCGCGACGGAGGCCGCATTGTCACCCTCTCGGGCCGGACCTGCCACGTCTCACCTAGCGCGTGCGCTTCGGTACTACTCTCCCCTCCACCAACAAAGACGCGGGACAGGGCGGCCCCTCTTGGCGGCCGGACCGTGCAACTTAATCTGGCGGTACCGTGGCACCCGATTCAAAGTCCACGTGGATAGGCGAAGGGATTCACGCCATTGGGCTGTCGACAGCCCCACCCTGCCCCGCTTGCTGAATACCAGTCTAGCGCCTCTCGTCGGTCTTGTCAACACTCTTGTGCATCGGCTGCGACGATTGTATGATTCAGGCCATGAAAACTACCGAGACACTGGGGCAGCGCCTAGTGCGCAACCTGGATCTGATCCGCGAATCGCGGAAGCTGGACGCGGAGTCGTTCGCCAAGGAGAGCGGGGTGTCTCCGCAGCTCGCCTCCCTCTGGCGCACGGGCAAGAGGAACGCCACCCTGACGACGCTGGAACGTACAGCGCTTAACTTGGGCGTCAAGGCATCCTCCCTGCTCTCTGACAACCCCCTAGAAGTGCTTGAAGGCGAGGTGAGATCGTGACCGCCAGAACGGTACGTATGTGGTGCGTGGTGAACGCTGGAGGCTGGCCGCTCCCCTGCACCGTGGACAAGCGCCGGAAGGACGCCATCGCCTCGTATAACGGTGCCTACGGAGGCGGGTTCAATATCTACCACAACGACCGGCGCAGGTACGGCGTGCAGGTCGCGCGGTGCATCGTAGCAGTGGAGATCGAATGAGCGACTTCATGGCGGAACTTCGGAAGATGGTGGAGCAGATACAGCGCCTCCCTCCGCCGCTGGTTATTCAGGTAAGCGAGGCCATGCCGGACGATCTGGTTTTTGACTACACCGCCACGTCTCAGGCGATGGAGTGGGATAGGTGGATGGATGGTAAATGGGTTGAGACACAGGGAGCAGCCGCCCAAGCGCCCCAAGGAACATCGCGTAGTCATGAACGCACGCACGCTGGACGGTATCATGGCTAAGCATCCGGAACTGTTCGGTCCCTTCGGCGCGAAGGTGACGCACTCCGGCCCGGCTCGCGAGGAACGCGAATGAGCATCCCATGGCAACGCATCGATCGCTCCGAACCGTGGAAGCGCATAGAGCGCCGCACCCCGTCTCCCCGTCACGTCAGTTTCGTATCGTCCCCGGAAAGCGGCTACGTGCGTTGGGAGTGGGAGCCACAGCCTGATTCCATGTGGCGCGAGAAAGAGCGTTACACCGGCGCTGGTGACTTCACGTCGTGGGTAGCGGACAGGGTGCTTACTCTCTTCGCAGGATGCGCCAAGGAAAGGACCGAGGGATGAGCGAAGAAGCGACGTGGAGATTGGAGGGGTGGATAGACGCCGAGCATGCCATCGGCAGGAACGGATACTGGACCGCGCTTACGGGCGGCGACGGCTTTACCGACGAGGCATCCGCTCGCCGGGCGTTCAAGGAAAACCGCAGCCGCTGGCCGCCGGGAACGTTCCGCCTAGTGAAGGTGGTTAGCGAAGTGGTTGAGGTGAACTAGGGCCATGGAAACAGTTTCCAGCCAGATGCGTCCGCGCCGGGTGCACCTACTACCTCCTGTATCATACCAGGGTGGAAAGCGGCGACAGGCACCGGAGATCGTCAGGCACATGTACCTGCATCCGGAACAGGAATTCTACGACCTGTGCTGTGGTTCCGGGGCTGTGTCTCTGGAGTTGATCTCGCGCGGCCACAACCCATCGTCGGCCTCCCACCGCCTCCATGCGAGATCCGTCCCCAGCAGCCAACGCCCTGCTTCTCGTTCGACGTTGCGAGACGCCAGTTCCCACCGCCTAGCCATGGCAGCACGTGCCTGCCTCTTCTGGCGGGTATAGGAGCAGCGGCGTGGGTTCACCGGGCGAGTCTCGTTCATGGCGTAAATGGTATCGCAACGGACGGACCGGGGGAAGATGCAGGCGTGTTAAAAAGACGCAGTTGCGCGGGTGACTACGGGAGCATACCTTAAGGTGGCAGAGGAACCAAGGCATTCTCCGAGAGAGGCGGAACCGTGTCTGTTGAGAGCGTGACGTTCATCCGAACGCCGTCGCTGGCGAAGCCGGAGCGCAACGAGGATTGGGCCTACATCGCGCATTCCGTGATGAGCGTTCGCCACGCGCCCAACGGGATGACGTTCGATGAGATCCGAGAGGATCACCTGCGACAGGCGCAGGTCGATGAGGTAGAGCCGTTTGACGAGGAGACAGCAGCGCTGCACCTCATTCGCTGCCTAGAAGCGGGTCTGGTTTCCACGCTAGAAACGCACTGCAACGAGCGCACGGGCGGTCAGGAGTTCCCCGGATGAGTCCACGCCACGCCACGAAGACCTCCTTCAAGCCGAAGGAAGGCAAGCGCTTTTCCCGCAGGATGAAAATTTCTCTGCACGATGGAGAGCACGCACAGATAGAGAGAGAAGCCGAGCGCGTGGGGCTCACGCCCGCCGAATGGGTGCGAGACGTGGTGAGGGACCGACTGTTCGACGCAACCACCCGTGAGTTTCAGGAGAACGCATGAGCACGCCAAGGTTCAAGGTAAAGCGCTCCACGACCACGAGCGGCCGCACCAAGGTCTGGGCCGTGTACGGTGAACAGCGCGTCTTTCCCGGCGTCCAGTGCCGAAGGGGCACGGCCCAAGAGAACGAGGCGCTTGCGGTTCGCCTTGCTGCCGTGCTAAACGCTGGCTCGTGGGTTGACGAGGAGCATGAGAGGGAGGGTGCACCGTGAAGGGGACCGTTCTCCGTGTCGGTACGTCACAGGGTGCCACGGTGCGCAGTCCGAAGCCGCCCAAGCAGCACGCCGTGCCGTTTGGCACAGGCAAGAGCCTGTGCGGTGCCATGGTGGAAGAGGGGCGCCGAATGTTCGCTTTCTCCCCGTTCGCTTGCCTGCGGTGCTGTAAAATCCTCAACGCGCAGTCGCCATCAATCAAGGGGGTACCGTGAACGCCGTCACCATCTACTACGCCGCACTGCTGGTGGCGCCCAACGCACCGGTCTACGTGGAGGACGACCACACCGCAGACGGCACCGAAGAAGATCCAACGGGCGCCACGCTGGCTTTCGGCAGCACGCCAGACAGCCCGGACTTGCTCCTGCGGCTCCCCGACAAGACGGCGGAGCAGGTGATCCTAGAACTACTCCGCAACTCCCCGCGTCTCTCACGCCGTGTGCTGGACGGAGCACGCCACCTGATACGAGACCGCATGGAGGAAGGCGCCTACAAGGTACGGGAGCGTCTGGACCCCGGCCCACTACCCATCGGCAAGGAGAACGAGGGATGAGCAAGCGAGACGAGCGCATCGTGCGAGAGGCCCACGACCGCCTGCTGGCGCTGATCGAGGGTGCGTTGGACGTCGACAACCGTAACGTAGGCGAATACTTCCGAGACGCCGCCACCGGAACATTCACGGTGGACATGAGCAGTTCGGAAGCGTGCTACGTCCCATTTACGATCACCGTAACGCCGGGCCCCGCAGAAGTCAGTGCAGACGCATGAGCACAGACGCCAACCAGCCGCCCGCATGGGATGCAGGACGCATCGCGGCTCTCAGAGAGAGGTGCCAGCAGTCGGTAGACGTGTACACGGGCGAACTGACCATGCGCGCAGACGTCGTCCGGTCGCTTCTGGATGAACTGGAGAGCGCACGCCGGGAGCGTGACAACTTCCGCGACTCCTACGCTCGCATGCTGGGATACCGTCCGTGACCGATCCGCCCTCTGGCTCTATCGACTGGAACGCACTGGAAGAAGCCCCAGGAGCACTCCAGAAGCCACGCGGCAAGCGAGACAGGGCAAAGGGACGGACCGCCCCCGGATCGACGCTCAGGACGTACGCCACGCTGCCCAAGGTCAACAAGAAGCGGGCGGCGGAGACGAGGGCCAAGAACTTCGATGTTCAAGCGGAGGCCTGCTATCAACTGCCGTGTTACGCATGCGGGAGAGAAGGGGCCAGCGTTCCGCACCACGATCCGTCGCAGAAGAACGGCGGGGAAGATCGCGACTCGATGCCACTTTGCGACTTGACGCGGATGCACGGCGCCCCCGGATGCCACCAGCGGGTGCACAACGAAGGCTGCGATACGTTTTGGGCACGGATCGGGAGCACGCCGGAACTAGCCAAGCAGCATACGCGCGAGCAAGCAGGAATCACCTGTTACGGATGAGAGACGAAATGGATCACAGAACGAGAGAGTTCGTGTCGCGTTGGGCCAAGGCCAAGGCGGCTCGAACCGGCATCGCTCAGGCGCTAGTCCACAACGAGGCGATGGACATCTACATGTACGAGACAGTAGAGGAATGGGAAAGCAGCAAGCATCGCCGCCACAACTGCCGTCTGGTGGAAGTCTTCACGCCACTGGCCGTATAACGCCGCTCTTGCGCCCGTGGTGTTCACGTGTATATTTACAGGCATGGAACTGAACGAGCGATTCGCAGCCAATGCCAGAGCGCGCAGGGAGGCCCTTGGGCTCTCCGTTAGGGAACTGGGCAAGCGGATGGACCCTCCCGTCTCCGGCGCCCGCGTAAGCATGATGGAGAACGGGTTGGACAACGTGACCTTGAAGAGCCTCCAGCGCTTTGCAAAGGCGCTCAACTGCGCACCGCTTTCTCTGTTGAGGTGAGAGATGGGACGCGAAATCAAGAGGGTGCCGCTGGACTTCTCGTGGCCGCTCAACAAGGTGTGGGGAGGCTTCATCAACCCGCATTACCGCGAGTGCCCTGCCGGATGTCGTGGCGGTTACTCTCCCGCGTATGAACTGGTCGCGGCGCACGTGAACAGTTTGATGTGGGACACCTCTGCGTTAAGAACACCAGAGTACGCTAAGATCACTTCCTATCTGGCCGGGCGTGCCGTCGGGCTCTTCGGCCACGACAGCACTGACGCGTGGGCGGCGGTTAAGAAGTTGGGCGAACTGGCAGGACTTCCCTCCGAGTGGAAAACCTGCTCAGTCTGCGAAGGCGAGGGGATGGACCCCGCAGTGCGTGATGCGTACGAAGCATGGGAGGCAACTGAGCCTCCGGCGGGCGAGGGTTGGCAGGTATGGGAAACTGTTTCCGAAGGCTCGCCCGTATCGCCCGTGTTCGCGTCTCCCGGTGAACTCACTATGTGGCTGACTGGCGAAGGCTATACGCAGCGCGCCGCCATGGCGTTCGTGGAACACGGCTGGGCACCTTCGTTCGTCATTGGTGGAGGCAGGATGGGTGATGGGATTTCCATGGCCGACGCGTTCCCATGACTCCCGATCAACTCTCGCTTCACAGACTACAGGCCCTGCACATCTACCCACCGTCAGAGGGAGAGAAGAGCGTGAGCGCCAACTGCAACCACTGTGGGAACGCGTGGTTCGAGTGCACGTGCGCCAATGATGAACTGTGCTCCGGATGCGGCGAGTGGATGGACGACTGCACGTGCATGGACCACGACGAACGTACTGAGGAGGACGTGGAAGCAGGTAAGCCCCACACCAGCGGTGCAGACTTCTACACGAACGAGGAAGCATGAGCGACAAGACGCAGCTTGAGATCAACGGCCGGCGCGTCGGGCTCCCGTTAACTGAATCGCAGGCCGTGCTAATTTTGCGGTGGCTGGACAGCGACGGGGTGGCGGCTGCGCTTGCCGGGATACTTCCCCCCACGGGCACGTACACCAGCGACGAAGTGGAGCAGGGATGAGCAAGCCAGCGGAGATGATCGGCCTTAGCGTTTCGAGCGACGAGATTAGAGACCTCGTTATAGAGCGCGCGGCCGGACAGGTGGCGGAAGCCATGCTAAACGAATACCAATCGGACATCCGATACCTCGTTCGCAAAACGGTGGAAGCGGTGGCGCGGGAGCGGATGGACACCGCCATCCGCCCGCTTGTGGAAGGTGGCGTGGAGTCTATCACCCTCCAGAAGACGAACGAGTGGGGAGAGGCCAAGGGCGGTTCGCTCACCTTTAGGGAGTATCTGGTGCAGCGCGCGGAAGCCTACCTCACCGAGACAGTGAACCACGAGGGGAAACCCAAGGGTTCCGACGCCTACTCGTGGAAGGGCACGCAAACGCGCGTCATGCACATGGTGAACCAGCACCTGCATTACGAGGTAGAGCGGGCCATGAAGCAAGCGTTGTCGTCTGCGAATTCCACTATCGTTGACGGGCTGGAGAAGGCGTTAAAGGTGAAGCTTGCCGAGATCTCTGCCGCCCTGAAAGTGACGGTGAAGACCGAGTAACAGCGTACCCACGTGGCGCGTAGCCTCCCGGTAGCTGCCCCTCGGTTGCAGCGCCCGACTCGCCGGGAAGAAGGAGATGGCAGCGCGCGAGGAACGGCCTGCCGGCCGCTCGCCAGTCTCTCTCCTGTCACGTGGGTACGCTCCCCCTCTATGGAAATTGTTTCCACGCTGAACCAAGAGACGCCAGATGGCAGAGTACACGCAATGGTGCGAGGAGCTGGAAAAGGCGCTGGCGGAGCCCTTCCCACCCGCATTAGTCCAGCAGAAGAAGAAGGGAGGGACTATCTCCTTTGTTTCCTGGCACCACTACGCACGCCGCCTCAACCGCCTTGTCGGCCCAGGATGGAGCATGGGGGAGCCTGTCATGCGCGACGTGGGCGGTAAACTCGTGACCGCTCTCCCCATAACGATCCTCGGCACTACACGCGTCAACTTCGGGAGCGAGGAAGAGGAGGGCGTGGACTTCGGGGATGCCGCGACCAATTCGTTTGCTCAGGCGTTTAAGCGAACGTGCTCTCTTTTTGGTTTGGGTTTGGATATGTACGACAAAACCGGCGCCGCAGGCAGGGAGGAAGAACAGCGCGCCCGCGCCAAGGCGGACGAGCAGCACGCCAAGATGATGGCTTTCCTGAAAGACGTAGGCTCCCGCTGTGAGGACGACGTAGCGCTGAACATGGAGGGTGAGTCCTTCCCGCTTAAGCAGTGGGTGCGCGACAACTGGCAGGCGCTCAAGAACAGCGCAGAAAAAACCCGCCGCGTCGTTACCGCAGTGGAGAAATCCACCGGTCAGACCTTCGCATGAAAACCCACGACGACTACGTGAGACGCTTCCGAGAACTGGCCCGCGAGCTACAAGACCTGCGCCTGTCCAAGCAACACGACCTCACGAAGCCGTCCGCCGTGGATGCGGCAGAGGAAACCATTTCCCACCCCGAGGCGAACACGGCATGGCTGGACGTGGAAGGCAACAAGTTGCTGCACGAAGTAGAGTTGCTGCGCCAGATGCCGGACGCCACGGGCTACGGCTCGTTCGTCGCTCCGGAGCTGGACGATGATCCATTCGACTTCTGAGCAACAAGACCCTTGCGCGACCGGCGGCGTGGTGTTACCACTGGTACAGAGAGACGGAGCACGCCACACCCAACGCCGGAGCCGGAACCGCCATGAGAGATCGCGATTCTTCTGATGACCGCTACGCCCCGCTCGTTGACCGCATGCGTGGATGGTTGAAGGACGGGCGGCCGGTATACATGGCGGAGTCTACGCCAGAGCTGGATGCGGCGGCGGATGAACTGGTGGCCCTTGGGGGGCACGTTCGTTCCATGCGCTTCGGTATACCCTGCATCGTTAAATGGACCCCCACGTTCTCCACGTGGCGGCACGGAGGATGGTACGTCAACAATTGCGTCTATCCTTCGGGCGCCGTTGGCTGCGTGAGCCGGAACTATCCGGACCGCAAATGGCGCATCGTATGTGACAAGCGGGAAGGGGACTTCACCTACCCCACTCGCGTGGCTGCGGCGCAGGCAGAGTACGCGATTGCGACGGGGCTCACGCAGTGACCGCTACCGAGTTCTCCGCATGGATCGAAGCGCGCGGCCTGAGCGATCAGGCCGCCGCAGATCTACTTGCCGCTCGCCGCAACGAGGTGAACCGCTGGCGCAAGGGGAAGAGAACCGTACCCGGACGTGTCGCCCGTATCGTGGAACTGATGGAAACTGTTTCCAACCTCACCGCCAAGGAAGCGCAGGCTAGAATGACCGGCAAAGAGATTGTCACCAGTTTGCGCTCAACCATTGGTGATATCGCATGTGAGTACCCTCGCGACCCATGCGAAACGTCCGACGGGTGGATGATGTGTGACAACTGCGCGTCTCGGCGACAACTCTTGGTGCTGGCCCGGCGCCTTGAGGCCATGCTTAAAAATGCGGAGGTGTGGACCTGATGCGAATCCTGAGAGACAACGGCTACCGCCGCAACCCGCACCCGATCACCTCCTACCTGCTGGATGTGGCCTGCAACCTCCTTGAAGCATGGGAGCGCAGACGCCGCCCGCGTAGGGTGTCCGCAACCTACAACCTGCTTCAAGCTGAGTTCTATGAGCAGGAAGCGGCGAGACTCAGAGCGGAAGCGAGGGCGGGATGAGCGATGCAGCGGAAGGCACAAGCGCCATGCACGTGTTCCGCGTGCTGGAAGACGATTTCGTGACGCACCACGTAGCCGCCACAACCGAGCAGGAGTCGGTAGAAACGGTCCTCGCGGACTCAGAGGGCACCGAGTTCGAGGCCGTTCAACTGCCGGATGACAGGATTTTCACGATGACGCTGGTCGATTCCCCATGCGATCCCGAAGACCCCGACGTTGCGGAATGGATTGGACGGGATGGTTTCACTGTGGACTTGAGCGGGATTATGCCTACCGTCTCCGCTGCCTGCGCCACATGGGCCGCGTCATGCAAGTTCCCACAGGTGCTTACGTGCTCGGAATGGTGAACGGCATTCCCCGCGAGCGCCTGCTTGCCGCCGCCTCTCTCACCGAGAACGCGCACGCGAGGAAGACGCTAGAGCGCATGGCGAGACAGGGGAGCACCCGGAACACCCCCGCGCCAGCGAAAGTGGCTCAGAACGCGTCCACGGGCGCCGCAGGCACCATCCGCGTCGTGCTGCCGCTACCGCCTCGCGAGCTACACCCCAACTCCCGCGTGCACTGGGCGGTGCGGCAGAAGGCCACGAGGGCGTACCGGCACACCGCCTACTTCGCTGCCTGGGAGGAGGTACGCGAGGTGGCCTTGCCGCCGCGACTCGATCACGGCAGGCCGGCGGGGGTATTCGGCCCCATGTGGGAGACCGCAGAGGTGCAACTCACGTTCTACTTTCCGGACCGTCGCCGCAGGGACGCGGATTCGGCTCTGGCCTCGATGAAAGCGGGAATCGATGGGCTGGCCGCTCCGGTACCTCGCGGGATCGGAGCAGGGATCATCGCCAACGACTCCGGCTTCTCCTTCCTCCCCGTGCGCATGGAGGTGGACAGGGAGAGGCCAAGGGTGGAGGTGGAGGTGCGGCGAACGGGATGAGTCCTACACCCCTTGCGCGGGTGCTAGCGGGTCGCTATACTGTCTCTCACGGCGGCAGGCAGACGAACCCTGAGAGACTTGGTCATGAGCGAATACGCGTGGCTGGCGAATTTGAAAGCCGGAGATCAGGTGGTACGTTCCTATGGGTACGGGGTGCGCACCCTGTCGCTAGCCACTGTCGAGCGAGTCACGCCCACGCAGATCGTTCTTCCGCACGGCGAGCGCTACCGCCGGGAGGACGGCGGCATGATCGGAAGAGGTCGCAGCATGGCGTCTGTGGAGCCTACGCCCGAACGCCTCGCTGCCATTCGCAAGGAGCACGTCGCGGGGGTGCTGGCCCGTGACGTAGTGTGGTCCTCCCTGTCGCTTGAAACGCTGGAAGCGGTGTTGAAGTTGGTGAAGCCGTGAACCTCCACGACCGCATCCGCGCCAACATCGCCACCCTGCTTGAAGCACGCGGCTACACCTACGGCGACTTGGGATGGCCCTACAACTACGTGTGCGACGTGGTACGGGGCAAGCGGGGCCTGTCTCTCTCTCGCGTGGATGAATTCGCCGCCCGTCTCGGGGTGGACGTGGCAGAACTATGCAAGGAGCCGAAGCCGTGACCCGCGAACAGTGGTGGAAGCAGTTCCGCGCGATCATGCGGAAGATGCCGGACAGCGTGGAACTCGTGGTTCGCGGCAGTGGCTACGTGGACATGTACAAGGCCGGGAGTTTGCGCGCCCACCTCGACCGCGATACCGGCTTCGGCATGGAGGAGGGCGGCATGGAGGGCCTGCGCCATCCCCGTCTTCATGCGTACTCAGAAGGAGATTGAGACCATGAGCGGCCACCGGACACATGGTAGAAGAGTTGGAAGCCGAGATAGAGCGGCTAGAGCAACCGCACGAAGGGCGTGCTGGTATGGGACCCCATAACCAACGATGTAACATGAGCGAAGAAATCATTGACCTGTACGAATGGTCGCGAGCGCTCTGGCTTTGGTTGACTCCGGGTTGATTGGCGACCTGCCATTTCCTGAAACTCCGGAGTGACCGCCGTGCCACCGTACATTTCAGTAGCGGACTTCGACCGCCTTCAGCACTACAAGGACCGCAACCCGCCGTGGATAAAACTGTACAACGACCTGTTGGACAGTTACGAGTTTACTCGCTTGCAGGATGCTAGCAAGTGGCTGGCGGTTGGCATCATGCTCCTTGCGAGCAGGATGCAAAACAAGGTGCCGGCTGACCCTGCATGGATCGCTCAGAGGCTCGGTTGCACAAACGACGTGGACCTGCAACCCCTTATTACCATAGGATTTATAGTTGCGGAGCAGGACGCTATCGAGGCGCTAGCAAATAGCCAGCAACCTGCCCCTAAGAGAGAGAGACAGAGAGAGAGTAAGAGACAGACAAAAACAGAGGGGGACGGGTGGAAGCAGGTACCGGCGGGGTGGGAACCGAAAGACCGCCACAAAGCGAGGGCGGCAGAACTTAAACTGGACCTTGACCGTCAGGTGAGAAAGTACAAGGCGCACGACTTCGACAAGGTGCACACAGATCCGGATCGTTCGTTCGACAAGTGGCTGGAGCAAGCTGCCGAGTTTCACGCTAACCGGAACGCGCAGACAAATGGAAACGGACGCAACGGTGCGGCGCGGCAAGACGCACGCGATTGGCGATATCGCAGGGAAGGCGAGTCTGCCCGCGACGATCCGATCTTCGCAGACGTTGACGAGTGCTGACTTTGCTCGCGAAGAAGCGGCGCGGCGCGAGAGGCTCTTTCTCATGGTACGCACGCAGATCCCTTCGCACCTGCATCGCGCCACGTTCGCGACGTTCGACCCGGACCCGGACCGGAAGGCGTTGGCTCTCGCCTCTCAGTGGACGGACGCGGTAGAGCGGTGGTTCAACGAAGGGCGACCGTTGGGAGGGCCGGGGATCATGCTGACCAGCGAGCGCACCGGTGAGGAGATTGCCCCAGGGTGCGGAAAGTCGTTCCTAGCCGCCGCAAGTATGATGGAGCTAGCCCGGAGAGGTGCCGGCAGGATCTACTCGTTTGAGCAGGGCAAGGACGAATGGCCCTCCCTTATGTGGGTGTCCAGCGCGAACCTGATCTCGGCGGTGCGGGCCACGTACAACCGCAATTCGGATGTGACGGCGGATGCGGTGGTTGGGCGGTATGCATGGGCGGACGTGCTGGTGCTGGACGACGTGGGCACTGAGCCCAGCGGAGACGACGCGACGGCGCACCTGTTCAAGTTGATTGATACGCGGATTGGGCGCCCGACCTTCTTCACGTCGAACTACTCGACCGAGAAACTTCGCACCCGTAGCCCCGAGTGGGCCAAGCTCGTTAGCCGCATGCGTGCCAACTTGAAGGGTGCGCTGCTGACCGGGCCCGACCGGCGCGCCCCTGCCAAGGGCGTTGACGCATGGGAGAGGTGGAAATGACGCTCTTCGTTTGCTCAAACCAAGCCTGCCGCACGGTGGACAACACGGCGCTGGCGGAGATCTTCCCGCACCACCCTGCGCCGCTCTGCACCGTCTGCCAGGGGAGACCATGGCACAATGAGTTCCCACGCACCATCAGGGAGCCAGAGGAGGCGTTCAAGGGGCTTAGGAACGCGTCTCAGGCCAAGCGTGCGAGTGCCGAGGTGGATAGGCTGGAGAGGCTGGTAAAGTCCGGCACAGCCACGCCAGAAGAAGCGGAGCGGTACGCTGTAGGGATGGACATGGTTCTGATTTGGGGATGGGCAGAAGACGGACGGAACCCAAACAAGTGAGGGAGCATGAAACAAGAGGACATCGTTGCCACGTTCGCAGACACCGGCCCTGCTCCGTTCGAGGTGGAGTGCTGCGGCTGCGCCGCACCCGTCTACACCGCTCCCGTGGGCTGCTGGCAGGAAGGCGTGGCGGTGGTGGAAATGATAGAGGTTGGCGTTTCGAGAACGGACGCTGATGGTGCCCGCTCTGCTGCGAGGAGGAGCCCGTGATGCACGGCTCTGGTTGGATGGGCCTTCACTCTCACGAGGAACCATGATCAGAGATCTGAAGCAGGCGAAGTGGGACGCGTTCTCAGAGCGCATGCGCCGCAACGCCGCCACGGCTGCGGCAAGAGCGCGGCATGGCTTCGGGGGTGGTGCCGAAGAGGTGCCATGCGAATACTGCTATCAAGCAAAGGCCAGCCACGATCCAGTTCTAGGCTGGGTATGCGTGAAGTGCGAACGAGAGATCACGGAAGGGAGGGACGACGATGCCTAGCAGCATCATGCTATCCGTGGAACAGGTGCGCGCCCTTCTGGCGGAAGGGACGTGCGAGGTATCGGTGACTGTCGCATGCCCCAAGAGCCTGATGGCGCAGGGGCCGGACCTGTCGCGAGCTCGCGCAGACAAGTTGTGGGGCGTGTCGCCTGGATTGCACGTGCCAGTAGCGCGTTACGCAGGCGGGGATACTGTAAGCGAACGAGACGGGCTAGTAACCGAGCGCCTGTACAACCCGTGGTCATTCTTCGCGGTGGATGGAGCCGAGCCGGTCATCCTGTACGTGCGTGAGGCGTGGTTCCGCGAGCCTGTAGAGGATGACGTGGTCTACTACCGCGCCTCTGACTCAACCGACGTGGCATGGCGCAGCGCCGCAACGATGCCGAAGAAGTATTCTCGGATGCGTGCTCAGGTGGTCCATGTGGTGCCCGAGGAGGCGGGTGGAGATTGGGTTTGGCGGACGACACTCAAGCTTTGGCAGGCGCCCCGTGCGTGAATCAGCGCCCTTGTTTGGTGGGCCACGCAGGGCAACGCTACAGGACTGTATGCGCATCTCAGAGAGCGCGGGGCCGGTCCGTGGGAGCGCATCCGGTCCGGCAAGAGCGCCCGCCACGCTGGCACCCACGACGGCGGATGGGTAGCATGGAGTGGTGGCTGTCGTGGAGAACCGATCCGAAGGCGAGAGAACTGGCGGACCGCCACTACAACCGGCAGAAGATCGGCGCTGTAGGTTTCGTGCCGCCGGGTCGATGCCTCGTGCTCGTTACCCGCCCAGCTACCGCCTTTTGGGTCACGTCCTATCCCTACGCGGAATTCGTCAAACACGATTGGGCAGGAGCATGGGTGTGCAGCGCGTTTCGGAACGAGAACAAGGACCTGTTGTCGAGCGAGTTGATAAGACAGGCTCTTGCTTGCACGCTATGGCGGTGGGAGCCTCCGGAGTTGGGGATGATTACTTTCGTTGACCCGACGAAGGTTCGCCGCAAGCGCGACTTCGGGAGGTGCTACAGGCGGGCGGGATTCGAAGAGGTTGGGGCAACAAAGGGTGGCTTGATCGCCCTCCAGATCTTACCGCACGCCCTCCCGCAGCCGCTAGCTCCCCGGCAGGACGCAGACGCACAGACCGCGCTTTTCGCTCCGAAGGCGGATGGGTGAAATGCAGAAGAGCACCACTGGGCACGCCTCGCTGCTGTCCCTATCTTTCCGTTGCCCAGTCGAACGCAGCCTGGCTGTAAAGATCGGAATGCCGGACTGGAGCCGAGGTATTCGAAGTGCGGCGAAGCGCCTCTTCCAATCTCATAAGGTGAAGCATCGAAAAGGCATCATCGCTGAGGGCGCCATTTTGGTGCCTTTTCAGAATGCCACTTGCTTCCATAAGGAGGGCAGAAACCACAGGGTAGCAAACGCTCCTGTGGGTCAATCCCTCCTTGAGCCGGTCCGTTTGCACACGAACAGAAGCAACGAGTGCAGCGTTAGCCCGTCTACGCAGGTCGATTGCATCGGCCACGGTTCCCACCGCTCACCTCCCTTCCGGCTTCATGGGCAGTCCAGCGCGGCGGTCGCACTCCGCTACTGCTCGCCGGTATGCGTAGTCGCTGTCGTTCGGGAAGTGGAACGTGCCACATGCGGCAGACGCGGTGCCCCATGGCCTGTACACGACGTAGTGCCCGACACCAGCCGCCGCCGTTACGTAGCAACCGCCGTTCCGGTACAGGATCGCGCGGCTCATCTGCCCTCCGGCTTCATGGCTAGTCGGTGTAGGCACGATCTGCGCAGGGATATGCGCGCCACCAACTCGTTCACCTTGTTCTGGCTGTAGGCGTTAAGCGTCTCTCCAGCCGCTAGCGCCAGTCCGTAGGCTTGAAGAGAGGCGAAGTCTACATCGTTCTCCTTAATCGCCTGCTCACGTGTGATGCCTTTGGCGATAGCCTCTTCTTCGTACCAGCGGGACGGGTTCTCGTGAATGGAAGGCATCAGCGACCCTCGGGCTTCATGGTCAGCACCTCATCTACCGTACGCCCTGCATCGAACAGGGGACGCAGGTTGGAAGGTGTCCACGCACGGCCGAAGGGGGCGCGGCGCTTCACGTCGCGGGCGAAGGCGTCAAAGCGCATCTCCTCCTCCGCATCTGCGTGGCCATCCAACCACTTGCCCAAGCCGATCCGGACTTCTTGGATGGTGGCGTCCGCTTCGTACCGGTAGCGTTCGCTCGCGTCAAAGGTGAGCGGGACGCGCAGGAGCGCCGTCAGGGCGGAGCGGATCACGGCTTCGGCCGTCATGGGATCGGGGTCGCCGGGCTCGACGGTCACGACGTTGACCTTGGCCCCGCAGTTGTCGCACTGCGAACGGGTTCCGGCATCGGCCGGGGAGAGGTTGCCGCCGCAGAGGGGGCAGGAGGTGACGGTAGTGGTGTTCATCTTGCCCATGTTCCCATCTCCCGGCAGTTGAGTGTGAGCGTCAGAAGTTGATCTTCCAGTCGGTATCTGAGCCAGACCAACCGAGTTCATGCAGGCGACCTTGGTCGTAAGACGGAGGTGTGTTGATAGCAGCAACCACCAAGTAAGGAAGTCCGTCGGTAACCGTGAGGTACGCCGACCCACCGACATCAGCAAGCAGTTGCAACCCCTCGCGCAGTTGAGACATTGTTACATCCATCGGTCGTTCTCCGGTAGAGGGTAGGTGGTGAGGGCTCACAGCGTGGCGCCCATTTCGGCCCACTGCGAACGAAGGCCCTGAGACGGGAACAGAACCGATGCGCGACAACCCTCTTTGCCGCAGTCGTACCACACTCCGCAGAACTTCTGCTCGCGCGACTGGTGGAGCAGCGGGCGGAGGGTCATGTACCCGTGCTCCGCGTTCGATCCGCAGGTGGGGCGCTCCATCGGCAGGTTGCTGCTCATCCTTCTCAGGCTCCAGTCTCGGGTAGGCTGCTCCGTCTCTCTCAACAAGTATAACCATCCGGTGACAGCGTGTCAACACCCTTGTGCAACCAGACGGATACGGATAGATTGGTAGCATGATGATCGATGACCTGCTCGCCTCGGTACGGATGGACCTGCGCGTTCTCTCCAGGGAGAGCGGCGTATCCGTGTCCGTGCTCAAGCAGCTTTCGGCAGGGAACAGACCGGCCAACCCGGAGCACCGGCAGAAGATCGCGGAAGCCTTGCGGAGACACGGCTGGGAGATGTTGCAGTCAGCCGTCAACCTTGAAGAGCAGCGTACGTGACGAACGAAACCGCAACGCGTCGAGGACTGGTCTACACCGTGCCGCTCAGAGACTTTGAGGCGCAGTTGGTCCTGCCGTCCGACCTATCGGCAGGCGAGGCGTTCCGGCTCGGCTCGTTCCTGCTCACCCTCGTCAACCCTCGCGAGGTGCAGGGATTCAATGTACACGCCTGTCCGGAGTGCCACGCCATCGGCACGCACGAACACCACTGCCACCTAGCACCTGAGAGCGCTTCGTGAGTGGCGGGGCACGGTTTGGAACATGGTCCTTGCGCACGAAGGCTGCTGTAGCGCTCCGTTGTTTGGGGTGGGATGTAGACTCGACCTGTCAGATAACCGGAGTGCCGCGACAAACCGTTGTTGGCGCACTCCGCGCGGCCCACGTCCCTTACCCAAAGACCAGCGGCACCCGTTACGGGTGGAGAGAAGCGCCCAACCTGCGGCCCTACCAAGGGAGAAATTCATCCTGATGCCTTACGATACCGACAACTGGCCCTTCGTCCCCGCGAAGCACTTCACTTCGCTCAAAAGGGAGCCAAAGCGCCGCGTGCGCGTTCTCGTCGTGCACACGATGGAGTTCCCCGAGAAGATGACCGCCGCCCGTGACGTGGCCCGCTACTTCTCCACCACGAACACGAAGGCAAGTGCCCACGTCTGTATAGACCACCGGGAGATCATCCAGTGCGTCAAGGACAGCGACGTTGCGTGGGCGGCGCCGGGCTGCAACAGCGACGGAATCCAGATCGAACTGACTGGCTACGCTCGCCAGACAGCGGCCCAGTGGGCAGATGAGTACAGCATGCGTATGCTCAACCTCGCGGCCAAGGCGTGCGCCCAGTACTGCCGGAAGTACGACATCCCCGCCCGCCGGCTTGACGACGTGCAGTTGAAGGCCGGCCTCAAGGGCATCGTTGGACACTCCCAAGTCTCGGCGGTGTACAAGAAGAGCGACCACACGGACCCCGGCCCGAACTTCCCGTGGCTCTTCTTCCTGATGCGCGTAAGCGACCACCTGAAAGCCATCAAAAAGGTTCACCCATGAACGAACCCGCCCTCGCGCTGGACCAAGCCACAAACGCTCTGGACGCGGTGACGCGATGGTTCAGGCGGTGACGCTGGAGCCGCAGGAGGGCGGACCGTACACCGTCACGTTCTCCATCCGGAGTTTCCTGATGTTCGTCGCCGCCATGGGTCCTCTGGTGGGGCTCATCATCTTCTTCCTACAGGTACGTCAGGACGTGCGTAGCAACTCGTTCCGCATCGTCGCGGCAGAGCAGGAGATATCCACGCTCAAGACGCGCCTCGCGGACGTGGAGAGGGCCAAGCTTCTCTTCTGCGCCGCACGGGGCGATAGTGATAGCCTGCGGGCAGGCCTACCGAACATCGGGTGCTGAGATGACAACCGAGGATTGCGCAACCTTTGAATCCAGCCGAGAAAAAGCCGATCTCGCGACGGACGTGCTGGAGTGGCTCAGAGAGCATGAGCCGTGGCGATACAGTGTTGCAGCCGACGAGCTGTACTGTTTCTTCTGCGACATTTCCTACGGAGATGAACACGATGTTCAGCGTTGCATTTGGAAGCGAGCACAGACAAGCCAATGAAGGAACAGAGACAGTATGACCCGGCGGAACGCGCTGCGGCGACTGCGGCGCTGCTGGCCGGCCAGAGTGTCACTCAAGTAGCCAAAGCGTACAGCATCCCCAAGGGAACGGCGTCTGCATGGAAAAAGCGAGCATTCGCGCGCGCTGGGAAGGTGGACCCCGCGACCCAAAAGCGAGCAGCGGCAGACAAGATAGGCGAACTGCTCACCAAATACCTGGAGAGCAACCTGCGCGCGCTCGACGCTCACGCCAGAGTGTTCGCTGACGAAACGTGGATTCGCGAGCAAGACGCCCAGCAGATCGCAGTCCTGCACGGGATCATGACGGACAAGGCCGTGCGGCTGCTGGAAGCACTCAGCGCGGGAGGCGAATCATGAGCGATTACAACGGTGCAGATTGGGTTGCGGGCATGGTGACAGGACACTTCATGGCGCATGCGCCGGCAATCACGCCGCAAACGCTGGTGCGCAACCAGACCGCATCTCGGTTCCTGAGCACGCTGCCGGCGGAGGCCCTACGCGCGGTTGTAGATGACAAGTGGGACCGGCTACCGAGCGCGTTTGGCACATCCACCGGGTACCTCGGCGGTGAGGGGTGAGCAACGAGAGAAGTGGTTGCCGCGCTCATCGGCGGTGTGCTGGGGCTGCTCGCGACAGCGCTACTATTCGGGGTGATTCTGCCCGTGGCCGCCAACGTCGTTTATACCATGGAAGACACCGTTGATCGACTGGAGGACTGATTTTACAGGATGACGCACAAGCGGTAGTCGCACCACACGCAGCAAAAATGCAGCACCTTGCGCACGGTGGGTCAATGGTGTATACTGCATCAGTAACGCAAACGCAATCACCTACCCCATCAGGGACAGATAGGGACATGAGAGCGAACAAGCCGTGGCGAAGCGCCAACCGCTACAAGGGCGCCAGCACTGACCGCGTAATCCTCTGGCTCGACATCTATGGTGACTCGTTCGCCGTACGGGACTGCTGGCGCGATTACGATGGGCGCTGGACGCACCTCCACAACGGGAAGCCCGCCGAGCTTCAGAGCGACTACGTCACGCATTGGGCACCCGCTGATACAGAGCCGCCGTTCGGTCCACAGGGGCAGGCGATGGAGTGGTGGAATGGCTGACAACCGCCGCACCATCGTTGTGCCAGAGGATATGTGGCAGCGCTGGGACGACAGGGCCTACGCAGACCGCGTAAGTCGCTCAGAGTACATCCGAAGAGCCGTGGAGGCGTACAGTGGCAACGGCGCAAGAGATCATCGCGAAGGTGAGGTCCGGAGAGACGGTGGCGCTCAATCGCACGGGCCTGAGCATGTTCATGCGCCAGTGCGCAGACCTGAGCCTGACGTGCAGCCTGAACATCGCCGTGGACCCCGATGGGAAGGTCACGATTTCGCCGCCTCCGCACACTCGGTAGCCGATGAGCAAGAGACACGCGAGGATGCGAGTGCGGATGCGGGAAACGGGTTTGCTGGCTCCGGACGTACTCATAATCGCCGCCCCTCGAATCCTGACCCGGCGGATGCGCAAGAGCGCGAGGATGCGCCAGCGGCGGGCGTCGGAGGCTGCGTGGCGCAGTTACCGCAATCTATGGGTGGAGTTGGGCTTGCTCCCCGCGCTCCCGTGACCAAAGAACAGCAACTCCGCAAGAAGAAGAGGGGTGGGACGTGACCGCTACAGGTACGTTTCAAACAGAACGTTTTCTCTACTGGGATGCACCGCTCAACTCATACCGATGCGAACGCGGTGTTCCTGGTCTTTTCCGCTACGAAGGCGAAGAAAGCGACGGACGGTGGGTTGCCGTGCCCGGCGCGGATGATTTCCTTTGCTCAACCCTAAAAGGCTTCCGCGTGAAGGTGTCCGCATATGCAGCCGTGCTCAATCTGCACTAACTAACCCATGCGTAAGCTGATATCGTGAGCAGGCCGGACACCACGCCGCCCAACCTAAAGCACTGGGCGCAGGTAAGCACAGGGCCGTTCCACTTCGCCGGGCAAGGCAAGCGGATCGGCCCGCGTGCGTCCGGAGACTGGCGGACGTGGGTTGCCAAGCACTTCCCCCACGCCACATCATCCCCATTCGCGGACAGGCACGTCCGTTTGTGGGAATGGTTCGAGATGCTCAATCGTGGTGTGCGGCCCGTAAATGCTCGGGTGGAACTCTGGCCTCGCGGAGGCGGCAAAAGCTCCACTGTTGAGTTGGCGACAACGAGAACGGGAGCGCGGCAGGCCCGCAAATTTTGCTTGTACATATCCAAAACGCAGGCACAGGCGAACAAGCACCTACAGGACATCGCTCCGCACTTTACGAACCTGGGCATTGGGCGAGCGATCGGGCCCTACGGAAGCAGCCTCGGTTGGCGAGTGGACATGCTGCGGTGCGACAACGGATTCAACGTGCTGGCTCTTGGGCTTGACTCTGCGGCTCGCGGCCTAAAAATCGAGGGTGATCGCCCAGACCTTTTCGTGTTTGACGACGTAGACGACAGGGACGATACGGAGGATACGGTCAACAAGAAGATATCCACCATAACCCAGAGCGTGCTCCCGGCAGAGTCTACCGACGCAGCGGTTCTTTTCGTACAGAACGTCATTCACTCTGGCAGCATCGCCGCGAAGCTGCTCAACAACACGGCGGATTTCCTGTTGCGCAGAGAGGTGTTCTGCGAGCCCGCGCTAACGCCCCTGTCGAAAGATTGGTATCACGCCATTCCAGGCACGGTCCCCACTCAGTACAAGATAACCGACGCCGTGCCTACGTGGGCGGGTCAGAGCATAGAAACGTGCGAAGCGCAAATGAACACGTGGGGAAGGGCCGCGTTCCTTCGCGAAGCGCAGCACGAGACAGACGAGTCAGAGGATGGACTGTGGAACCGGGAGCGCGATCTTGATCCGTTCCGCGAGAAGCCCGTCAACGTGCCAGACCTGTTCCGCATCGTCGTGGGGATCGATCCGAACGCTACCGAGGGTGGAGACGAGGCCGGCATTGCCGTGGGCGGTGTAGCGCGAATCAAGGGCATTCTGCACGCCTTTGTGCTTGAGGACGCGAGCACGGCAGGAGGGCCGGCGACATGGGCCAAGGAAGCCGTAGCGGCGTTCAAGCGCTGGGACGCGGACCGCATGGTAGCCGAGAGCAACAACGGCGGCGAAATGGTGGCGATCACCATCGGCACCGTGCCTGACGCGCCCAAGGTGAAGCTGATCCACGCCAGCCGGGGCAAGCGCACCCGAGCCGAGCCCGTCCAGAAGCTCTACGAAGACGGACGCGTGCACCACGTGGGCACCTTCGTGGCGCTGGAGAAGGAACTCTGCACATGGGAGCCCGGAGACCCGTCGCCCAACCGTCTGGACGCCCTGGTGTGGCTGATTACCGAGTTGCTGCTGACCCACGAACCGAAGCCGCGCCGTTCTCTTCCCACCTCTGGAAACGTGTCCTACAAATGAGCGAGACGCAGTACATACACGTGGACATCGCCGTCCCCGAACACCAGATGCCGGAATCCGACATGCCGTGGTTCGAGGTGACAGCGCACGGGCACGTGTGGAGGGGACAAGCGACCATTCCGCCGGTTCCACAGGAAGATGGCTCCCTGCTCTACTCCTTTGACGCGAGGCGGGTGGCAGAAGAAGAGGTATAAACACACGGCGTACTTGTGACTAAATCGCGCCAATCGTATCTTCCGTCGTTCCTTTCGGGGCAACCTTCGACAAACGCGAGGCGACGATGCGTAAGTTGACGCTGGCACTGGACGATCTGGCGGTGGACTCGTTCTCGACCGGAGACGGCGGCGTACACGCGGGCCAATGCCGGCATACCCTGCTGAACAGCACGTGCCAGCCGGGAACGGGCGGAGGTCTATGCCTTCCCGAGACCGGAACGGAAGATCCGAGCGGCGGCACCTGCTGGACCGAGGGTGGGGAGACCTGCGCGGCCACATGCAACATGACGTGCGAGACCTGCGCCGGACACGCGACCTGCGCCAACGGGATGGACACGTGCTCGTTCACGTGCTACTACGGGACGTGCGCGTACGATTGCTAGCCTTGTTCCCATGGTGTTGGTGGCGTATAATTCGAAAGGGTGTACAGATGCGCAAGCTGAAGCTGGACCTTGACGCAATCGAGGTGGAGTCGTTCGCCACCGCCCGGCCGCCGTCCACGGTCGGCACGGTACGCGGGCACACTGACGACCCGCAGTGCGGATCGGTCAACATGTCCTGCGACCCGCGCGGCCTCTGCTTCCCGCAGGAACCTAACGACCCCAACGCGCCCACGGGGGAAGCCACGTGCAACTGGACCTGCTGGGCGAACAACAACCCATGCTACAACAACTCCTACTACTGGGATACCTGTGCCGCCACTCAGTGCATGACCAACGCGTGCTACCTGTCGTGCGGCGGCGCCTGCTGATGAAAACCGATCCGCTTTCGACTCACCAGATGGACCAAGCGCTAGCGGCGCTATCCGCCAGCACGGGAATGGCGCTGGCCGTATATCGCGGCGCCGTGGAGGCGGGGGCGACCCCCCAAGAGACGCACAGGCTGTTGGTGGCCTTCTTCGATTCGCTCTTCGGCAAAGGCCCCGCGCAGTGAGCCTCGACACGATCCCGCAGGACCCCGCAGAGTGGACACTGGACCACGTCAAGGCCGCCGCCGGGCTGACCACCCGGCGTGCGGCCGTTCTCGGCGTGGGAGAGGGTCCCGCGTACCTCGCCGGGGATCACGTGCAGGAGGGGCGGCCTTGGCAGGGGCCGGGGCGCGAGGCGGACGGCTCCATCTCGGCGGATAACCAGACTCGCATCCGCAACATGCTGGCGCCCATCCCCGAAGCGCTGGGGTGCGTCAAGGAGCGCGTCAACGGTGCGTGCGGGAACGAAGCGGATCTGGACTTCCAACCCGCCGAGCCGGAAGGGCCGGACGACACGCCGTCCGCTACACAGATCGCCGCCGCCAAGCAACTGAAGCGAGACGCATCCCGCTGGTGGGACGATAACGACCTGTGGGGCGGGATGGACGTGAGCGACCCAACGGGCGTGCGCGGCGCAGTCGCCATGGCCTCTTCGTGGCTGCAGGGCCGCGCGTGCCTGCGCGCGTTCTGGTCGAACTCGAACCTTGCGGCCAACAGGCGCACGGCGCTCCGCAGGATAAAGGTAGTAGCCCTTCCGCCGGACCGATGCGGCATCTACACGGACCCCGACACGCTCCGCGAGGTGGGATGGTTCCGCTTCACCGACACGCAGGACAGGGAGTGCGCGGAAGTCTGGTACTCAGAGGAGCGCAAGAGCGGCGAAGAGGTGACGGTCTGGCGCATGCTCGTCGCAGGGCAGGCGGAGGAAAAGCCGACCATCATCCCCACGGGCGGACTGCTGCCCATCGTGCACGTCAAGATCGGGACGCTGCTGACTGAGCCTGTGCTGCGGCTACAGGGCGCAGTGGACACGATCAACACGCTGCTGATGAACCTGTGCGGTGCGCACGGCCTGGCAGCTCGTACTGAGGGAAACACGGAAGACGACGGGGTGTGGCAGAAGACGGCTCCGGCCGGCATAGAAGCGCCCCGCACCCGAGTTAACAGCAACGGCGAGACGGAGTATTTCAAGCCCGTTGTTCCCACGCTGGGCAACTACGTCATCCGCAAGATCCGAGGGTTCGAGTACACCGCGTCTACCGACGAAACAGGCGAGAAGGTGGGCATCACGACGCCGTTCGTGCACTACCACGAACCGTCGCCGCCTTCCACCCTGATCGAGGCGCTGGACTGCGAGCGCCTCGCTCTACGTGACGCGTGCCACCAGGGACACCGCATGAACGGACTCTCGGGCAGCACGGCGGAGGCGTCGGGCGTGGCGTACGAACAGGCGCGGGCGATGTTCCTATCGGATATAGAATCCGTGGGAGAGGCCATCGATACCGCGCTTGCCAAGCTGATCGCGTGGGTTATGGCTGCGGCGGAGTGGCGCTCCGGCGGCTCCGCACCGGCGTTCCTCAACGATTGGACCGTTGTTGCCAAGTCCCACCCCAACGCAGGTCCCGTGTCCAGCGAAGCGCAGGCTTCGGCCATTGCTCTCTCGGCGGCGGAGTTGATTTCCAAGAGCGAAGGCACCGCGCGCGTGGGCATTCAGGACGTGCAGGGCGAGCGTGACCGAATCGCGGCAGAGCGCACGCCGGGCGAGAAGGCGGCATCCGTTCAGGCGCTCATTGACCAGCAGGCGGATAGGACGGCGGCGTGGATCGCGGCAGGCATCCCAAAGGGAGACGCGGAAGCCTTCGCACGCAGCGACGGTGCACCCTTTGTGGAGCAGTAGGGATGGCGTCTAAGGCAGAGGAGAAAGCCAAGGCGCACTTCCTGACAGACTACCGCGAACTGTGCGAAAGGCACAAGCTAATGGTCGTTCAAGTGGACGAAGCAGGCTATAGCCCGTTCGCGCTGGCGGTGCTGGACAGGCCCACGCTGGACGGCATGGTTCAAGAGATGCTGATTGAGGCTACGCGCAACATCGTGCATGACGAGTAAGGTACGCAGGCGGCCCTACACCGCGTCCGGCATACGAAGGGTACCGTGCGCCCGCTGCGGAGCACCGTCGCGCTTCCAGTGGCAGATAAGCGCGGACGGCAACGTCTACCGGGGCATCTGCGCCAAGTGCGACATCGCTTTGAACGCTATGGTGTTGGAGTGGATTGGGGACCCCTTGGCCGGCGAGAAGATGCAAGCGTACAGGATTAGGG
>Ga0190268_10000035_pt1 | contig 51835 bp, 64 predicted proteins | sample Popmic249T_FD_133750 | JGI IMG/M metagenome (GOLD analysis project Ga0190268, IMG submission 133750) | Populus adjacent soil microbial communities from riparian zone of Blue River, Arizona, USA - 249 T | ecosystem: Environmental > Terrestrial > Soil > Riparian zone | place: USA: Arizona... | reverse complement strand
GACGCTCGACTGGCGGATGGCGCACGGTCAGGGCCCCCGCGTCGCGCCGCGCGTGACCGACGTCCCCGCGTACGCCACCGCCGGGCTCACCTCGGCCATGCGCATCGGGTCGTACGTCGGCGTCCCGATGCTGCACGAGGACAAGCTGTTCGGCACCCTGACCGGCCTGCACCCCGAGCCACTGTCCGACGAGCTGGCCGGCCACCTGCCCACCGTCGAGCTGCTCGCGTCGCTGCTGTCCACCGTGCTCGCGCTCGAGCTGCAGGCGACGCAGGTCGTCCGCCGCGCCGAGCGGGCCGAGGTCGAGGCGCACATCGACCCGCTCACCCAGCTCGGCAACCGCCTCGCCTGGACCAAGACCCTCATCGACGAGGAGCACCGCTGCCGCCGTTACGGGCGCCCCGCGTGCGTCGTCTCCGTCGACCTCGACGGGCTCAAGCGGGCCAACGACGCGTACGGGCACGACGCCGGCGACCGCCTGCTGCGTACCGCCGCGGTCGTGCTCCGCAAGGTCAGCCGCATGTGCGACCAGGTCGCGCGGGTCGGCGGCGACGAGTTCGCCGTGCTCGCCGTGGAGGCGTCCGAGCTCGAGGGCCGGGCGCTGCTCGACCGCATCGCGATGGCGTTCGCCAACGCCGGCGTCGAGGCGTCCATCGGCATGGCCGTCCGCGAGAACCACACGACGCTCGACGAGACGTGGAAGGCCGCCGACGCGGCGATGTACCGGCACAAGCGGCGCAGGCTCCAGGACCGCGTGTCGGCCGCGCTGGCCACCCCCGAGGTCGCGCCGCGCGTCGTGCACCACCTCGACGTCCCCGCGGCCGAGGAACACCCCGTCGCCACGGCGCGTTAGAGTCGTACGAGCACGGCCCCACCAGGGGGTGAATGGTCTCGACTTCGGACGAGGAGGCAGGGGAAGCGGGCCGAGGAAGGCGACGATGATCTCGTTAACCACGAAACGTCGCAAAAGAAACAAGCGCCGATAACTACGCGCTCGCTGCCTAACTTTAGGTAGCCGTCAGCCCCGGAGTGCCTCCGGCCGGGATGCTGGCGTCGCCAGGAGGCTCACCGAACTCCCCGGTCACGGGGGAGCGAGGGACACCGAACAGTGACTGAGCCCGGCACCGGCTTGCGTGCGTGACCGGTGGGGCCGAGAAAACCACAGCGCGCTGCGCCCGGAGAAGCCCTGGTTGTTCGCCGAAGGACGCGGGTTCGATTCCCGCCACCTCCACCGCGAGAGGGAGCCCGGCACCGTGACGGTGCCGGGCTCTCGTACGTCACGCGGGCGGGTCCGAAATTCAGGCCGCGAGGATCCTTGCCTTGAGTCGCGACGGCCCGTTGTCGACCAGGATCCGCAGCAGGTTCTGGATGTCGCGGTCTGCCCTGTCGGCGGCGTAGACGAGGTGGATGACCCCCAGGTTCTCCGGTGCGGTGGCGTCCAAGCCCAGCAAGGCGCGCAGGTACGCGCTCGCGCACATGCCGGCCAGCAGGTCCGCCGCCTCGATGTCGTTCTTGGTCATCCCTGTCTCGAGCCTGGCGAACAGCAGGTGCAGCGCCTTGAGCGGGTCCTCCCCATAACCCCTCTTCGCAGGGGCGACCGGGAGGAGCGCATGGATCCGTTCGGCGTCCCTCGCGAACGCTTCACGCAGCGTCGCGGAGTGCTGCCGGAGTCCGACCGCGAGCCCCGCGGGGACGTGGCCTGAGTGCTTGAGCTCCTCCGTGGCCCAGAACGCCGTGTAGTCGAAGTGTTCGATGGCGAACTGCGCCTGATGCGCGGTGTGTCGCCTCGCCTTGTCGATCTCGTGCCGTAGGACCACCCAGGCCGTAGCCACCGTCACCACGACTCCCAGGAGCGTGAATGCCAGCGGAAACCAGAAACCCAGTGCCCAGTCTCGTGCGGCTACCATCGTGTCCCCCTTCGCTCGACCGTGGCGCGTCTGCGTACGGCGAGGTTGCCAGGCTGCTCCGCGGTCGCGCGCGGCACCAGGGCCCATGGTCCCTACGGCGAAATTGCGGGTGAGACGGTCGTCCTGGGTGAGAGCGGCTCGCCAGAACGGGCCGCCGAGTGCGCCACGGACCCCGGCGCCGGCTGGGACGGGCGGTACGACTCCTGCTACCGGCTCCGTCGCACGACGACGGAGCCTCCGGTACGCGCTGGCGTACCGGAGGCTCCGCGCGTGAGCTAGAGGCTCAGTTCGAGGTGACCGATCTCCAACGCGCCGACGAGCGTGTCGTCGTTGATGTTCAGGCAGCGGCCCCACTTGGTGCCGTCGAGGACGCAGACCGTGCCCACGACGTCGAGCGGGTCGGTGACGTTGGTCGGGACCGGGACCGTGCCGCTGTACGGGCCGACGCAGACGGCCACGCAGTTGTGGATCAGGTACGGCACCTGGGTGTAGATCGGCGAGGGGACGCTCTGGTTGACACAGATGTTCCACGTCACGGCGGGGTTGTCGCTCGTGGCGTTACAGGTGTCGGCCGACGCGACGGGCGCGAGGGCGACGAGGGTGCCGGCCGACATGGCGCAGGCGGCGGCGAACGTGAGAGTACGACGGATCACAGTCTGGCTCCTGGAGGTGGGGAGACGTACGGACGCGGCAGCGCGGTAGCCCTGCCGAGAGACGAGAGTCCCCGGCTCCGGAACGGGTTCGCTACCCCAGCGCCGCGTCGAGCACCGGGTCCTGACCGGCCTTGTACGCCGCCCAGGTCTCGCGCACCGGCACGTCCGGCACCAGTGCCGCGATGTCGCGCCCCTGGTCGAACGCCCGCGCCCCCGGCACCTGCACGACGATCCCGCTTCCCGGCAACGTCACCGACGACGGGTTCCCGTACGTCCGCGACCCGCCGCCCGTCGCCTCCCCGTAGAAGCGGATCGACGGCGCCTCGCGCCGCAGCGCCAGGAACACCAAGGACGCCGCCGAGTACGTCCCCCGCCCGACCAGCACTCGCACCGGCACCCGCCCGGCGCGGGCGACGTCGCGCAGCAGGATCGTCAGCGGCAGCGCCCGCCCGGTGTCGCCGCCGGGGTTGCGCCGGATGTCGACCACCAGCACCGACGGGCGCTCCGCACGGAGCTGTGCCCGAACGTCCTCGACGAGGCCCTGCACGCGGCGGCCGCTCTGCGACTCGGCGGCGACGCGCTCGTACCCGACGACGAGCGCCGAGCCGCGCCGCGCCGTCCAGAACCACTCGTCCTTGGGCGCGAACGACGGCCGCGGCAGCGCCGGAGGGATCTGCGGCACGTCGAGGCCGGCGAGGGCGGCGTACTCGGCGGCGGGCCGCTCCTCGGGCGTCACCTCGCGCGCGACACCGGAGGTGTCGACGACGCCGAGCGGGCCGTACACCCCGAGCCCGCGAAGGAACGCCGGCACCATGAGGTACGTCGCCAGCCGCGCCCGCATCGTCTGCGGGTTGTCGCGCGGCACGACCTTCCTGAACGCCTCGGCGACCTCCTCGACAGGCCGCCCGCCGATCGACTGCACCCGCGCGCCGACGAGCGAGGAGTCGCGGGCGGCGATCACGTGCCAGCCGTCGGCGAAGTCGTACATCCGCACCGGCCACATCGTCAGCGCCGGCTGGTCGGCCGGGAACACGCCGCCGTGGCCGTTGCGGTCGCCGAGGTGCGCGACCTCGGCCAGCGCCACGAGGTACTCGTCCGCGGACATCCGGCCGGCCCGCTCCCGCAGCGAGGCGACGTTCCCGCGCCACGCGGCCTCGCCCACGTAGGCGAACGGCTCGGGGTGCGTCGCCTCGACGAATGACACCAGCGCGTCCACGTCGGCCTGCCGCGTGACAGCGGGGTCGGGGCGCGGCGGCGAGGCGCCGGGTGAGCACCCCACGGCGAGCGACAGCGCCACCGCGACGAGGAGCCTCATCCGGCCGCCGCCTCGAACGCCACGTCCGCGGCCGCCCCGTCGCACGCCCGGCCGAGCTCCGAGAGCACGTCGCGAACGTCCGCGACCGGCCGGCCGAGGCGGCGTTCGACAGCGGAGACCGCGACCTCGAACGCCGCCCGCGTCGACTCGTGCGCCGCGACTCCGTCGGGAGTCAGGCGCAGCAGTACAGCCCGCCGGTCGCGGACGTCGCGCCGTCGCTCGAGGTGCCCGCGGCGCGCCATCGCCGACACCTCGTCGTGCACGCTGGTCACGGGCATCCCGACGACGCGCGCGAGGTCGCTCGCCGAGAGCGGGCCGTGCTCGTGGACGGCGCTGTACATCGCGTACTGGGCGGGGGTGAGCGGCGCCGCGGCGAGCGCGACGTCGAGCAACGAGCGCGTGCGCTGGGCGAGCGCGTACACGTCGAAGAGCACTGATCCGGTCACGCAACAATCCTTCCGATACCGGAAGGTTAGCGCACGGTCCCCAGCTTGCCCATGATGAGCTCGTCCGACAGCGACGTGTCGATGAACGCGCCCCACACCGACCCGTCCGGCGCGAACGCCACGTCGATGAAGTCGAGCACGCCCTCGTTGCAGCGGCCAGGCCCGCACTTGCCGTAGGCGAACGGGGTCTTCGCCGGCGTCACCGGGCCCGCCCAGATCAGCGGCTTCTTGTCGAGCGGCTTGCTGATGACACCGAGGTAGCCGGTGAACGTCGTGTCCGCGTACGACCCCGTCCACGGCTTGCCCGGGGAGTTGGTCGAGCCCATGTACGCCATCGCGACGCGGCCCTTGGAGTCCACGTCGAGCGCCGGGCCCCACGCCTCCTTCAGCCCGGGCGGCGCGACCTTCAGTGGCGGCCCGAACGTCTTGCCCTTGTCGCGCGAGATCGCGAGGTACGGCAGCCGGTCCTTCGCGACCCACATGTAGTAGACGTTGCCGGCCTTGTCGGCGACGACCGCCGCCTCGTGGTCGGACTGGCCGCTGCCCGGCGCGACGAAGCCGAAGCCGCCGGACGTCGAGGTGTTCATGCCGTTCTTCGCGACCTCGACGCGCGTCCACGTCGTACCGCCGTCGTCGGACCACGCCAGCCACGGCTGGTTGCACCAGCCGCGCGGGACGAACAGGCGGCCGTACGGCGCCACGAAGATCGGCCCGTTGTCGCCGTTGCAGTGCCCGGGGATGCCGGCGTCGCCGCTGCCCTCGCCCACGCCGTACGGGCTCGGGTCGGCGAACGCGAACGTCCCCGTCGGCGTCCACGACAGCCCGCCGTCGAGCGAGCGAGCGCAGCCGGTCGCGAAGCTGTAGCCGTTGTAGCCCAGCGTCTGCGAGCAGTTGTAGAGGACGTTCTCGTAGCCGGTGACCGGCAGCCCGGCGACCGGCGGGCCGGCCGCGATCGACTGGTGGTCGGACTGGTTGCAGGCGGCCGGCGCGTGCGTCCACGTCGCGCCCTTGTCGTCGCTCCACGACAGCACCTGGCACGTCCCGGCGAGGTCGGACTTGTAGACGCGCGAGGTGGCCGGGTCGACGTAGAGGTACGGGTCGAGCGTCGCGGCGTGCCCGGTGATGGGCAGCAGCTTCCACGACTTGCCGCGGTCGGTGGAGCGGACGACGTTCGTCATCGCGCTGGCCCAGATCGTGCCGTCCTTGGCGATGCCGATGTTCGGCTCGCCGATCTGCCGCTGGCCGGTGCGGTACGTCTCCAGCCGCGGCGCGCTCTTCGCCGCCGCGCGGGCGCCGCCCGGGTAGAACGCCACCGCCTTGCCGCCCGGCGCCGCCGCGTCGGAGGCGCCCGCGAGGGCACCCGCCACGACCGCACCGGCCACCAGCGTCAACGACATCCGCTTGCGCAACGACATGCCCGTAGGGTTCTCGCGCGGCCCGCCGATCCCTTCCCGTTGGGCCGTCGACGGAGGTCCCATGCACCTGGCACGCAGGCTCTGGACGGCGTTCGAGCCGATCCACGCGGCGACGTACTTCGCCCCCGAGTCGCGGGAGGCGTACGAGGCGATCGGCCTGCGCGGCTACTGGCGCGGCTACTTCGCGGGCCGCGCGGCGGCGTTCGGCCGGGTCGGACCCGAGCCGGTCATCGCGGCGTTCTACGGCTTCGCGCCGTCGATGGTGCGCCGCGCGCTGCCGTCGATCTGGGACCTCGCCTCGCCGGAGGAGGCGCTGCGGGCGCGGGAGAACGGTGTCACCGCGGCGCTGGGCCGCGTCCTCGGCGACGCCGACGTGACCGAGGCGACCGCGGTCCTCGAGGCGGCGGTCGGGCGGCTCGACCTCGCCGGCCGCGTCCTGGCCGCCGCGCACGCCGCCCTTCCGACGCCGGACGAGCCGCTGGCCAGGCTGTGGCACGCGGCGGGCGTCCTGCGCGAGCACCGCGGGGACGGACACGTGGCCGCGCTCGTCGCGCACGACGTCGACGGCTGCGAGTCGCTCGTGCTGCGCGCGTCGCTCGACATCCCGCGCGAGGTGCTGCAGCCGTACCGCGGCTGGACCGACGAGGAGTGGGACGCCGCGACCGGGCGCCTTGCCGCTCGCGGGGTCCTCGGCAGCCGCGAGCTGCTCGACTCCGTCGAGGCCGCTACGGACGCCGCCGCGCTGCGCGCGTGGGCGGACGCCGACACCGACCGTGCGCTCGCCGTGCTGGAGCCGTTGGCCAGGGCCTGCGCCGGCGTCATCCCCGCGCAGTCGCCGCTCGGCCTGCCTACGCGGTGAGCGGCGCCGTCCCGAACGCCACAGAGAACCGCTTGCACCAGATGACGACGGACTTGTAACGGGTCAGGTCGACGGAGCCGGGGACGGCGTACGTCTGGTCGCCCTTGTTGCCCTTGAGCCGCCCGAGGGAGACGTAGTCGGAGTCGTACGCGCCGTTGGGCGCGTCGGGCGCGGCGGCGGCGAGGGTGACGTAGAGGTCGGGGCCGTTCTCGACGTCGAGGCCTTCGAGGCGCAGCACGCGCGCGCCGTCGGCGAGCCGCAGTACGCGCACCGTCCCCGACGCGTGGTGCGCGCGGTCGCCGAGCATCGAGCGGGACAGGACCGTGGCGCGCGGCGCCGCGGGAGTCGCCCCCGCGGACGTCGGGGCGGCCGAACCTGACGGGGTCGCGGTCACGTCCTCCGCGCCCGCCGGCAGCGCGTCGTTGACGGTCTTGTCGAGGAACAGCTTCTGCGGCTGGAACCACACCGCCACGAACACCGCGCCCGCCACGGCGAGCACCGCGAGGACGGAGACCGCCGCGACGTGCCGGCGTACGAAGGCCCGCATGCCAGGCCCAACGCCGCACGCTCCCTGAGCGTTCCGGAAGGTGACAAACCGGACCCTTGCGCCCGGTCCGGACCTCCCGTACGGTGATCGCGTTGCCTGATCCGATTTCCACGCTCGTTCTCGAACGCCCGCGGAGTTGGTCGCGGGCGTTTTCCATACCCGGCACAGGGCCGGGGGCGGAGGCGCCCGTCGGGTGACACGGCGCGCACGTCGCGCGCCGGCACATGTCCAGGAGGACAAGCATGACGCAAGGCACTGTGAAGTGGTTCAACGCCGAGAAGGGCTTCGGTTTCATCGCGCAGGACGGCGGCGGCGCCGACGTCTTCGTGCACTTCTCGGCCATCCAGGCCGACGGCTACCGCTCGCTCGACGAGAACCAGCGCGTCGAGTTCGACATCACGCAGGGCCAGAAGGGCCCGCAGGCGGAGAACGTGCGCCCGGTCTGACCCACCGACGCTCTGAGAACCCCCGGCGCTCGCGCCGGGGGTTCTCAGCTTTCCAGGGGCCTGATCGAGAACAGCTCGAGCGCCTTGCCGTAGTAGCGGTCGGTGCTGCCCTCGTACGTCATCCCCAGTCGCCGCGCGACGGCGATCGAAGCGATGTTCTCCGCGACGATGACGGCGTAGACGACGTCCAGCCCGCACCGCTCGAAGCCGTACGCGATCGCGCCGCGCGCCGACTCCGTGGCGTACCCGCTGCCCCAGTGCGCGGTCCCGAGGTGCCAGCCGACCTCGACCTCCTCGGCGTCGGGCAGCGGCTTGAGCAGCGTCGCGCCGACGAGCGTCCCGTCGTGCGTCTCCAGCGCCCAGAAGCCGTAGCCGGTGCCGGCGAGGGCGTCGTTGACGCCGAGCCAGCGTTCGAGGCGTTCGCGCATGGCCTCGACCGACTCGACCGGCTGCGGCACGCTGCCGAGGTAGCGCGCGACCTCGGGCGAGCGGTAGATCTCGTACGCCGCCTCGGCGTCGTCGAGCGTCCACGGCCGCGCCCGCAGACGTTCGGTCTCGAACACCGTCACGCCTCGGCCTCCGCCATCGCGCCGACCGCCGGGCCAGGCTCCTCCGCGGCCTTCGCCGGGCGCTGCGAGACGACGAGCGCGACGCCGACGAGGATCAGCGCGCTGGCGACGAGCGAGCGGACCGTGAGGCGTTCGCTGAGGAACAGCGCGCCGAGCAGCACCGCGACAGCCGGGTTGACGTAGGCGTACGTCGTCACGAGCGACAGGGGGGCGTTGCGGAGCAGCCAGGCGTACGCCGTGAACGCCACCATCGACCCGAACACCAGCAGGTAGACCGCGGCCACCCACGCCTTCCAGCCGACGGCGCCGAGGTCCAGCTCGCCGAGCTCGCCGGCGAGCAGCCCGGCCACGAACAGCCCCGCGCCGCCCGCCATCATCTGCATGCCCGTCATGACGAGCGGCCGGCGGGGGACGGGTGCGCTGCGGCCGTAGAACGACCCCGCCGACCACGACAGCGTCGCGCCGATGAGCAGCGCGATGCCGTACGGATCGATGCGGTCCGCGCCCGCCGGATTGGCGAGGACGGCGGCGCCGAGGAAGCCGATGACGAGGCCGAGGACGCCGACGCGCGGAAGGCGTTCGCCGCCGAGAACGAGCCCGAGCAGCGCCGTCCAGATCGGCACCAGCGCGATCGCGACCGCGGCGATGCCGGAGTCGACCGTGCGCTCGGCGAGCATGACGAGGCCGTTGCCGCCGAGGAGCAGCGCCAGGCCGACGATGCCGCACGACACCCACTGCCGGACGGTGATCGGGTCGGGCTTCCCGTCGTGCGCCGGGCGGCGGATCGTGAAGGCGTACAGCAGGGCGCCGGCCAGCCAGAAGCGCACGCCGCCCATCAGCAACGGCGGGAAGCCGCGCTGACCGGTGTGTGCTCCGATGGCGTAGCGGATCGCGAGGTACGTGGACCCCCACACGACGTACACGATGGCGAGCGCCGTCCAGATGCGGGAACGGCTGGGCATGTCCCCACCCTACGTCGGCGCCGGCCCACCCTCCCGGCAGCGGCGGCTCAGCCCATGTCCCGCGACTCGAACGTCAGGGTGGGGAGCAGCAGCCACTGGTGGCCCGCGAGCCGGATCATGTCCTCGAGCAGACCCGCGACGACCGGCGCGAGCAGCGGGACGAGGCGGGCGCGGGAGACTCCCTCGTCGGCCTCGACGGCGTACGGCTCCTCGAAGCGCAGCACGACGTGGTCTCCGCGCGCCAGGCAGACCGCCGGCAGCAACATCGCGCCAGGGCGCGCGGCGAACGCGACGAAGCCCGCCGCGACGTGGCGCCGCGTGCCGAACAGCGTGACGGGCACGACGCGGTGCCCCGCGTAGACGAAGTCGGCGTAGGTGCAGAGCGCGCCGCCGGCATCGAGCACCCGCGCGATCTGCCGTACGGCATCCGACCCGGCGCCGACCAGGTTGACGTCCGCGTCGGCGAGACCCTCCGACGGGTCCATGTCCTCCCCGTACGTCGCGACCTCCCGGTCGCCCATCGCCGTCGCGATGACGACGAGCGCGTCCGACGTCGCCAGCGTCATCGGAGCGACGACGAGCGTCGGGTGTCCTGACGTCTCGTCGAGCCACTGCGCGCCCTCGATCTTCACCGGCAGCCGTTGCTCGCGGCCGTGAACCCAGGCCGCCTGCCGCCAGGCGCACCAGAGCCGATGCTCGACGTGCCGCCCGACGTCGTCCTCGCCGAGCCCGAGAAGGCGCGTGGCGGCGGCCAGCGAGTCGCTCTCGCCGTACGGGTCGGCCGTGACGAGCCAGTCGGCGACGGACGTCAGCGCGTCCCAGTCGTGCGCGGCCGCGACGCGAGAGAGCAAGGGGTCGAACGACATCCCCTGCAGTGCGCCGGCGAGACCGCGGCTCACGAGAGGCTGCGCTGGTACCGGGCCAGGGCGTCGTCGTGGGCGAGCGAGTCGGTGATGCGGTCGAACGCGCGCAGCGCGAGCGCGCATCCCTCGTCCCAGACGTCGTCCAGCGACGGGGCGTGCGCGAGGCAGCTTCCTCCACACGCGCCGTACCAGATGCAGTCGGCGCACCGCGTGGACTGAAGGTCACGATGGCGGATCGAGCGCGCGACCTCGGAGTCGCGCGCGGCTGCGAGACCGCCGTCGGCCATCGTGCCGAGCCCGGACAGCGGGCCGGCCGGATCGATGCAGTCGCACGCCTCGATCACGCCGTCCACGGAGACCGACAGCAGGTCGCGCGCCGCGCCGCACTCCGGCCGCATGCACATGTTGCCGCCGGGTCCGGAGGCGAGGTTGTCGAGGTACTTCGTGACCGGGTTGACCTTGAACCCGTCGAACTCCCCGGCCACGACCGCCTCGAACAGCGCGTCCCACGACGCGACGAGCGTCGGGATGTCGAGGCGGAGCCGTTGCGCCTCGACCCGCCCGCGGCCGATCGGCTGGAACAGGCTCCAGTCCCACGAGCCCATGCCGAGGTCGCGGAAGTGGCGCGCGGTCTCCAGCAGGCGGCCCTGGTTGACGGCGGTGATCGTGCTCATCACGCCGCACCGGCGCGCGAAGCGCGGGTAGCGGCGCAGCGCGTCGGCGAACCTGTCGTAGGTCCCCGTGCCCTGGTGCGTCACCCGGAGCGCGTCGTGCACTTCGGGAACCCCGTCGATGGACACGCCCCACGCCATGTCGTGCGCGTCCGAGAACGCGACGACGCGGTCGTCGAGCCGGGAGAGGTTCGTCTGGCCGACGAACTGGAGGCGCTTGCCCCGTTCGGCGGCGAGGCGTTCACCGGCGACCACCAGGTCCTCGACGAGGTCCCACATGAGCATGGGCTCGCCGCCGTGCAGGATCACGGTGAGGATCGGACCGGAGAGGTCGAGCGCCTCGCGTACGGCGCCCACCGCGACCTCGGGCGTCATCCGCGACGCCCGCTCCCACGTCTCGAAGTCGTAGCAGTAGGTACAGGCGTAGTTGCACGCGTTGGTGAGCTTGAGGATCAGCGTGGTCAGCTCGGAGAAGTGCCGCTCGCTGCCGAGCACGCCGATCCCGTTGGCGGACAGCAGGTCCCGCAGCTCACGGACCTGCGTCCGGACGCCGTCGGGCAGCGCGCCGGCAGGCGCGCTGAGCAGCGGCAGCAGCGGCTTCGTCGCTGCTGCCAGTGTCACCCAGCGTCCGGACACGCGGTCCATGACGAGCACCGCGTCGTCACCGCGGGACAGCGTGCGTACGCGATCCGGGTCGAACCAGCTCCGCCGCAGCGTGAGGTCGACGGCGGTCAGGAGTGCATCTTCGGGTTCTCGAGGGTGACCTTCCGGAACACCGACTCGACGTGCGTGCCGCGGACTCCCTCGTGCACGCGCGCTACCGGCGACGAGAAGTCCTCGATGACCGGCTCCTCGAACTCGTCGATCAGGTCACGCTTTCCGCAGCAGGCGCGGGTCCACTCGGCCCAGACGCCGAACTCGCCGCTGGTGCCGGGGCGCAGCGCATCGAGCGACACGGCATTCACGCCGACCGGACGGATCCCTTCCGGCAGGTTCTCCAGCGCCCGGTCGGCGTGCTCCTCGACGAGCCGCTCGATCTCCTCCGGCGCCATGTCGAGCAGCCGCTCGGACTCCGGCATGCGCAGTTGGACGATTCGTGCCATGTCATCACCCCGTTATGTGACAGAACCGATTCGCGTCGAATGTTGCTACACCTCCCTTGGCGCCGCAAGGGTCGATTTCTTCCCCCTTTGCCGGACGGGGTGTACGGGCCACGTCGTCCGGTGCCGCGGTCCGGGCCTACGCTGGGGCCGTGACGATCGCTCCTGAACGCGTCGTGCGTGGCGAGCCCGACGAGGACGTCGACCGTGACACTCCCTGGGTCACGATCGTCTGGAACGACCCCATCAACCTCATGTCGTACGTCACGTACGTCTTCCAGAAGCTGTTCGGCTACTCCCAGGAGAAGGCGACCAAGCTCATGCTGGACGTGCACCAGAAGGGCCGCGCCGTGGTGTCGAGCGGCGCCAAGGAGCAGATGGAGTTCGACGTCGCGCGCCTCCACGCCGCCGGCCTCTGGGCGACCCTCCAGCAGGACTGACCGCCCGGCCGCCGCGCCAACTTCCAGTGCCACCCCGACCCCTCGCGTGCTCGGTGACACTGGAAGTTGGGCGAGCGATCAGGCCTGGGTCCAGACGGCGCCCGAGGTGTAGCGGCGCAGGCCCGCGTGGAACGCCGCCCACCCCGCTGCCGCGAAGCCCACGGCCACCAGGAACGTCACCAGCGCCAGCACGGGATCAAAGCTCTCCATCAGCTTCGCCGGCACCGACGCGATGAACGCCGCCGGCAGCGCCGTGTACATCAGCACCTTCGCGAACCCGCCGAACACGTCGACCGGGTACGACGACAGCAGCAGGATCGCGTGGAACGACAGCTCGCCCATGTCCTCCCGCCCCGAGAAGAACGCCAGGGACCCGGTCAGCACGAGGAACCCCGTCAGCAGCACCGCCGCCGTCACCGTCCCCGACACGAAGAGCAGAGCCCGTGACGGCGACGGCGAGCCGGCCACCAGAAACAGACCCACCCCGAAGAGCACGTCACCGAGGTTCGTCGTGTTGACGCGACGGACGAGGAGGTACGGCAGCGTCGGCACCGGCAGCACGAGCGCCGCGTCGAGCCCGCCGCCGGAGATCACCCGGCCGAGGGAGCGGGCGTTCGCGAGGAAGCCGAGGACGAACCCCGCGCCGGTCGTGAGGATCGCGAGCAGCAGGAGGATGCCGTCGGTGTCCCACCCGCGCACCGACCCGACGCGATCGAAGAACAGCACCCAGAACGCGATCCACGCGAGGTCGTTCGCCACCATCATCGCGACCTGCGTCCAGAACGCGCTGCGGTTGGCCCACGCCTCCGCCAGCGCCCCGCGCGACGTCGCCAGCAGCGCCCTCATCCGCCGGCCGCCTGCAGCCGCCGTTCGCCGCGCGTGTAGACGCGCACCGCCACGAGCCACAGCACCGCGAGCCATCCGGCCTGCACGAGCAGGAGGTACGGCTCCACGTGCCCGGAGGCGAGCCGCGCGGGGGCGTACGCCATCGCCATGAACGGCAGCGCCCGCGCCACCGCCGACAGCGCCGACGGCAGCACCTCCAGCGGGATCAGCATGCCACCGACCAGGAACACGAACTTCTGGTACAGGAACCACGACGACCGCGTGTCCCGCAGCCAGAACCCCGCGCCGGCGAACGCGTGCATGGCCACGAGGTTGCACGCCACCGCCAGCACCAGCGACGGCACCGTGAGCAGCAGCGCGGGTACCGACGGCGGGGCGCCGCCGACCGCCAGCGCGAGCGCGAGCCCCACGACGACGCAGGCTCCCAGCCGCGGCGTCGCGCGGCCGAGCTCGGTCGCCACGCGCACCGTCAGCGGCGGCACGGGCCGCAGCATCTCGGTCGCGACGGTGCCGTCGTTGATGGCGAACCCGAGGTCCTCGATGAGCCGCGCGTTGATGGGCATGGTGGCGGCCTCGGTGGTGGCGACGTACCACGTCAGCGCGACCGCCGAGTAGCCCGCGACGGAGCCGCCGTTGGCCGCCGCGGCGGCGTCCCAGACGGCTGCGAGCGCGAAGGTGACGATCGCGTAGAAGCCGACGCTGACGAGCATCTGCCCGCGCTCCGCGAGGCCACGCCGCGTCGCGATGTCGAACGTCACCGCCGCCGCCCGCGCGCTCATCGGCGCGGCGCCGCGTAGATCTCGGCGATGACCTGCTCCAGCGGCGGGTCGGTCACCGACAGGTCCACCACGGGGTACGTGTCCAGCAGCGCGTCGACGAGCGCGCGCACCGGCAGCCGCGCGGTGTCGACGGTGAGCTTCAACGTCGTCGGCGTCTGCTCCGTCACGGTCACGCCGTCCAGCGCGGCCGGCGGGACGGGGTGCCCGAGTGTCACCTCGACGAGCTTGGTGGCGAGCAGCGTACGGCGCACGGTCGCGACCTCGTCGTCGTAGATGACGGCGCCGTGGTTGATGACGATGACGCGCCGCGCGACGTGTTCGATGTCGGCGACGTCGTGCGACGTGAGGAAGATCGTCGTGCGGCGGTCCTCGTTGAGGCGGACGAGCAGCTCGCGCAGCGCGGACTTGCCGAGCAGGTCGAGCCCGATGGTCGGCTCGTCGAGGAACAGGATCTCCGGCTCGTGCAGCAGGCACGCCGCCAGCTCGCAGCGCATCCGCTGGCCGAGCGAGAGCCCGCGCACGGGCGAGTCGAACAGGTCGCTCGCGTCGAGCAGCTCCCCGAGCTCGGCGGTCCGCGCCGACAGCGCCGCGCCGTCGAGCCCGAAGATCGCCCCGAGCATCCGGAACGACTGTCGCGGCGTCAGCTCGGCCCACAGCTGCGACCGCTGCCCGAACAGCGTCCCGATCCGCCGCGTCAGCGCGCGGCGCTCCTCCCACGGCACCATCCCGAGGACGCGGGCGGTGCCGCTGGTGGGGTGCAGGATGCCGGTCAGCATCTTGATCGACGTGGACTTCCCCGCGCCGTTCGGGCCGATGTACGCCACCCGCTCGCCCGGCGCGACGTCGAACGAGATCGTGTCCACGGCCTCGACGACCTTGCGGCTCCTGCCGCGGCCGGACACGAACTCCCGCCGCAGTGCCTCGACCGTGATCGCCATGCCGCATGCTCCCGTACGTCGTGCGCGACGCGCGCGCGGTTTACCGTACGGTCGGCCGATGGCCTCCGCGTTCCGCCGCCACGGCGACAGCCTCGTCGCCCGGCTGCAGCGCCACGAGGTCGAGGTGCTGCGCGGCCTGGTCCGCGACGTGCAGCGGCTCGTCGCCGACGACGCGCCGGACAACCCGATGACGGCACGGCTGTTCCCCGACCCGTCGTTCGACCCGGTCGCGGCGGAGGAGCTGCGCGGGCTCATCCAGGACGACCTCCGCGAGGGCAAGCGCGCCGCCGCGAAGACGCTGCTCGAGTCGCTGCCCGACGACGGCAAGGTCGCGCTCGACGCCGAGACCGCGGAGTCGTGGCTGACCGCGCTCAACGACGTCCGCCTCGCGCTCGGCACCGCGCTCGGCGTGACGGAGGAGTCGTACGGCGACGAGGACGACCCCACGCTCGACGTCTACCACTGGCTGTCGTTCCTCCAGGAGACGCTGGTGGAAGCGCTAAGTCGTGGGCTCGGGGACAGGTAGCTCCAGGCGCGGGCCGGCCAGGTAGATCTCGTTCGCGGCCGCCGTCGTCCAGGTCTGCAGCAGCGCCGCCGCCGCGATCGCGCCCGCGACCCCGGCCACCCCGCCGAACGACCCCGCCGCCGTCACCGCGGGCTCGACGACGGTGATGAGCAGCAGCGGCCCGTACGCCTGCCGCGCGATCCGCACCGAGTGCGCGGTCGCGACGAGCACGCGCGTCTCGCCCTCCAGCGCGACCCGCTGCGGCGCCACCGCGATGAACGTGAGGAACAGCGCGCTGACCGGCAGCGCGGTCAGGAGGAGGACGTTCTCGCTGTAGTCGGCGACCTTGCCGCCGGACAGCGCGATGACGGTGAGGATCGCGGCGAACTGCGCGAGCAGGATCAGCCCCGTCAGCCGCAACGCCGTGCGCGCCAGCGCGAACGCGTTGCGCAGCGCCACGACCGGGCTCCTGTCCGCGTCGGTCAGCGGCGGTCCAGGCTGCTTCGGCCCCAGGACGCGCCGTCCCGACTCGTCGACCTGCGGCGGCGCCGGCACCGGGACGGGCCGGTGGGCGCCGAGCAGCCTGATCAGCGCGAGCACCACGATCACCTGCAGGACGAACGTCGCGACGACCAGCAGGACGTTCGGGACGGCCTCGGCGAGCGCGACCGGCGTGTAGCTCAGCAGCGACAGCGCGAGTGCCCGCCACCCCGCCGCGCGCACGGCGGCGAACCCGTCGCGGAAGGCGGTCACCAGCACGCGCGCCACCCTATGCGGCCACGGCAGGGCGCGGCGCGCTCGGGCGCCCGCCGCGCCCTCCGCGCAACCGGGTTGCGCCCCGTGCGGCGAAAAAGCGCAAAACGCACCCCGAAGGGGGCCGAGCATCGGCGGAGCGGGGGTTGTTAGCCTGCGACGCATGCTGACGCTGGACCGCGCGACGTACGACGCGATCGTCGCGCACGCCCGCGCCGACCACCCCGACGAGGCGTGCGGGCTCGTCGCGATGAAGGACGGCCGCCCCACGCGCGTCATCCCGATGACCAACGTCGAGCGGTCGCCGACCTTCTACGTCATGGACAGCGGCGAGCTGTTCCGCGCGTTCCGCGACATGCGCGACAACGGCGAGGACGACGAGGAGTTCGTCATCTACCACTCGCACACCGCGACCGAGGCGTACCCGTCGCGAACCGACATCTCCATCGCGGCGTACCCGGACGCGCACTACGTCCTCGTCTCGACGCGCGACCCGGAGAGCGTCGAGCTGCGGTCGTTCCGGATCGTCGAGGGCGTCGTGACCGAGGAAGGCGTGACGTACGCATGAGCGGTGGCGTGATCGTCATCCAGGAGGCGTTCGGCGTCACCGAGCACATCGAGGACGTCGTACGCCGCTTCGAGGCCGAGGGGTACGCGGCCTGCGCGCCCGACCTGTACCACGGCACGACGTTCGGCTACGACGACGGCTGGAACACCATCAGGCCGGTCATGGACGCGCTGACCGGCGACGGCATCCTCGCCGACGTCGACGCCGCCATCGCTGCGCTCGGCGAACGCGGCGTGCCGAAGTCACGAGTCGCGATCGTCGGCTTCTGCATGGGCGGCACGGTCGCGCTCTGGGCCGGCGCGATGCGCGAGCTCGGCGCGGCGGTGTCGTTCTACGGCGGCGGGGTCACGACGTCGCGCTGGCCCGGCGTGCCGCCGCTCGTGGAGGTCGCGCCGGGGCTGCGTACGCCGTGGCTCGGCCTCTACGGCGACAAGGACAAGGGCATCCCCGTGGAGCAGGTGGAGGCGCTGCGCGCGGCGGCCGCGCTGGCGCCCGTACCCACCAGGATCGAGCGCTTCGCGGGTGCCGGGCACGCGTTCTTCAACGACGCGCGGAAGGCGTCGTACGACGCGACGGCAGCCGAGGCCGCGTGGCCGATGGTGCTGTCGTGGCTGCGCATGAACCTGCCGACATAGGGTTGCGCCATGAGCGTCCAGGTACGGATCCCGACGATCCTGCGCAAGTACACCGACGGGGAGAAGCAGGTCGAGGGGAGCGGCGGCACGCTGGCCGAGCTGTTCGCCGACCTCGACGCGCGGCACCCAGGGCTGCGCGGTGGTCTCGTCGACGCCGAGGGCGGGCTGCACCGCTTCGTCAACGTCTACGTCAACGACGAGGACGTACGGTTCCTCGGTGCCGCCGACACGCCGCTGTCCGACGGTGACGTCGTGACGATCCTCCCGGCGGTGGCCGGCGGCAGATGAGGTACGACTCTCTGCTGGACTCGCTGGGGCGCACGCCTCTCGTGGGCCTGCCGCGCCTCTCGCCGTCAGCGGACGTACGTCTCTGGGCGAAGATGGAGCAGTACGAGCCGACCGGGTCGATCAAGGACCGTGCGGCGTTCTCGATGATCGCCGCCGCCGAGGCCGAGGGCCGGCTGAAGCCGGGCTGCACGATCCTCGAGCCCACCTCGGGCAACACCGGCATCTCCCTCGCCATGGTCGCCAAGCTGCGCGGCTACTCGATCGTCTGCGTCATGCCGGAGAACACCTCCGTCGAACGCCGCCAGCTCCTCGAGATGTTCGGCGCGAGCATCGTCACGACGCCGGCCGCGGGCGGCTCCAACGCCGCCGTCGCGCACGCCAAGCAGATGGCCGCGGAGAACCCCGAGTACGTCTTCCTCTACCAGTACGGCAACCCCGCCAACGCCCAGGCGCACTACGACACGACCGGCCCCGAGATCCTCGAAGACCTGCCGGAGATCACGCACTTCGTCGCGGGCCTCGGCACCACGGGCACCCTCATGGGCACGGGTCGCTTCCTCAAGGAGCACGTGCCCGGCATCCGCATCGTCGCCGCCGAGCCGCGCTACGGCGACCTCGTGTACGGCCTGCGCAACATCGACGAGGGGTTCGTCCCCGAGCTGTACGACGCGGACGTACTCGACACGCGCTTCTCCGTCGACTCGTACGACGCGCTGCGCCGTACCCGCGACCTCGTCGAGCAGGAGGGCATCTTCGCGGGCATCTCGACCGGCGCCGTCCTGCACGCCGCGCTCGGCCAGGCCGCCAAGGCGGTCAAGGCGGGGGAGCGGGCGGACATCGCGTTCGTCATCGCCGACGGCGGCTGGAAGTACCTCTCGACCGGCGCGTACGGCGGCACCCTGGAGGACGCCGCCGAACGCCTCGAGGGCCAGCTCTGGGCGTAGCCGGTCTGTCCCGGTCGGGTAACGGTCCGGCCGAGTCGCTCGCTCCCGCCCTGCCGTACCGCCACCCTGTGCGAGGGAGGGGACATGAGGGGATACGCCGCTGCCGCGCTCGCCGTCGTGCTGCTCGTCCCCGCCTGCACGCGGGAGGAGCCGCGGTACGGCGCTGACGCACGTGACAGCAGGCCTGGTCCGCTCTCGTCCGTCGTGGACGAGTGCCGGGAGAAGAACCCTCAGCCCGTCGCCGACCCCGTCGCGGTCCTCGCCGCGCCCGGCGTCTGGATCCGCGCCGACATGGTCATCGACAGGAAGAAGGGCGCGCCCGTCGAGGTGACGCAGGGCCGGTACGACGTCCTCGGCGGCGACCGCCCGATGCTCGACGCGCTGCCCGACCAGGTCGGGTACGTACGCATGGCCGGCACCGTGGCCGACTCCATCCAGAGGGCTCGCCGGCTCGGCGCCGACGTGATCCTCAAGACGGGTCTCGACGGCGACGCGCGCACGGTGTCGTTCGCGATCGCGTCGCTGGGCGGCGGGGGCGTCTTCCTCGGAGACTGCGCGCAGGCGAAGCTCGGCGGGCCGGCGCACCGCGCGGTCCCGGCGCTGGGACGCGGCCTGTCGCTGATCGTCGGCCAGCCCGCCGAGGAGGTACGCCGGATCGGAGGACTGGGCGGACAGGCCGTCGACTTCCTGCTCTCGGACGGGCACACCCGCACCATCGACGAGCGGACGCCCGGTGAGCTGATGGCGCCGTACCGCCCGGTCTGGGTCAGCGTCAGGGGGAACGCCGCCTGGGACGGCGCCGAGCGGATCTGCCTGGCGGTCGAGCTCGGCCGTTCCGGGTGCGTGCACCTCGCCGGCGCGCGGACCAGCGCCGCGCGGGTGCGCGGCTTCTACGCCCTGCGTGGCGTCACGGAGGTGTGGGTGCACGAGGTGCGGTACGGGACCCGGCTGACGCGGCTGGGGACCATCGACGTGCCGCGGCTCGCGAGGGACGCGGGCTTCGACGCCGCGACGGACGGCGTGACGCTGCGCATCGACCTCGCCGCGTCGCGCACGGCGGACCCGCCGTTCACCGTGCGCGTCGCGCCTTGCCGGGTGAACGATTGTGCGGTCTGAGGTCGTCGGCCTCGCGCTGCTCGCCGGCTCCTGCGGCGTCGGCGAGCTGGACGACATCACCGTCTCGGCCGAAGGCCCGCTTCCCGTCGCGACGCTGGCCCACTGCGAGCGCGACGGCCCCAAGGAGCCACCCTCGCCGTACGAGGGGTGGGACCTGTTGCTCCCGAGCGTGTGGCTCAGGGTCGACGCCATCGACGCGGACGGCGCACGGATACGCGAGCGCAAGTCGTTCCCCGGGACCTATGTCGTCGTCGGCGGCGACCCGGAGGTCGTGGCGCGCTTCACCCCGGCACCGAGGAAGGTCCGGCTCGACGGCTACGCCGCCAAGGCGGCGGAGGCGATGCTGCGCGCCGGTGCCTCGGTCTTCGTGCACCACGGCCCCGAGCACGTCCGGTCCACCGTCGCCTTCCGCGGGGACGAGTTCACGTTCCTCGGTGACTGCGGCTCCGACGGCGGCTCGTCGCTGCGGAGGTACCTCGGGCCCGCGGCGGGGCCGTACATGAGGTCGTTCGTCGGCTCCTCGTCGCTGCGGATCAAGCGGCTGCTCGGGTACTCGCGCGACGTCGACCCGCGGAACCTCCACCACTGGTGGAGCGGGCTCGGCGCCCACTCGCCGCCCGGTGTGCTGGCCTCGCTGCGGACGATGACGCTCGTCGTGAAGGCGCCCGGCGTACGGCGCGGGAACGAGCTCCTCTGCTTCTGGATCCCGTTGGGAGGCTCGGGCTGCACGACCGTGCGGGACCCGAAGCCCACGACGCTGTACGTCGATCCTGGACGCACCGAGTTCGACGTCGTGATGCGCACGCCGGGGAGTCCGATGAAGCAGCAGCGGGGGACGCTCGACCTGTGGTGGGCGGCTCGCCGCGGCGGCGTCAAGCTCAGCGACCCGCGCCCCATGCGGCTGACGGTGACGCTGTCGGCGGACCCGAAGTCGCCGTACAAGGTCGAGACGGCGGTCATGACGCCCGTGTCGTAACGCTTCGCCGGTCTCGCGGGCCGAACCCGGCATGTCGCGCGGCCGGACCTGGCGGCACCTGACGCTGGGCACGGGACGTGCGGGGATACACCTACGACTGCCTCGGCCCGGTCTCCAGCAACGCCAGGTACGTCCGCCTGAGCGGCACGGTGAACTCGGTGAGCGAGGTCTCCCTGTTCTGATGTGCGGAACGTCACTGCGACGGGTGAGCGCAGGCCGTTCATACTGACGAGCGATGAACGACCTCCCCATCGGCATCTTCGACAGCGGCGTCGGAGGCCTCACCGTGGCCCGCGCGGTGCTCGACCAGCTGCCGCACGAGCCCGTCGTCTACGTCGGCGACACGGCGCGCGGACCGTACGGCCCGCTGCCCCTCGCCGACGTCCGCCGCAACGCGCTCGACGTCATGGACCACCTCGTGGAGTCGTACGGCGTCAAGCTGCTCGTCATCGCCTGCAACAGCGCTTCCGCCGCCTGCCTGCGCGACGCCCGCGAGCGCTACGACGTGCCCGTCGTGGAGGTCGTGCTGCCCGCCGTACGCCGCGCCGTCGCCGCCACCCGCAACGGCCGCGTCGGCGTCATCGGCACCCGCGCGACGATCGAGAGCCAGGCGTACGACGACGCATTCGCCGCGGCGCCGGAGATCGAGCTGACGACGCGGGCCTGCCCGCGGTTCGTGGAGTTCGTGGAGCGGGGCGAGACGTGGTCGCCGGAGCTGCTGGAGGTCGCCGAGGAGTACCTCACGCCGCTCGTCACCGCCGGGGTGGACACCGTCGTCCTCGGCTGCACGCACTACCCGCTGCTGACCGGCGTCATCTCGTACGTCCTCGGCGACGAGGTGTCGCTCGTGAGCAGCGCGGAGGAGACGGCGAAGGACGTGTTCAAGGTGCTGGCGCGGACGGAGTCGTTCCGCGACCCGGCGGCGCCGGTGCCCGCGCACCGGTTCCTCAGCACCGGCGACCCGGTGCCGTTCGCCCAGCTCGCGCACCGCTTCCTCGGCCCCGAGATCGGCGACGTCGAAGGCGCCACGGTGGGCGCGGCGTGAAGCTCACCGTCCTCGGCTGCTCCGGCACGTTCCCCTCCGCGGAGTCGGGCTGCTCGGCATACCTCGTCGAGCACGAGGGCTTCCACCTGCTCCTCGACGCCGGCAACGGCGCCGTCGGCGCGCTGCAGCGGCACATCGGGCTCTTCGATCTCGACGCGGTGCTGCTCAGCCACCTGCACGCCGACCACTGCGTCGACCTCGTGGCGTACTCCTACGCCCGCCGCTACCACCCGGAGCCGCAGCCGCGGCTGCTCGTCCACGGCCCGCGCTGCACCGCCGAGCGCCTCTCGCAGGTCTTCGACAAGCCGCCGCCGGACGGGCTGCACGACGTCTACGACTTCCGTACGACGTCGCCTGGACGGACGTCGATCGGCCCGTTCGAGATCACGCTGACGCCGACCGCGCACCCCGTCGAGTGCTACGCGATCCGGGTCGCGGCGGGCGGGAGGTCGTTCACCTACTCCGCCGACACCGGGCCGTGCGCCGACGTCGCGGACGCGGCAGCGGGGAGCGACGTGTTCCTCTGCGAGGCGACGTGGCTCGACGACTCGCCGCGCGCCCCCAACCTGCACCTCACCGCCACCGAGGCGGGCGAGCACGCCGCCCGCGCCGACGTCGGGCGGCTCGCGCTGATCCACACCACGTCGTACCTCGACCAGGACGCGTACGTCGAGCAGGCCGCCAAGGCGTACGCCGGCCCCATCGACCGCGCCCATCCGGGCCTCACCTACGACTTCGGGTAGGCAGGTGCGGGCCAGGTGCTGCCGAAGAGATCACCTGTGCGCCGACTCGCCCTGACCCTCTTCGCGTCCGCCCTCGCTCTCGCCGGCCTGCCCGGCGCCCAGAGTTTGCCCGTGACGCCCGGCTTCGCCTCGCCGAACGTCGAGTTCGTCGCGAACGTCCCGCTGCACGTCGACAGCGCCGGCGCGCGGATCGTCGGCAAGTACCTCTACGCCTCCGACTCGCGGACGCTGACGATCTACGACATCTCCAACCCCGAGCTGCCCGTGCCGCTCGGCGCGACGGCGGTGCCGCAGGTGCCGTACTTCGCGCAGGAGGACCTCGAGACCAACGGCAAGATCCTCGTCCTCGGCCAGGGCCGCGACACCGGCAACGCGACGGACATGCTGTACGTGTTCGACGTCAGCAACAAGGCGACGCCGACGCTGCTGACGGCGTTCCGCGGCGCGTCGTCGCACACGCTGACGTGCGTGCTCGACTGCAAGTACCTGTACAACTCGAACGGCCAGATCGTCGACCTGCGCGAGCCCGGCACGCCCAAGGTCGTGGGGGACTGGCGCGGCAGCCGCAAGTTCACGAACAGCGCGCACGACCTCACCGAGATCACGCCAGGGCTCGTCATGGCGTCGTCGAACCCGCTGGTCTACCTCGACGCGCGCCGCAATCCGCGGAAGCCGTCCGTCATCGCCGTCGGCACGCCGAAGGACAAGCGCTACGTCCACGGCAACCTCTGGCCCAACCGCGGCACCGACCGTTTCCTCCTTGTCGGCGGCGAGACCGGCGGCGGCAACTGCGCCGACAAGGACGCCGGCGCGTTCATGACGTGGGACATGAAGGACTGGGCAAAGAAGAAGTCGTTCCGGATGGTCGACGAGTACCGGCCCAAGGACTCGGTGAACCCGTCCGAGGGCGGCGCGCCTGTGGCGACGTACTGCACGCACTGGTTCACCACCCGGCCCGGCTATCGCAACGGCGGTGTCGTCGCGATGGGCTGGTACGAGCGCGGCACCCGTTTCCTGAAGGTCTCCTCGAAGGGGCAGATCAGCGAGGTCGGCTGGTTCCTCCCCGCGGGCACGTCGGCGTCGGCGGCGTACTGGGTCACCAAGGACCTCGTGTACGTCTTCGACTACCAGCGCGGGCTCGACATCATCCGGTTGCACGACAAGCCGGTGCGGACGCCGTTCCCCGCGGGCCGCGGCCTGCCGCCGACCAAGGCGCCGCTGTTCAAGGCCGTCATGCGCCCGTCGTTCCAGGGGATCTGCCCGACCCCCGTGTAGCCAGCGCCCCCGGGGGCGTGCCGTTCTCTGAAGATCACGACGCGTGAGACCGGCTGGTCGTCTGCAAGGAACGAGCTCCGGGAAGCTCCGGAAGATCGCGCGTGCCGCCGCGCGTCGGCTCGTGATCTTGGCAATGTTCCGGTCTGCCGGGTGACCCGAACATTGCCAAGATCACGAGGTACGGCGGCCGCTCCGCGCCGCCCCCGCTCGCGTGGGTAGGCTCGCCCGCGTGACCCGACCCGATGGCCGTAAGCCCGACGAGCTCCGCCCCGTGACGATCACCCGCGGCTGGCTCGACCACGCGGAGGGGTCGGTGCTCGTGGAGTTCGGCGCGACCCGCGTCCTCTGCGCCGCCAGCCTCACCGAGGGCGTCCCGCGCTGGCGCAAGGGGTCCGGTCTCGGCTGGGTGACCTGCGAGTACGCCATGCTGCCGCGCGCCACCCACAGCCGTTCCGACCGCGAGTCGGTCAAGGGCAGGCTCGGCGGTCGTACGCACGAGATCAGCCGGCTCATCGGGCGTTCGCTGCGGGCCTGCATCGACCTCAAGGCCCTCGGCGAGAACTCCATCGTCCTCGACTGCGACGTCCTCCAGGCCGACGGCGGCACCAGGACCGCCGCGATCACCGGGGCGTACGTCGCCCTGCGCGACGCCGTCCGCACCCTCGCCAAGGACTCGGCGATCACGACGTCGGTCTCGGCGATCAGCGTCGGCGTCATCAAGGGCGAGGCGCGGCTCGACCTCTGCTACGAGGAGGACGTCAACGCCGACGTCGACATGAACGTCGTCGTCACCGGCAACGGCGGCATCGTCGAGGTGCAGGGGACCGGCGAGAAGACGACGTTCGACCGGGCGATGCTCGACTCGCTGCTCGACCTCGCGATCGGCGGCTGCGACGAGCTGGCGCTGCTCCAGGAGACCGCGCTCCAGGCGCCGCTGCGCACGGGCGGGACGACGGGGACGTTCCGGGGGTGAGCCCGGCACGTCGCGTGGTGCTGGCGACCCGCAACGCGGGCAAGGTCGTCGAGCTGCGCCGCATCCTGACCGACGTGTCACTGGTCGGCCTGGAGGCGTACCCGGACATGCCGGAGGTCGAGGAGACAGGCGACACGTTCGCGGAGAACGCCCTGCTCAAGGCCCGCGCCGTCGCGGCATTCACCGGCGAGGCCGCCGTCGCGGACGACTCGGGGCTCTGCGTGGACTTCCTGGGGGGCGCCCCCGGCATCCGGTCGGCCCGGTGGGCGGGGGAGCCGAGCGACGACCGGCGCAACCTCGACCTCGTGCTCGACCAGCTCGAGGACGCGGGCGAGGGTCTGCGCGGGGCGCACTTCTTCTGCGCGGCGGCGCTCGTCGTCCCGCGCGTCGGCGAACGCGTGACCGAGGGGCGCGTCGACGGCACTCTCCTCCGGGCGCCCAGGGGCACGAACGGATTCGGCTACGACCCGATATTCGTGCCCGTCGGCGAGACGCGGACGACCGCTGAGATGACGAACGAGGAGAAGGACGCCATCAGCCACCGCGGAAAGGCGTTCCGCGCGCTGGCGCCGGTGCTCACCGCGTTGCTGAAAGTCGGGCCCTAGTCCCGATCTCTCTGGTCCTTTGTGGTCATCCCCGGCCGTAACACGATATCGGCACCGAAACTCCGGTGGAGTCGGGCCATGCGCCGATTCGCTTTCGCCATCGCCGCCCTTCTCGTGGCCGCCGTCCTGCCGGGCGAGGCCGCGTTCGCCGCGCCCAAGCCGGCGACGACGAAGGCCGCGCGACCGCTGCGCGTCGTCGCCAACAAGCTCGTCGACGACAGCGGCCGGGTCGTGCAGCTGCGCGGGGTCAACCGCAACAGCCCCGAGGTCCTGTGCATCGCCACCAACCGGACCAGCTACTTCCACGGCCCCACGGACGCCGCCAGCGTCGCGGCGATCAAGGCCTGGGGCGCCAACGTCGTCCGCCTCCCGATCAACGAGGACTGCTGGCTCGGCCGCAACGGCCTCCCCGTCTCGATGACCGCCGCCGACTACCGCGCGCAGATGACGTCGTACACGCGGCTGCTCGTCCCGGCGGGCTCAACGTCGTTCTCGACGTGCATTTCGCCGAGACCACGACGCTCGGTGTGACATCGCCGTCGTACGGCGCGGCGCCGATGCTCGACAAGGCGTACGGCGCGGAGCTGTGGCGTTCTCTCGCGACGACGTTCCGTGCCGACAAGGCAGTGCTGTTCGACCTCTACAACGAGCCGTACGGCATCACCTGGGAATGCTGGCGGGACGGCTGCGGCGACTACGCGGGAATGCAGGAGCTCGTCGACGCCGTGCGCTCGACCGGCGCGACGAACCCGCTCGTCCTCACCGGCCCGAGCTACGGCAACGAGATCAGCCGCTGGCTCACGTACAAGCCGGCCGACCCTCTGAACAACCTTGTCGCCGGCGTGCACATCTACCCGGAGAGCGGCTGCGCGACGAGGGAGTGCGTCGACGCGCGGATTCTCCCTGTGGCGGCGGCCGTGCCGGTGGTCGCGGGGGAGTTCGGGGACATGAACTGCGCCGGGCCGTTCCTCGAGGCGCTGCCGGCGTGGGCCGACCCGAACGGCATCGGCTACGTCGCGTTCACCTGGAACGTCTCCGCGGTGCCCTGCGCGGGCTACCACCTGATCACGGCGTTCGACGGCACTCCGACGCCGGCCGGAGCGGTGTTCAGGAACCACCTGCTGCGGCTCGCGGGCACGGCGAAGAAGTAGGGAGTGCGAGAGGGGGGACTCGAACCCCCACGCCCGAAGGTACCGGGACCTAAACCCGGCGCGTCTGCCAGTTCCGCCACTCTCGCGTCCGCTCATGGTCTCAGGTTTCGTTTTGTCCCGATCGGGGGATCACGTACGCGCCCGAGAGGGGGTCGTTGCCGTGCTGCCGCGCGTGAGAGTCCGCCTGGTCGACGTGCCAGTGGCTCTGTTCCGCGCGGCCGAGCAGCACACCAACGACCTGCTCCGCGAGATCGCGCTCATGGCCGCGGCCCGCCCCGACCTGGGCGACGGGCACCTGTTCACCGAGATGCTCGGCGCCGCCGACACCTACGCGCACCGCCCCGCTGCCGTACGCCACCGCATCGCCGAGTCGGTCGCGGTCGCGCAGCGCCAGGGCTGGGACGCCGTCACCGTGGACTTCGACGCCGACGCGCTCGCCGCCGACGGCGCTCTCGCGTGGGAGGAGCTGCTGCAGCGCTTCGACGCGATGAGCCGCGACGAGCAGCTGCTCACCCTCCCCGCCGAGCCCGACCTCGCGGCGTACCGCGCCTGGTACGTCCGCGAGCTGGTCGAGCAGGTACGCAGCGGGCGCGAGCCCGTCTCCTGGACCGACGCGCGCGAGCGCACGATGGCCGGCGCGGCCAGCTAGCGGATCGTTCATGGACTCCGACGCCCCCGGCCGCGAGGTCAGGCTGGTCGACGTACCGGTCGCCCTCTACCGCGAGACGCAGCAGCACACCGACTCGGTGCTCCGCGAGCTCGTGCTCATGGCGGGCTACGAGGTCTCCCACGACACCGCAGGGCCGATGCGGGGGCTGTTCCAGCGGGCCAACGACGGCTTCGCCGACCGCCTCGACCTCACCGTCCGGGCCACACCCGCCGTGGACGCCGCCCACGAGCGCGGCGACGCGTACGTCACGCTCACGCTGACGCTGCCCGAGCGCTACGCCGCCTCCGTCCAGCTCTGGGCGCGGCTCGTCGAGGAGCTCGACGCGTACTGCCAGGACGGCACGATGCTCTGCGTGCCCGCCTCCGACGAGGTCAAGGCGTTCGCCCAGTGGTGGTGCGCCGAGCTGACCCGCCAGCTGCGCACCGTTGGGGCGCCGACCCCGTGGCGGGACTACGTCGCCACGACCGGCTCGTTCGTCGCCTAGACCGAGGGTCCGTACGTCTCGAAGCCGCCGTCCACCACGAACGTCGTCGCGGTGACGTACGACGCCTGCTCGCTAGCCAGCCACGCCACGGCGTTCGCGATCTCCTCCGGCGTGCCGAGCCGCCCGATCGGCACCTGCTCGCGGACCTCGTCGCTGACCAGGCCGCCGTGGCGTTCGAGGTTGGCCTCGGTGCCGATCGCGCCCGGCGCCACCGCGACGACGCGGACGCCGCGCGGGGCGAGCTCGCGGCCCGCGCACGCGGTGAGCATGCCGACGCCCGCCTTCGCGGTGCAGTACGCCGCCGCGTCCGGCCACGGCCGGTGCTCGTGGACCGACGAGACGTTGACGACGACGCCGCGGCCGCGCTCGGCCATGTGCCGCGCGGCCTCGCGGGTGACGAGGAAGACGCCGGTGAGGTCGGTGTCGAGCTGGCGCTCCCACGACTCCAGCGTCAGGTCGAGGAACGCCATCGGCTCGTGGACGCCGGCGTTGTTGACCGCCACGTCGAGGCGGCCGAAGCGTTCGACGCAGCCCCCGACGAGGCGCCGTACGTCGGCTTCCACGGAGACGTCCCCTGGGAACGCCGCCGCCGTCCCGCCCGCCGCCTCGATCGAGCTCACGATCGGGGCGGCGTCGGAGGCGGAGAGGGCGTTGACCGCGACGGCGTAGCCGTCGGCGGCGAGGCGCTGGGCGATGGCGGCACCGATGCCGGTGCCCGCTCCGGTGACGAGGGCTACGAGGGGCTCCATGAGCCCCTGCTGCCCCCTACTTGCCGTACGTGAACGTGTACGAGACCTTGGCGTCCTTGAGGCCGGACCAGTTGCAGGACACGAGGCTGACCTTCTGGCCCTTCTTGGCCTTCTTCCACGTGATCTTCTCGGTGGCCGGGTTGACGTTGCCGGTCTCCGTGGTCTCCGCGGCGGTGAGCATCGTGCCCTTGGCGTCGAACAGGTACAGGTCCCAGTCGCCGCTGTAGGCGACCTGCGCCTTGAACAGCCCCGGCGCCGGCAGCGTGATGACGCGGGTGTGCTTGGACACGCCCTCCTCGCCGTTCCAGCAGCCGTTGTAGTCGGCCATGCCCTCCATGACGGGGAACGGCACGGGCAGCGACACGTCGTACGTCTGCTTGATCGTCTTCGGTGCGGCGTCCGCGGGGACGGCGACCAGGGCGACGGCGCCGGCGGTGACGACGGCGGCGAGCAGGCGGGCGTTCATCTGGGGTTCCCCCTAGGCGTGGGTGGGTGCTCCCGAAGGTGTTCGCCGCCGGGGCCGCCGGTCCCTGCCGGGCGCGGCGGCGCCTCCCCTGGCAGCGGCACGCCGCGTAACGCGGCCCTCGCTCCTTCGTACGGCGGCATCGGACCGTACGAGGGGAGCTCCCATGGGCACGGTGGAAGTACGCGAGCTGTCGGTGCGCACGCGACCTGGTGCGCTGCGGAGGATGGACCTGGCGATCGGCTCGGGTCAGACGGTGCTCGTCATGGGCGACGCGAGCGGCTCGACGCTGCTGCGCACGGTGGCGGGGCTGGTCGCGCCGGCGCTCGGGTCGGTGCGCGTGGACGGCGAGGACCTGACGGGGCGGGCGGCCGCCGACGTGGCGGCGTACGGCGTGCGGATCGTCACGGCGGGGTGGCGCGCGTTCGGCGGGCTGACCGTGCGGGAGAACGTCCTCGTCGGCGCCCGCGGTCACGCCGACGTGGCCGACGACGTCCTGGCGCTCGTGCCGCTGGCTCCCGGGGCCTTGGCCGGCGCTCTCGACGAGGCCGGCGAACGCCAGCTCGCCGTCGCCGTGGCCCTCGCGCGGCGGCCCCGCGTCGTGCTCGTGGACGGGCTGCGCGGCGGGTCGCCGGCGGGGCTGCACGCGGCGGGATTGCGCGGCGTGACGTCGGTCGTGGCGGAGCGCGCGTCGTTCGCCGGGCGCACCGTCGTCGTGCCGGACGGCGTCGACCCCGCGGCGTACGACCGCGTCCTCGCGGTCCGCAACGGCGTCCTGCGCGAGTGGCAGCGCCCGGCGCCGGTCGCCGACGCGTACTAGAGGAGACCCCGTCGCGCCGCCTGCAGGCCGGCCTGGAACCTCGTCTCCGCGTCGAGCGCGCGGGAGAGGTTGCCGATGCGGCGTACGACGGTCCGCAGGCCGATGCCGAGGTGGCGGGCGATGGCCTGGTCCTTGAGCCCCGCGGCCAGCAGGCGGAGCAGCGCGGCGTCGTCCTCGCTGATGCGCCAGCCTGCCTCGGCGTCGCCCGCCGCGCCCGCGTCGAGCGGGATCGCGCGCTCCCAGAGCAGGTCGAACAGGTTGATGAGGCCGGTGAGCAGCGGCGACGGGTGCAGCAGCACGCCGCGGACGCGGTCCTCGGAGTCCTCCAGCGTGACGAACGCGAGGTCGTCGTCGGCCACGACGACGCGCATCGGCGGGCGGGGGAGCAGGCGTACGGCCTCCCCCCGCAGCTGGCGGAGGTGGATGCGGTCGAGCTGGCCGTGGTCGTCGAGGGCGCTGCGCTCGTAGATGACCCGCTGGACGACGTCGCCCTGCGTCTCGAGCTCCTCGTCGTGGAGAGGGACGGGCTCCAGGCGGCGTACCTGGGTGCGGGCGAGGAGCGCGACGTCGGCCATCTTCTGGCGGACCAGCGGGGCGCCCTCGACGAGGTTGACGACGTCGTCGCGGGTCTCCGGGATGTTGCCGACGAGCTCGCGCGACAGGCGGGCGGCCGACCCGCGGAGGCGGGACAGCTCGTCGAGGCGGCGGCGGAGCTTGAGCTCCTCGCGGCTGACGACGAGGTGGAGCGCCAGGTCGGGTGGGACGGGGACGTAGAGGTCGCTGTCGTCGGCGAGAGGGGTGACGAACCCGACCGAACGGAGCCGCTCGACGGGCCCACGGAGGAGCCCGGCGGGGACGCCGACGGTGGCGGCGAGGTCGGACAGCGACTGCGGAGAGGCGGCGAGCAGGGCTCGATAGAGCCGCTCCTCGAGCGGCTCGATGCCGGCGACGTGCAACAAGAACTCCATCCCCTTCAAGGTGCAGGAGCGATGGGGAAGGGTCGCTCGGTTGACACGGCGCGGACGCGCCAGGTCGGCGTTGGACGCGGCGTGTCTGCGCCAAAGCGTTCCTGCGCCAACTATGGCGCGGTGGTGCGACGTTTTTCGGCGGCCCGCCGGCCTACTCCGGCTCGGACAGGTCGGCGACGGTGGCGCCGAGCGCGCTGAGGGTGGTCGCGGCGTCGACGGCGACCGCCACGCCGTGGGCTCCGGCGCCGAGCGTGATCTCGCCGGCGACGCGTGAGTCGGCGACCACGGGCCACGCGGTGGTGGCCCCGAACGGTGTGATGGTGCCGCGCTCGTACCCCGTGGCGGCCCGCGCGGTGCCGGCGTCGGGCAGCGAGAGCCGGCTGACGCCCAGGAGCTCGCGGAGCTTGGGCCAGGAGATCGCGCGGTCGCCGGGGACGAGGACGAACAGGTAGTCGTCGTCCGCGCGGCGGACGACGAGCGTCTTGACCACCTGCGCGGGCTCGACGCCACGCGCGGCGGCCGCCTCGGTGAGGCTGCGCACCGGGCCGTGGCGGATCACGCGGTACGGCACGCCGGCCGCGTCGAGCCCGGCGAGGGCGCGTTCCTCGGTCATGGGCGCGAGCGTACGTCGCCGGCGCGACAGTTTCCGCGAGTCCCCCGCGGGGGACGAAACGATCATGGCGATCCAGGATCCGCCGGTGCACCCGCGTTCCGACACGGACACGACGCCCGACTGGGGCGGGCTGGACGGCGTCCGGCGCGGCCGCCTCGTACGCCGCGCGCTCCTCGTCGTCTTCGGGCTGGTGCTCGCGCTCGGCGCGACCGGCTTCCTCGGCGTCCGCAAGGGCACCGCGCACGCGGCCGGCGGCGGCTACGACCTCACCGTCACCTACCCCAAGGTCACGCGGCCAGGTCATGCGGTGCCGTTCGCCGTGGAGGTACGCAAGGCCGGCGGCTTCGGCGACCAGCCGGTCACCCTGCGCGTCTCCACGCGCTACTTCGCGCTCTTCGACGAGAACGGCGTCATGCCGGCCCCCAGCAAGGAGACCGCGACGGAGACCGACCTGCTCTGGGAGTTCGACCCGCCGCCCGGCGACACGCTGCGGATCTACTTCGACACCCGTACCGGCCCCAACCGCCAGCGTGGCGAGTCCGGCCGTGTCGCTGTCATGAACGGCACCGCGCCGGCCGTCGAGCTGCGCGTCGAGACGAGGGTGATGCCCTGATGGACGTCGTGTGGCGGGCCGTCGCGATCTACGCGTTCCTCCTGCTGTTCACCCGCGCGCTGGGCAAGCGTGAGCTGGCCGAGATGTCGGCGTTCGAGCTGCTGGTCCTCGTCACGATCGGCGACCTGGTCCAGCAGGGCGTGACGCAGGAGGACTTCTCGATGACGGGGGCGATGCTCGCGGTGAGCACGTTCGGCTTCCTGGCGCTGGCGGGGTCGTACCTGGGGTTCCGCTTCCCGAGGGCCGCGCCGGTGATCGAAGGCCGTCCTGTCGTCGTGTTCCACCAGGGGAAGTGGCTGGACGAGGTGCTCCGGGTCGAGCGTCTCAACCGCGACGAGGTGCTCGAAGCCGCGCGCAGCCAGGGGATCCCCGACCTCGCGGCCGTACGCCTCGGCATCCTGGAGCCGGACGGGCGGTTCTCGTTCCTCAAGGACGACGAGGAGCAGCACGAGCCCGACGAGAAGCGGGCCGGCTGACGGCGTACCGGACTGCCGGGTGACCGCGCGTGACCGTTCACGGTCGCGGAACGGCCCCCCGCACGATCGGGGTGCGATCTGCGCTTTTTCCCCGCACGACCCGCAACCGGGTTGCGGACGTGACCTCCGGTGCCGTCACCGCGGGTGATCGCGGGCGGCGTTCGCCACGCCCTGCTAGGACACTTCCCAGTCGCCGTCGCTCGTGGCGTTGTCGAACACGCCCGTGCCCACGTCGTCCGGTCCGAGCGTCGCGAGCACCGGCTCGACGACGTCGACGGCGGCGGTCATGCCGTAGTGCAGGGCGCCGGCGCGGGCGACCTTCGGCAGCGACTTGAGCGGAACGCTCCAGATCAGCTTGGTGCCCTTGATCGTGAGCTTCGGCTCGAGGAAGAGCGTGTCGCCGCCGGTCGTCCCCGCGGGGCCGCCGCAGCCGAGCGACATGTCCGACGTCGTCAACGCCGCGTCGGCCGCGGCGGGCGCGTACGTGAACGTCATCGTCGTGAACTCCGACACGGTCGAGGAGATCCGGTAGCGGATGCCGGGCTGCTGCATCGGGGCGGCGGCGAGCGTCAGCGTGGCGACGAGCTTCGTGGGCTCGTACGTCCTCACGGTCTTGCGCCCGACCTTGCGGACCGACGTGATGCCCTCGGTGGAGTACGTCACGCCGACGATGTCGAGTGCGGCGCCCGCGGGCGAGTCACCCTTCGCGTCGGAGTACGTGTACGGCTTCGCGGACGCCGGGGTCGCGGAGGCGACGGCGGCGGCGACGGTGACGAGAGCGAGGAGTCGGCGCATGCCAAGGGAGATTCGGTACGGCGCCGCCCGATCCTTCCCGCGAACCTCCCGTCGGGGTCGGGGCTCTCACTTATGTCGATCCACACCGGGAGGAACACCCCCATGCGCCGTCCCACCCGCCTGCTCGCCACGTTCGCCACCGTCGGTGCCCTCACCGTCCCGACCGGCAGCGCCAGCGCCGGCTGCACCGAGGACGTCCCGACCGCCGACAAGCGCGCGGCGATCGTCACGTGCACCGGTGTCTTCCCCGGCATGCACATCACGATGAACAGCATGAAGTACGGCCCCGACCACCTCTGCGGGGCCAGCTTCGCGTTCACGGACCAGTACAAGCAGAAGTACCTCGCGTTCCCCGGCAGTTGCTACCTCGACTACTCCTGCCTCGAGGACGCCGTCTACAACGAGCTGCCGCCGCCGCTGAACGAGCTCGTCCCCCGTGTGCCCGTCTGCCTCATGCCGGGCGACAGCGAGCTGGAGCCCGTCTACAAGCGCAAGGGCCCGCCCGTCATGGACTACAGCGGCAAGCGGATCGGCTCGATCGTCTACGCCGTCAACAAGGACGGCGTCGACTTCGCGCTCGCCCGCCTCGACGCCGGCGTCAAGGTCGACCCGGCGATGCCGGTGTGGGGCGGCCCCCGCCGTCTCGGCGCCGCGTCGGGCGACCTCGAGGAGGCGTACGTCTTCACGGAGCAGGGCATCCCCGCCCCGAACGCGCGGACGGGCTACCTCCGGGGCAGCGGCGCCGACCTGACCTGGATCGGCGACGGCCTGCTGTCGATCTCGACGGGGTCGCCCGTCATGAAGCCGAACGGCGACGCGGTCGGGATGATCCAGGGCTACCTGACGATCCCGACCGGCTACCGGGTGCAGACGTTCCGGCCGGCGCTCGACCGGCTGAGGAGCCGTACGGGCCTGCGGCTCAAGCTGATGGCCGCGGCGCTGAGGTAACGCCGCGGGACACGTCGTCGGGGGTCGCGCCCAGCACGCGGCCCCCGACGTCGTGCGCACCCAGCGCCTTGCGGCTGCGCTGGAGCGACACGAGGTAGTGCAGCAGCGCCGCGACCGAGAACAGGATCGCGACGATCCACACAGGCATCATCTCGGACCCGCCCGTCGCGAAGCCCGCCATGATGGTGGCGGCGACGACCGTCGAGAGCACCAGGGCCGAGAGCGAGACGTTCCAGGAACGCCGCTCGTCCTCGGCGTCGGCCAGCGTGGCGAGCCGCAGCATCGCGGCCGCCAGCAGGATCGGGTGCGACACGGCGAGGATGACGTAGACCAGGCCGAGCGGGTGGGGCAGGGCCGCGGCCAGGTCCCCGACGGACAGCAGCGCGGCCCCGAGGCTGACGACCCATGCGGCGCCGGCGCGGCGCTCGTACGCACCGTCGCTCGTCTGCCCCATCAGCCTGGCGCTGCCGGTCGCGATGAGCACCCAGCCCACGAGGTCGGGCAGCACGTCGACGTCCTGGACCCGGAAGTCCAGGGCGACGAGCAGCATCCCCCAGAAGACGAACCCGAGTCCGGCGCGGAGGCGGGCGGGTGCGGTGACGGCGGCGTCGAGCTCGTACATGGTGGGCCCCCCTGGGCATCGGTGACGCCAGTGTGGGGAGCGGAGATTTGCTCAACCAACTGGTTGACAAGGGCGTACCGCCGGTCTAGCTTGTCAACCATACGGTTGAACAAGGAGGAGCCTCATGGCGGCGGACGCGCTCTCGCGGGTGTTCTCGGCACTGGCCGACCCGACGCGGCGCGACATCGTCGCCCGGCTCGCCGTCGCCGACGCGACCGTCAACGAGCTCGCCGAGCCGTACGACGTGACCGTCCAGGCGGTGTCCAAGCACCTCAAGGTGCTCGAGGACGCCGGCCTCGTGAGCCGCACCCGCGAGGCGCAGCGCCGCCCGGTGCACCTCGAAGCAGAGGTGTTCGACCTCATGACCGCATGGATCGAGCGCTACCGGCGCCAGGCCGAGGAGCGGTACCGCCGCCTCGACGACCTGCTCCGCGCCATGCCCGACGACCCGACCGATCCGACAGGAGACGCACGATGAGCACCACGACCACCGGCGAGACGCAGATCGTCGCCGACCCCGGCGTCCCGCTGATCCGCATCACCCGCGAGTTCGACGCGCCGGTCGAGAAGGTCTTCCGCGCGCACACCGACCCCGCGCTGCTCGTGCAGTGGCTCGGCCCGCGCGGGCTCGAGATGACGATCGACCACTACGACTGCCGCACCGGCGGGTCGTACCGCTACGTCCACTCGCGCAACGGCGAGGACTACGGCTTCCACGGGTCGTTCCACGAGGTCCGGCCGAACGACGCCATCGTGCAGACATTCACGTTCGAGGGCGAGCCGGACGGCGTGGCGTTGGAGCGGATGGTCTTCGAGGACCTCGGCGACGGCCGTACGCGGATCACGGGCACGTCGCTCGTGGACTCGTTCGCCACGCGGGACGCGATCCTCGTGAGTGGCATGGACCACGGCGTCCGCGAGGGCTACGAGCGCCTCGACGAGCTGCTCGCGTAGTACGGAGACGTGCCCGAGCGGCCGTGGAGGCCGCTCGGGCAGGCGAGCCGGCCCGCTACGCCGGGCAGATGCAGGTGTACTCCTCGGTGATGCAGTTCCGCACGCTCACACACACGAGCGTGTTGTCGATGCAGACCTGCGAGTCACCGCCGACCACGCTGCCGAGCTCCTCCGGCGAGAGCTCGGACAGCACTTCGCGGGTGAGGCCGAGCCGGCGCTTCTTGGAACGCGCTACCTCCTTCGATAGCCCTCCGTGGGCGGGCGCCCACACCTACACCAAGGAAGCGCCTCGTTCTTACATGAGCGACGCGGCCTGCTCGCGGAGCTAGAACCCGACCTTGCCGGCTTCCTCGCCCCAGAGGGCGTCGGCAAGCTCCTTGCAGGCCTGGCACACGGGGAGGCCCTTCGGGGACTGCGAGGGGACCCAGGTGTAGCCGCAGAGCGCGACGAGGGGTGTGCCGGTGATGTACGCCTCGGTGATCTTCGACTTGTCGGCGATGTGCGCCATCTTCCCCTGCCCCGACCCGAGCTGGGTGTCGGTGTCGGTGCGTTCGATCGTCTGCGTCTCGGTCACGGCTGCTCCTACTCGTCTCGCGTAGGGACGAGTGTCGCAGCAGCTCGCACGTTCGCGTCTCCGCCGGGCGTGCGCACGTCGACGACGACCTTGCCGCGGGTGTGACCCCTCTCGACGTGACCGATCGCGTCCGCGACGCCGGCCAGCGCGTACGTCGTGTCGATCACCGGCCGCAGGCTCCCGTCAGCGGCCAGCCGCGCGAGGTGTTCGAGGTCCTCGCGGTGGGGTCTGACGGTGTACGTCGTGATCGTCTGGCTCACGAAGCGCGAGAGGAACGCGCCCGCGGCGACGCGGCCGAGCGGCCCTGTCCAGCGGTTGCCGGAGTCGCCGCTGAGCTGGACGAGCGTGCCCTCACGGGTGAGCAGGCGGCGCAGTGCCGACGCCGAGGCGGTGCCCCCGAGCTGGAGGATCAGGTCGTACGGGCCGCCCTCGTCCCACCGCTGCGCGCTGGTGTAGTCGACGACGTCGTCGGCACCGAGCGAGCGCACGAGGGGGACGTTCCGCGCGCCGCAGACGCCGGTGACGTACGCCCCCATGGTCTTGGCGAGCTGGACCGCGAACGTCCCGACGCCGCCTGACGCCCCGACGACGAGAACCCGCTGCCCGGCCCGCAGACGGCCGTGGTCGCGCAGCCCCTGGAGCGCGGTGGTCGCGGCGAGCGGGATCGCGGCGGCGGCGTCGTACGACACGTTCGCCGGCTTGCGCGCGACGAGCGACTCGGGGACCGCGACGCGTTCGGCGAAGGCGCCGAAGCCGCGCAGGAACGTCGTCCCGAACACCTCGTCGCCGACGCTCACCGTCGTGACGTTCGCGCCCACCGCGGTCACCCGGCCGGCGAAGTCGGAGCCCGGCACGGTGAAGCCCGGCCCGCGCAGCCCCACGCTCAGCCGCGCGATGCGCGGGAGGCCGCGGATCAGGTGGCAGTCGGCGGGGTTGACCGAGGCCGCGTGGACCTCGACCAGCACCGCGTCGTCCGCCAGGTGCGGCTCGTCGACATCTCCGACGCGCAGCACGTCGGCGGGGGCGCCGTAGCCGTCGCAGAGGATCGCTCTCATGACGTTCTCCTCGAGGGTGTGTCTCTCGACTCGTTGATCTGCTGCGCCACCCGGGACGGCGCCTCGCTGTGTTGTCCTCCGCCTTGCGATGCACCATCCCGGACGCCGCTCGCGACGATCACGAGTCAAGAGACACGCCCTAGGCGTCGCGGCGGGTGAGGAGGAGGCCGCCGACCGCGAGTGCGACGGCGGCGTACGCGACGAGCACCGTGAAGCCGGCCCAGGGCGCCAGCGCCGTCGGGTCGGGGCCGACGCGGAACACCTGCATGCCGGCCTGCGCGGGGAAGAACTTGGCGACGTTCGCGTTCCACGACGCGGGCAGGAAGCTCGTGACGATCGGCAGCACCAGGAGCACCCCGACGAGCGACGCGATGGCGCCCGCGCTGCGGCGTACGACCGTGCCGAGGCCGAGCCCGAGGATGCCGACCGCGGCGAGGTAGAGACCGCCGCCGGCGACGGCCCGCAGGACGCCGGGCTCGCCGAGCGAGGTGCCGATGCCCTTGCCGGAGAAGATCGCCTGACCGATCCCGAACGCGCTGAACGAGATGACGAGCCCGACGACGAGGACGACCGCGACGAACGTCGTCGCCTTCGCGGCGAGCACCGTCAGGCGCTGCGGGGTCGCGCCGAACGTCGCCCGGATCTGCCCGGTTGCGTACTCCGACGTGATGAGGAGGACCCCCAGGACGCCGACCGCCATCTGCGCGAGGAACAGGCCGCTGAGGCTGAACGACGTCGGGTCGAACATCAGCCGCTCCGCGGGCTCCAGGTCGTCCCACGCGTTGACCTGGGTGGCCGCCACGAGGGCGCCGAAGCCGATCGCCACCCCGACGGCGGCGAGCAGGGTCCACATCGTCGAGCGGACCGAACGGATCTTCGTCCACTCCGAGCGGACCACCGCGGCGAACACGCGGCCACGGCCGGGCTCCCGCGGGTGCGTCGGGCGGGTGGGGGCGATCGTCGTGGCGGTCATGCCGCTGCTCCTTCGGTCGCGGTGACGGTGCTGCCACCGGCGTGGTACTCGGCGGCGTCCTTGGTGAGCTCCATGAACGCGTCCTCGAGTGAGGCGTTGTGCGACGAGAGCTCGTAGAGCGTGATGCCGGCCTTGCCGGCGACGACGCCGACGTCGCGGGCGTTCATGCCGGTCACGACGAGGGCTCCGTCGCCTCCGGCGTTCACGCCGGCACCCCAGTCCCGCAGGAGCCCTTCGAGGACGAGCGGCTCTGCCGCGTCGACGCGGACGTGCCCTGTCGTGCTGCCGCGGACGACCTCCTCGACCGTGCCCTCGGCGATGAGCCTGCCCTTGCCGACGACGATGAGACGGTCGGCGGTGAGCGCCATCTCGCTCATGAGATGGCTCGACACGAGCACCGACCGGCCCTCGGCCGCGAGCGACCTGAGCAGCTGGCGGATCCACTGGATGCCCTCGGGGTCGAGGCCGTTCACCGGCTCGTCGAGCAGCAGCGTGGCCGGGTCGCCGAGCAGCGCGGTCGCGATGCCGAGCCGCTGGCCCATCCCGAGGGAGAACCCTCCGGAACGCCGCCGCGCGACGTCGGCGAGTCCGACGAGCTCGAGGACGTGGTCGACCCTGCGGCGGTCGATGCCGTTGGAGTCGGCCAGCCAGAGCAGGTGGTTGCGGGCGCTGCGGCCAGGGTGGACGGCGCGGGCTTCGAGCAGCGCGCCGACGTGACGGAGCGGGAAGCGCAGGTCGCCGTAGGGGCGGCCGTCGATCGTGACCCGCCCCGAGGTCGGCGCGTCGAGCCCGACCATCATGCGCATCGTCGTCGACTTGCCGGCGCCGTTGGGCCCGAGGAAGCCGGTGACCTCCCCCTCCCTGACCTCGAAGGAGAGGCCGTCGACGGCGACCGTGGAGCCGTACCTCTTCGTGACGTTCTGGACCTCGATCATCGGGTCGCCTCCACCATGTCGAAGCGCGCGGTCGTGACCGGCTCGGTCAGGTCGACCGTCGTCGGCCGGAAGCCCTTGGCCGCCATGTACACGCCGAACGAGAGCTCCCAGACGGCGATCGGGAGGGTGAGGAGCAGCGCCGGACCGGAGAGCTGGTCCCACGCGCCGAACAGCGTCGCCGTCGTCGACACCAGCAGCATCGGCGCGCCGACGAGGCCGAGCGTCGGGATCCACCTGGGCAGCAGGCGCGAGCGGTACATGACCGAGCCGATGAGGAGTGCGTTCAGCGAGGCCATCAGGCCGGGGCCGATGAGGAACGTCCAGTCGTGCACCGCGACGAGCGTGTGGCGGACGGTGAGCAGCGCGCCGTCGTCGGCGCCCGCCGTGCCGGCCACGTCCTGGTGGAGCGTGAAGATCGCCAGGATGCTGAAGATGCCGACGAACATGATGACTGCCTCCATGACGCGGGTCGTCACGAAGCCGAGTGCCGACCGCACGCTGTAGCGCCGGGCGACGGAGTAGAGGGCGACGGCGGTCGCGACGTTCGCGAGCGCCGTGACGACCTCGAACAGCGCGCCCCACAGGACGGGCGTGCCGTTGCCCTCGCCGAGGACGAAGCCGGGGTTGTCGAGGACGTCGGCCCAGAGCCCGAACTTCACGGGGATGGAGAAGACGAACGTCGCGATGTACGCGATGCCGGCGATGAGCGCGGTCTTGCGCAGCGGCGTCATCGGCGGCCGGGCGGTGCGGGTGGTGATGGCGGACATGTCAGTTCCCTTCGGGGTGCGGCGCGGGGGCCGCGTCGGGCGGGAGCGGGGTGAGCGAGACGAGCGGGATGCCGGCGTCGCGCAGCTTCTGGAGCAGGCCGTGCAGCGCCGCCTGGTCGACGACGGGGCCGCGGATGACCGTCGTGCCGTCGTCGTCGGTGACGCTCAGCCCGTCGAACCACGCGCTCCACCGCGACCCGAGTCGTCCCTGGACGCGGATCTCGTACTGCGGGGCGGGCGAGTGGCTGGTCACAGGCGTGACCGTAGGTACGGGCCTGGTGAGCGCACATCACCAGGTGTGGTGATCGGAGGTGATGATTTCCGCGGCCGGCAGGCGTCGTTCTGGGTGATCTTGGCTGCGTTCGTGGTGCTCCGCGCGCACGAACGCAGCCAAGATCACGAGAGATCGGCGTGATCCGGCTGGTCGGGTGCCTTGCTAGAGGCCGAGCTCGCCCGCCCGGCGTACGGCCTCGCGGCGGGTCGTGGCACCGAGCTTGGCGTAGATGTTCTTGGTGTGGGTGCGCACGGTGTTGAGCGACACCACGAGCTCGCGGGCGATCTCCGGTCCGCTGAGGTCGCTGCGCAGCAGCCGCAGCACGTCGAGCTCGCGGCTGCTCAGGTCGTCCACCAGAACGCCGCGCCGGGGCGCCGCGACCGCGGGCGTGGTCATGGCCGCGAGAACGCGCTGCGCGTGCTGCCGCCCGGCGGCGCCGCCCGCGGTCACCGCCTGCAGCAGCGGTGCCAGCACCTTGCCTTCGAGAGCGAACACGCGGACGTAGGCCTCGGGCTCGGCCCGCGCCAGCGCCTCCGTGAGGGTGGCGACGGCCGCGGCCCGGTCACCGCAGGCGTCGAGGGCGAGCGCGCGCAGGACGAGCAGCTCGATCGCGGTCCGGACGCGGCCGCCCTCGTCGGCGGCGGCGAGCAGGCGTTCGGCGAGGCCGGCCGCGGCCACGGGGTCGCCGCGCGCGAGCAGCACGCGTGCCAGCGTCACGTGTTCGAACTCGCGCAGGTAGCGGGGCTCGTCCGCGGCGCCCAGCCCCGCGCCGTCCGCCCACCGCATCGCCGCGTCGACGTCGCCCTTCGCGACGTGGACCCTGGCGCGCAGCGCCGGGATCGGCTGGACCGACGGCGAGAAGTCCGTGTTGTAGACCACCTCTGCCTCGTCGAGCAGCGCGAGAGCGGCGTCCAGATCACCCTCCGCGTGACGCAGGCGCGCGGCCGCCACCCGCCGGCGGTACGGGTGCTGGGGCAGCCCTGCGTGCTCGCCGAGCTCCGCGGCCGCCTGCAGGTGCGCGGCCGCGGCGTCGAGCTCGTGGCGTTCCAGCGCCGTCTCGGCGAGGCCCACGTGCATGTCGGCGACGCCGCGCAGACCCGGACGGTCGCGGGCGAGGCCCAGCCGGTCCTCGAACGTCCGCGTCGCGTCGCCGAGCCGGCCCAGGGCGAGCTGGATGTCGGCGACGGCGAGAGCGCAGCCGAGGGCGTCGGACACGTAGCCGGCGGCGGTGAGCGAGCGCATCGCGTCCGCGTACCTGTTGCCCGCGGTGTCGAGGTCGCCGGCCGTCCAGCGGGCCAGCCCCAGCAGGGCCGACGCGCTGCCCCTGCGGAGGTGGTCGGACGGCTCGGCCAGCGAGAGGACCCGGGTCGCGTGCCATACCGTGCCCGCGACGTCGCCGGCGAGCAGCGCGAGCCCCGCCCGGTAGACCGCCACCTGCGCGGGCAGGCGCGCGAACTCCTCCTCGTCGTACACGACGGGTGCGTCCCCGGCCTGCGCGTCGAGCCACGGCTCCACGCCGCGCAGGAGCGACTCGACACCCGACGCGTCGCCGGTCGCCATGCGGGCCCCGGCGAGCGCGACGCTCAGCACCGGCCGCGCGGCGAAGAGGTGCTCGGGGATGCCCTCCAGCCAGCGCCGGAGCGTCGCCTCCTGACGCGTGCGGCGCAGGTACGGCGCGGCCAGCTCGATGAGCTCCGCGGCGCGTTCGAAGTCCTCACCCCGCATCGCGTGCGCGATCGCCTCGGGCCGGTCGTCGCGGTCCGCGTACCACGCGCTCGCCCGCCGGTGGAGGTCGCGTACGACGTCCGGCCCCTCGTCGAGCAATCTGGCGCGCAGCATGTCGCCGAAGAGGTGGTGGTAGCGGTACCAGCTGCGCTGGTCGTCGAGCGGGACGAGGAAGAGGTTCGCGCGTTCGAGCGTCTCGAGCATCGCCTTGCCGTCGCGGCCACCGGTGACGGCGTCGCAGAGGGGTCCCGTCAGCCGGGTGAGGACCGAGGTCCGCAGGAGGAACTCGCGTACGGCGGCGGGCTGGCGTTCGAGCACCTCCTCGACGAGGTAGTCGACGACGAACCGGTCGTCGCCGGTGAAGCTCGCGATGAACGCCGCGACGTCGTCCCGTCCCTGCATGGACAGCGCCGCGAGCTGGAGCGCGGCGATCCAGCCCTCCGTGCGCCCGTCGAGCGCGGCCACGTCGTCGGCGCCCAGAGCAAGGCCCATGGCGTCGTTGAAGTACGCGGCGGCCTCGTCACCCGTGAAGCGCAGGTCGGCCGCGCGGATCTCGACGAGCTCGCCGCGCGCCCGCAGCCGGGGGAGCGGCAACGGCGGGTCGGCTCGGCTCGCGATGACGACGTGCACGTTCGGGGGGAGGTGCTCGACCAGGAACGTCATCCCTTCGTGGACCTCGGCCGACTCGACGACGTGGTAGTCGTCGAGGACCAGCTCGACGTCGCCGTCGAGCGCGTCGAGGTCGTTGAGCAGGGCCGCGATGACGGGCTCGACCGACGCGGGTGACGTGCCGAGGATCGAGGTCGCCGTCTCGCCGACCCCCGGCGCGACCGACTGGAACGCGCGGATGACGTACGCCCAGAACACCGGTGGGTCGTTGGCGCCGGCGTCGATCGAGAACCACGCCGTCCGCTCCGTTCCGCCGAGCCACTCGGCGAGCAGCGTCGTCTTGCCGAAGCCCGCGGGCGCGGACACGAGCGTGAGCGCAGGCCGGTCGCGCCCCTCTCCGAGCCGGGTGACCAGCCGGGGACGGCGCACGAGACCGCCGCGCCGGCGCGGCGCGTGCAGCTTGGTGCCGAGGAGCGGAGCGCTCACGCGTCCTTCTTCCGGCGCGGCGCCGCGCGGACGTGGATGCGCTCGCCGTGCTTGCCGAGGAGGCTGAGGATCTCGACGGGACGGGCGCCGGCGGCGCCGAACCAGTGCGGCACCCGCGTGTCGAACTCCGCGACCTCGCCCGCCGCCATCGTGATGTCGTGCTCGCCGAGGATCAGCCGCAGCTCGCCGCTGAGGACGTACAGCCACTCGTAGCCCTCGTGCGTACGCAGCTCGGGCTTCTTGCGCTCCGGCGGGATCACGACCTTCCACGCGTGCATGCCGCGCGGCTGCTGCGTGAGCGGGACGACGACACGGCCGCCGCGCTTCTGCGGCCGTAGCCGGATCCGCGGGTCGCCGACCTCGGGCGCGCCGACGAGCTCGTCGAGAGGGACGCGGAACGCCTCCGCGATGGGGAGCAGCAGCTCCAGGCTCGGCTTGCGCTGGCCGGACTCCAGGCGGGACAGCGTGCTCTTCGAGATGCCGGTCGCGGCGGCGAGCTGGGTCAGCGTGACGTCGCGCTGGGTGCGCACCGCCTTCAGGCGCGGACCCACCTCGGCGAGAACGTTGCTGATCTCCGGCGACGCCGCCACGGGGCCCAGTGAACACCCGCGTTCCCAGGAACGGCAACACTTGTTGTCACGACCGCCGGGCGCGCGCAGTCTGCCGTCGGAGGTGGTCGCGATGGACGCGCAGCAGTACGACGTGGTGGTCATCGGAGGAGGCGCCGCCGGCCTCAGCGCGGCGCTCGTGCTCGGGCGCGCGCGTCGCAGCGTTGCCGTTATCGACGCGGGCTCGCCGCGCAACGCGCCCGCCGCCCACATGCACGGCTTTCTCTCCCGCGACGGCATGCCGCCGGCCGCGCTGCTCGCGGCGGGGCGCGCTGAGATCGCGCGCTACGGAGTCGAGCTGGTCGCCGGCCATGTCGCCGCGATCGAGCCCGGCTTCGCCGTCGAGCTCGCCGACGGCCGTGTCGTACGCGCGCGGCGCGTGCTCGTGGCGACCGGATTGCGGGACGTGCTGCCGGACGTTCCAGGCATACGGGAGCGTTGGGGAAGAGACCTCCTGCACTGCCCGTACTGCCACGGCTGGGAGGTACGCGACGAGCCGCTCGGCGTGCTCGGCACGACGCCGGCCTCGGTGCAGCACGCGCTGCTCGTGCGGCAGTGGTCCGGCGACGTCGTCTTCTTCGCGCACACGTACGAGCCGACGCCGGACGAGGAGCGCGACCTCGCCGCGCGCGGCATCCGGGTCGAGCGCGGCGAGGTCGCGAGGCTGGTCGTCCGCGAGGACACGCTGACCGGTGTCGCGCTGACCGACGGGCGGGTCGTGGCGCGTACCGCCGTGTTCGTCAGGCCCGGCAACGTCGCGCACTCCGGCGACCTGCTCGCCGGCCTCGGGTGTGACGTCGACGACGCGGGCTTCGCGGTCGTCGACGCGACGGGGCGTACGAGCGTCCCCGGCGTGTGGGCCGCGGGCAACGCCGCCGACCCCCGCGCCCAGGTCATCACCGCGGCCGGCGCCGGCTCCGCCGCCGCGATCGCCATCAACGCCGACCTCGTCCTCGACGACGTCGCCCGTGCCCAGTCCTGAAGGAGCCTGTCCGATGTTGCTGACCGAGACACGTCCCGCCGCCGCCCGCTCGGCGCCCACCCGCCTACTACCCGCGCTCATGTCGGCGTGCGTCGTCGTGGTCGTCGCCATGGTGGCGGCGATCAACCTGGCGTTGCCGGAGCTGTCCGGCAGCGGGCTGCGCCCCAGCTCGACGGAGCTGCTCTGGATCGTCGACGCGTACATCCTCGTCTTCGGCTGCCTGCTGATCCCCGCGGGCGCGCTCGGCGACCGCGTCGGGCGGAAGGGCGTGCTGCTGACCGGGCTCGGCGTCTTCGCGGCCGGCTGCCTCGCCGCCGCGGCCGCGCCGAACGTCGCGATGCTGCTCGCTGCCCGCGTCGTCACGGGGATCGGCGCGGCGCTCGTCATGCCGGCCACGCTCTCGTTGCTGCTCCAGGAGACCGCCCGCGAACGCAGGCCGCACGCGATCGCCGTCTGGACGGCGGCGACCGGGTCGGCCGGTGCGGTCGGCAACCTCACCGGCGGGCTCGTGCTCCAGTGGCTGCCGTGGCAGGGACTGTTCCTCGTGTTCGGCCCGCTCGCGCTGCTCCTCGCGCTCGCCGTCGCGCGGTTCGCGCCCGCCGGCGAACGTCACGCCGCGGCCCTCGACGTCACGGGCACCGTCGTGCTGACGGCATCGGTGTTCGCGGTGCTCTTCGGCCTCATCGAAGGGCCCGAGCAGGGGTGGGGCTCGCCACTCGTGGTGGCGTCGTTCGCCACCGCCGCCGTGCTCGCCGCCGTCTTCGTCGCGTACGCGCTCCGGACCGCGGAGCCGTTGCTCGATCCGCGTGTCTTCGCGATCGCGCGGCTGCGCAGCGGAGCGATCGGCGTGGCGGCGGTGTTCTTCGGACTGTTCGCGCTGTTCTTCGTCAACGCGCAGTACCTGCAGTACGCCAAGGGGTACTCGCCGATCGCCACCGGGCTTGCGATCCTGCCGCTCCCCGCCGGACTCATCGCGGTCAGCCGGCGCAGCATCGCGATGGCGGCGCGCTTCGGTCCGCGCGCCGTCGTGACCGCGGGCATGCTCCTCGTCGCGACGGGTCTCGGCCTGCTGTCGTTCGCCGACGCGGGCACGCCCTACCCCGCCTACGCCGCGGCGCTCGTGGTCCTGTCGGCGGGCGCGGGACTGAGCGTTCCCGTGCTGTCGACGGGGATCGTGACTGCGCTGCCGGCGGGGCGGGCCGGCATGGGCTCAGGGCTCAACAGTGCGGTTCGCGAGGTCGGTGCGGCGCTGGGGATCGCGGTCGTCGGCTCGGTCCTCGCGAGCGGGTTCCGGCACAACCTCCCGGACGGTGTCGGCGAGCACGCGGACTCGACGTTCCAGGCGCTGCGGGCCGCGCGCCTGCTCGGACCGGCCGTGCACGCGCAGACGGTCGAGGCGTTCACCGACGCGATGTCGGCCGGCCTGCGGGTGGTGGCCGTCGTCGTGCTCGTCGCCGCCGTCGCGGTGGCGCGGCGTGACCGTCAGACCGGCGGGACGCGGTCGAGGACGTAGTCGCGCCAGCAGTTGACGTCCTGACCGCGGACGGTGATCTCCTGGGTGATGTACCAGGGGGTGCTGCAGTCGACGGCGTTCGCCTGCGGCGTGGCGACCGCGAACGCGGAGGCGGCCAGGGCGAGCAGGAGCAGACGGCGCATGGTGGGGCCTTCCTGAGTGAGGGGTGGCCACGACTTCTCCGCGGCGCGCCGAACTCCTCCGTAACGGGACAAGGTGGACGGCGGGCAGGCGTGGAAGACTACGGCGCCATCACCCCTGCCCTGAGGAGACGTACGCCATGGCCAAGCGCCGCCTGACCCTCAACCGCGAGACCCTCAGCCCGCTGCAGCAGGACGAGCTCGAGTCCGTCGTCGGCGGCATCAGCAAGCCGCACGTGGTCTGCGCCGCGCTGAGCGTCCAGTACAGCCAGTGCCACTCGTGCGGCATCGCGTGCACGTACGACTGCCCGACCACGAGCTGACTCTCCCCCGCCAGCGCTACTTGGCCGGGATCTTGCCCCGGCACCGGTTGATCCCCCTCCGCAACCGACACCAACATGAGACGGTTCCGGACAAAGGGGGTCGGGATGAGCATGCGGTCCCGTGTGACGGCAGCGGTGCTGGGGATGGCGCTGCTGTCCGCGTGCTCGGGGGGCGACGGCGCGCGCCGTAGCGCCGGAACGCCGAGCCCGTCGAGCAGCGGCGCGAGCGTCGCCGCGGCGGCGGGCGGGAACCCCGCGCCCCGCGTTGCCGCGACGCCGACGCGCCCGGCGGCACCGTCGCCGCGCGCGGAGCCGGAACGCACCGTCCCGATGCTCACCAGCTTCGCGAGCTGCGTTCCGCTGCTGCAACGGATCCGCACCGAGGCGCTGCGGGTCGTCGGTCCGTACGGTCTGGGCTACGCCACGTACTTCCACGGCGCGCCGAGCGTTCAGCCGGGGACGGGCGGTCCGGGAGCCGCCCCCGGCGCGCCGGTGGCAGCACCCGATGCCGGCGCCACCCACTCCACGACGAACAACCAGGAGGCGGGCGTCGACGAGCCGGACGTCGTGCAGTCGGACGGGCGGCTCCTGGTCACGCTGCGCAACGACCCTTCCGGCGTGCAGGTCGTCGACGTGTCCGGTACGACGCCCCGGCACCGGGGGTTCCTGCGGCTGGGCGACATCGCGTACGGCGGGCGGCTGCTGCTCGTCGGGCGGCGGCTCGTGGTGCTCGGCCCGGCGCCGTACGACTCCACGCCCCAGCCAGGCACGCCGCGGACGGCGGTCACGGTGGTGTCGCTCGCCGACCCCGACGTACCGCGGGTCGAGCGCGAGCTCCTGGTCGAAGGCTCGCTGGTCGCCGCGCGGGCGGTGGCGGGCCGGGTGCTGCTCGTCCTGCAGAGCACGCCGGAGATCGTCTTCGCGATGCCGAAGGACGACTCGAAGGACGCCGTCCGCAAGGCGCTGAGTGACAACCGTCGCCGCGTGCGGGCCGCGACCCTCGACGACTGGCTCCCGTCGGTCACCGTCCCCGGCTCCGGACGGTCCTACCGCGCGTCGTGCGGACGGTCGTACTCCGCGAACAACGACGCCGGCGCCGCCATGACCTCGGTGCTCTCGGTCGACCCGGCCTCGGACGTGCCGGGCGACCACGTCGCCGTTGCCGGCAGCGCCAGCGTCGTGTACGCGTCGCTCGAGTCGCTCTACCTCACCTCGCTGCACGTTCCCGAGCCGACGCTGGACGGCTCACCGCCGCAAGTGCCTGCCGGGTCGACCACGGACGTGCACGCCTTCGACATCTCCGACCCGGCGCGGCCCCGGTACGACGGGTCGGGGCGGGTCGACGGGACCGTGCTCGGCCAGTACTCGATGTCCGAGCACGAGGGGCACCTGCGCGTCGCGACGACCCGGGAGCCCACCTGGGACGGGGACGTTGCCGAGACGGAGGCGTCCGACAACCTCCTCACGGTGCTGCGCCGCGACGCGGGCGCGCTGACTCCGGTCGGGCGGCTGACCGGGATGGGCCGCGGCGAGCGCATCTACGGAGTGCGGTTCCAAGGCGACCTCGGCTACGTCGTGACGTTCCGGCAGACCGATCCGCTCTACGTCCTCGACCTCTCCGACCCGGTCCGGCCGGCGGCCCGCGGCGAGCTCAAGGTGACGGGCTACTCGTCGTACCTGCATCCGGTCGGCAATGGTCAGCTGCTGGGCATCGGGCAGGAGGTCGATCCCAAGACGGCACGGACGATGGGCACCCAGGTGTCGGTGTTCGACGTCCGTGACCCGCAGCGTCCGGGTCTGCGGTCGCGTCAAGTGTTCCCCAGGGGATCGTCGGCAGCCGAGCACGACCCGCTGGCGTTCCTCTGGTGGCCCGCGACGCGCCTCGTCGTCGTCCCCCTGTGGCAGCACACCGGGGACTACTACACCGCGTCGTTCGCCGGTGCCGTCGCGCTGCGTGCCGACGCGAGTGGCGCGTTGACCGAGGTCGGGCGGCTGGAGCACCCCGGCTCGGCGGAAGCCCCGTACGAGCGAGTGCCGGTCCGGATCGTGGTCGTCGGTGACGCGTTGATCAGCGTGTTCGGCGACGGCGTTCTCACCAGTTCGCTCGACACGCTGGAGAAGCGCTCGTGGTCGCCGTACCGCTGACCGCGAGCGAGCCCGGCGGCGCGGCGAGCGAGGCGCAGCGCCTGGCCGCCGCGGCGAACGGTGACGACGATGCCGTGCGCTGGCTCCTCGACGAGGTGGCCCCGGTCGTCCACGGGTTCCTCTACGCCCGCCTCGGGGGCGACGCCTCGGCGGTCGACGACCTGCTGCAGGAGACGGTGATCGAGGCGGTGCGCGGAGCCGGCAGCTTCCGGGGCGATGCCCAGCTGTCGACCTGGATGTGCGCCATCGCGCGTCGCCGCGTCGCCCGGCACTACGAGAGCGAACGCCGCGACGAGGTCCGCCGCGCGAACCTGCGGGTCGCCTCGGAGGAGAGTCTCGACGAGGTGCTCGAGCGGGCCGAGCGGCGCGACGAGGTGGTCCGGGCACTCGGCCGGCTGCCGGTGCTGCACCGGCAGGTGCTCGTGCTCAAGTACCTCGACGACCTCGCGGTCGAGGAGATCGCTCGCGAGGTCGGCCGTACCCGCGTGCAGGTGCAGTCGCTGCTGCAGCGCGCCCGCGAGGGACTGCGGCGCGAGCTGGGAGCCACCCATGGCTGACCGCGACGAGCTCGTACGCCGGGCGCTCATCGACGCCGCCGCGCCGCGGCCGCTCGCGCCCGCCACCCGCGACCGGCTGGCCGCCCTCGTACGCGACGACGCCGACGCCCGCCTCGCCGCGCTGCTGCGCGAGGCGGCGGCACCGCGCGCGCTGAGCGCCCCGGCACGGACCCGGCTGCACGCGCGTCTGTCCACCGCCATGCCCGTGCGCCGAGCCGCCGGCGTCAGCCGCCGTGTCACTCTCGCGCTGGCCTCAGCGGCAGCCGCCGTCGTGGTCGTCGGCACGACCGCCGTGGTGCTGCGGCCGGCGGAGGTGCCGGGACCGGTGGCGCGTCCCGCGCCCACCGTTCTGCCGACGGCTTCCCCCGGCGGAAGCCAGCACTCCGTATCGCCGCAGCCGACGCCGGTGGCGACGGGCGCGCCGGGTGCCGGCGGGGGCCCCGGGCCGACCGTCTCGAGCGGGTCCAGCGGCCCGACCGTTACTCCGTCGGCGGTGCCGCAGCCGGGGGACGAGCCCGCGGGCGGACCGGGGGCCCCAGGAGCCCCGGTCGCGGGAGCACCCGGAATGCCGGACGGGGGAGCGCAGCCGCAGCCGCAGCGCAGCGTCACGGGCGTCAACCCCGACCTGGGGCCGCTCGCGGGCGGCACCGTCATCACCGTTCGGGGGAGCGGTCTCTCCGCGGCGGTACGGGTCGAGGTCGACGGTCGCCGCGCAGGCTCCCTGCAGGTCGAGTCGGACTCGGAGCTCACGGCGGAGACCCCCGCCGGCACGCGCGCGGGCTCCGTCACGGTCGTCGTCGTGATGGCCGACGGCGGGCGTTACGGGCTCTCGCCCGGGTTCACCTACGTCGCGGCGCCGATCCTGGCGGCGATCTCCCCCGACCGCGGGCCGACGGCCGGGGGCAACGTCGTGATGCTGTCCGGCGACCACTTCCGTGCCGACGCCGTGGTCCACTTCGGCACGACCCGCGCCGAGGTGCGCCACTTATCCCCGACCTCGATCGAGGTGGTGGCGCCGGAGCACCTCGTCGGGCCCGTCGACGTGACGGTGACCACGCCCGGCGGCACGAGTGCCGAGCGGCGCTACACCTATGTGCCGGGGTGAGCCGGTCCGGGGACCCCGAACCCGCGGATCATGAGGCGGGGCAACTACGTCCGGAGCACCGGCACGCGGGCTCCTCGGGAGACCGAGTCAGCCGGGCTCCTGTTCGTACACGACTTCGCCGGGGTCGAAGCCGAGCGCCCAGACGAAGCCTGAGCCCAAGGTCGAGATGAACTCCACCGACGCAAGCCGCGAGCGCATGGCTGCCTGCCAACCACGTTCCCCGTGCCGGAAGAACCGTGACCGAGCACAGGTCCGGGTCGTCACCCTCCGCGCCGGCTCGCCCGCGCCGAGCGCGTGCTCGGCCGGTACGCCGCGTAGGCGGGTGAAGCCACCTCCTTGCTTCGCTTCCGGCCGAGCGGCGAGAGTGAGCCGGCCCGGTCGAAGCTCCCCTACGCACGAGGAACGGCCATGAATCTTGACGACGGCGTGCGCTCACTACGCACCGCGGTGATGGCGCCTCCCACGGCGCCACCGGAAGGCGTCCCCCCATCGGAACCCGACGAGAACGCGATCCGCACCTACCGGTACGTCCGGGTGCTGATCGTGGCGCTGACCATCGGCCTTCTCACCGCGGTGGCTGTCGAACGGATAGCGGCCGGGTGCCTGCTCGGCTCCATCAGCGCGTACTACTACACCCCGGCGCGCGGCCTGTTCACCGGCGGGCTGATCGGCATCGGTGCGTGCCTCATCGCGATCCGGGGTGAGAACGAGCTCCAGGACGGCCTGCTGAACGTCGCCGGCCTGTTCGGTCCGATGGTCGCGCTCATCCCCATGCACCTGAACGTCGGCACGGTCGAACACCCCAGCCGCGAAGCGTCGTGCATCGCCAACGCCCACCGCATCACCGACGTACGGCCCGGCGATCTCAGAGAGGTCGCGTTCGGCCTCGTCACCGCAGGGCGGGTGGACTCGATACGCAATAACACCATCGCGCTGCTCGTCGTGCTCGGCGTCGGGCTGCTCTTCCTCGGGTGGTTGATCTGGTACGCCAGGAGGCACCTACGCGCCGGCGTGCCCGTGCCGAAGTGGTGGCCGTGGGTGGCGTCGGTGCTGCTGGTCGTCGGGGTGTGGGCGCTGTACCTGGGCGCACACGACGTCTACATCGAAAGGGTCCACTTCGCGACGGCGATCTCGATGTTCGTCGCGCTCAGCGTGTTCGCGATCGTGGACGGGATCCGGACGGTGCGGCTGCAGCGCGCGAAGAAGCGCGGCGTGGCGTACGTCGTGCTCGGGGTGGGCCTGATCGCCGGCTGCGTCGCGATCATGGTGATCGGCGGGATCACCCAGTGGGACTACACGACGTTCACCGCGGAGGTGTGGGGGATCGGTGTCTTCCTGGTCTTCTGGGTGATGCAGACGATCGACCTGTGGAACCACACCTCGCGGGGTTCCGCGATCCTGAGCCGTGGACCTGAGTGACGTGTGCCGGTCGACGGAGCCTGACCCGGTAGTCCGGACACCTGTTCTGAGGCGAGGATCGCCTTGGAGAGGAGTCCGTCAGTGCCTGCACCACACCCGCCGGAGTTCCGGCGCCGCGCGGTCGAGCTCGCCCGGCT
>Ga0190268_10000034_pt1 | contig 51839 bp, 60 predicted proteins | sample Popmic249T_FD_133750 | JGI IMG/M metagenome (GOLD analysis project Ga0190268, IMG submission 133750) | Populus adjacent soil microbial communities from riparian zone of Blue River, Arizona, USA - 249 T | ecosystem: Environmental > Terrestrial > Soil > Riparian zone | place: USA: Arizona... | reverse complement strand
CCCGCGCACCCGCGTCGGCCCAACCCTGCAGCCCAGCAGCCGGTCTCACGCGTAGTGATCTTCAAAGAACGACTGAGCCCGGCGCCAACCACGCCGTCAGGATGGAAAAGGCTCCGGGTTGCGCCTCGTGCGGCGAAAAAGCGCAAAACGCACCCCGATCCCCGGATCCTGGTGACAACCGGGCGGCCCACCGGGGCAGAGCCCAAGTCCGCCGGTCCCCCGTAGTTGATCACCCGTGTCCCCGTACCGGCCGAAGCGCCGTACAGGAAGGGACACAGGTGATCATCAAGGCGGCGTGGCGCCGTCCTCAAGACGGCCGCGTACGGCGCCGACGTTCTACTCGTGACGATGCAGAAGGTGGCCGGCTCCGAGCTCGGCGAGGACAGCGACGACCTGCGCGGCTGGCTGGAGGGCATGCAGGGCTGCCCCTCGGTGAACCTCACGCTGCTCTCCCGCTGCGCCAACCCGGCGCACGACCCGGACGACGCGATGACGTGGTTCTACGTCGAGGCCGACCCGGCGAACGGCGTCGCGCGCCGCCGCTGCCTGGCCTGCGGCGAGGTCCACCACCTGCTCGACTCCGCCGAGCACTGGACCCACCCGCCCATGCACGCGTGTACGACGTGCGGGCAGTCGATGTTCGAGATGGCCTGCGGCCTCCACGTGGAGGCAGGGACGACCGTGACCTGGCTCGCGGTCGCCGTACGCTGCGTCGGCTGCGGCCGCCTCGACGGCGTCACCGACATGAACGTCCCCGGCCTCTCCGTCGACGAGGTGCGCGCCGGGCTCTAGCGGGGCACAGTCCACGGCGTGCGCGCCGTGATCCTCGCCGACACCCACGTCCCCCGCAGGGCGCGGGACCTCCCCCCTGAGCTGTGGGCCGCCATCGACGCGGCCGACGTCGCGATCCACGCCGGCGACTGGGTCTCGCGCGCGCTCGTGGACGACATCGCCGCGCGCACCCGCCTCATCGGCGTCTACGGCAACAACGACGGCCCCGACGTCCGTGCCGTGCTCCCCGAGGTGGCGTACGACACACTCGGCGGCGTCCGCGTGGCCGTCGTGCACGAGACCGGCGCGTCCGGCGGGCGTGAGCGGCGGATGGACGCGGCGTACGACGCCGACCTGCTGGTCTTCGGCCACAGCCACATCCCGTGGGACACCACCACGCCGAACGGCCTCCGCCTGCTCAACCCCGGCTCCCCCACCGACCGGCGCAGGCAGCCGTACGGCACGTGGGTGGAGGCGAGTTTCGACAGCGGCGAAATGACCGTTCTGTGGAAGAAAGTGACCCGCTGAGAGCGTTGTCCACATGTTCGGCATCACGCCGTTGACGCGGCTTCCCACCGCTTACGATGGCCTCACAGCGTTCTCTTCCCAGCGAAGGCATAGATGCGTACTCGACTGCTCGCCCTGCCGTTCCTCGCCGCGACGACGCTCGCCGTCCTCGGCGCGAGCCCGGCAGCCCCGATAGCGACGTCCACGACCAACCCGTGCCTGCCCCACGAGATCCCCGTCCGCGGCCGCGGCCTCGACGGCGGCGTCGGCTGCCACGACCCCCGCAAGCAGGAGGGCCCGGCCGACATGCTGCGCGCCCGCGCCGTGTTCGAGGGTCCGCGCGCCGAGGTGTCCGGTGCCGAGCGCCTCGCCGCGCTGCGCCAGGCGCAGTCGATGAAGATGGCGGCCCAGCGCCTGCGCGAGAAGACCGGCGCGGCCGACTTCGCGACCAAGTCCGGCACGCTCCTGCAGGGCACCGGCCGCGCCTGGGTCGCGCTCGGCCCGTCCCCGCTCATCGTCGACGACCCCAAGTACCCCGGCGGCCAGGGCTACGGCAACGACAAGGTCCAGGGCCGCGTCGCCGCGCTGCTCGCCGACCCCGCCGACCCGACCGGCAACACGATCTACATGGGCTCCGCCAACGGCGGCGTCTGGAAGTCCACCAACGCCGGCGAGAAGTGGACGAGCATCGGCGACTCGCTGCCCAGCCAGTCCACGGGCGCGCTCGCCATGGCCGACAACGGCTGGCTGTTCGTCGGCCTCGGCGAGGGCAACACCGGCAGCAACAACTACGCCGGCGCCGGCGTCGTCCGCACCAAGGACGGCGGCAAGACCTGGAGCGCCCTTCTGCCCGGTATCCCCGACGGCATCGTCACGACGCACATCGCCGTCGCGGGCAACACCGTCCTCGTCGGTACGCAGTGGGGCCTGTTCCGCTCCGACGACCTCGGCGACTCGTTCTCCCGCGCGACGCTGCCCACCGGCGGCACCGGGGAGTCCGACAAGGCGTTCGGCAACTTCGTCACCGACGTGCGCTTCCAGCCCGGCAGCGAGGACAACGCGCTCGCGGCGGTCGGCTGGCGTTCCGGCGGCATCGGCACGGCGGCCGGCCTCTACCGCACCACCGACGGCGGCGCGTCGTGGACCAAGGTCAACGCCACGGGCTTCGGCACGGCCAGCACCTCGACCGACCCGATCGGGCGCGTGACGCTGGCGTACGACGAGCGCGACGGCCAGGAGAACGTCGTCTGGGCGCTCATCCAGGACGCAGGCAAGCTCAACAACGAGCCGTTCCCCGTCGACATCGCGGTCGGCGCCGAGGCCAACACCACCAACCTCAACGGCATCTACCGGTCGGCCGACAACGGCGCGACCTGGGTCGTCCAGGCCAACAACCAGACCCTCATGGGAGCAGCCGGCTCGGGCATCTCGACGACCAACGTGCCGCTCAACGGCAACTACGGCCCCGGCGTGCAGGCCTGGTACAACCAGTACGTCGCCGTCGACCCGAGCGCGCCGGCCGGCACCGAGCGGGTCGTCGTCGGCCTCGAGGAGGTCTACCAGGGCACGCTCGACGAGAACGTCGTCGTCGCGCCGTTCCAGACGAGGTGGCAGACGATCGGCCGCTACTGGAACGCCTGCATCCAGGCCGTGCTGGTCCAGCTCAACTGCGAGGAGCTGGGACTCCCGCAGTACCAGGGCTACACGACGCACGCCGACCAGCACGCCGCCACGTGGGCGAAGACCGCCGACGGCTGGATGCTCTACGTCGGCAACGACGGCGGCGTCTACCGCCAGCCCTCCGCCGCCGACGGCTACGACAACGGCGCGTGGACGTCGCTGAACGCCGGCGGCGTCAACACCACGCAGCCGTACGCCGCGGCCATGGGCAAGGACGGCACCGTCTACCTCGGCCTGCAGGACAACGGCACCGCCAAGATCTCCCCCGACGGCACCGCCAACGAGGTCATCGGCGGCGACGGGTTCGACGTCGCGGTCGACCCGACCGACTCCGACCTCGCGTGGGAGGAGTACGCCAACGGCATCCTCCGCATCACGCGCGACGGCGGCGTGAGCTGGTCGGGCGACGTCAGCCCGACGGCGGCGACGGGGCAGCGGTTCTCGACGCCGTTCGAGCTCGACCCGACCGACGCCGAGCACTTCCTCTACGCCGGCAACCAGGTGTTCGAGCACGAGTCGGCCAGCGCGATGTCCGCGTCGAGCTGGGTGCAGGTGTTCGACGTCCGCAACGACGAGGTGTCCCCTGACGCCGCCGTCACCGCCCTCGACGTGCACGGCACCGCCGCGTACGCCGCGTGGTGCGGCCGGCCCCCGACGCCGCCCGCGGGCTCCAGCTCCTGCAACACGACGACCGGCGACGGCAACTTCGAGCCGAACCTGTTCCGGCGGGGCATCGTCACCAACGTCGCCGACGGCTGCAAGCGCGCCAAGGCGTCCGAGGAGTGCTGGCGCCACGTCGCGGCCAAGGGCCTGCCCAACCGCATGGTTCAGGGCGTCGAGATCGACCCCGTCGACCCGATGACCGTCTACGTCGCCATGGCCAGCTACAGCAGGCACTGGGCGTACGACCCCGACACGCTCGTGCCGGGCGTCGTCTTCCGCTCCACCGACGGCGGCAAGAACTTCACCGACGTGAGCGGCGACCTGCCGCAGACGTTCGGGTCCGACGTCCTCGTGCACGGCGACCTGCTCATCGCCGCGACCGACGTGGGCGTGTTCGCGACGTCGGCCAAGGACCCGGGCGACTGGGTGCCGATGGGCACCGGCATCCCGGACGCCGTTCCCGCCATCGAGATCTCGACCAACCCGCAGGGCACCAAGCTCGTCCTCGCGACGCACGGCCGCGGCGTCTGGGTCATGCCCCTCACGCCGGTGGCCCGCAACACCGACGACGACGACGACAAAGGCACCGACGGCGGCGGCGGTCCGATCGCCACCACCGGCCTCCCCGCGTGGGTCCTCCTCGGCGCCACGGTGCCCGCGGTGGGCGCCGTCCTGCTCCGCCGCCGGCTGCGGGCGGTCCGCGAGTGACGCTCGGCATCACGCTCGTCCCGCTGCCGACGCACCGGGTCGCGCTACCCACGGGGGAACTCGCGTTCCACGACGTCTCGCCGCCCGAGCCGGCGGCGACTGTCGTGTTCGTCCCTGGCTACACCGGCAGCAAGGAGGACTTCGCCCTCCTCGCCGCGCCGGTCGCCGAGGCCGGCTTCCGGTACGTCTCGCTCGACCAGCGGGGGCAGTTCGAGTCCGTCGGGCCCGACGACCCCGCGGCGTACACCGTGGACGCACTGGGCGCCGAGCTGGTGGCGTTCCTCGCCGCGCTCGGCGACGGGCCGCACCACGTCGTGGCGCACTCGTTCGGCGGGCTGGTCGCGCGCGCGGCCGCCATCGCGGCGCCCGAGGCGTTCCGCTCGCTCGTGCTCATGGACTCGGGCCCTGCGGGCCTGTCCGGACCGCGCGTCGAGGGCATGCGCGCGCTGGAGCCGCTGCTCGACAGCCACGGCATGGAGCACGTGTTCGAGGCGGTGCTGGCCGGCTCGCGGGTACGCCCGCACGACGAGCTGGTGGCGTTCCTCCGCCGCCGCTGGCTGGCGTCGAGCGTCACCGGCCTGCGGGTCATGGGCAACGAGGTCCAGACCGAGCCCGACCGCGTCGAGGCGCTGCGCGCGACCGGCGTCCCTGTCTACGTGATGGCCGGAGAGCACGACGACGCCTGGCCGCCCGAGCTGCAGCGCGAGATGGCCGAGCGGCTCGGGGCGCCGTTCGCGCTGATCCCCGGCGCCGTCCACTCCCCCGCCGCCGAGCAGCCGGCGGAGACGATGCGCGTGCTGCTGGGGTGGCTGTCCTAGTGCGCTTCGAAGGCAAGGCCGTGCTCGTCACGGGCGCGTCGCGCGGGATCGGCAGGGCGGTGGCGGTGGCGTTCGCCGCGGCCGGCGCGCGGGTCGCCGTGCACTACAACTCCGGCGCCGAGGCGGCCGCGGGCACGCTCTCCGCGCTCGCCGGCAGTGGGCACCTCGCCGTCCAGGCCGACCTCGCCGACCCCCAGGCCGTCCGCGCGATGGTCGACAGCGCGGCCGACGGCCTCGGCGGGCTCGACGTGCTCGTCAACAACGCCGGCGTCTACGTCGAGCACCGCATCGCCGACGTGACGTACGACGCCTGGCAGGACGCGTGGGCGATGACGCTCGGCACCAACCTGCTCGGCGCCGCCAACGCCTGCTGGGCCGCCGTCCCCCACCTGCGCGCCCGCGGCGGCGGCGCGATCGTCAACGTGTCGTCGCGCGGCGCGTTCCGCGGCGAGCCCGGCCACCCGGCGTACGCCGCCAGCAAGGCCGGGCTCAACGCACTCGGCCAGTCGCTCGCCCAGGCCCTCGCGCCGCACGGCATCAGCGTGGGCACGGTGGCGCCGGGCTTCGTCGAGACCGACATGGCGAAGCCGTACCTCGAAGGCGAGTCCGGCGCCGCGCTGCGCGAGCAGTCGCCGCTAGGCCGCGTCGCGCGGCCGGAGGAGGTGGCGTACGCCGTGCTGTTCCTGGCCTCGCCGGAGGCGGCGTTCGCGACGGGGACGATCGTCGACGTCAACGGCGCGTCGTACCTGCGCAGCTAGCGCTCAGCGCGGCTCGCCGTACCAGCGCCACTCCGTGCGCCGTGGGTGCCCGGGCAGCGCCACCCGTCCGGTGCACCACAGCAGCGCATCCGCGGCGCCGACGTCGGTCGGCGCGTCGGGGAAGAGGCGTTCGATGGCCGGCCGGCACAGATCGTCCGGCGGCCGCCAGTCGCCGCCGAGGCCGCCGACGACGTCCCACGTGTGCAGCAGCCCCTCGGCGGCGCCCATCGCCATCGACCCGGCCGGGTCGGAGGCGCCCCACGGATGGTACGCCCGCGAGGACGGATCCGCGCCCGTCGCCGCGGCGACGAGCAGCCCGGCGCACGCCCCGAACACCTGGAGCAGCTGCCGCGGGTCGCCAGGCTCGTCCACGACGACGGTCGCCGGAACGAACCACTCCGTCGGCCGCGCCACGATGCGCGCCGCGTGCGCGAACTGGCTGTCCGCCAGGTGCACGGCGGTCCTCGCGCAGGACCAGTCCAGCCCGCGCGCGGGCACCGACCAGTCAGCGTCCAGGAACGGCTCCAGCGCGACACGCGTCTCGGCCGCGACCGCCGCGACGAGGCCCGGGCTCAGGTCCGTGGGGAGACCGGTCAGGACTTGGGGCCCGTCGACTGGACCACCTCGAAGCTCCACAGCTCCGACCCGCTCGCCGCCGGGCCCTGGCCCGCGGGGCGCTCGCCGTGCGCGGCGCCGGCCATGCCGGCCATCCACCCCTGGAACGACTCCTCGTCGCGCCAGCGCGTGTAGACGAGATAGCGGTCGGTCCCCTCGGCGGGGCGCAGCAGCTCGAACCACTCGAAGCCGTCGCTGGACTCGACCGCGCCGGCGCGCGCGGCGAACCGCTGCTCCAGCGTCTCGCGCATCTCGGCGGGCACGGACAGGACGTTGATCTTGACGACGCTCACGCCGCCCAGCCTATGCGAGCGGGCTAGCCGCGCTTGCGCGGGGTGGCGACGAGGCAGGCGTAGCCGAGCGCGGACTCCGAGCGCGGCTTCACGTCGAAGCGCAGCGCGGGGTTCTTGGTCCGCACCGGGAACGGCGCCTTGGCGACCGGCGCGCCGGCCTTCGGCTTGGTCCAGCGGAGGATGTCGATGCCGCGCTCGACGTCGGCCGTGTAGACGATGCCCTTCGAGCCGGGCACCCAGTACGCCGCCCACGTCTGCTGGTCGGGCGCGAACCAGAAGCCGACCTGCTTGATGTCGCGCGGGTTCGAGACGTCGAGGAAGCGGGTGCCGGCGCCGTACATGCCGATCGCCACGATGTTGTCGCGGACGGTGAACCAGTGCGCGCCGCAGAACACGGTGCCGACCTGACGGTCGCCCTTGACCGGGTCCAGCGTGCCCTCGGAGAGGGTGAACGTGTCGAGCTTGCGCAGCGGCGTGCCGTTCTCGACGGAGCCGGTCGCGTCCCACGTGTGGAAGCGCCCCGCGCCGCCGCACTGGCCGTCGATGTCGCCGAAGTAGTCCTCCTCGGTGGTGAGGAAGACGCCGCCCTTCGCGATGGCCGGCTTGCCCTTGGTCTGCTTGTAGACGGCCTTCGTGGGGCGCTTGGAGTTGTGCAGGATGAAGTCGTTGACGTCCTTGCCCTTGCCTGTGTTCACGCCCTTGATGAACATGTTGCTGATGTTCACCGGGCGGGTCGGTGACGCCTTGGCAGTCTTGGCCCGGACCGCCTTGGAGACACCCTTGGTCATCGGGCGGATGGCGTACGCCGCGCCGCCCTCGTTGCCGGTCATCCAGACGACGCCGTTCTCGTCCTGGTCGACGTCGTGCACGGGGCCGACGTACTTGTCGTACTTCACCTTGTGGATCGGGTTGCCGTCGCCGGAGAGCGCCGCCTTGAGGTCCACGGCCTTGAGGAACGAGCCCTCGGTCGCGTACATCCAGCGCTTGCAGTCGTCGACGCAGTTGGAGGTGTGCGCGTCGCCGTCGCCGGTCTCGAGGACCTTGGCGAGGACGGGCGCGAGCTTGTTGGTGGTGTCGATGAGGAAGATCTGGCCGCCGGGGCTGGTCGAGATGATCGCGAGGTTCTCGTTGCCGTCGACGTCCTCGTTCTCGAAGTGCGGCAGCGGGAGGCGGCCCATCGGGACGGGCAGCTCGGGGTTGGAGACGTCGTAGATCGACAGGCCGGTGCCGGCGCTGGTGACGTACATCCACTTCGCCTTGCCGGACTTGTCGAGGATGAACTTCGCGCCGATCGCGCCGGCCTCGGGCAGCTGGCCGAGCCACTCGACGTTGGGGGACGTGAAGCCTGGCGCGACCGGCAGCGCGGTCACGGCGGCTCCGCCCGTGAAGGCGGGCGCGGCGAGCGCGGTGGCGGCGACGACGGCAAGGATGCGGTTACGCACGATTTCGTCCTCCTGGGAGCGGTCCGTACCCAGGTCAACGCGCGCGGGGGCGGGCGGTGACGCCGGGTCTCCTACGCCTTCGCTCCCGTCCGGCGCGCACCTGCCCGCCGTGCGAACCTGATACCCATGGGCGACCCCGGCCTGTTCGGCCCGGACAGCATGACCTGGCGCATCCACGCCGACCCGGTCATGGGCATCGGCGGGCTGCGCGCGCTGCACCTCCAGGCCCTCCACCCGCTCGCCATGGCCGGCGTCGCGCAGCACTCGGACTTCCGTACGGACCCCTGGGGGCGGCTGGCGCGGACCGTCGGCTACGTCACGACGGTGGCGTTCGGCAGCACAGCCCAGGTCGAGCGCGCCGCCGCCCGTGTCCGCGGCATCCACCGGCCGCTGCACGGCGTCGAGCCCGAGAGCGGCGCGCCGTACCGTGTCGACGACCCGGAGCTGCTGCGCTGGGTGCACTGCTGCCTCGTGGAGTCGTTCCTCTCGACGTACCGCCGCGCCGGCGGGCCGCTGACCGACACCGAGGCCGACGCGTACGTCGCCGAGCAGGTCCGCGCCGCCGCGCTCGTCGGCGTCGACCCCGGCTGTGTCCCGGCGTCGGCGGCCGAGCTGGCGGCGTACTTCACGGCGATGCGCCCCTCGTTGCGTTCCACGGCGGAGGCGCGGCGGGCGGCGGCGTTCGTGCTGCTGCCGCCGATGCCGTCCCGCCGCCTCACGGCGGCGAAGCCGGCGTGGGCGGCGGTGGCGGGGACGGCGTTCGCGCTGATGCCGCGCTGGGCGCGGCGGATGTACGGCCTCCCCGGCGTCCCGACCACGGACCTCGCGGCGACCGCGACCGTCCGCGCGCTGCGGGCGTCGCTCCTGCTCGTCCCTGCCACGCGCCGCGAGGCGCCGCCGGTCAGGGCGGCCCGCGAACGGATCGCGGGCTAGAGGCGCGCCAGCCGCTCGGCCGCCGCCTCCAGCGTCTCCAGCCGCTTCGGGAACGCGAAGCGGATCTTGTCGGCCCCCTGCGCCCTGTCCACGTAGAAGCTCGACCCCGGCACCGCCGCGACCCCGACCTCCTCGACGAGCCGCCGCGCGAACGCCACGTCGTCGCGTCCGGGGTCCACCGCGCCGGTCGAGCACATGACGTAGTACGCGCCGTCGGGCACCCGCAGCCCGAAGCCCGCCTTCTCCAGCACGCCGCAGAGCAGGTCGCGCCGCTCGCGGTAGTCGACGGCGAGACGCTCGTAGTACGACTCCGGCAGCGCCATCGCCGCGACGCCGGCCTCCTGCAGCGGCGCCGCCGCGCCGACGGTGAGGAAGTCGTGCACCTTGCGGATGGCGGAGGTGTACGCGGGCGGGGCGATCGTCCAGCCGACGCGCCAGCCGGTGACGGCGTACGTCTTCGACAGCGCGTTGATCGTGACCGTGCGGTCCTCGAGGCCGGGCACGGTCGCGGGCGGGACGTGGCCGCCGGCGCCGAGGTAGTGGATGTGCTCGTAGATCTCGTCGGTGAAGACCAGCACGTCGAACTCGTTGCAGAGCGCGCTGATGACGTCGAGCTCGGCGCGGCTGAACACCTTGCCGGTCGGGTTGTGCGGCGTGTTGACGACGATCGCGCGCGTGCGGTCGTTGAACGCCGCCCGCAGCTCCGCCTCGTCGAACGTCCAGTCCGGCTCGTGCAGCGTGACGTGCCGCGGCACGGCCCCTGACAGGATCGCGTCGGGCCCGTAGTTCTCGTAGTACGGGTCGAAGACGACGACCTCCTCGCCCGGGTCGACGAGCGCGAGGCAGGTCGCGATCATCGCCTCGGTCGAGCCGCAGGTGACGCAGATCTCCCGGTCCGGGTCGACGGTCCACCCCGGGTACGTCCGGGCGACCTTCGCCGCCACCGCGTCGCGGAACCGCTTGGCGCCCCACGTGATGGCGTACTGGTTGACGTCGGCGTCGATCGCCCCCTTGGCCGCCTCCTTGAGCTCCGGCGGGCAGGCGAAGTCGGGGAAGCCCTGCGCGAGGTTGATGCCGTCGTGCTCCAGGCACAGGCGGGTCATCTCGCGGATGACCGACTCGGTGAACGTCTCCGCCTTCGCGCTGACTCTCATGCCGCCGCAGCCTAGAGCGAATGGCGCGAGGACTGGCTGGCGACCGCGCGTGACCGTTCGGCGTTCGCGAACGACCCCTCGCACGATCGGGGTGCGATCTGCGCTTTTTCGCCGCACGGCCCGCGACCGGGTTGCGGACGTGACCGGCGGCGGCGTCACCGCGGGTGACCGCGGGCGACCGCGGGCGGGCTCGCCAAATCCTGCTCATCGCGGCGTCGCTCACGCCACCGGCACCACCACCTCCCGCGCCGCGTCGTCGGCGTCGCTCGCGAGCCCGTCCCACGGCTGCCTGGCCTGGGCTACGGCCGCCCGCCCCGCCGCGCACGAACGGTGGAAGTCGCACCACGCGCACCCCGGCGACGGCCGCGCGGGGAACAGCTCCTCGGCGTCGCCGCCGGCCGCCACGCCCTCGACGGCACCCCGGACCTCCTCGGTCACGTCGGTCACCCGGTCGAGCTGGCGCCGCAGTGACTCGACGGAGAACTCGTGCGACACCACCTCCCCGCTCGGGACGTGGTGCAGCTCGACCCGCCGGCACGGGCGCCGCAGCGTGCGCTCGACGGCGTACGCGTAGATCGCCAGCGCCCACGACCCGCGCGCCTCGTCGGCCGAGACACCGCGGCGCCCCGTCTTGTAGTCGACGACCACGAGCTCGCCGTCGCGGTCGTCGAGCCTGTCGATCCGGCCGCGGACCTGGACGTCGCCGTACCGCGCCGCCACGGAACGCTCCACCGAACGCGGCTCGTCGTCGGGGTCGCTGCCGGAGACGTACGTCGTGACCCACGTCCGCGCGCGAGTGCGCCAGGTCTCCGCCTGCTCGCGGTCGCGGTAGCCGTCGCCGATCCAGGCCAGGTCGAGCATCGAGCCCGCGGCGAGCGGCGTCCGCCGCGGGCGCGGCGCGAGCCACCAGTCGCGGAGCGCGTTGTGCACGGACGAGCCGAGGGAGGAGTGCGCGAACGCCCCGGCGCGGGGCGGCGGCGGCCGGTCGACGTAGGCCATGCGGTAGCGCCGGGGGCAGTCGAGCCACGCCCCGAGCGACGACGCGGACACGGTGAAGAGGTGGCGCGGCGGGGCCTCGAACGGCAGCGTGTCCATGCGAGCGATCGTCACACGGGGGTGTGACAAAAACGCGCAGGCGCCCCCGGAGCAGCCCGAACGGACCATGCCCAGGCCGGGCGATGGTTCGTACAGTGGGGGGATGAAGCTGACGCGTGGCGCGGCGACGTGGGCGAAGGTGCGCGGCCTGGCCGGCAGGAACGCGCCGGAGACCGCGACGCACTACCTGGTGGACGAGGCGCGCAGGGACGCCGACCCGCTGCACGGCGCGCTGCACGACCCGGTGACGGGCCTGCCCGAACGCGCCCTCCTCCTCGACCGCATCGCGCTCGCGATGGCGCGGGCCCGCCGCAAGGACGAGGAGGTCGCGCTGCTGCTGCTCGCCGTCGAGGACGTCGAGGCGCTGCGCGTACGCCTCGGCGGCTCGCAGGGCGACCGGGTGCTGCGCGACGTCGCCGAGCGCATCGCGCGCGGGGTCCGCGACACCGACACGGTCGCGCGCTTCGGACCGGCCGACTTCGCGGTGCTCTGCGAGGGCATCGCCGACCGCGACACGCTCATGCTCGTGGCGGGCCGGATCGCCTCGAACCTCGCGGCGCCGTACGCCGTCCGCTTCGGCTCGCTGGATCTCGACATCGGCATGGAGCTGCTCATGGTCGGCGGGGAGACGCCGCCGCTGGCGTTCCTCGACATGGCCGACGACGCCGTGGCCGAGACCCGCCGCCGCACCGCCGACTAGTAGCGGCCTGGCGCAACAGGCCGGCTGGTGACCGCGCGTGACACGTCGCGGTCCCGTGACCACCTCCGGGCGATTCGGGGTGCGAATTGCTCCTTTTCCCCGCACGGGATGCAACCCGGAGCCTTTCCATCCTGGCTCGCGCTGGGCCTGGATCGTGCTGGGCAGGAGCCTCTTCGGCGCTGGACCACCACAAGAACGGCGGTCAACCGGACGAGCGGCGCCCGCGCACCCGCGCCGGCCCAACCCTGCAGCCCAGCAGCCGGCCTCACGCGTAGTGATCTTCAAAGAACGACTGAGGCCGGCGCCCACCACGCCGTCAGGATGGAAAAGGCTCCCGGTTGCGTACGTGACGGGCGGTGTCGTCGCCGCGGGTCGCTACTAGTAGGGCTTGGCGAAAGCCTTGGCGTAACGGGTGACGGGACTGTCCCTCGCGGGGTAGCGGCGGTGGGCCGTGACTGAGCCCACCAACGGTGACCTGATCTACACGGACGCGAAGTTTCCGCACGGGCTTCGCTGCATCGACTGCGACCACCTGTTCGAGGAGGGCGAGCGGTACAGCGACCGCCTGATCTGGATGGCGGAGTTCCGGGGCGAGCCCGCGAGCGTGTGCGAGGTCATCTGCGTGCCGTGCGCGTTGAAGGGCGCGGTGACGTGAGCGCGCTACTTCTCCCCGGTCTTGTCCACGATGGTCGCGTCGCAAATCTCACGGATCACGGTGGCGACGGCGCGTGCGCAGTTGCTCTTGGTCGCGTAGCCCTCGCCGGAGTCCGCGATGATCTTTCCGTTGTTGGCGTCAAGGTGCCAGCGGTACTCGCCGCGCCTGTCCTTGACGATCTCGAACTTCGCCATGGTCGTTCCTTCCCCGTAGCCCGCCTGTCGGGCTCGTACGGGGCGACGCTACCGCTACGCCGCCACGGCTACGCCGTGCCCAATGCGGCGGGTGGTTCGACGGTCCACACGGTGCCGACTTCGGTGTCGGTGCGGACGAGGACGATCCCCGGCTCCCCGTTGGGGAGCAGCGGGAGGGGTTGCGGGGGCACCGGCTCGGGGGTCCAGCGCATCGCGTCGCCGCCGACCGCGTTGTCCGCGATCACGGCGTCGATGGCTTGGAGCAGCGCGTCCACGTCGGGCACGCCGCCCACGGTAGCGGGCGGTTCCCTACGCCGCGACCGCCACCCGGTTGGCCCGGTCGAGCGCCGTCCCGAGGCAGGCGAGCATCGTCAGGTCCACGTGGAGCGTCACGCGGTCGATGCCGCGTACGCGGAGGGGCAGTGCGCCCCATTCGTTCTTGAGCCTGCCGAAGCCGCGTTCGACCGCGACGCGCTTGCGGTACAGCGCCTTGTGCCGCGCCGACCCGTGGGGGATCGGCGGGTGCAGCCGCGAGTAGGGACGCCAGATCGACTTCGGCGCGCACTCCCGCGTCGGACAACGCCACTGCGTCGCCTGCCGCTTGTCGTCGGCCCCGGCGAACGTCCACTGGCCGTGGTCACATGTCGGCGGCTTGTGCTCGCCGCGCTTCACCGTGGCCGTCTCGATCAGGGCGATGACCGGCCTGATCTTCCGGCTGACGCACTCGGCGTAGATGCCCTTGGCGTCGTAGTTCTTATCGAGCACAGCCACGGCCGGGACGATGCCGCGCCCCTTCGCGATGTCGAGCAGCGTCTCCACCTCGGGGAGTTCGCACGCCTTCGCGGTGCGCGTCACCCACGCCACTGGCAGGTCGGTGTTGGCGCACACGGCGGCGTGGACCTTGAACCCGTAGAACCCGCCACCCGAACGTGTCCCCACGGAGGAACGGTGTCCCCACGTCGCGTCCGGGTCCGCGAAGTGCTCGCGTTCCGGCCCGTCCTTGAACAGGTACCGCTGACCGTTCGCGTAGGCGGGCAGGTCGGAGCCGTCGATGGCCAACTTCTCGCCGTAGCCGGGGACCTCGACGCTGAGCCGGCTGACCACGGCGTCGAGGCACGCGGCGAGCGCGTCGGCGTGCGTCCGCAACTTCGCGGCGAAGCGGTAGCACGCCCACTCGGACGGCGCCGCGCCGATCACGTCACGCAGCGCGGCATGGTCCCGTACGAGCGCGACGACGCGGGTCCACACGGGGATGCAGTAGAGGCTCTTGACCATCGCCATGCCGACCATCGCCCGGGCGCCGTAACCGGCTCGCCCGGTCCAGCGCAGCGCGTCCAACTGCGCGATCAGCTGACCTACCTCGGGCAGGTCGAGCAGCCGCCTGATCTGTTCCGCGTCGCGCGCGGGTGTTACCTTGGCCTCGGCCATGGAGTTACCGCTCCTTGGTCCTGGCCCCCGGACGTTAGCGCGTCGCGGGGGCCGCTTGTTGTTCTCCTGTACCTCCCACTCTGTCAGGGGGGTGTGACATTTTCTGGCGTCGTTGTCCCAGGTAGTGGCACCTTTCTCGGATTTCTTTCGGGGGAGGCGGCGTGAGCGAGAACCTACGTCGACCGGGGTCCGCTCCATACAACGCTGGCGGCAATATCGGCCCATCCCTGAGCGTCGATGGCCGGGAGGTCACCCCAGGCGACGCGACCCCGGTTGGGCACTCGGAACATCAGCCGGTCCAGGGCGCTGTAGAAGCCGACCGTCAGTCCGCGCGCCCTGTGGGTGGCGTACATGACCAGCGCACCGATTCGGGTCGGTCCGACGTACGCAAGCGGTTCGTTGTTCACTATGTGCGGGAAGTGAAACGGCGTCACCCCTATTGGCGTACCGATGCGTGGAGTTGGTTCATGCGGCGGTATCCGCGACTTGGCCGGGTGGTCTGGCGAGCGCGGATCGAATGGCGGGTGTGGCGTTACAACCACCGATGGCTCGTATTTCGCTATCCACACCGTCGCGTCCGGTAGGCGGAAGTTGTGTTCGTGGAAGTGGTGCAGCAGGTCGGGGCGCGGATCATGCGGCACGGCTGCGTCGATCATGAGTGAGGTCTTTATGAGCCAGTCAGCGACGAACCTCTGTTCCTTGCCCGAGAGGATCACGGGCGATCCGACGAGAAGGGGAGGGAGGACGCGCTGCGCCATGTCGTGGTTCTCGTACAGCCGGTTCATCATGTCGTTGCAGGGTCGGCAGGTGTCTACGAGGAACGCCGGGGCGAGCCACTGCTCAGCACCGTCTTTGGTCCACCACACGTCGCCCGGTCCGCCGAGCAGTTCCATGACCCAGAGCGGGATCGCGTCCTCTCGGTGGAGTTCGACGCCGACCGCGCCGCAGAGCACACAGTCTCCGATGTCAGGCATCCCCCGTCACGGCCTTTCCGTCGCTCGCTCGGTCGCGCGGACGCTACACGGGAGAAAGTTCGGGCCTGCCTGTAACGAAACCGGCCCGGAGCCGGTATTGCTACCTGCGGGGTGCCGTCGGCCCCGTAGGGACGCCCCGTCCGCGCAGGGCAGCGCAGTACACCGGGGCGGGGCGTCCCTCTCAGCGGTAGCGGTCGAGCCGGTCGCCGGTCGCGGTGACGTGCCAGAACCGCCAGCCGTTGGCCTGTGTCGATGTGCGGGCGGGGTTGACGCCGATGATCGCGGCGCGGGCGGCGGCGGACGGGGACTTGAACGTCTCGCCCGCGCTGGGGCCGCTGGTCACGGTGAGGCGCCGCGTCGCGGGGATGAACGTGCCGGTGATGGTCTGCCCGCCGTAGGTGCAGTGCACGTCGACCGGCTGGCGGGGGTCGGTGTCGGGTGCGTCGTCGCGGAGCATCCGGACGGCGCGGACGACGATCTGCGAGTCGGTGAGGCCGGTGACGCGGGCGGCGGCGCGGATCACGTCGGCGACGTCGGCGGTGACGGTGATGGTCCGGTCGGGGCGCACCCGCCGATCCTCCGGCGTGCGGGCGGCGGTTACCGGGAGAGATTTGGCGCGTCCGCGTCAAAGTTTCCCTGCTCCCCGCCGTGGCGGCGCCGTACGGTTCGTGGTGCGCCCCGCCGGGTGCCACACCTCGTCACGAGGCTCGCGGTATCCATGACCCGGCGGGGCGCCTCAGCGTTCGGCGCGGCCGACGAGGTAGCCGAACTGGAAACGGGTCCGCGCCCCGGTGCGCCGCTGCGCGGCGCCGATGGTCCGCACCGCCGTCCGCAGACTCACGCCGAGCGCGCGGGCTACCTCGGTGTCGCGGCGACCCTCCCGCAGCAGCGTCAGCGCCTTCTGTTCGCGGAGGACGTACGGGGCGTCGGGGGCGCCGGGGTCGGGGTGCGCGCCTGCGCACTTCGGGCACAGCGTCCGACCGGGAGGGATCGCGTCGGAGACGCACAGCGACGAGCGGAGCACGTAGCCGCACGCCGTCCAGTGGAGGGTTCCGATGTGGGCGCGGGTCGCGTGCCCGTTCAAAGACGTGACGTAGGTTCGCATGGGCGGTCGCTCCCGCAGAGCGTCGTCAAGTCGCCCGCCAGACCGTTGACGCGGTCGGCGGGCGGCGACCCCGAAGGGGCCGCGACCTCACCGTGCGGAACGGGTGCGACACGAAACCAACCGCCCAATGGGGTACGCCCGCGCGGAACGCGGGGTAGAGGCACCCGCGCCTGTCCGGTTACGGTGCCCCTGACCTGCGGCTATCCGTTTCGCCAAGCCCTACTAGGCCGGCTGCTCCTCCCGCAGCACGCGGCGTAGCGCCGAGAGCTGCCCCTTCTGCAGGTACGTCGCGCCGGCCTTGGCGATCTGGTCGCGCAGCCGTACGTCGTGGTAGTTCGAGTAGACGACGACCCGCAGGCCGGGGAGCTCCCGTACGGCGCGCGCGACGTCGAGGCCGTTGAGACCTGGCGGCATCCGGTAGTCCACGACGAGGATGTCCGGTCGCAGCGACTCGCAGAGCGCGATCGCCTCCTCGCCGGTGTACGCCGTGCCGACGATCTCGTGGCCCTCCAGCGTCAGGTCCATGACGAGGAGGTCGAGCGCGTCCTCGTCGTTGTCGACGACCACCACCCTGCTCACACCGTCACGCCCCGACCGGCTCCGCGGGCGCCTGGACGCGGGGCAGCGTCACGACGAAGCGGGCGCCGCGGTCCTCCGCGCGCTCGGCCCTGATGGTCCCGCCCTGCGCCTCGACGAGCTGGCGGCAGATGTAGAGCCCGAGGCCGGTGCCGGTGGGCGTGGACGTACGGCCGCGGACGAACTTCTCGAACACCCGCGTCAGCTCCGAGTCGGACAGACCTGGGCCGTGGTCGCGGACGACCACCTCGACGGTCTCGTCCGACGACGTGACGGTCACCTCGATGGGCGTCAGCGGGGGCGACGACTTGATGGCGTTGTCGAGCAGGTTGGTGATGACCTGCTGGACGCGGTCCGGGTCGCAGTGCACCCACGCGGGGTCGTCGGGCAGCTCCAGCGACATGATGCGGTCGGGGCGCAGGTCGCGCTCCGCCGCCACGGCGGAGGCGATCTCCTCGCGGAGGTCGACGTCGGACATCGCGTACGTCATCCCCTCGGCCTCGATGCTCGAGGTGTCGAGGACGTCGCGGGTCAGCGAATGCAGCCGCCGGGCCGACGACATCGCGCGCGAGATGGCGCGCTGGCGTTCGCCCTCGGTCATCACTTCCCAGTGGTCGAGCGTGGTCTGCAGGAAGCCGAGCATGCCGGCCACCGGCGTCCGCAGCTCGTGGCTGACGATGGAGATGAACTCCTCGCGGACCGCGTTGATCTCCTCGAGCCTGCGCTGCTCCTCGCGCGCCCTGCGGAGGCGGCGGCCGAGGGTGAGGACGACGACGCCGGCGGCGAGCACCGCGGCGACGACGACGTACGCGAGCGCGGAGTACAGCGGGTCGGTCAGCGCGCCCTGGAACTCGTCGATGTCCTGGCGGAACACCGTCCGCCAGCCGGCCGAGGCCACCGGCTCGATGACGACGAGGCGGCCGTTCGGCTTGTGCAGCCCGGTACGTCCGGTGGCGAGCAGCGGCTCGTCGAGCGCCTTGCCGAGGGAGGCGGCGTTGCTCGACGCGACGACGAAGCCGTTCTCGTCGACGAACGTGAACTCGCCGGTACGCCCGCGCTTGAGCTGCGCGACCTCCGCGTTGAACGCCGAGTCGACCGACAGGTCGCTCTCGATGAGCATCGCGCCGATGACCTTCTGCTGCGCGCCGTCCTTGAGCGGGAACGCGATCGTGACGACGCGCAACGACGTCGTCAGGCCGTCGCTCACGGGCAGGATGGCGGGCGCTCCGGCGAGGACGCCGGCAAGCGCCTTCGCGTCGTACGTCATCCCCACCGACGCGGGGTCGCGCAGCAGGGTGCCGTTGGTGATGGTGCCCTTGGCGTCGACGAGGAAGAACCCGGTGCGCGCCTTGGGGTTCAGCGACTGGAACTGCTCGAGCCGCTTCTTGTCCGCGGCGTCGCCCTTGGTGACGTTCCACGCCGGCGGCGCCGACGCGATGCCGGCCAGCGACTGGAACGTGCTCGCGATGCGGCTGTCCATGCCGCGCGTGAGCTGCTGGACCTGTTCGAGCTGGAGCTGCTGCAACGCCTTCGTGCCGTCGTTCGCCGCCTTGAGGACCGTCGTCAGCACGAGCGTCGCGGTGGCGACGACGAGGACGACGGCGGTGGCGATGAGGGCGCGGTCGCGACCGGTGGACTTCACGGCTTGCTCCTCGCTGGGATGAGGTCTTCCGCTCCGCGGGGCGCGGGGAGGTCGTCGATGACGGTCTCGGCCGGCTCGGCGAGGGGCAGTCGCACGACCATGGTGGTGCCGTTCGGCTCGCGGCCGCGGACGGCGATGTCGCCGCCCATCTGCGTCACGAGCTCGTGGACGACCGCGAGGCCGATGCCGGCGCCGCGGGTGGAGCGCGCGATGTCGGACTCGCCGCGGTAGAAGCGGGTGAACACGCGCAGCCTGTCCTCGGCGGCGATGCCGGGGCCGCGGTCGCTGACGGTGAGCACCGCCGACGCCTCGCCCTTGCGCAGCGCCACCTCGACCGGCGCCCCCGGCGGCGAGAACTTCGCGGCGTTGGTGAGGAGGTTGGCGAGGACGCGCTCGATCGCGCGCGGGTCGACGAGCGCGACGACGTCGGATGCGAGGTCGGTCTCGACCGGGTGGTCGCCCAGCGCGGGGACGACCTGCGCCACGAACCCCGCGACGACGCTGTCGAGCGGCATCGGCGTGACGTTGGTCTGCAGCGCCTGGCGTTCGAGTCGCGCGAAGTCGAGCAGGTCGTCGACGAGCATGCCGAGGCTCGCGCTGTTGCGGCCGACGCGGCGCAGGAAGTCGCGGCGCATCTCCTCCGACAGGTCGTCCCAGCGCTCGTTGAGCATGCGGGTGAAGCCGCTGATCGCGGTGATCGGTGTCCGCAGCTCGTGGGAGATCGTGCCGAGGAACGCGTCCTTCAGCGTGTCGAGCTCCTGGAGGCGGCGGACGGTCGCCTGCTCGCGCTCGTACAGCTCGACGTTGTACGTCGCCACGGCAATGAGGTCCGCGGCGCCGCGCAGGGCGTCGACCTGGATGGTCGAGAGGTGGTCGCGCGGCGCGAGCCGCAGCCTGCCGATCGTGCGCCCCGCGCGGAGCAGCGGGAGCGCGACCTCGACACCCGCGGGGATGCCCTCGGGAGCGATGAACACCTCGGCGTCGCCGACGGAGCGCCGCCCCACGGAGAACACGTCCACCGGCTCGCCGTGCTCGCCGACCAGCTCGACGGCGAACGACTCGAGCTGGAACTCGTCGGAGAGCCGTACGGCCACGGCCGGCAGCACCTCGGCGAGGTCGAGGCTCTGCTGGAGGAGCGGGCCGATCTCGGCGACGGTACGGGTCTCGCGTTCGAGCGCGTCGGTCGTCGCCCGCGAGCGCCGGAGGGCGCGTTCGGCGATGGCGCCGACGAGCAGCGCGCCGGCCGCCCCGAGGATGCCGAGCAGCAGGATGACCACCGCGATCGCCCGGGCGCCGCCCTCGACGGGCGCGGTGACGACGAGCTGCAGCGGCTGGCCGCCGAGGTCGACGGTGACGTCGGCGCTGGTGCCGTCTGCCTTCGCGGCCGGCGTGACGGGGATGCCGCCGACGCTGAGGACGGCGGTCTCGCCGTCGGCGGTCGCGCCTCCGACGAGCGACTTCACGTCGACCACGGCGACGACCCAGGACGTGAGCGCGGTCCGGCGTGCCTCGGTCGAGGCGACCATGCCGTCGTACACCGGGATGACCACGGCGATGTCGCGACCGGCGACCCCCGCGTGCGGGTCGCCGGTGTCGCGCGCGACGTCGAGCGCGGCGGCGAGGTCCGCACGCAGCGCGGCGGCGGCGAGCCCCTCGGGGAGCACCCCCGCGACCACCGCGGGGTGGCCGGTGGCGGAAAGGACGGCGACGGCGCGGACGCCGCGTTCGGAGAGCAGCCCGGGCAGCTGCGCGGGCGGGGCGGTGGGGCTCGCGGCGATGCGCGGCGCGAGCAGCGCGACGGAGTCGACGGTGCGCCGGACGCCCTCGACCGACGCGGCGAACGCGCGCGTGGTCGCGGTGGCGGCGCGGCGCGCGCCGTTCTCCCTGGCGTTGTCGGCCGCCGACCCTGCCGCGCGCGCGCCGATCGCGCCGCCCGCCGTGAGTACGGCGGCGACGGCGATGGCGCCGCCTGTCAGGCCGGCGGAGCGAGTCGCCACAGTGCCTCGGGAAGCCGGGAGTAGTCGCTCTTGGCGAGGCACAGGTCGACACCGACCCGGGTCGCCTCCGCGGTCGTCTCAGGGTCCAGGTAGGCCGAGAACAGGATGATCCGCTGCTCGGGCGACTCGGCGAGGATGCGTTCGGCGACCTCGAGCCCGGACAGCCCGGGCATGCGGTGGTCCAGGACGACGACCTCGGGGCGCTCGGCCCGCCAGTACGCGATCGCGGCGTCGCCGTCGGCCGCCTCGCCGGCGACCTCGAGCCCGTTGTTGGCCGCCTCGATGACGGTCCGGACGAGGAAGCGCATGTCCTCTTCGTCGTCCACGATCAGTGCTCGGGTCACGGGGTCCTGCTCCCAGTCGCGGGGTGATGGCTCATCGTGACGCGCCGTACGTCCCGGCGACTATGACCCGAATTAGTCATTCCGCCGCCTTTGCGCCGGACGGTCAGGCGGCCTCGACGAACGCCCTCACGGACTCGGCGAGCAGCTGCACCGCGATGGCCGTGAGCAGCAGGCCGAGGATGCGCGTGACGAGGTGGATGCCGGCGTCGCCGACGACGCGCAGCACGCCCGCGGAGTACCGCAGCGCGAGCCACAGGGCGGCGTGCACCGCGACCAGCCCGAGCGCGATGGCGAGGACGTCCGCGGCGCCGTCGGCCTGGCGTACGAACACGATCGTCGCCGCGATCGCGCCGGGCCCCGCGAGCAGCGGCGTGCCCAGCGGGACGAGAGCGACGTTGACGTCGGGCACCTCCTCCGGCGCCCCCGCGCCGCCGCGCAGCAGCTCCAGCGCGACGAGCACGAGCAGCAGGCCGCCGGCGCCCTGCAACGCGGGGAGCGTGATGCCGAGGTAGCCGAGGATCTGCTGCCCGAACACCGCGAACGTCGCGATGACCGACCCCGCCACGAGCACCGCCTGCGCGGCGAGCCTGCGCCGTGCCTGCGGGGGGCGGCCTGCCGTCAGGCCGAGGAAGATCGGCACCGTTCCGAGCGGGTCCATGATGACCGTCAGCGTCACGAACACCTCGCCGAACAGCCGCCACGAGACGGCGTTCACGCCGTCACCGGCTCGCGCGACGCGCGCTCCACCAGGGCTTCGTACGTCACGGGGCCGGTGGCCTCGCAGCCGAGCCGGTGGCCCGTGATGGAGCCGTGGTCGTCGCTGGAGCCGGTGACGAGCAGGCGGAGCTCTCGCGCCTGGGCGCGGAGTCGCGTACGCGTCTCGGGGTCGTGGTCGGGGTGATCCACCTCGAGGCCCGCGAGACCCGCGGCGGCGAGCGCCTCGACGGCCTCCGGCGGCAGCACGCGGCCTCGCTTGTGCGCGCCAGGGTGCGCGAAGACGGCGACGCCGCCCGCGTCGTTCACGAGGCTCACGGCGCGGCACGGGTCGAGCGCGTACTTGTCGACGTACGCCCTCCCCTCCGACCCGATCCACTCGTCCGTGAACGCCCCGGCGACGTCGGCCACGACGCCTGCCTCGACGAGCGCGCGCGCGACGTGCGGACGCCCGACCGCGCCGCCCGCGGACAGCTCGAGGACGCGCTCGTACGCGATGTCGACGCCGAGGTCGACGAGCCGCCGCACCATCTCGCGGGCCCGCCGGTCGCGGTCCGTACGCAGCAGCTCGAGCTCGGCCGCGAGCGCGGCGTCGGCCGGGTCGAACAGGTACGCCAGCAGGTGCAGGCTGATCCCCTCCCACACGCAGGACAGCTCCGCACCGGGCACGAGCGTCAGGCCGGCGGGCAGCGCCGAGACGGCCTCGGCGTGGCCCGCGACGGTGTCGTGATCGGTCAGCGCGACGACGTCGAGGCCGGCGGCGGCGGCGTTGCGCATCACCTGCGCGGGCGTGCAGGTGCCGTCGCTGGCCGTGCTGTGGGCGTGCAGGTCGATACGCACCCGCCGAGCCTATGCTCGGGCCGTGCAGAACGACCTCGCCCAGGAGTGGGCTGCCACCGCGCTCGCCGCGGCCCGTACCGCCGGTGCCGACTTCGCGGACGTCCGCGTCGTCGAGGAGCTGAGCGAGTCCGTCGACGTCCGCGACGACCGGGTGGAGGGCGTGAGCCGTACGTCCTCACGCGGTGTCGGCGTCCGCGTCCTCGCCGGAGGCGCGTGGGGCTTCGCCGCGACGAACTCCCCCGACGGCCTCCGCCAGGCCGCCGAACGCGCGGTCGAGATCGCGCGCGCGTCGGCGCCGTTGCGCGGCTCCCCTGTGGTGCTCGACGACACGCCGCGGCCCGCGGGGACGTACGAGACGCCGCACGAGCGCAACCCGTTCGACGTGCCGCTCGCCGAGAAGATCGACCTGCTGCTCGCGACGACGGCGGCCGGTCGCGAGGCGGCAGGGATCGCGTACGTCGAGGCGACGACCGACGCGTGGCAGCGCACGACGATCTACCGTGCGAGCGACGAGGCGTGGTTCGACCAGACGGTCGTCCAGGTCGGCGGCGGGCTGCGCGGCACCGCGCTCGGCGAGGGCGAGCTGCAACGCCGCTCCTGGCCCAACTCGTTCCGCGGCCAGTTCACCTGCGGCGGGTGGGAGGACGTGACGCGGCTCGACCTGCCGGGCCACGCGCTGTCGTCCTGCCAGGAAGCGGTGGCGCTGCTCACCGCGCCCGAGCTGCCGCAGCGCGACGACGCGACGCTGCTGATCGAGTCGAGCCAGCTCGCGCTGCAGGTGCACGAGTCCGTGGGCCACCCCACCGAGCTCGACCGGATCATGGGGATGGAGCGGGCGTTCGCCGGCACGTCGTGGGTCGAGATCGCCGACCGCGGCACGCTGCGGTACGGCTCCCCCCTCGTGAACATCCTCGCCGACGCGACGACGCCGGGTGCGCTGGGGACGTTCGGCTACGACGACGAGGGCGTGCCCGCGGGCACCGCGCCGATCATCGTCGGCGGCGTGCTGCAGGGGTTCCTCACGTCACGCGAGACCGCGGCGCTGCTCGGCGAGCGGTCCAACGGCACGGCGCGCGCCGACTCGTGGAGCACCATCCCGCTGATCCGCATGAACAACGTCTCGTTGCAGCCCGGCGACGCGGGCTCGATGGACGACGTGATCGCCGACACCGACGACGGCGTGCTGTTCGCGACCAACCGTTCGTGGTCCATCGACGACAAGCGGCTGAACTTCCAGTTCGGCTGCGAGGCGGCGTACGAGATCCGCCACGGCCGCCTCGGGCAGCTCTACCGCAACCCGACGTACAGCGGCCGTACGCCGGTCTTCTGGAACGCCTGCGACGCGCTCGGCTCCGACTGGAAGGTCTGGGGCGTGCCCAACTGCGGCAAGGGGCAGCCGATGCAGACCGCGCGCGTCGCCCACGGCGCGCCGACGGGCCGCTTCCGCGGCGTCACGACGGGAGCGCGGCCATGAGCGACCTCATCGCGCTGGGCGAGAACGCTCTGAAGACCGAGGGCGCCGATGCCGTCGAGGTGCTGCTGACCCGCGACGACACCGCGCTGACGCGCTTCGCGGAGTCGCGCGTGCACCAGAACACCGCCCGTGTCGACGGCGAGGCGCGGGTCCGCGTCGTCGTCGACGGGGCCCGCGTCGGCGTCGTCGCGACCAACGACCTCACGCCGTCCGGTCTGCGCGACGCGGCGAAGGCGGCTGTCGAGGCGGCGCGCGTGACGCCGCCCGACGAGGGCTTCGCGGGGCTGGCCGAGCCTGCGTCGTACCAGCCCGCGGGCACCGACGACGAGGCCACCGGCAGCGCCTCCCCCGCCGACCGCGCGGCGCTCGTCAAGACGATGCTGAGCCACCTCGGCGACGGCATGGTCGCGGCCGGCACCGCCGAGAGCGGCCGCCACGAGGTGGCCGTCGTCAACTCGCTCGGTGTCTCGGCGTACCACGCCTCGACCCGCGCGGCGCTGACCTGCCTCGTCTCCGGGGATGACTCGACGGGCTGGGGCGAGGACACCACCGCGGCCATCGGCGCGCTCGACGCGGACGCCGTCGCGCGCCGCGCCGTCGACAAGGTCGTCCGCGGCCGTAACCCCCGTGACGTCGAGCCCGGCGACTGGCAGGTCGTCCTCGAGGCGCCCGCGGTCAGCGCGCTGGTGGAGTGGCTCGCGTGGCTGGCGTTCGGCGGCCGCGACGTCGTGGAGGGGCGTTCGGCGGTCTCCGGCAAGCTCGGCGAACGCGTCTGCTCCCCGCTGGTCACAATCGTCGACGACCCGCTCGTGCCGGACATGCTCGGGCAGCCGTTCGACGCCGAGGGCACGCCGAAGCGGCCGCTGACTCTCGTGGACGCCGGCGTCGCGCGCGAGGTCGCGCACGACCGGATGTCGGCCAAGCTCGGCGGTACGACGTCGACAGGGCACGCGTACCCCGCGCCCAACCCGCAGGGCGGCGTACCGGGCAACCCGTCACTGCGGCCAGGGGATGCCTCCCTCGACGACCTCGTCGGCGGCATCGAGCGCGGGCTGCTCGTCACGCGCTTCCACTACACCAACGCCCTCCACGCGCTGACCACGACGATCACGGGGATGACGCGCGACGGGACGTTCCTCGTGGAGGACGGCGCGATCGTCGGCGGCGTGCGCAACCTGCGCTTCACGCAGTCGGTGCTCGCCGCGCTCGACGCCGTCGAGGCGGTGGGACGGGAGACGCAGCTCGGCAGCGAGTTCGGCGGGAGCGTACGGGTGCCGGCGTTGCGGATAGGGAAGTTCCACTTCTCGTCCGCGACGTCGTTCTGATGGACCTGACGATCGACCAGCTCGCCCAGCGCACGGGCACGACCTCCCGCAACATCAGGGCGTACCAGGAACGCGGCCTGCTCCCTCCCCCGCGCCTCGTCGGGCGTACGGGCCACTACGACGAGGGGCACGTCGCGCGCCTCCACCACATCGCGCGGCTGACCGAGCGCGGCTTCTCGCTGGCCGCCATCCGCGAGCTGTTCCAGGCGTGGGAGCGCGGCTACGGCCTCGCCGACCTGCTCGGCTTCGAGGAGGCGCTCGACGCGTCGTGGCGACAGGAGGCGGCACGGGTGTTCACCCGCGAGGAGCTCGCGACGGAATTCGACGTGGACGACGACTCGCTGGAGGGCTCGGTCGCGCTCGGGCTCGTCGTGCCGCGGGACGACGGCTACGTCGTGCCGAGCGCGCGCGTCCTCTACGCCGCCCGCGAGCTGCGTTCGGCGGGCCTGCCCGTCGAGGCGCTGCTGACCGAGGGCGCGCAGCTGTTCACCGACCTCGCGCGGATCGCGCAGCGCTGGGTCGCGCTGTTCCTCGACGAGGTGTGGGCGCCGTACGTCGCCGCCGGCATGCCCCCGGACGACCTGCCACGGATCACCGAGTCGCTGCGCAGGCTGCCGCCGCTGGCGCTCGCCACGATCGAGCCGCTGTTCGCGCGGATCATGGAGAACGCCGTCGCCGAGGCCGCTGCCGAGGCGCTTGCCATCGCTCCCACTGTCACCTCCGAGTAAGGACATCCCTCCTGTAACGGCCACTTGTGGCGCCATCGGCTCATGCGACATAAAGCGATGGCACGTTCCGGGCTGGCAGATCGCCGGCCGCTGGGGACAGGAGGAGAACGTGACTCGAAGGAAGCGGTTCGGAGTAGCGACGGTCGTCTGCGCGGCGATCACCCTGCTCGCCCCGAACGCCAACGCGCACCACGACCTGGGCTTCACGGCCACGCCGTCGCCCACGACCGCCGGCGCGGTCGCCAACCTCGCGTCGTACGTCAGCTTCGGCAACTACATCCCGAAGAGCTCGGTCACGCACTTCGCGCCGGGCGCCCTGCTGGCGCACGCCGACGACTCGACCAGCCCGGTCTCGCCGTCGCCGCAGCACGGTGACGAGGTCGGCAGCATCGCGGCGTCGTCCGACCTCTGGACCAACGGCTGCAACGGCGACGAGAACCAGTCGTACAACCTCACCTGGGTCGAGCCCATCGGCTCCGGCGCACCTGCGGGCGCGGTCGCGCGGATGGACGCGACCGGCTCGTTCTTCGGACTGAACATCACCAAGAAGGCGTACGTCGTCTGGAAGGGCTCCGGCGACAGCGCCAACGCGAGCGCGCACTACGACATCGTCGTGCCCGACATGCCCGACGAGATCACGTGCTCCGGCAGCACGCCCGAGCAGACGACGACCGGCTACGGCTACGCGAAGTCGGGCGGCGTCACGACGTCGCGCATCGTCGGCAAGAACCCGTCGACCACCGGCACCAAGTGGTCGTACTACGACTTCGTCGACACCGCGAACGCCACGCACAGCGACTCGGACTCGTTCACGGTGACCTGAGCCCTGCCCCGTACGACCCGGAGGGCCGTTCCGCGCACGCGGGGCGGCCCTCCGTCACGCGAGGCGCGGGGTCTGCGCGCCGAACACCAGCTCCAGCTCGGGGTGGCCGCCGTCACGGAGGTCGTGCAGCACGACACGGTCGAGCACCGCGCCGGCGTTGTCGGGGAACACCACGCACCAGAGCCAGCAGGCCTTCGACTCGCCGACCAGCGCGCACCGGTCGTCGCCGGTGGCGGTGCGCCACAGCGCCGTCGGGTGTCCCGCGACCTCGAGCTTGAAGTCCGGCGCGACGTCGGGGCACGGACCTGGGTCCGTACCGACGAGGCCCGCGAACCGCGCGCCCAGCCCGACGCCGGGCTCCTCCGCGATGAGCAGGAGGTCGGCGAGGCCCTGCGAGCTCGGGCCCGACACCGCGACGAGCGACGCCACGACGCCCGTACGGTCGTCACCGGCGCGCGCGACGCCGGTCACCGTCCAGTCGAGCGGCAGCGGCCGCGGCACCCACACCGGGACGCGCGAGTCGGCCACGAGGCGTTCGACGGCGGCCAGTGACGGCACCGGGGCGGCGTGGAACGGGTGGACGTCGCCGTGACGTTCGCACTGCCAGGCGCTCGACCAGAAGCCGGGCGCGCGCAGCGGCCCGGCGCAGCGGGGGCAGGTGGCGGGAATGGTCATGGTGGCTCCCACGGTCCGCGCGGGGCGGCGTACGCGTCAACCCCCCGGACGGGCAGTTAGGCATGACCGGCAGGCGACAGTAGGCCGGGCCGGGCGTGTCTCCTGACCCGTGATCGTCGCGAGCGGCGTCCGGGATGGTGCATCGCAAGGCGGAGGAGTCTCCGATAGCAGCACTATCGAAGGCTCCGACAACGCCGCGAGATGCCGTGCCGGGCGTCGCGCAGCAGATCGACGGGTCGTGAGACACGCCCTAGACACGACGAAAGCCCGCCGGGGACATCGGCGGGCTGTCGTCGTACGCACCCTGCGCGGTGCGGTCTGCGGTCCTAGATGACGCGGTCTTCCTCGACGTACCGCCGGCGCTCGACGACCGGCTCGTCGTCGACGACGACCGTACGGCGCCGCGTCGTGTACATCCGCGGTCCGCCGATGCCGGCGACGATGGCCAGCACCACGAGCAGCAGGATCAGCAGCACGAGGAGGTTCATGACGTCTCCGTTAGCTCGGGACGGCGGTGGGGTCGACGTTGGTGGTGTCGGTGTTCGTGTCGGTGTTGGTGTCGCCCTCGTTCGTGTCGCCCTCGAAGTTGTTCTCGATGTTCGTGCCGTCGCGGTCGCCGCCGATACCGTTGTCGTTGTCGGAGAGCGCGTTGAACAGCCAGATGCCGCCGGCCACGAGCAGGGCCAGGACGACGAGGGTCACGATCGTGCGACCGATCCAGGAGCCGTCGTCCTCGACGACGGTGGTACTCGGGGTGGTGACGTCCTCTTCGATCACTCGGCGGACCACAATGGCCTCCTTGTCAGGCCGGCCCGTTCGCCGGCATTCGTTGTCGTAGACAGGGATTCCCGTTGGCGCCGATACGGAAACACGACGACCGGGTGAACTGTGCCGGCGCGGTCGTCCGCGACTCCGAGGGCCGTGTCCTGCTGGTCCTTCGCGCCAACGAGCCGAGCCGCGGGCTGTGGTCCGTGCCCGGCGGCCGCATCGAGGCCGGCGAGTCCGCGCGCGACGCGGCCGCGCGCGAGGTGCGCGAGGAGACGGGGCTCGACGTGGAGGTCGGCGAGCTGCTGCTGACGGCCGACCTCGGGCCGTACGTCGTCGCCGACTACGCCGCCACCGTGGTGGGCGGCACGCTGCGCGCGGGGGACGACGCGCTCGACGCGCGGTGGTTCACCGCGGCCGAGCTCGCGGCGTTGCCGATGTCGCCCGGCCTGCTCGACGCGCTGACGTCGATGGGTGTGCTCTAGGCCTGCGCCGGCTCCGGGCGGCCGGGCTGCTCGCCGCCGGTCGCGTGCGACTGCTTCGGCACCATGACCTTGCGCCGGAAGACACAGACCAGCGTGCCGTCCTGGTTGTAGCCGCGCGTCTCGACGTACACGACGCCACGGTCGTCCTTCGACTTCGACTCGGTCTTGTCGAGCACCGTCGTCTCGCCGTAGATCGTGTCGCCGTGGAACGTCGGCGCGACGTGCTTCAGCGACTCGACCTCGAGGTTGGCGATCGCCTTGCCGCTGACGTCGGGCACCGACATGCCGAGCAGCAGCGAGTAGATGTAGTTGCCGACGACGACGTTCCTCTTGAACTGCGTCGTCTTCTCGGCGTAGTTGGCGTCCATGTGCAGCGGGTGGTGGTTCATCGTCAGCAGGCAGAACAGGTGGTCGTCGTACTCCGTCACCGTCTTGCCCGGCCAGTGCTTGTAGACCGCGCCGACCTCGAACTCCTCGTAGTACCTGCCGAACTGCATGGCCGCCCTTTCGTCTCCCGCTCGTTTTCCCGCCATCCTGCCATCGCCCTCCACCGCGGTTACTGGTGAGTAGCGGCGCGCGCCGAGCACGAACTGGTGAGCCACGACGGCGCTACTCACCAGTACCCCCAGGAGCGGGCGCGCCGGGTCAGCCGAGCGGCACCTCGGCGCGGTCGGGGTCGCGCGGGTCGGTGCCGTACGACAGCCACCGCTCCTCCAGCGCCGCCGCGCCGTGTACGCGCTTGAACGCCGCCTCGTTCGCCGTCATCGGCACCAGCGGGTAGAACGCCACGTCACCGACCGGGTCGATGGCGCCCGGCTCCCCCACCAGCACCGCGACGAAGCGCGAGCCAGGCCACAGCGGCGCGCCGAGGTCGAGCGACGCGCCCGGTGCGACGACGGCGTTCTCCACGAACGGGCTCATCGCGAACACCGCCATCGCGCGCAGCACGCCGTCGCGCGCACCGCGCAGCGTCAGCGTCAGCTCCGCTCTCGGGCCCTCGGTCTTGACGACGTCGGCCGACGGGTCAGGGAGTGGCGCGCGGGACATGCCGAGGGTGACGTACGTCGTGAGGTCGCCGTGGGAGAAGCGCAGCACCTCGACCGGCTCCGCACCGAGGAACGTCACCCCGGCCCGGCCGCCGGCGGGGCCGAGGACGCGGACGAGCCGCTCCTCGACCTCCGCCAGCACGTCGTCGCTCATCGCGACGCAGTCTGCCTCAGTCGGCGTACCGCAGGATCGCGCCGCAGCCGTCGTTCGGGATGCCGGTGCCGCCGGCGGGGACGACGAGGACGTCGGCACCGGTCGCGATCGCCGCGCCGATCAGCACGTCGGCGAGCCTGCCCTCCTCGACGGAGTCGGCGAGGCCGTCGAGCTCGTTGCGGGTGCAGGCCACGAGCGAAGGATCGCCGGCGAACCACAGCGTGCGGTCGTCGTCGGGGTCGTCGTGGATGAGCAGCGTGCCGACCTGCGCCTTGCGGATCGCCTCGACCGTCGGGCGTACGCCGTCGGTCGCGCGGTCGCGCTGGCCGCGTTCCTCCTGGAACTCCGCCAGCACCGCCTCGATGCGCTCCAGCGCGATGGTGCCCATCGTGTCGATGATCTCGGCCGCGGTGAACGGCGTGCCGCCGTCCGTCGCGCGGCCGCCGCCCTGCTCCAGCACGCGCACCAGCGCCTTGTGCTGCTCGGGCAGGTGCTCCTGCAGGAGGCGTACGGCGTGCACGTCGCCGCCCACGAGGATCGCCTTGGCGTCGATCGAGCGCACGACGCGGTCGATCTCGTCGACGACCTCGGCGGCGTTGCCCTCCCACGAGTCGAGTGCGCGCTGCTGGTAGCGGCGCTGCGACCAGCCGCCCGGCTGGACGCGGCGGATGACGTCGTGCGAGCCCTCGACCTCCTCGCTGACGACCGGCTCGCTGTCGTCGACGTAGGCGAGGATCTCCGCGCCCGTACGGTCCGCGAGGACGACGACGTGCGGCACGCGCGTCTGGCGCCACGACAGCAGCGGCGTGACGTACGGCAGCGCACCGAAGATCGCGGCCTCCCTGCCGAGCTCCTCGGGGAGGCGGCGCGAGTAGAGCAGGCTGCCGTGGCTCGCGATCGCGACGACGCTGTTGCCCTCGGTGCGGTTGTCGCGCACCGCGCTCTCCAGCGCGTCGACCGTCGCCTCGTCGGCACCGGCGTCGAGCAGCTCCTTGCGCGTGCTGCGCCACGCGAGGTCGAGCCGCTGCGCGGCGTTCTCCACGGCGACGGGAGTGTTCAGGTAGAGCGACACGAACGGCCCGGTGTTCGTGTACAGCTTGCCGATGTCGGTGACGTCCACGCCAGCCTCCAGAGGTGGTCGGTCCTGGAGGTCGCGTACCCGTCGATCGGAGCCGTACGCCCCGGCTCGTCGCCGTTCCCCGAGTTCGTGATCTTGGCAATGTCTCGGTCCGCCGGGCGCCCCGGACATTGCCAAGATCACCAAGGACGACGCTGGTCGCGGGCACGCCACCCGGGCAGACGCGGCGGTCACATCAGGACTTGAGCGCGTACTCCTCCAGCAGGCGGCGGCCGACGATCATCTTCTGGATCTCCGACGTGCCCTCGCCGATGAGCAGCATCGGGGCCTCGCGGTACAGCCGCTCGATCTCGTACTCCTTGGAGTACCCGTACCCGCCGTGGATGCGGAACGAGTCCTGGACGACCTCGGCGCAGTACTCGGACGCGAGGTACTTCGCCATGCCTGCCTCGACGTCGTTGCGCTGGCCCGAGTCCTTCTTACGAGCGGCCATCACCATCATCGAGTGGGCGGCCTCGACCTTCGTCGCCATCTCGGCGAGCTTGAACATGACCGCCTGGTGCTGCGCGATCGGCTTGCCGAACGTCTCGCGCTGCTGCGCGTACGCGATCGCCAGCTCGAACGCCCGCAGGGAGACGCCGCAGCCGCGCGCGGCGACGTTGACGCGGCCGACCTCGACGCCGTCCATCATCTGGTAGAAGCCGCGGCCCCGGCCCTCGTCGCCGCCGAGGACGGAGGACGTGGGCACGCGGTGGTCGGCGAAGACGAGCTCGGTCGTCTCGACGCCCTTGTAGCCCATCTTCTCGATCTTCGGCGGGATCGTGACGCCCTTCGCCGTCTCACCGAAGCCCGGCTCCTTCTCGACGAGGATCGTCGTCATGTTCTTGTAGACGCTCTCGGCGCCCTCGTCGGTCTTGACGAGCGTGGCGACGATGCCCGCGCGGGCACCGTTGGTGAGCCACATCTTCTGGCCGTTGACGACGTACTCGTCGCCGTCGAGGACGGCCTTCGTCTTGATGGCGGAGACGTCGGAGCCGCACCCCGGCTCGGACATCGAGAACGCGCCGCGGATCTCGCCCGTGGCCATCTTCGGCAGCAGGCGTTCGCGCTGCTCCTGCGTGCCGTGCTGCTTGAGCAGGTACGCCACGATGAAGTGCGTGTTGATGATCCCGCTGATGCTCATCCAGCCGCGTGAGAGCTCCTCGACGACGAGGGCGTACGTCAGCAGCGACTCGCCGAGACCGCCGTACTCCTCGGGGATCATCAGCCCGAACAGGCCCATCTCCCTCATACCCTCGACGATCGCCTCGGGGAACTCGTCCTTGTGCTCGAGGTCGGTGGCGTACGGGAGGATCTCCTTGTCCACGAACGTGCGGACGGTGCTGAGGATCTCCTGCTGGATGTCGGTGAGGCCGTCGGTCTGCGCGAGGCGTCCCATAGGTCAGCGAGTCCTTTCGGGCGCGTAGGTGATGCCGCGAGTATCGCAGGCAGACATGGGTACCCCGCCTCCCAACCAGAGGACCTACGGAGGGAGCGGAACGTGAGCACCGACCTTCGCACCACCCCGCGGACGAACGACACGACCGTGGCGCCCACCGGTACGCGCGGCCGGACGCTGACGATCATCGGCTTCGTCTGCGCGGCACTCGCGCTGTTCATCCTGCCGATCGTGTTCGGCCCCGCCGCGATCGTGCTCGGCATCGTCGGCTGGCGCCAGGGCGACCGCCTCGGCGTCTGGGCCGCCGTCGCCGGCGCCGTCGCGCTCGTCGCCGGGCTCATCCTCGGCGCGATGGTCTTCGCGGCGAACGAGGCCAACAACAACACCTGACGCACCCGCACCGACGCCGTCGCGGCACTCGCCCGCGGCGGCGTCGTGCTGTCCGGCGGCAGGAGGGCGTACGGCGCGTGGCGAATCCCGATCCTCGCCCGCTCCGTTCGATGCCCCCGAAGGACTCCCGTGACGATCCGCACCGTGCTCGGCCTCGGCCTCGCCGCCGCCGCCCTCGCGTTCCCGACCGCCTCCGCCTCCGCCGCGCCCGTCTGTCTCGGCGCGCAGGACACCGGCGGCGTCTGCGCGGAGGCCACCGTGCAGTTCGCGGTCACGTTCCACGTCGAGGACCCCTGCGTGACGACGCCGGTGGGCTGCACCCGGGTGCCGTACCCCGTCGTCGACGACGTCTGGGTGGGCCAGCCGACGGTCGGCGCGTACTGCTACGGGGCGCTCGACCGCGCGTTCGACTGCCCTAGCTAGCCGAGGGCCGCTGACCGGCTGACGACCTTCCGCGACGCTGCGCGCCCGGCCGTGCCCGGCCGCGTACCCCAGCCCCTGCCTGGAGGTCGTCGTGCGGATCCCAGCCCGCATCCTCGCTCTCGCCGTCCTCGGTACGGCCGCGTTCGCCACGCACGCGACCGCGACCGACCCGGACACGTACTGCTTCGGCAGTGACGCGCAGCTGTACGCGTGCGTGCTCTTCGAGGAGACGGTCGTCGGTAACCCCGACCCCGTCGACCTGTACTGCGGCGGGGCGTTCGCGCCGAGCTGCGACGTGGTCTAGCCGCTCCCCCAGCGTTCCAGCTGGTCGAGCAGTCCCTGGAGGCGGCGGCCGTGCGGTGAGAGCCGCAGGTCGCCGTTCTCGGGGACGACCTCGACGGCGCCGATACGCCGCAGGTCCGCGACGCGCTGCGCGACGACGCTCGGGGCGTACGCCTTGAGCCGGGTCTCCAGCGCGCGCTCGCCGACGGCGCCGTTCAGCAATGCCCGGAACACCGCGAGCGCCCCGCGCCGCGCGAGGACGTCCAGGACATCGGCGAGCGGGTCCTCCGTCACTCCGCGGGCGGCTCGAACTTGCTGGTGCGCGCCATCCCCGCGGCGCGGCCCTTGCCCGCGATGACGAGCGCCATCTTGCGCGAGGCCTCGTCGATCATCTCGTCGCCGAGCATGACGGCGCCGCGCTTGCCGCCGGCCTCCGACGTGAAGAAGTCGTACGCGTCGAGGATCAGCTCGGCGTGGTCGTACTGCTCCTGGCTCGGCGAGTAGACCTCGTTCGCGGCGTCGATCTGGCCCGGGTGCAGCACCCACTTGCCGTCGAAGCCGAGCGCCGCGGAGCGCTTCGCCACGGCGGTGAAGCCCTCGACGTCCTTGATCTGGAGGTACGGCCCGTCGATGGCCTGCAGGTCGTACGTCCGCGCCGCCATGAGGATGCGCATGAGGATGTAGTGGTACGGGTCGCCGTTGTAGTCGGGGTGCGGCGCGCCGACGACGAGCGACTTCATGTTGATGCTCGCCATGAAGTCGGCCGGCCCGAAGATGATCGTCTCGACGCGGTCGCTCGCGGCGGCGATGGCGTCGACGTTGACGAGGCCCTTGGCGTTCTCGATCTGCGCCTCGATGCCGATGCGGTTCTCGAACCCCATGACCTGCTCGATCTGCGTCAGCAGCAGGTCGAGCCAGACCACCTGCTCGGCGGTCTGCACCTTCGGCAGCATGACGCAGTCGAGGTTCTGCCCGGCGCCCTCGACGACGGTGATGACGTCGCGGTACGTCCACTTCGTCGTGAGGTCGTTGACCCGCACGACGCGCGTCTTCTCGCCCCAGCCGCCGTCGTTGAGGGCGGCGACGACGTTGGCGCGCGCCTCCTCCTTGGCGAGCGGCGCGACGGAGTCCTCGAGGTCGAGGAACACCTGGTCGGCGGGCAGGCCTTGCGCCTTGCCGAGCATCTTCGGCGAGGACCCGGGAACGGCGAGGCAGGAACGGCGGGGACGCAGCGTCGGCATGGGCGGGATGCTACGTCAGCGCGTTCGCCTGACCCGCACCGACTCCGTCGCCGCGCGTTCGCGCAGGCGCAGCGCCGTCGCCGCGCCCGCCACCGCGAACGCCGCGAAGCCCCAGCAGCGCGACCCCCGCCGCGTCGCCCGACCTGTCCGCGAACGCGTACTCCGCGACCTCCTCCACCTGCTCGTCCTCGCCGGCCATGAGGCCTGGCTGCGGCTGGGCGGCGTTCTGCCTGACCGTCATGTGCTCGACGACCTGGCTGGTGCTGGGGGCGTTCGCCGGCGCGTGTCCCGCGGGGAACGCAGGCAGCGCGGGCACGAGCGCGAGGCCCGGGTTGAACGTCCGCGGCGAGCACTGCAGCCGGTGAAGGGGAAGCTCGGCGTACGCCGCAGGTCCGAGCTGGTGCGGTTCTTCGCGGAGCGCTGACTACTCGACGGCGGGGACGCCGGCGACGGAAGGGCGGCGCTCGCCGGCCTTGATGACCATGACGACCCCCGCGACGATGAACGCCGCCGCGGGCAGTGCCGCGAGCCGCGGCGTCTCGTCGAGGAACAGCGCCGCCAGCACCGTCGCGCCGACGATCTCGAAGAGGATCGCGATGCTCACGACCGTCGGGCTCGTCGTCTTGAGGACGCGGTTGAACACGCTGTGCCCCAGCAGTTGCGCACCGATCGTGAGCCCCGCGATGGCGAGCCAGGTCTTCGCGGGGAAGCCCGTGAACTTCGTCCCGGTGGCGAGGATGAGCACGAGCAGCAGCACGGCCGTGGTGGCGTAGCAGACGGTGGTGTAGACGGTGGTCGAGACGCTGCGGCGGACCTCGGCGCCGACGGTGACGTACGCCGCCGCGAAGAACCCGCCGACCAGCGCGAGCACGTCGCCGGTCAGCGCGCGCGCCGAGAAGTGCAGGTCGATGCCGGTGAGCAGCGCGGCGCCGACGACTGAGATCCAGATGCCCGCCCAGCCGAAGCCGGGGACGCGGTCGCCCTGGTAGCGCGCGATGAGCGCCGCCCACACCGGCTGCGTCGCGACGAGCGCCGTCGACGACGCGACCGAGGTGAACGACAGCGACGGGATCCACGTCGCGAAGTGCAGCGCGAGGAGGACGCCGGAGAAGAGCGCGAGGCGGCGTTCGCGGGAGTCGAGGCCGAGGAGCTCCGCGCGGGCGCGCAGCAGGCTGAACGGCACGAGCAGGCCGGACGCCATGGCGTTGCGCCAGAACGCCACCGCGAACGCCGGCGCCGCCGCCGCGCGGATCAGCGGCGCGGAGGTGGAGACGGCGGAGACACCGAGGACGATCAGCCAGACGTCCGTGCGCGGCGGCCGGGCGAGGACGCCGACGCGCTCGCTCGCCGTTCGGTCAGTGGGCATCCCGCCGACTGTAGAGGACGTTCCCGGCCCCCGCCCGGCGCGGCAGCGGGCATGGTCACCGGTGAGCACGGCCGCCGAAGTCACCGCTCGAGCACGCCCGCGAGTCCGTACCCGCCGGTGACATCCGCGCGGGCGCGGGGGCGGCCCGGGAGGCGCGTCCTCTATAGTTTCGGCTCGTGCCCCGAGCCCGACTTCGTTACGCCATCGCGATCGACGAGCACCTGCACAAGCAGGGCGCCGGCGACCCCGTCGTCCACGCGTTCGGGACGCGCGGGCGGCAGACGCAGCCGTTCGTCGTGCGGCGCGGCTGGTCGGGTCCGCAGGGGGCGTACGTCGAGGACTTCCGGATCGTGCGCACGTCCGACCGGATCACGATGTACCGCTCGCAGCCGCGCATCGTCGAGCTGGCCGGCGAGTACTACACCAACGACGTCGAGGACCGCGTCGAGCAGGTCGAGCTGGCGATCGGCGAGTACGAGCTGATCTTCACGATCGACGACGAGCCCGTCGTCGGCGTGCCGGTCTTCGTCGAGCCCGGCCCCGGTGCCGTCGGCGGCGCGCCCGTCGCGGTCGAGCCGCTCATCGAGGAGACCGCGAAGAAGTCCGAGGTGCTGTGGCTCGCGTACCCCGGCCTCGAAGGGCAGAGCACCCGCCCTGTCTGGTACGTCTGGCACAAGGGCGCCGTGTACTTCGTGTTCGACGGGTCGGAGCAGCAGATGCCCGGCTTCGAGGACGCCGACGCGGCGATCGTCTGCATCCGCTCGAAGGCCAACTGGGGCCTGCTCGTGTCGTGGCGCGCGGCCGTCGAGCTCGTACCCCCGGGCTCGCCCGCGTGGAACGAAGTCGTGCCCCTGCTCGTCGGCAAGCGACTCAACAACCGCGACGGCGACGGCGCGGCCGACCGGTGGGCGCGCGAGTGCAAGGTCGCGCGGCTCGTCCCGACCGGCGAGCTGGTCGAGGACCCGTCGAACTTCAACTGGAGCAACCGTTCCGAGCAGCCAGCCCCGACGTCGGCCACGACGGCCACGCGGGTGCCGATGACGCTGCACGGCAAGTCGCGCCGCCCCGCCGACCACGTGCCCCCGCGCCCGTACAAGAACTAGCCGACGCCGCGCTCGTTCCTTGCACTCGGCGCGCCGGTCTCGCGCGGGGTGATCTTCCCAGAACGCGCGCCGCCCTACGGCACCCTGATCGTGCCGGCGGCGATCGGTACGACGCTGCCCGCCACCCGGCACTCCACCGCGACCCCCTCGCGCGTGACGACGGTGCCCTCCATCCGCGACGGGCGGCCGATCTCGGCGCCCTGCGTGACGACGTACGACGTCTCGCCGTCGGCCTGCGCGTAGCCGCTCGCCGCCAGCCACGCCCCGAACGCCGACGCCGCCGAGCCCGTCGCCGGGTCCTCACCCACGCCGACCATCCCCGCGAACACCCGCGTGTGCGCCGTCCGCGTCGCCTCGTCCCAGGCAAAGACGGACACCGTCTCCACGTCGGAGCCGACCGCGTCGGAGAGCGCGACGGCGTCGAGGACGACCCCGCGTACGGCCTCCGGCGACGACACCTCGACGAACGCCTGCCGCAGCCCCGTCGAGCAGATCCGCGCCGGCGCACCACCCGCGTCGTCGGGCGACAGGCCCAGGGCCAGGAGGAACGGCGCCGGCCCGAGCGGCGGTCCGGCGGACGGCGTACCTGCGGTCAACGTCACGCGGTCCGCCGTGACCGTCAGCGGCAGCAGCCCGGCGCCGCACTGCATGGTCACGTCGCCGTACGCGATCCGCCCGAGCGACGCCATGACCCACGCCGCGCCGACCGACGGGTGACCGGCGAACGGCAGCTCCGAGCCCGGCGTGAAGATGCGCAGCAGGTAGTCCGCGCCGGGCTCGGTGGCCCGCATCGGGAACGCCGTCTCCGACAGGTTGAACTCGCGCGCCAGCGCAGCGAGCTGCTCGGTCGAGAGCTCGTCGGCGCCGAGCACGACGGCGAGCGGGTTGCCCGCGAACGGGACGTCCGTGAAGACGTCGACGACGTGGTACGTCAGGTCGGCCATCCGCCGACCCTACGGGTGGCGGTCCGACCCCGCCGGACGAGCGCGCGTAGGTCCGAGGGACACACCCCGCACGGCGGTAGCCTCGCGGCATGACGACGACCACGACGCGCGTGTTCTGCGCGCGCCTCTCCGGCCTCGTCGTCTTCGACCCGAACGGCGACCAGGTGGGCCGCGTCCGCGACGTCGTCGCGACGCTGCGCCTGCGCGGCCAGCCCCCGCGGGTGCTCGGCCTCGTCGTCGACGTGCAGCGCCGCCGCATCTTCGTGCCGATCCTGCGGGTGCGCTCGTTCGACGCCAGCCAGGTCGTGCTCACCACTGGCACGGTGAGCCTGCGCCGCTTCGAACGCCGCGAGTCCGAGACGCTCGTCAACGCCGAGCTCATCGACCGCAAGGTCCAGGTCCTCGCGACCGGCACGCAGGTCATCGTCTACGACTGCGCGATGGAGCCGACCCGCACCGGCGACTGGCAGCTGACGCGCGTCGCCGTACGCAGCGGGGGCATGCGCCGCCGCGGCCACCAGCAGGAGCTGCGCTGGGACGAGGTCAGCGGCTTCGCGGCCGACGAGACCAACCAGGGCACGGCCAACCTCCTCGCGATGTACGAGGACATGCGCCCCGCCGACCTCGCGAACGAGCTGCACAACCTCTCCGACAAGCGCCGCTTCGAGGTCGCCAACGCCCTCGACGACGAACGCCTCGCCGACGTCCTCGAGGAGCTGCCCGAGGACGAGCAGGTCGAGATCCTCGACCACCTCGACAACGAGCGCGCCGCCGACGTCCTCGAGGCGATGTCGCCCGACGACGCCGCCGACGTCCTCGGTGAGATGCAGCCCGCCAACGCCGCCCGCCTGCTGGAGCTGATGGAGCCGGACGAGGCGGAGCCCGTACGCCGCCTGCTCACCTACGGCGACGACACGGCCGGCGGCCTGATGACGACCGAGCCGATCATCCTGCTGCCCAACGCGACGGTGGCCGAGGCGCTCGCGCACGTCCGCAACCCCGACCTCTCCCCCGCCCTCGCCAGCCAGGTCTACGTCTGCCGCCCTCCGACGGAGACCCCGACCGGCAGGTACATCGGCATCTGCCACATCCAGCGGCTGCTGCGGGAGCCGCCGAGCGCGCTCGTCGCGGCGGTCGCCGACACCGACCTCGACCCGCTCGGCCCGCAGGCGACGCTGCGCCAGGTCACGCAGCACCTCGCGACGTACAACCTCACCGCGGTCCCGATCGTCGACGAGGGCTCGCACCTGCTCGGCGCGGTCACGGTCGACGACGTCCTCGACCACCTCCTGCCGGAGAACTGGCGCGAGGACGAGGAGCAGCTCGATGGCTAAGGGGCGCATCGACCAGCCCCGCGTCATCCGCCGCGGCCTGCCGCGTCCGCACTACGACCCGGAGGCGTTCGGGCGGTTCTCCGAGACGATCGCGCGGTTCATCGGGACGGCGCGGTTCCTCGTCATCCAGACGGTCATCGTCATCGTCTGGATCGGCTACAACGGCTGGATGGGCCTGAGCTACCACCGGGCCAACGAGGAGTGCCGTGAGCTGCGCAGGACCGACCCCGCCGCGGAGTGCCGTACCGACCGCGACGTGTTCGACCCGTACCCGTTCATCCTGCTGACGCTGGCGCTGTCGCTGCAGGCGGCGTACGCCGCGCCGCTGATCCTGCTCGCGCAGAACCGCCAAGCCGACCGCGACCGGGTCAGCATGGAGGAGGACAGGGCGCAGTACGCGCGCTCCATCGCGGACACCGAGTACCTCAGCCGCGAGGTCGCCGCGGTCCGCATCGCGCTGGGCGACGTGGCGACCCGCGACTTCCTCAGGTCGGAGCTGCAGCACCTCGCCGAGGACCTGAAGGACGACCGAGGCCAGTAGCGCGGGGCTGGCCCGGCGCGGTTACTGGTGAGTAGCGACTCACGCCGAGCACGAACCGGTGAACCACGACGTCGCTACTCACCAGTAACCTCGGGGGCCGGCGCGTGCGCGGGGGCTGGCCGCGGCCCGGCGCGGCGCTGTCCTGGCGGCCCTAGGAGCCGAGCTTCCAGACGCCGGTGCCGGTGGCCTCGTCGATCGGCTGCGCGAGGTTGGTGCCGTAGAGCCCGATGACCGGCTCCACGACGTCGACCGCGGCGCGGAAGTCCGTGAACGGCGCGCCCGGCTTGAAGAAGTTCTTGGGCAGCGCCTTGATCGGGTACTCCCACGTGATGCTCTTGGCGCCGATCTTCGTGGAGATGCCGGGAACGAGCACCAGGTTGTCGCCGGTGGTCGGGTCGGTGGGGCCGCAGTCGTACCAGAGGAACGTGTTGCTCACGATCTGGCTGTAGACGGTGCCCGGCGTGTAGACGAAGCGGATCTGGCCGCAGCCCGCGACCTCCGCGGAGGTCTCGTACGAGAACGGCCCGGTGGTGGTCGGCGCGCCCGCGAGGTTCAGCGTCACGACGAGGCGGCGCGGGGTGTACGTCGTCCGCTTCTTGCCGCGGTACTTCGTCGTCACGGTGTCGCCGGTCGTGGTCCAGAGCGCGGACACGATCTCGGTCGTCGCCTGCGCGCCGAGCGCGTCGCCGGCGGGGTCGACGATCTGCGGCTTCCTGGTCGGTGCGGCGTGGCCGGGCACGGCGCCGGCGGCGAGAGCGGCAAGGACCGCGACGAGGGCGAGACGGGTGCGCATGGAACCTCCTGGGGGCATCGCGGAGGACTTCGCCGCGCGGGCCCGCCGTCCCTGCCACCGGTATGTCCGGTTGACACCCGTTCGTACTAGTCCGAACGGCCCCTCGGAACTATTCAGCGATGGCCGGGACAGGACGATGGAGGTACGTGACCCTCGACACCGACTACATCGGCGGCCGGCGCCGGGCGCTCCCGCCCGAGCCCGCGAAGCCGCGCCGCCGCCTCGGCGAGGTCCTCGTGGGCAGTGGCGTCATCAGCGAGAACGACCTCAACGAGTGCCTGGCCGAGCAGGCGACGCAGCCGCGCGAGAACCGTAAGCGGCTCGGTGCGCTCGTCGTGTCGAAGGGTCTCGCGACCGAGCGCGACATCGCCGCCGGCCTCGCGCGTGCGCTGGGTCTGGAGATGGTCGACATCGCGCACGTCGCCGTCGCGCCCGCGACCGCGCGACTGCTGCCGCGCGCCGTCTCCGAGCGCTACTCCGTTCTCGGCATCGAGCACAGCGACGGCCGTCTCACGCTGGCGATGGCCGACCCGACCGACGTCGTCGCGCTCGACGACGTTCGCCTCTACACGAACGCCCGCACGATCGTCCCCGTCGTCGCGACGGAGAGCGCGATCCGCGAGTACCTCACCCGCGCCTGGTCGCTGGAGGAGGACGCCTCCGACGTCACGGGAATGCTCGACGCGATCGGCGAGGACGCCACCGACTTCGCGAACGACGCCGACGACGACGCCGACGGCACCCCGATCGTCCGGATGGTCAACGTCATCCTGACCGACGCCGTCCGCGCCCGCGCCTCCGACATCCACCTCCAGCCCGAGCTCGACGGCCTGCGCGTGCGATACCGCGTCGACGGCCTGCTCCGCGACGTCATGACGGTGCCGAAGAACGCCGCGCCGTCGATGACGAGCCGCGTCAAGATCATGTCCGGCCTCGACATCGCCGAGCGCCGCAGGCCGCAGGACGGCCGCGCGCGGCTCAACGTCGACGGCGAGAGCATCGACGCGCGCGTCTCGACGCTGCCGTCGCTGCACGGCGAGAAGGTCGTCATCCGCCTCCTCGCCCGCGGCGAGGGTGTGCTCCCGCTGTCGCGGGTGGGCTTCACCGAGAAGCAGCTCGAGACGATCCTCGACACGATCGTCGTGCCGCAGGGCCTCGTCCTCATCACCGGCCCGACCGGCTCCGGCAAGACGTCGACGCTGTACTCGGCCGTCTCGCAGATGCGGACGCCGGACCGCAACATCGTCACGCTCGAGGACCCGGTCGAGGTCCAGCTGCGCGGCATCACGCAGGTGCAGACGAACGACCGCGCGGGGCTGACGTTCGCGGCCGGCCTGCGGTCCGTGCTGCGCCAGGACCCCGACGTCGTGCTCGTCGGCGAGATCCGCGACACCGAGACCGCGGAGCTCGCGCTGCGCGCCTCGCTGACCGGCCACATGGTGTTCTCGACCCTGCACACGAACGACGCCGCAGCGGCCGTCACGCGCCTCGTCGACATGGGCGTCGAGCCGTTCCTGATCGCCTCCTCGCTCACCCTTGTCATCGCGCAGCGGCTCGTCCGCGTGCCGTGCTCGCGCTGCCTCGCGCCGTACCAGCCGAGCCCTCGTACGCTGCAGCTCCTCGGCCTCACGCACGACGACGTGGCCGGCGCCAACCTCGTCCGCGGCCGCGGCTGCGACCAGTGCGGCGGCACCGGCTACCACGGCCGTACCGCGATCTTCGAGGTGCTCCCCGTCGACACCGCGCTGCGCGCGGTGCTGACCGCGCGCCCGACCGAGGCCGCGATCCGTACGGCGGCGCGCGCGTCCGGGGTCTCGTCGCTGCGCAGCGACGGCATCGCCCGCGCGCTGCGCGGCGAGACGACGCTGGAGGAGGTGCTGCGCGTCACGCAGGTCGACGCCGCGAGCGGGCCGCGGTGCCACGCGTGCCACCGTTCGATCGAGGAGGACATGCACTTCTGCCCGTGGTGCGCCGCGGCAGTCGAGACCTCGACCTGCGCGGGCTGCGCGCGGCCGGTCGCGCCTGAGTGGCGCAACTGCCCGTGGTGCCGGCGCGCGCACGACGCCAGCCCGGTCGTCCCCGGAGCCGCGGTCGCGAGCGGCGAACGCCGCAAGACCGTCCTCGTCGTGGACGACGACGAGTCGGTGCTCGACTACGTCGAGACGGCGCTCGCCGACGTCTGCGACGTCATGCGCGCGCGCAACGCCGAGGAGGCGCTGCGCATCGCCGCGACCGACGACCTCGACGCGATGATCCTCGACCTCGTGCTCCCCGACCTGTCCGGCATCGAGGTGACGCGCCTGCTGCGCGCCGACACGCGGACGGCGCTGCTGCCGTTGCTGCTGCTCACCGGCAGTGACGACCCGCTGCTGCGTACGGAGGCCACGAACGCCGGCGCCGACATCTACCTCTCGAAGCCGGTCGACCCGGCCACCCTGGAGGCGAACGTCTGCCTCCTGCTCGAAGGCGCCGCGCTCGTACCCGAGGTCTAGTCCAGGACCGGGCCAGGGCAGTCGCTCGTGATGCGCCCGAACGCTCTCGCGACGACCTCGATCTCCTCGGGCGTCAGCAGGTCGACGAGGTGCTCGCGTACGCCCCGCAGGTGAATCGGCGCGGCGGCCGCGAGCCGGTCGCCGCCCTCGTCGGTGAGCACGGCGAACGTGCCGCGCAGGTCACTCGGGCACGACTCCCTGCTGATCAGCCCCTCGCGTTCCAGCCTGTCCACCAGCCGCGTCAGGCCGCTGCGGGAGAGCAGCACCCGGTCGGCCAGCTCGGTCATGCGCAGGCGGCGGTCGGGCTGCTCGTTGAGGTGCAGGAGCACCTCATACGACCCCAGTGGCAGGTCGCACTCGGCGCTGAGCTCGGCGTCGAGCTGCCGGGTCACCTTGGCGTGCGCGCGCAGGAACGACCGCCACGCGTCCAGCTCGACGGTTGTGAGCCAGTAGGTGGGGGAAGCCGACCGCTGAGAGGCCATGTCCAGGACGATAGTTGCATGTGCAATAAAAGTCCAGTACGTTGCGTTCACAACAGTTGCACAAGCAACCAACTGACAAGCCACCAGAGGGAGCAGACCAGATGACCACCTCCACGACGACCGGCCTCGAGCAGCTGACCGGGACGTACGACATCGACGCCAGCCACTCGAGCCTCGAGTTCGCCGCCAAGCACGCGATGGTGACGACGGTCCGCGGCCGCTTCAGCGACTTCGAGGGCGTCCTCAACATCGACGGCACCAACCCCGCGAACTCCAGCGCCGAGGTGCGCATCCGCGTCGACAGCCTCGACAGTCGCAGCGGCCAGCGCGACGAGCACCTGCGCAGCGCGGACTTCTTCGACATCGAGAAGCACCCGGAGATCACGTTCACGAGCACCCGCGCCGCCGCGGGCAAGCGCGACGGCCAGTACGTCCTCTGGGGCGACCTGACCATCAAGGGCGTCACCCGCGAGGTCGAGCTCGACCTCGAGTACACCGGCACCGCGACCGACCCGTGGGGCGGCCAGCGCGTCGGGTTCGAGGGCGAGGCCAAGGTCAACCGCAAGGACTGGGGCCTCAACTGGAACGTCGCCCTCGAGGCCGGCGGCATCCTCGTCAGCGAGAAGGTCAAGCTCAAGCTCGACATCTCCGCGGTGAAGCGCGCCGGTCAGTAGCACCCCGGAAACGCGGCGAGGGCCCGCCCCAGGCTGGGAGGCGGGCCCTCGCCGTGCCCGGCGCCCGCGCGCTACGGGACGACGAACGACCCGGTGCCGTACGCCATGTCCAGCACGACCACCCGCGCCCGCGCGTAGCCGTCCGGCGACGGCGGGGCGGCAGCCGGGTGCACGACGCCGAGCCGGGTCTCCACCCACGGCCGCGTCAGCACGTCACCGCTGGACGCGATGCCCGTCAGCGCCGCGAACGGCAGCGTCCATACGATCCGCGCGCCGCTGACCTGCGCCGCCGGCACGCCGGCGATCGGGGTCGTGCCGTTGCAGTACGCGTTCGTCGTGGGCGGTGCCGCCACCGCGGCGTCGTACTCGACCCGCAGGAACAGGCCGCAGCCAGGCGCCTGGATGTTGACGAGGTAGCTGACACCCTCCGCGGGCGGCGCGGCGAGCGTCAGCGTGACGCTGATGCCGCCGGACGTGGCGGCCCACTCCGCGGAGAGGACGTCGCCGGCGGCGTACGACGCCGGCTCGGTCGGCGTCGACGGGTCGGCCGCGCCCCGCGCGTACACCTGGTGGTTGACGCCGTTCGCGTCGCCCCGCTGGTCGGTGAGCTGCGGCGCGGACGCCGTCGCCGGCAGCGCCAACGACACGGCCGCCGCCACGACGGCAAACTTGACTGCCCCCCACATGGGCCCTCCCCTGGCGTCCTGAGAGGGGGGACTTCGCCGCGCGGCGGCCCGTTCCCTGCACCACGTAGACTGGCGGCATCCCCTGGGAGTAAGGACGCGTACCCGCATGCCCACCACCGAGCAGGTCACCGCCGCCCTGGCCACCGTCCAGGACCCGGAGATCCACCGCCCGATCACCGAGCTCAACATGGTCGAGCGGGTCGACGTCGCGCCGGACGGCGTGGTCACGGTGCGCGTGCTGCTGACCGTCAGCGGCTGCCCGTTGAAGGACAAGATCACCCGCGACGTCACCGAGGCCGTCTCGCGGCTCGACGGCGTCACCGGGGTCGTCGTGGACCTCGGCGTCATGAACGACGAGCAGCGCGCCGCCCTGCAGACGCAGCTGCGCGGCGGGCAGGCGGCGCGGGAGATCCCGTTCGCGCAGCCCGGCTCGCTGACGCGCGTCTACGCCGTCGCGTCCGGCAAGGGCGGCGTCGGCAAGTCCAGCGTCACCGCCAACCTCGCCGCCGCCATGGCCGCGAGCGGCCTCAAGGTCGGCGTGGTCGACGCGGACATCTACGGCTTCTCGATCCCGCGCATGCTCGGCGTCGAGGGGCGGCCCACGCAGGTCGAGTCGATGATCATGCCGCCGACGTCGCACGGCGTGAAGGTCGTGTCGATCGGCATGTTCGTGCAGGGCAACCAGCCGGTCGTCTGGCGCGGGCCGATGCTGCACAGGGCGCTGCAGCAGTTCCTCTCGGACGTGTTCTGGGGCGACCTCGACGTCCTGCTCTGCGACCTCCCGCCGGGCACCGGCGACATCGCCATCTCGATCGCGCAGCTCGTTCCGAGTGCCGAGATCCTCGTCGTCACGACGCCGCAGCTCGCCGCCAGCGAGGTCGCCGAGCGGGCCGGCTCCATCGCCGTGCAGACCCGCCAGCGCATCGCCGGCGTCGTCGAGAACATGGCCGGTCTCGCCTGCCCGCACTGCTCCGAGCACGTGGACGTGTTCGGCGCGGGCGGCGGCCAGGCGGTCGCCGAGGCGCTGACGCGGACCGTCGGCGCGCCGGTGCCGCTGCTGGGTCAGGTGCCGATCGACGTACGGCTGCGCGAGGGCGGTGACGCCGGCGTGCCGCTGGTGCTCAGCGACCCCGACGCGCCCGCGTCGAAGGAGCTGCGCCGCGTCGCCGAGCAGCTCGGCACGCGTTCGCGCGGCCTCGCGGGCCGCTCGCTGGGGCTGTCGCCGGCGTAGCGGCGCTCTCCGTAACGGGCCTGGGGCGACCTGGCTCGTTCCCTGCGGCCGACACGCCGGTCTCCCGCGTGACGATCTTCAAAGAACAGCACCCCAGCCGTGGCTCGCCCGCTCCGCGCGGATCTCCCGGCGTTCCTCCCGTACGACAGCCGAAGGGCCGCCCCGGACGGGACGGCCCTTCGACGAGAGGTGCTGGTGCTACGCGACCTTCCACGGCTTCGCGGCCGTGGCGATGTCGATGCCCGCGCTCGGCTCGAAGTCGGTCGGCTGGTAGCCGGCGACGACGAACTCGGCGGTCGAGGTGTAGGCGACGATGCCGTCGAGCAGCGTGCCGACCTTGAACTGCTTCGGCAGCAGCTTGAACGGGATCGCGATGCTGTTCGCCGCTGCAACGCGCGAGTCTGCCGGGGATACGCGGGGCTACGTCGCGTCGGGGTCGAACGGCGCGGGGTCGCCGGGCGCCAGGGGCGACGCCGCGGCCGGGGCGGCGGCCCGCGCGGCGGGCGCCGGGTCGAGGTCCTCGTCGAAGAACCGCCGCGGGTCGAGCCTGCGGATCTCGTCGAGGTCGATGCCCATCTCGTTCTTGATGTCCGTCGTCACGCCGCTCGCCATCCGGCGCAGCTCGCGGATCAGCCGGCCTGCGTCGGCGGCGACCTTGGGGAGGCGTTCGGGGCCGAACACGAGCATGGCGACGACGGCGAGGACCGCCAGCTCCGCCCAGCCCAGGTTGTCGAACACGCTCACTCCAACGTCGGGGACGCCTGTTCTTCGCGCAGGCTACCCGGACGGTTTCTGCTGGAGGGTGACTCTCACGGATGACTGCCGTCCGTCGCGGACGTACGCGACCTCCACGGTCTCCCCGATCCGGTGCGAGCGGATGGCCCCGATGAGGTCGCCCATGCTCGTGATCTCGTCGTCGCCGAGCCGCACGATGATGTCGCGGGCGCGCAGTCCCGCGCGTTCGGCGGGGCCGCCGCGCGTGACCTCCATGACGAGCGCGCCCTCCTTGGTGCCGAACTGCTCCGCGGTCTGCGGCGTGATGTCGTTGCCGCTGATGCCGAGGAACGGGTGCGTGGCCCGGCCGGTGCGGATGATCTCCTCGGCCACCGCGCGCGCCTCGTCGATCGGGATGGCGAAGCCGAGGCCGATGGAGCCGGGGCTGCCGCCGAGGCCACCGCTGATCGCGGCGAGCGCGGAGTTGATGCCGATGACGCGGCCCTCGCGGTCGACGAGCGCGCCGCCGGAGTTGCCGGGGTTGATGGCGGCGTCGGTCTGGATGGCGTTGACGAGCAGCAGCGGGCGCTGACCGTTGCCACCCGGCAGGTCGAGGGAGCGGTTGAGCGCGCTGATGATGCCCGAGGTGACGGTGCCGGCCAGCCCGAGCGGCGAGCCGATCGCGACGACGGGGTCGCCGACCTGGAGGTCGTTCGAACGCCCCAGCGGCGCGACGGGCAGGCCCGTGACGCGGGCCTTGATGACCGCGAGGTCGGTGTCGGGGTCGGTGCCGACGACCGTGGCGTCGGCCGTGGTGCCGTCGGCGAGGGTGACGCTGATGTCGTCGGCGCCCTCCACGACGTGGTTGTTGGTGACGATGTAGCCGTCCTTGCGGACGATGACGCCGGAGCCGGCGCCGTTGCCCACGTCGATGCTGACGACCGACGGCAGCACGCCGCGCGCGATGGACGACACGGCGCCGGGCGTGACGTCGCGGGCGGTGGGCGTGCCCGTGCCGAGACTCGCGGAGGCGTCCCTGACGGACTCCTTGTCGTCGCGTTCGAGCGCGTACCACGCTCCCCCGGCACCGGCCGCCCCGCCGACGAGCGCGGAGACGACCGCGGCCGCCGCGATCAGCGTGCCGGGGCCGCGTTCCTTGCGGGGCTTGCCCTCGTACGGCGACCAGATCTGCTCGGTGGGGTGCCACGCGTCGTCGGCGGGGAGCGGGGTGAGCACCTCGGTGGGGTACGGGTCCGCGGCCGGCTGCCGGGGCGGCCACTGCGTCGCGGGGTCCCCCGTGTCGTCGGGCCGGCCGAACGTCATGCGCACTCCTACGCGAACGGGTTGAGCCAGGACCCCACGCGCGCCAGGCCGTTGCCGAGGCGGGTCGTCATCCCGGGTCCCGGGGTGCCGTGCGGGAGGGTGCGGACGAGGTCCTCGATGGTCGCCTGCGGGCAGTCGGCGACGACCGTGAACACCGACCCGCGACCTGCCCACACGACCCTGCGCGGAAACGCGTCCTGCACCCAGACGCGCTCGCCGGCGACCTCGTCGCGGCGCCAGCCGTCGAGGTTCTTCGTGTCGAGCACGCCCTTCTGCTCGAACAGGCTGACCGTCGCGAGGCCGTCGGAGTACGTCATGTGCAGCGTCGTCTCGTCGCCCGTGCCGTCGACGCGGACGTCGAGCAGCTCGAGGCCGTTGCCGACACGGTCGGGCACCTCCCAGCCGGCGGCGCGCAGCGCGGCCACGTCGGCGGGCGCACCGCGCATGAGCGGCATCGTGGTGGCGACCTTGCGTACCGACGGCGGCACGTCGCCCTCGCCGACCTCCACGTCGATGAAAGCGCTCTCCCGCAGCGTCCTGCCCTCGTCGTCGAGCACCTCGCGGCGCAGCGGCAGGCTCGTGCGCCGGTCGATCCAGAACCGAGCGGAGACGTTCGCCGTGGCGCCAGGGCGGCGGACGACGACGACGTACGCCGCCCTGCCCGCCACCTCCCCGTCGCCCTCGACGCCGACGTCGTAGTGCGCGGCGAGCAGGTCGAGGCCGCCGATGCCGACGACCTGCGGCACGTCACCGGACTCGTCGTCGTAGACGGCGCCGCCAGGGTTCTGCGGGGTCGGCGCGACGCGCAGCAGCAGGCCCTGGCCGCGGACGTGGTTGACGTCGATGAGCGCGCTCGACGAGCCGCTCTCCGACCAGAAGGACACCATCTGCGTCCCGCTGTACGTCAGCTCGCGCACGGCCCGTGCCGCGTCGGCGAGCAGTGCGAGCGCGTCCTCGCGGGAGGCGTGGCCGGCCTGCTGCGCGGGGACCGCCCCGGCGGAGGCGTGGAGGAGCACGACGGCCCCTCCCGTGGCGAGCAGCAGCGGCCCGCGCCTCATCGCAGCGTGGCGAGGACGACGTTGCCGGCGGGGTCGTGCAGGGGGCCGAGCTGGCCGGTCGTGGCCGAGTGGTCCTCGACGTACGCCGTCACCGGAGGCCGCACCTTCGGCCCGTCGGCCTCGCCGCCCACGGCGACGACGCCGCCGAGGAACGCCACGCCGAGCGCGGAGTACGTCGCGGCCTTCGACCGGAACGACCGCGGCCGCGACGGCGGCGCGCTGAGCATCTTGCGGCGGCGGCGTACGACGTCGGGGTGGCTCGGCCCGCCCGCGACGACGGCGACGTCGAGCAGCCTGCCCATGAGGTCGCCGGAGACTTCCGGGTCGGCCTGGTTGGCGAGGAGGGCCTTGAGGCGGCGCTGCGCATCGACCTCGGCGCGGCAGTCGCCGCAGCCGGTGATGTGCGAGAGGGCACGGTCGCGCTGGTCGTGGCAGAGCTCGTTGTCGGCGAGGGCCGCCGCGAGGTCGCCGAGGTGGTCGCTCACGCCGCACCCCCCTCGGGCGCGCGGCCGGCGAGGGCGGCGCGCAGCTGGGCGCGGCCACGGTGGATGCGGCTGCGAACGGTGCCGAGCTTGACCCCGAGCGTCGCGGCGATCTCCTCGTACGACAGCCCCTCGATGTCGCAGAGCACGACCGCGGCGCGGAAGTCGGGCGGCAGCGCGTCGAGCGCCCGCTGCACGTCGGGGTCGAACAGGCGTTCGTCGACCTCGGTGGCCGGGCTGGGCGTCTTGCCGGGGAGGCGTTCGGCGTCGTCGGGGAGGGCGTCGAAGCGGATCCGCTGCTTGCGGCGGACGTTGTCGAGGAACAGGTTGGTCGTGATCCGGTGCAGCCAGCCCTCGAACGTCCCCGGCGTGTAGTCGCCGAGGCTCCGGAATACCCGCACGAACACGTCCTGCGTGAGGTCCTCGGCGTCATGGCGGTTGCCCGTCAGCCGGTAGGCGAGACGGAACACGCGGGCGGAGTGCGTGCGTACGACCTCGTCCCACGACGGAGGCACCCAGGGGGCCTCCGCGGCGGCGACGGGCACGTCGCGACCAGCGTCCACGACACCTCCCCGCTCGCAGCGCTCGACTACCGCCGTTGCCATCATCTTCTCCAACTGCTCGTACGTCGAAGGGGGTTGCCTCGGATGGGCAACGGATCGGTCACGTCTCTAGTTCCCGTAAGGTCGGGGGCCATGGGAAGCGCGCGCGCGAGCTGGGAGTACGCCGAGCGGTGGGTCGCCGAGGACGAGGCGCTCCGCAACGGCCGGCAGCGCGCGGACGAGGTCGGCTGCGTACCCATCGGGCCGGGGGGCGGCGCCGCTCTGCGGCTACTGGCCGCTGCGTTGTCCGCGAAGTCCGTGATCGAGATCGGGACGGGCACGGGCGTCTCGGGGACGTGGCTGCTGCGCGGGATGCGGCCTGATGGCGTACTGACCTCCATCGACATCGAGCAGGAGCACCAGCGGCTGGCCCGCGCGACGTTCGCCGAGGCGGGCTTCGAGGGGCCGCGCGTGCGGCTGATCTGCGGGGCGGCGCTGGAGGTGCTGCCGCGGTTCACCGAGGGGGCGTACGACCTGCTGTTCATCGACGCGCTGAAGGCGGAGTACCCCGAGTACCTCGTGGAGGGGCTGCGGCTGCTGCGGCCCGGCGGCGTCGTGGCTGTCGACAACGCGCTGTGGCACGACAAGGTCGCCGACCCGGACGAGGACGACCCGGACACGCAGGCGGTGCGCTCGCTGCTGGAGACGGCGGCCGTGGACACCGGGCTCGTGTCGGCGCTGCTCCCGGTGTCGGACGGGCTGCTCGTCGCGGTGAAGTCGTAGGCGCTCGTACGCCATCGGTTGACCTTCTGCGACTCGATCGGGCGTTCTAGCGTGGTGCTCATGAACCAGCCGCTGCGCCCGCTGCTCGACGCAACGAGGCATACCTGCGCGCCGTGACCGAGGCGGACGCCGCCGAGGAGCGTGGTGACGAGGTGCCCGAGGACGTCGAGACGTTCGTGGCGCGCATGAAGGCGACATACGGCGGGTGATCCCTGCGGCGTTAGGGGTGCGTTTTTGGAGTGCCCCCGTTTTCCCGGACGGTGCGGGTGTGGTGACGGGCATCATGCGGCGGTCTCGGTGTGGTGTCGAGCCCGGTGCTTGGCTTCGTAGTCGGCGGGGCTGAGGTAGCCGAGGGTGG
>Ga0190268_10000033_pt1 | contig 52434 bp, 59 predicted proteins | sample Popmic249T_FD_133750 | JGI IMG/M metagenome (GOLD analysis project Ga0190268, IMG submission 133750) | Populus adjacent soil microbial communities from riparian zone of Blue River, Arizona, USA - 249 T | ecosystem: Environmental > Terrestrial > Soil > Riparian zone | place: USA: Arizona... | reverse complement strand
CTGGGGAGGAGCCCCTTTGGCGCTGGACCACCACAAGAACGGCGGTCAACCCCGGACGAGCGGCGCCCGCGCACCCGCGTCGGCCCAACCCTGCAGCCCAGCAGCCGGTCTCACGCGTAGTGACCTTCAAAGAACGACTATGCCGGCGCCAACCACGCCGTCAGGATGGAAAAGGCTCCCGGTTGCGCAGGGACCTGGCGAGCCGGCGCGTCCGGAGGGGTAGCCTCGGACGATGACCGGCGTCAACCTCGACCCGTACGGCGACCGCTACGCCGCCCGGACGCGTGGCATGACGGCGTCGGAGATTCGCGCGCTGTTCGCGGTCGCGTCCCGCCCGGAGGTCGTGTCGCTGGCCGGCGGGATGCCGTACACCGCGGCCCTGCCCCTCGACGCGGTCGCCGCCGCGGTCGCCGACCTGGTCGCCACGCGCGGGCCGGTCGCGCTGCAGTACGGCTCCGGCCAGGGCGACCCCGAGCTGCGCGAGCTCATCTGCACGGTCATGGCGCTCGAAGGCATCGTGGCCTCGCCCGACGACGTCGTCGTCACGGTCGGCTCGCAGCAGGGACTGGACCTCGTCACGCGCATCTTCGTCGACCCGGGCGACGTGGTCGTGGCGGAGGCACCGTCGTACGTCGGGGCGCTGGGGACGTTCGCGGCGTACGAGGCCGAGGTCGTCCACGTGACGATGGACGACGCGGGGCTGGTCCCTGAGGCGCTGGAGGAGACACTGGCGCGGGTGGGGGCTAGGGCCAAGTTCCTCTATACCGTCCCGAACTTTCATAATCCCGCTGGAGTGTCGCTTTCCCGCGAACGACGAGATGTAGTGCTGGAGATCGCCGCGCGCCACAACATCCTGGTGCTGGAGGACAACCCGTACGGCCTCCTGGGCTTCGACGGCGAGCCGGAGCCGGCCCTGCGGGCCAGGACCGCCGACGGCGTCATCTACCTGGGGTCGTTCTCGAAGACGTTCGCCCCCGGGCTGCGGGTCGGCTGGGTGCTCGCGCCGCACGCCGTCCGCGAGAAGCTCGTGCTGGCGTCCGAGGCGTCGCTGCTCTGCCCGCCGAACTTCACGCAGTTCGTCGTTGCCGACTACCTCCGTACGCAGCCCTGGCAAGACCAGGTGAAGGTGTTCCGCGAGCTCTACCGCGAACGCCGCGATGCGATGCTCGATGCGTTATCAGACCTGTTCCCCTCCGACGCGTCGTGGACGACCCCGCACGGCGGCTTCTACACCTGGGTGACGCTGCCCGAGGGCCTGGACGCCAAGGAGATGCTGCCGCTCGCGGTGACGGCGCGGGTGGCGTACGTCCCCGGCACCGCCTTCTACGCCGACACCCAGGGCGCCTCGAACCTCCGCCTCTCCTACTGCTACCCCGAGCCCGAGCGCATCCGGGAGGGCGTACGCCGCCTCGCCGGCGTCATCGAGGCCGAGCAGGAGCTGCGGGAGACGTTCGGGCCAGGTGCTCGTACGTCCCCGCGGTCCGCCGCCGACGGCCCGGCCCCGGACATGGCATGAGCGGCGTACGGCGCGCGGTCGTCCTGGCCGGCGGGCTGTCGTTCGAGCGCGAGGTGTCGCTGCGCTCGGGCCGCCGGGTCTGCGACGCGCTGCGGTCCGCGGGCGTCGAGGCGTCGGTGCACGACGCCGACGCGTCCCTGCTGACGACACTGGACGAGGTCGGGCCGGACGCGGCGTTCATCGCGCTGCACGGCGGGCCCGGCGAGGACGGCGCGATCCGCGGCGTGCTCGACCTCGCGGGCGTTCCCTATGCGGGGTCCACGCCCCACGCCTGCCGGATGGCGTTCGACAAGCCGACGGCGAAGGGGCTGCTGCGCGCGGCCGGGGTCGCGACGCCGGAGGCGGTGACGCTGCCGCACGGGACGTTCCGCGAGCTGGGGGCCCACGCCGTGCTCGACCGGCTGCTGACGCGGCTGGCACTGCCGCTGCTCGTCAAGCCCTCGTCCGGCGGCTCGTCGCTCGGCGCCACCGTCGTCCACGACGAGGCCGCGCTGCCGTCGGCGATGGTGCACTGCTTCTCGTACGGCGACACCGCGCTCGTCGAGCGGTTCGTCGAGGGGACCGAGCTGGCCGTGTCCGTGCTCGACGTCGACGGGACGCCGACGGTGCTGCCCGCGGTGGAGATCGTGCCGAAGAGCGGAGTGTTCGACTACGCCGCCCGCTACACCGCCGGTCAGACCGACTACTACACGCCCGCGCGGCTGCCCGAACGCTCGGTCAACGCCGCGGCCGCCGTCGCGCTCGCCGCGCACCGTGTGCTCGGGCTGCGCGACCTGTCGCGGACCGACCTCATCGTCGACGCCGACGGCACGCCGTGGTTCCTCGAGGTCAACGTCGCACCCGGCATGACCGAGACGTCGATGCTGCCCATGTCGGTGGCCGCCGCCGGGCTCGACCTCGGCGTCGTCTGCCGCGACCTGCTCGCCGCCGCCGCCGCGCGATAACCGGCCCGCGCCGGTTATCGCGCCGGCGCGTCCTCGGCCAGGTCCGGAGCCATGATCTCCACGATGCGTTCGAGGTCGTCCAGCGACCCGAACTCCACGACGATCTTCCCCTTGCGCCGGCCGAGGTCGACCTTCACCCGCGTCTCGAAGTAGTCGGAGAGGCGGTTCTGCAGCTCGGCGGCGGCGGGGGACCGCGGTGCGCTGCGCTGCACGCGCTCGGCCACCGGCTGCGCGCCGGCCTCGCCGAGGTGGACGGCCTCCTCCGTCGCGCGGACGCTCATGCCCTCCGCGACGATGCGCGTCGCGAGGCGTTCCTGCGCGGCGGCGTCGTCGAGGCCGAGCAGCGCACGCGCGTGGCCCGCCGTGAGGACGCCGGCGGCCACGCGCTTCTGCACGCCGCCGGGGAGGTTGAGCAGACGGATCGTGTTGGTGACCTGCGAGCGCGAGCGACCGATCCGCTCGGCGAGCTGCTCGTGCGTCGCGCCGAAGTCCTCGAGCAGCTGCTGGTACGCCGCCGCCTCTTCGAGCGGGTTGAGCTGCTGGCGGTGGAGGTTCTCCAGCAGGGCGTCGCGCAGCATCGCGTCGTCCGGCGTGTCGCGCACGATGGCCGGGATCGTCGCGAGCCCCGCCGCGCGCGACGCGCGGAAGCGCCGCTCGCCCATGATGAGCTCGTACCGGCCGTCCGCGATCTCGCGGACGACGACCGGCTGCAGCAGGCCGACCTCCTTGATGGAGGTGACCAGCTCGGCGAGCGCCTCCTCGTCGAAGTGCTCGCGCGGCTGCCGCGCGTTCGGCGTGATCGCGTCGAGCGGCAGCTCGCGGAACGTCGCCCCCTGCACCGTCCCGGCGTTCGGGTCGGCCGGCATGCCGCTCGGGATCAGCGCACCCAGGCCTCGGCCGAGGCCGCCTCGTCGTTGCTGGTTCACGAGCCCTCCGTTGCCGCTCCGCGTTCCGCGATCTCGCGGGCCGCCTCCAGGTACGCCTGCGCGCCGCGAGAGGACGGATCGTACGTCAGCACCGTCTGGCCGAAGCCGGGTGCCTCCGAGATGCGCACGCTACGCGGGATCATCGAGTCCAGCACCTTGTCGCCGAAGTGCGCGCGGACCTCCGTCGCGACCTGGTCGGCGAGTTTCGTCCGGCCGTCGTACATAGTGAGCAGGATCGTGCTCACCTCGAGGTCTTCGTTGAGGTGGCTGCGGATCAGCTCGACGTTGTGCAGCAGCTGGCCGAGCCCCTCCAACGCGTAGAACTCGCACTGGATCGGGATGACGATCTCCTTCGCCGCGACGAGCGCGTTGACCGTGAGCAGCCCGAGCGACGGCGGACAGTCGATGAACACGTAGTCGAACGGCCTCGTGTACGCGCGCAGCGCTCGCTTGAGCCGTGTCTCGCGCGCGACGACGGGGACCAGCTCGATCTCCGCGCCGGCCAGATCGACCGTCGCGGGTGCGCACCACAGCGTGGGGATCGGCGTCTGCTGCACGACGTCGTCGAGCGGACGTTCGCCGACGAGCACGTCGTACACGCTCGGGGTGCCGCCGTGGTGCGCGACGCCGAGCGCCGTCGAGGCGTTCCCCTGCGGGTCGAGGTCGATGACGAGCACGTCCAGGCCGCGCAGCGCCAGCCCGGCCGCGATGTTCACGGCGGTCGTGGTCTTGCCGACGCCGCCCTTCTGGTTGGCGACCGTTAACACCCGGGGCTGCGCCGGCTTGGGGAACGGCGTGGTCCGGGTGACCCGCACCGCTGCCGCCGCGGCCGCCGCGATCGGTGTATCGGTGTAGTCGGTTTCACGTGAAACATCGACCACCCCGGAGGCTGGGTCTGTTTCACGTGAAACATCGGGAGCGCTGGTGGGCGACGTTTCACGTGAAACATCGGGGGTCGCCACCCGGGCCATCGCCTCCCGGACCAGGGACTCGCGCTGGGCCTTCGGGGGTCGGGGGGTCGGGTGGGCGGGAACCTCGGGCGTCGGCTCCGAGGTGGGCTCCGGCTCCGGGGTCGGCTCCGGGGAGGAGGTGGGCTCCGGCTCGGGCGCCCGCTCGGGGGTCGGGTCGGACTCGAGGGTCGGGTCGGACTCGAGGGTCGGGTCGGACTCGAGGGTCGGCTCCGGTTCGGGGGTTGGCTCCGGGGCGGGGCGGACTGCCACCGGACCGGTCGGCCAGCCCAGGTCCGATCGACCGCCCGCCCGATCGCCGGGGCCACCGGATGTCGGCGCCGGCCAGCCGAGGCCTCGTGCGACGCTGGTGCTCACCGTGCCTCCTTCCGGCGGGCGGCCGCCGGGGGGCGGTCGGGGCGTACGACGGTGACGACCGTCGCGGGCGGGTCCACGATCCCCTGCCCTACGGCGCTGATGCTAGCCCGCAACGCGGGTGCGGCGGCAACTTCCGCCGCGGCGCGTTCCCCCTTGAGCGCGAGGAGCCGCCCGCCGGGACGCAGCAGGGGGAGGCACCAGGCGGCGAGCCGGTCCAGCGGGGCGACGGCGCGGGCGACGGCGACGTCGTACGCCGCGCCGGTGCGGACGTGCTCCTCGGCGCGGCCGCGGACGACGCGGACGTACGCGCCGAGATCCAGGTCGTCGACCACCTCGGACAGGTACGCCGCCCGCCTGGCGAGGGGTTCGAGGAGGACGTAGGAGCAGTCCGGGCGCACCAGCGCGAGCGGGATCCCTGGCAGCCCGGCCCCGCTGCCCACGTCGACCACGGAGTCACCCGTGGCCAGCAACGACCCCAGCACCGCCGAGTTGAGCACGTGCCGCTCCCAGAGACGGCCCGTCTCGCGCGGACCGATGAGGCCGCGTTCGACGCCGGCGCCGGCCAGCCACGCCTCGTACCGCACCGCAAGCGGAAGCCGCGAGCCGAACAGAGACGACCCCGCGCGGTCGGGGACCGGCGGGGTCGTCTCGGGGTTCGGCACGGTGTCAGGCAGGGCGCACGACCACCCGGCGCTGGGGCTCCTCGCCCTCGGAGTCGCTCGCGACACCGTCGATCGCGGCGATCGTGTCGTGCACGACCTTGCGCTCGAACGGCGTCATGGGGGCGAGCTTCTCCTCCTGGCCGTTGCCGGCGACGCGCTCGCCGGCCGCCTTGGCGAGCGCGACCAGCTCGGTACGGCGCCGCTGCCGGTAGCCGCCGATGTCGAGCATGAGCCGGCTGCGCTGCCCGGTCTCCTGCAGCACGGCGAGGCGGGTCAGCTCCTGGAGGGCCTCCAGCGTGACGCCGCGCTGCCCGACGAGGTTGTCGAGGTCGGCGCCGACGATGGCGACGGACGCGCGGTCGCCCTCGATGTCGATCTCGAGGTCGCCGTCGAGGTCGAGGATGTCGAGCAGCGCCTCGAGGTAGTCGGCGGCGACCTCGCCCTCCTGCTCCAGCGCGTTCAGCGCGCTCGAACGATCGGTACCGTCAGTCGCATCGCCGCCACCCTCGGTAGCGGTTGCCGCGCTCGCCTCAGTTGCCTCAGTCGTCTCGGTCGCCGAAGCGCTCTCGGCCGGAGCCTCGACGACGTCCGGCTCGGCGGCCTCGGTCGTCTGCTCAGCGTCGTCCACCACGGCGCTGCCCCTTTCCACGGTTCTTGTTGCGGTTGGCAGGTCGTTGGGCCGCGGGCTTCGCGGCGGCCGCGCCGTCGGACGACGACGCCACGGACGACGACCCGGCGGGAGCGGTCTTCGCGGGCGTCTTCGGCGCGGCGGGCTTCGCGGCGGCGGCAGCGTTCTTCTTCTTCGCGGCCGCCTTGGCCTTGCCGGCGGCGAGCGTCACCTCGGGCGGCCCGAGCCGCTTCATGACGACGGTCTGCTGCGCCATGCTGAACAGGTTCGTCGTCGTCCAGTAGATGAGGACGCCGATCGCGACCTGGAAGCCGAAGACGCCGAGCAGCACCGGCATGACGTACAGCAGGATCTTCTGCTGCGTGGCCTGGGAGGCGTCGGCGTTGGGGTTCTTGCCCATCATCTGCTTCGACGTGAAGAACGTCGTCAGCGCCATCGCGACGATGAGCGTGATCGCCACCAGCTTGACCGCGCCGGACGAGCCGGAGCTCGGTGAGCAGCCGCGCGGGCGACTGGAAGCCGGCGCCGATCGGCGCGCCGAAGACCTTGGCCTTCATGAACGACATGTTCTGCGCCTCGGAGAGGCCGAACTTCGCCGGGTACTCGTACACCTCGCCCTTGAGCTTGGGCGCCAGCTGGTTGAGCACCTGGAACAGCGCGATGAAGATCGGCATCTGCAGCAGCACCGGCAGGCAGCCCGCGAACGGGTTCGCGTTGTGCTCCTTGTAGAGCTTCATCATCTCGGTGTTGAGGGTCTCTTTGTCGCCTTTGTGCTTGGCCTGCAGCTCCTTGATCTTGGGCTGCAACGCCGTCATCGCCCGCTGCGTCTTGATCTGCTTGACGAACAGCGGGTACATGAGCAGCCGCACGCAGACCGTGAGCAGGACGATCGCGAGGCCCCACGCGATGCCGCTGTCGTCACCGAACACCGGTCCGGTGAGGTCGTGCAGCTTCACGATGGCCTGCGCGATGAGCGTCAGCAGGCCGCGGAAGAGGTCCATCATCTACGTACCAACTCCTGCTCGGTGGGGCAGCCGCCCCGTAACGACGTCCGGCACCGGGTCATGGCCGCCGGGGTTGAACGGGTGGCAGCGCGCCAGGCGCCGCAGGGCGAGCCAGGCGCCGCGCAGCCCGTGCGTGCGCAACGCCTGCTCGGCGTACGCGCTGCACGACGGCGCGAAGCGGCACCGGGCGCCGAGGAACGGGCTCACGAACCGCCGGTAGCCCCGTACGAGGAGCAGCAGCACGGCGGTCACGGGGCGGCCAGCTTGCCGAACGCCGCGTCGACGAGCCGCGCGAGGTCGTTCGAGGACAGCTCGCCGGCGCCGGGCCTGGCCCGCACGACGAGGCGAGCCCCGGAGGGCAGCGAGGCGAGCCGCGTACGGAGCAGGTGCCGCAGGCGGCGGCGGAGGCGGTTGCGGGTGACGGCGTTGCCGACGACCTTGCCGATGACGAAGCCGACCTGCGGCGAGACCGGGTCGTCCACAGAGGCGAGGTGGAACGTCAGCGGGCCACGGGAGGTCCGGCGGCCGCGGCGTACGACGTCGGTGAACTCCGTGCGGCGCCGCAGCCGTGCGGCGGCGGGAAGCACGCGGGGCTAAGCCGAGAGCTCGCGGCGGCCCTTGGCGCGGCGCGCGGCGAGGATGGCGCGGCCGGCCCGGGTGCGCATGCGCAGCCGGAAGCCGTGCGTCTTGGCGCGGCGGCGGTTGTTCGGCTGGAACGTGCGCTTGCTCACGGGATCGGCTCCACGACAGTAAAAGGCGCACCGGACGTGACCGGCGCGTGCACAGAGGGGCACAACAGTACGCAGCGGCGCCCGGAGGGTCAAACACAGCCCTGGGGACACGCCGCGCGACCCGCAGGATAGACCCATCGGCCGATCGGTCAGACCTGTGGAGAACACCTTGTCCACAGCGTCGGCGCCGCGTTATGGTCCCTCGGCGCCGGCTTCCCCAGCCTCGTCCACTACCGGACGAAGCGTCCCGCCCGGCACGGTTCCCCTCCGTGTCGCGGTTCCGTTACCACTTCGTGACTCGTTGTGGACAACGGAGCGCCCGTACGACGCCCGGATACGTCCCGATATGGGTCGGTACGCACCCCGGCGGCTCCGCACACCGTGCACAGCTTGTGGACAGAGGTGTGGACGAACGTACGGACCAGTGGCCCTAGACAAAGGGTGCGACGCCCGTCGCACCCGCCAAGCGAGACCTGAAGAAGCAGGGGACGCGCGTGCCCGAGGACACCCTCGATCTGGTCGCTGTGTGGCAACGTTCGGTGGAGTCGCTTGCCGATGGAGCCCTCACGCCGCAGAACAAGGCGTGGATCCAGCTGACCCGCCCGCTCGGCCTCGTCGAGGACACGGCGCTGCTCGCCGCGCCGAACGAGTTCACCAAGGACCTGCTCGACACGCGGTACCGGCCGCTCATCGCCGAGGCGCTGTCGGGGCAGCTCGGCCGGCAGATCCGCGTCGCGGTCACCGTCGAGCCGCTTCCCGAGGAGGCGCAGGCGCCCGAGCAGGTGCCGGAGCCGACCGGCCCTGCCCCCGAAGCGCTCGTCTCGCCCGGTACGGGACGTGAGACGCCCGGGCGCGGCCCGACCGAGCCCGCGCGGCTGAACCCCAAGTACTCGTTCGAGACGTTCGTCATCGGCTCGTCCAACCGCTTCGCGCACGCCGCCGCGGTCGCCGTCGCCGAGGCGCCCGCGAAGGCGTACAACCCGCTGTTCATCTACGGCGAGTCCGGCCTCGGCAAGACGCACCTGCTGCACGCCATCGGCCACTACGCGCTGAACCTCTCCACCGCCGCCCGCGTGCGCTACGTGAGCAGCGAGGAGTTCACGAACGACTTCATCAACTCCATCCGCGACGACAAGGCCGGCGCGTTCCAGCGGCGCTACCGCGACGTCGACGTGCTGCTCGTCGACGACATCCAGTTCCTGGAGAACAAGGAGCGGACGCAGGAGGAGTTCTTCCACACGTTCAACACGCTCCACAACGCGAACAAGCAGATCGTCATCTCCTCGGACCGGCCGCCGAAGCAGCTGTCCACGCTGGAGGACCGGCTGCGCAACCGGTTCGAGTGGGGCCTCATCACCGATGTCCAGCCGCCCGAGCTGGAGACGCGCATCGCGATCCTCCGCAAGAAGGCGGCCGCCGAGCGGCTGAACGCCCCGCCTGAGGTCCTCGAGTACATCGCCTCCAAGATCCAGTCGAACATCCGCGAGCTCGAGGGCGCGCTCATCCGCGTGACCGCGTTCGCCAGCCTCAACAGGCAGGGCGTCGACCTCGCGCTCGCCGAGGTCGTGCTCAAGGACCTCATCCCCGACCACGGCGGCCCCGAGATCACCGCGGCGACGATCATGGCGGCGACGGCGGCGTACTTCGGCCTGTCCATGGAGGACCTCTGCGGCTCGTCCAGGTCCCGCGTCCTCGTCACGGCGCGGCAGATCGCCATGTACCTGTGCCGCGAGCTCACCGACCTGTCGCTGCCGAAGATCGGGCAGGCGTTCGGCGGCCGCGACCACACGACCGTCATGCACGCCGACCGCAAGATCCGCTCGCTCATGGCCGAACGCCGCGCCATCTACAACCAGGTCTCCGAGCTGACGAACCGCATCAAGGTCCGGGCCCGGCAGTCGTGACGGCGCTGCACACCCTGGGGAAAAGCATGTGGACGGCTGACCCGTCACCCGTGATCGCCTGGGGACAGCCGGGGACGAACGACGCCCCCTGTGTACTCCACAGCCGTTCTCCCCAGGGAGCGAAGGACAACTTTCCCGGCCTGACCTGCGACGATGCGCGTCGTCCCCAGGTTGGCGCCGCCTATGGAGACGTAGTTGTCTCTCCTATGAACTACACAAGACAAGAACAGGCACACATCCCACAGGCCGGAAGAGGGCGGTAGCAGTGAAGTTCCGAGTCGAACGCGACGAGTTCGCGGACGCCGTGGCCTGGACCGCCAGGTCCCTCCCGGCGCGCCCCGCCGTGCCCGTGCTCTCCGGCCTGCGCCTCGAGGTCAAGGGCCACGAGCTGACGCTGTCCGGCTTCGACTACGAGGTCTCCGCGCAGGCGACCTTGGAGGTCCAGGCGGAGGAGGCCGGCACCGTCGTCGTCCTCGGCCGCCTGCTCGCCGAGATCGCGCAGAAGCTCCCCGTCGCGCCGGTGCAGCTCACGACCGACGGCAACCGCGCCGTCCTCACGTGCGGCTCGGCGCGGTTCACCCTGCCGACCATGCCGGTCGAGGACTACCCGTCGCTGCCCGACATGCCGCCGGCCGCGGGCACCATCGCGTCCGACGCGTTCGCGGCCGCCGTCGGCCAGGTGTTCGTCGCCGCCGGCAAGGACGACACGTTGCCGATGCTCACCGGCGTCAAGGTCGAGATCGACGGCGACTCGCTCACGCTCGCGGCGACCGACCGCTACCGCCTCGCCGTCCGCGAGCTCAAGTGGCGCCCCGACGGCGACGGCGCGACGTCCACCGCGCTGATCCCCGCGCGGACGCTCGCCGACGCCGCCAAGACGCTCGCCAGCACCGGCGCCGAGGTCGGGGTCGCGCTCGGCAACGGCGCGCAGGGCGAGGGCATGGCCGGCTTCGCGGGCGGCACCCGGCGCACCACCACGCGGCTGCTCGAAGGCGACTTCCCGGCCTACCGCGCGCTCATCCCCGCCGACTTCGCCTCCGTCGCGTCGGTCAACACCACGACGCTCATGGACGCGGTCAAGCGCGTGGCTCTCGTCGCGGCCCGCAACACGCCGATCCGGCTGTCGTTCGACGCCGGCGAGCTGGTGCTCGACGCCGGCACGGGCGACGAGGCGCAGGCGTCGGAGGCGATCGAGGCGCAGTACGAGGGCGAGCCGATGACGATCGCGTTCAACCCGACGTACCTCCTCGACGGGCTCGCGGCGATCGGCACCGACGACGCCGAGCTGTCGTTCAACGGCCCGGTCAAGCCCGCGGTCATCACCGGCAAGGGCGCCGAGGACTACCGGTACCTCCTCATGCCGATCCGCCTCTCCGGCTGACGACACCGTTGACCGCCAGGGGGCTCCGCCGTAGACAACCCACGGACGGAGGAATGGCGATGGATCCGACAGACGACGAGTACGAGGCCCAGCCATACGTCCCCAACGAACCGCTGCGGCGGGCAGCGGCGAAGGCACCAAAGGTGTTCCGGCGCCTCGATGACAAGATGCCCGGGTGAGCGCACTCGGGATGGTCGGGCTCGGCCGGATGGGCTGGGGCATGACCCAGCGGATCCGCGAGCGCGGGCTCGACGTCGTGGGCTACGACCGTTCGCCGGAGCACGCCGACGTCGCCTCGCTGGAGGCTCTGGTCGAGGCGCTCCCAGCGCCGCGCGTCGTCTGGGTGATGCTCCCCGCCGGCCCGCCCACGCAGGGCACGCTCGACACCCTGCTCACGCTGCTGAGCGCCGGCGACGTAGTCGTCGAGGGCGGCAACTCCAACTTCCGCGACTCCGTCGCCCGCGCCGCGACGTTCGCCGAGCAGGGCATCGGCTACGTCGACGCCGGCGTCTCGGGCGGCGTCTGGGGGCTGACCGAGGGGTTCTGCCTCATGGTCGGCGGCGCGGCCGAGCACGTCGCGGCCGCGCGGCAGTACTTCGACGCCCTCGCCCCCGAGGGCGGCTTCGTGCACGCGGGCGAGTCCGGCGCCGGGCACTTCACGAAGATGGTCCACAACGGCATCGAGTACGGCCTCATGCAGGCCTACGCCGAGGGCTACGAGCTCATGGCCGCGACCGACCTCGCCATCGACGTGCCGGCGACGTTCGCCGCGTGGCGCCACGGCTCCGTCGTCCGGTCCTGGCTCCTCGAGCTCATGGTCCGCGCGCTGGAGGAGGACCCCGGCCTGGAGAAGGTCCGCGGCTACGCCGACGACTCCGGCGAGGGCCGCTGGACCGTCGACGAGGCGGTCCGCGCCGCCGTACCCCTGCCCGTCATCAGCGCCGCGCTCTTCGCCCGCTTCGCGAGCAGGCAGGACGAGTCGATCGCCATGAAGGTGATCGCGACGCTGCGCAACCAGTTCGGCGGCCACGCGGTCCTCCCGGAGACCGGCGAGACCCGCGGGAACGTCGCCACCTGATGTACGTCTCCCGCCTCGGCCTGACCGACTTCCGTTCGTACCCGGAGGCGCTGGTCGAGTTCGAGCCGGGCGCGGCGACGCTCATCGGCCCGAACGGCCAGGGCAAGACCAACCTCGTCGAGGCCATTGGCTACGTCGCCACCCTCGGCTCGCACCGCGTCGCCACCGACGCGCCGCTGGTCCGCGCCGGCGCCGAACGCTCCGTCGTCCGCTGCGAGGTCCAGCGCGACGGGCGCGCCACGCTCGTCGAGATCGAGATCACCGCGGGCAAGGCCAACCGCGCGCGCATCAACCGCTCGCCCGTGCCGCGCCCCCGCGAGGTGCTGGGAACGCTCCGTACGGTGCTCTTCGCCCCCGAGGACCTCGCGCTCGTCAAGGGCGACCCGCACGACCGGCGGCACTTCCTCGACCAGCTGCTCATCGCGCGTACGCCCCGCTACCACGGCGTCAAGGCCGACTACGACCGCGTCCTCAAGCAGCGCAACGCCCTGCTGAAGTCGGCCGGCTTCGCGCGCGGCGGCGCCGACTTCCGCACGCTCGACGTGTGGGACGAGCACCTCGCCAACCACGGCGCCGAGCTGCTCGCCGGCCGCCTCGAGGCCGTCGAGGCGCTGCGGCCGCTGGTCGACAAGGCGTACGACGTCCTCTCCGGCGGCGGCGGACCCACGGCGCTGGACTACAAGTCCTCCCTCGGCCCCGACGCCCCGATGGTTCCCGACCGCGACATGCTCTCCGCCGCGCTGCTCAACGACCTCGCCCGCATGCGCCCGCAGGAGCTCGACCGCGGCATCAGCCTCGTCGGCCCGCACCGCGACGAGCTCGCGCTGTCCATCGGCACGCTGCCCGCCAAGGGGTACGCCTCCCACGGCGAGTCGTGGTCGCTCGCGCTGGCCCTGCGCATCGCCTCGCACGACCTGCTCACCGCCGACGGCGGCGAGCCGGTGCTCATCCTCGACGACGTGTTCGCCGAGCTCGACGCCTCGCGCCGCGACCGCCTCGCGCACCTCTGCGCGCCCCGCGAGCAGGTGCTCATCACCGCGGCCGTCATCGCCGACGTACCCGAGGAGCTGCAGGGCGCCCGCTACGACGTCGCCGCCGGGCAGGTCACCCGTGTCCGATGACGCGCACGACGACCTGAGCGGCCCCGACCTGGCCCGGCAGATGCTGGAGCAGGCGAAGGCCCGCGCGCCCAAGCCGAAGCCCAAGCGCCGTCGCCCGAGCCGCGAGGCCGGCGACCCGGTGAGCTTCGGTACGGCGATCGCGGCGTTCCTCAAGAACGAGGGCTGGGAGAAGGACGCGCGCGAGCACGCGATCTTCGCCCGCTGGGAGCGGATCGCCGGCCACGAGATCGCCGACCACTGCACGCCGGTCTCGCTGCGCGACGGCGACCTGGTCCTCACCGCCGAGTCGACCGCGTGGGCGACGCAGCTGCGGCTCATGGCCCGCCAGATCGCCGACCGCGTCAACTCCGACCTCGGCGCCACCGTCGTCAAGAGCGTCCGGGTCAACGGCCCCTCGTCGGCCAAGCGCAGGCCCGGCGAGTGGCGCGTGTCCGGCGGCCGCGGCGAGCGCGACACGTACGGCTGAGCCGGGCGCCGCGCACACGGCGACACCCGGCCCACCCGGCAGTTACTGGTGGGTAGCGACGAACGCCGAGCACGAACTGGTGACCCACGACGTCGCTACTCACCAGTAACCTCGCGCGGCGCCGCGCAGACCCACACCAACCCCCGCTCCGCGTATCGGTATCCACAGCCGAGGCGTTCGCGGCGGAGAATCGTCCACAGGCGGCTCCACGGCGCGTTTCTGTCGCTCCGACCCGGTAGGATGACGGGAGTTCCAACGCGCACGGCCGCTGTACGGGCCGTAGCCGCGTTCCACGGCACGCAGAGCCCTCCGAGCCCCGGCGGTGCGAGCGTGCGCGCGAAAGGGTGTGCATCGGGTGGCGGGTGGACCTTCGTACGACGCCAGCAGCATCAAGGTGCTCGAAGGCCTGGAGGCGGTCCGCAAGCGCCCCGGCATGTACATCGGCTCCACCGGCGAGCGCGGCCTGCACCACCTCGTCTACGAGGTCGTCGACAACGCCGTCGACGAGGCCCTCGCCGGCCACGCCACCGAGATCCACGTGACGCTCCTCGCCGACGGCGGCGTCCGGGTCAAGGACGACGGCCGCGGCATCCCCGTCTCCAAGCACCCCACCGAGAAGCGTCCCGCCGTCGAGGTCGTGCTCACGACGCTGCACGCCGGCGGCAAGTTCGACTCCGGGTCGTACGCCGTCTCCGGCGGCCTGCACGGCGTCGGTGTCTCCGTCGTCAACGCGCTGTCCTCCCGTCTCGAGGTCGAGATCGAGCGCGACGGCTACGTCTGGTACCAGCCGTACGCCATGTCCAAGCCGGCGGCGCCGCTGGAGAAGCGCGGGGAGAGCAGCCGTACCGGCAGCACGGTGTCGTTCTGGGCCGACCCGACGATCTTCGAGACCACGGTCTACAACTTCGAGACGATCTCCCGCCGCATGCAGGAGATGGCGTTCCTCAACAAGGGCCTCAAGATCGTTCTCCGCGACGAGCGCGAGGAGGTCCCCCACGAGATCGTCTACCGCTACGCCGGCGGCATCATCGACTTCGTCAAGCACCTCAACGCCACCAAGGAGGCCATCCACAAGTCGGTCATCTACTTCGAGGCCAAGGGCGAGGGCCTCGAGGCGGAGATCGCCATGCAGTGGAACGGCACGTACTCCGAGTCGGTCTACACGTTCGCCAACACCATCAACACCCACGAGGGCGGCACGCACGAGGAGGGCTTCCGCGCGGCGCTGACCTCGGTCGTCAACAAGTACGCCCGCGACGCCAAGCTGCTCAAGGACAAGGACGACGCGCTCACCGGCGACGACGTCCGCGAGGGCCTCACCGCGATCGTCAGCATCAAGCTGTCCAACCCGCAGTTCGAGGGCCAGACCAAGACCAAGCTCGGCAACACCGAGGCGAAGTCGTTCGTCCAGAAGGCCTGCAACGACTGGATCCGCGACTGGTTCGACCGCAACCCCGGCGAGGCCAAGGACGTCATCATGAAGGCGACGCAGGCGGCCCGCGCCCGCATCGCCGCCCGCCAGGCCCGCGACCTCACCCGCCGCAAGTCGCTGCTGGAGAGCAGCTCGCTGCCCGGCAAGCTCGCCGACTGCCAGTCGACGGACCCCAGGGAGTCCGAGATCTACGTCGTCGAGGGTGACTCGGCGGGCGGCTCCGCCAAGGGCGGCCGCAACCCGATGTTCCAGGCGATCCTCCCGATCCGCGGCAAGATCATCAACGTCGAGAAGGCGCGGATCGACCGGGTCCTCAAGAACAACGAGGTCCAGGCGATGATCACCGCGCTCGGCACCGGGGTCTACGACGACTTCGACATCACCAAGCTGCGGTACCACAAGATCGTGCTCATGGCCGACGCCGACGTCGACGGCCAGCACATCACGACGCTGCTGCTGACCCTGCTGTTCCGGTACATGAAGCCGTTGATCGAGGCGCAGCACGTCTACCTCGCCAAGCCGCCGCTCTACAAGCTGAAGTGGAGCCGTGACGAGCACGAGTACGCGTACTCCGACCGCGAGCGCGACGGGCTCATGGAGGCCGGGCTCGCGGCCGGCAAGAAGATCAACAAGGACGACGGCATCCAGCGCTTCAAGGGCCTCGGCGAGATGAACGCCTCCGAGCTCTGGGACACCACGATGGACCCGGCCAAGCGGGTGCTGCGTCTCGTCACGCTCGACGACGCGGCGACCGCCGACGAGCTGTTCAGCGTGCTCATGGGCGAGGACGTCGAGGCGCGGCGCGCGTTCATCATGCGCAACGCCAAGGACGTCCGGTTCCTCGACATCTAGCCGCTCCGGCGTTACGGAAGGACACCTGAGTTGGTCGACGTACCGGCCCACGACCGCATCGAGCCGGTCGGCATCGAAGTCGAGATGCAGCGCAGCTTCATCGACTACGCGATGTCGGTCATCGTGTCCCGCGCGCTCCCCGACGTCCGCGACGGCCTCAAGCCGGTGCACCGGCGGGTGCTGTACGCGATGTACGACGGCGGCTACCGCCCCGACCGCGGCTACGTGAAGTGCGCCCGCGTCGTCGGCGACGTCATGGGCAACTACCACCCCCACGGCGACACCGCGATCTACGACACCCTCGTCCGCCTCGCGCAGCCGTGGTCCATGCGCGCGCCGCTCATCGACGGCAACGGCAACTTCGGCTCGCCCGGCAACGACCCGGCCGCGGCCATGAGGTACTGCATCACGGGCGACACCAGGGTCCGTACGTTCGACGGCACTCCCCGCATCGACGCGCTCGTGCCCGGCGCGGCGCCCGACTCCGAGCACGACCTCGACCTCAAGGTCGAGGGGCGGCTCGGAGAGCCGGTCCGCGCGACGAAGCTCTTCCACTCCGGCGACCACCCGACGAAGCGCGTGGTCACGTCCGAGGGGTACGAGCTCACCGGCACGCTCAACCACCCGCTCCTCTGCCTCACGGCGCCCGCGGGCGTCCCGATGCTGCTGTGGAAGCTGGTCGAGGAGATCGAGCCCGGCGACGTCGTCGCCCTGCGCCGGCCGACCGAGGCCGTGCCAGCCGACGTGACGCAGGAGGACTGGCAGCTCGCGTTCCTCGCGGGCGCGATGGTCTCCGAGGGCTGGGCGGGCGAGAAGCGCGCCGGGTTCAACAACGAGGACGAGACGTACTTCCGCGACGTCGTCGAGGCGTACGACGCGATCGTGGGCGGTCCGCGCTACGTCAACTCGCGGACGATCGCGTCCGGCAACGTCATCCACGAGCTCGACGTGCAGAACCTCGACGCGTTCCGGGCCTCGCCGCTGGCGTGCCTCGTCGGGCTGCGCAGCGCCGCGAAGGTCGTACCCGAGTTCGTGTGGACCGGGTCGCCGGGGGTCAAGCGGGCATTCCTTCAGTCGCTCCTCACGGGCGACGGTTCCTCGTCGCTGCTGCCGCGCAACACGATCCAGGTGTCGTACCCGACGCGGAGCCGCCGGCTCGCGCGTGACGTGCAGGACCTCCTGCTGGAGTTCGGCGTGGTCTCGCGCCTGTGCACGCACGCGAGCGGCGAGTACAAGGTCGTCGTCACCAACCGCCGTGACGCCCGCCGGTTCGCGCGGGAGGTCGGTTTCGTCGGCGCCAAGCAGGCCAAGCTCGACGCCGCCCTGGAGACGATCCCGCTGGAGAGCACCGCGCTGTCCGGCGACCACATCCCGTTCGTGGCCGGGTACCTGCGCGCCGAGGGCGCCACCTCGTACGCCGACCGCGACTGGCTGCGCAGGCACAACGTCGACCGGGTCGAGCGCTGGGAGCGCGACGCCGGCCTGATCTGGTCGCACGTCACCAGCGCCGAGGCCCGGCGGGTCGTGGAGCCGCTCGTCGAGTCCGGCTACTACTTCGCCGAGGTGGCGACCGTCGAGGACGCCGGTATCCAGCCGGTCTACTCCATCCGGGTCGACACCGACGACCACGCGTTCGTCTCCAACGGCTTCGTCAGCCACAACACCGAGGCCAAGCTCGCGCCGCTCGCCATGGAGATGCTGCGGGAGATCGACCAGGAGACGGTCGACTTCAAGCCCAACTACGACGGCCGCTCCTCCGAGCCGACGGTCCTCCCCAGCCGCATCCCCAACCTGCTGGTCAACGGCGCCGCCGGCATCGCGGTCGGCATGGCGACGAGCATCCCGCCGCACAACCTCCGCGAGGTCGCGGCCGGCGTCGAGTGGGCGCTCGACCACCCCGACGCGCAGCCCGAGGAGCTCCTCGAGGCCTTGATGGAACGAATCAAGGGCCCCGACTTCCCGACCGCCGCGCTGGTCGTCGGCCGCCAGGGCATCGAGGACGCCTACCGCACCGGCCGCGGCTCCATCCGTATGCGCGCCGTCGTCGAGGTCGACGAGGACCGCAAGGGCCGCACGATCCTCGTGGTGACCGAGCTGCCGTACCAGGTCAACCCCGACAACCTCGCCGAGAAGATCGCCGAGCTGGTCAAGGACGGCAAGATCAGCGGCATCGCCGACGTCAAGGACGAGTCGAGCGCCCGCACCGGCCAGCGCCTCGTCATCGTGCTCAAGCGCGACGCCGTCGCGAAGGTCGTCCTCAACAACCTGTACAAGCACACGCAGCTGCAGGACACGTTCGGCGCCAACATGCTCGCGATCGTCGACGGCGTGCCGCGCACGCTGCGCCTCGACGAGTTCGTGACGTACTACGTCGAGCACCAGGTCGAGGTCATCCAGCGCCGCACCCGCTACCAGCTGCGCAAGGCCGAGGAACGCGCCCACATCCTGCGTGGCCTCGCCAAGGCCCTCGACCAGCTCGACGCCGTCATCGCGCTCATCCGCGGCTCCGAGTCGGCCGAGGCGGCGCGGTCAGGCCTCATGGACCTGCTCGACATCGACGAGATCCAGGCCGTCGCGATCCTCGACATGCAGCTGCGCCGGCTCGCCGCCCTCGAACGCCAGAAGATCATCGACGAGCTCGGCGAACGCGAGCGGGAGATCGCCGACCTGCGCGACATCCTCGCCAACGTCCCCCGGCAGCGTTCGATCATCAAGACCGAGCTGGCCGAGATCGCGGAGAAGTACGGCGACGAGCGGCGTACGCGGCTCCTCCCCGCCGAGGGCGACCTCTCCGACGAGGACCTCATCGCGCAGGAGGACGTCGTCGTCACGGTGACGCGCGGCGGCTACGCCAAGCGCACCAAGACCGACGTCTATCGGCAGCAGCGCCGCGGCGGCCGCGGCGTGCAGGGCGCGCAGCTGCGCGAGGACGACATCGTCGAGCACTTCTTCGTCACCAACACGCACCACTGGATCCTGTTCTTCACGAACAAGGGCCGTGTCTACCGCTGCAAGGCGTACGAGCTGCCCGAGCAGGCCCGCACCGCCAAGGGCCAGCACGTGGCGAACATCCTCGCGTTCCAGCCGGACGAGAAGATCGCCCAGGTCATCGACATCAAGGACTACGGCGTCGCGCCGTACCTCGTCCTCGCCACCCGCAAGGGCATCACGAAGAAGACGGCGCTGAGCGAGTTCGACTCCAACCGTTCCGGCGGGCTCATCGCGGTCAACCTCCGCGAGGACGACGAGCTCATCGGCGCGACGCTCATCACCGCCGAGGACGACCTGATCCTGGTCAGCCGGCAGGCGCAGTCGATCCGGTTCACGGCCGACGACGAGGCGTTGCGCCCCATGGGCCGCGCGACCTCGGGCGTCATCGGCATGCGCCTCAACGACGGCGACGAGCTGCTGTCGATGCAGGTCGTCCAGGAGGGCGCGGCGCTGCTCGTCGTCACCGACGGCGGGTTCGGCAAGAAGACGCGGATCGAGGAGTACTCGCCGCAGGGGCGCGGCGGCAAGGGCGTGCTCACCGCGCGCATCGTCGCCAAGCGCGGCCAGCTCGTCGGCGCGCTCGTCGTGCAGCCCGACGACGAGCTGTTCGCCATCACCTCCAACGGCGTCGTCATCCGGATGCCGGTCAAGCCGCTGCGTCACCTCTCGCGCGCCACGATGGGCGTCAAGCTCATCAACCTCGACGCCGGCGCTACCGTCGTCGCCGTGGCCCGCAACGCCGAGAACGACGACGCCGACGACGAGGGGGCCGGCGCGTGACGCCCGGCCCGTCGGCCGCCGCCGGCCCGGCGTCCGCGCAGCCGTTGAAGACCGGCAAACCCCGGCGGGCACGGCTCGTCGTACGCCGCGTCGACCCGTGGTCGGTGCTGAAGTTCTCGCTGCTGTTCTCGATCTGCCTGCTCATCGTGTTCGTCGTCGCGGTGGCGGCGCTCTACTTCGCGCTCGACTCGCTCGGGATCTTCGACTCGATCAACGACATCGTCCGCGACATCACCGAGACCGGGCCCGCCGACCGGCCCACGGGCGGCTTCGACGTGACGTTCTCCGCGGGCAAGGTCATCGGCGGCGCGGCGGTCATCGGGGCGATCAACGTCGTCATCATCACCGCGATCAGCACCCTCGGCGCGTTCCTCTACAACCTCTGCTCGGACATCGTCGGCGGCATCGAGCTGACGCTGGCGGAGCGGGACTGACGGCGCCTGGGGTACCCTCTCCTCCGCACGCGGGCCTGTAGCTCAGCTGGTTAGAGCGCATCCCTGATAAGGATGAGGCCGGAGGTTCAAGTCCTCCCAGGCCCACTCGCACACCCCGCACGACAACGGCCCGTCCGCACCTCGCGGACGGGCCGACTCGTGCGTACGACCGCTCAGCAGACGCGCTCGGAGACCACCTGGCAGACGATGGAGTGCGGGTCGTAGATCGCGCAGTTCAGCTCGCGGCTCACGCACGCGACGATCGGGGCGGTGGGGATCGCGGCGCCGGCGATGCCGGTCAGCTCCTCCGTGGTCAGCTCGCCGAGCGTCTCCGCGCGCAGAGCAAGAACTCGTCTGGGTCTCATCGTGCTCCTCCGTGTCGTACGGGTAGGGACCGCCGACGGTACCGGCGACGCGGCGGGGTGACGAGACCGGCGTATCCGGCGGCTCACCTGGGGAGTACGCTGCGCCGCATGGTCATGGGGGTACCGCCGCCGGACAGCGCGGCTCAGCACGTCGGCCGCAACGACGCGCTCGCCACGGGGCGTCAGCCCGACGCCGCCACGGTCCGTGCCGCCGAGCAGATGCACGCCGCGGGGCTCAAGTACCGGCCCGCCATGATCACGCCGACAGTGTGGGTGGTCATCGGGATCCTCGTCGTCCTCGGGATCCTGGCGGTCGTCTCCAGCTAGACCCCGACGTCCACAGGCTCCGCGGGCGGGCCTTCGCGCAGCAACGTCTCCAGCGCCGTCGCCAGCACGGCCGGCACCAGGCGCTCGGTCGCGGCGCGCAGCTCCGCGAGCGTCCACCACCGGTGTACGAAGCCGGCCTCGTGCTCCTCGTCGGTGAACCCGCTCGTGTCGACCTCGAACGCCGCCACCCGCGCCACGAACCACCGCTCCCTGCAGTCGTACGTCACCCCGCCCCACGCCACGACGTGCCGCCGGTGCCAGACCTCGGGCCCGAGCACGACCTCCGCGCCCGTCTCCTCGCGTACCTCGCGCACGGCGGCAGCCGCCGCGTCCTCGCCCGGCTCCACAGCGCCGCCGGGCGGGAACCAGAAGCCGTCGCCCGCGTCGCTCACACCGCGGAACAGCAGCAGCCTGTCCGCGTCGTCGAGCAGCAGCACCCGCGCGCCAGGGCGCACCACCGGGGAGGTCACCGGGCGATGGTGCACCTACGCCAGGACGTACGCGAGCGCCGCCGCGACGAGGACCGCCGCGCTCGGCCGGGCGAGCGGCAGCGGCCGCCCCGCCGCCTTCTCCAGCCACGCCAGGACGGCGAACGCCGCCATGAACGCCACCGAGCCCGTCGCCATCGCGGCGAGCATCAGCGCCCCGCACGACCCGACGCACGCCGCGCCCTGGCCGAGCCCGAGCCGCCCGGCGGCGCGGCGGGCGCGCGCGCCGTGCGCGGGCAGCACGTCCACGGTGCGGCAGGCGCGGAGGAACGTCCGCTTGTACGGCGTCAGCTGCCACCCCGCCGCGAGCGCCAGAGCAACCCCCGCGCCGGCGCCGCCGGACCCCGGCTCGGCCACCGCGTGCGCCGCGAGGTCCGCCAGCGCGAACGCGCCGAGGAACGCCGTCCACGCCGCGAGGTACCCGCCGAGGAACAGGGCGACGGCGGGACCCGGCACGAGCGTGTTGGCCGCGACGTACCGCGCGACCGGCAGGCACGACGGCCCCATCATCGCGACCGTCATCACCTGCCACGCGACGACCGACCCGGCCCGCTCGTGGCCGAACCACCCGCCGTACCCCGCGGCGTACGCGCCGGCCAGCACGACCCACGCCACGACGATCGCCGCGACCACCCACGGCAGCGGCGGGAGCCGGCGTACCGGCCCCCGCCACGGCAGCACCGTCATCGACGGACCCGCCTACTGCGTGCTGATGCTGACCCGGCCGACCCGCGGCCGCCCGTGCACGGCGCCGCCCTCGGCCACGTCGTCGCCGCCGACCGGCACGAACGACACCGTCGCCGCGAGCTCGTCCCACTCGCCGCGGTCGCGCAGCCCGGAGACGAGGTCGGTGATGTCGAACGTGTGCACCATCGGCCCCAGCCCGTGCGAGTCCGCGTCGAGCTGCCGGCGGAACCCGAAGAACGACACCAGCCCGACGAGCCGGTCGCCGCCGCCGCCGGGCGCGTCCGCGGGGAGGTTGAGGTGGACCTCCCACGACGTGCCGGGCGTGTGCTCGGCGGTGAGCCCCTCGACGTTGAGGTACACGTGCTGCGCCGACGCGTCGGCCGGGTCGGCGACCGCGCGCAGCCGGTCGTTGCCGCCGCCGCCCACGGGGACCGTGACGTCCGTACGGCCGCCGGTCAGCTCGACCTCGTTCTCGGACGCCGCGACGAGCCGCGGGGCGTTGCGCCGCGCCGCGCCGGGGTCGACCGCGTCGCCGGAGCCACCCGCGGCACGACCGGTCGGTGCCGCCATCCGCGCCCCCTCCTCCGCCGCCGTCGGCTCGTACACGTAGTCCAGCTGGGACAGGCTGCTCACGTCGCCCGGCGTCATGGTCTGCGGGTCGCCGTTCTCGTCCCAGAAGTGGAACACGTACCCCGTCCACGCCTTGACGCGGTCGGGGTTGGCGCCGCCGGCGTCGTTCCAGACGCTCCACAGCCTGTCGATGTTCGAGTGGTGCAGCCAGAAGATCGGGTCCTCGGCGGCGCAGTTCGGGTCGACCATCCAGCCGCCGACGCACGGGTCCTGCTCGTTGCCGCCGATCTGCACGTGCACCTGGTTGTGCGGGATGTTCTCGAGCCGCCCGAACACGTGCGGCTCGTGGCTCCAGCCGGTCGGCACGCTGCCGAAGCCAGGCAGCGGCGGGCCGGAGAAGTTCGTCGCGGTGAGCGCCTCGAGCGACACGACGCTGGGCGGCAGCGGGTCGCCGTCGTTGTACTTCTGGGCCCGGTGCGTCGTGTAGAGCGGGTTCGGCTGCTCGCCCTGGCCGTCGGGGTTCCACGTGGGCAGGCGGAACGCCGGCGGCATCGCCGCCTGCTGCGTGCTGGCGCTGTAGTTCCAGTACGGCAGCGACCAGTCGTCGGGACCTCCCTGGGCGATGACGATCGAGCGGACGATGCGCTCGAACCAGTAGCAGTACATGCGGTGCCAGGGCAGGAAGTACCACGAGCCGTGCTGGCACTGGTTCCACGTGGCTCCGGCGGGCGGGGTCGTGTACGTGCCGTGCATCGCGGCCTGGTACGTCCAGCTCGTCGGGTCGTCGTCCGCCCTCGACCGCATCTCCACGACGGCCTTGGCGTACGCCAGGGTGTAGGGGTCCCAGACGTTGCCGGGGTCTTCGGTCTCCAGCTCCCAGGCGTTCCTGCGGGTGTACGTCGCCATGCGTCTACCTCCGTGTTCGGCTTCCCCCTGAACGGCCGTGTCGACGGGGGGCGACACGGCAGCCGTACGAGATCCAACACCCGCCGAGGGGCATGGCGTCAAACAGCCGTCAGGCGGAGAAGCGCCGCAGGCGCAGCGAGTTCGTCACGACGAACACCGACGAGAACGCCATCGCCGCGCCCGCGATGAGCGGGTCCAGCAGGCCCGCGGCGGCGAGCGGGATGGCGGCGACGTTGTAGGCGAACGCCCAGAACAGGTTGCCCTTGATCGTGCTCAGCGTGCGCCGCGACAGCCTGATGGCCGTCGCCGCCGCGCGCAGGTCGCCGCCGACCAGCGTGAGGTCGCTCGCCTCGATCGCGGCGTCGGTGCCGGTGCCCATCGCGAGGCCGAGGTCGGCCTGCGCGAGCGCCGCGGCGTCGTTGACGCCGTCGCCGACCATGGCGACGACGCGCCCCTCGTCCTGCAGGCGCTTGACGACGTCGACCTTGTCCGCGGGGAACACCTCCGCCACGACCTCGTCGATCCCCACCTGCGCGGCGACGGCGCGAGCCGTGCGCTCGTTGTCGCCGGTCAGCAGGACCGGTCGCAGACCCAGGCCGCGCAGCGCGCGTACGGCGTCCGCGCTCGACGGTTTCGGCTCGTCGGCGACGACGAGCACCGCGCGGACGGCGCCGTCCCACCCGGCGTACACCGGCGTACGTCCGGCCGCCTCCGCCGCGTCGACCGCGGCGGCCAGCGAGTCAGGCACGCGCAGCGCCCAGTCGGCGAGCAGCGCCGCCCGGCCCGCGAACACCGCGTGCCCCTCCACCACGCCGGTCACCCCGGCGCCCGGCGTGCTGCCGAACGACTCGACGTCCGGCAGCGGGCCCGGCGCCGCGGCCGCGACGGCGCGTGCGATCGGGTGCTCGGAGGCGTTCTCGACGGCGCCGGCGAGGCGGAGCACCTCGTCGCGCGTCGTGTCGCCGGTCACCGCGACGTCGACGAGCGTCATGCGCCCGCTCGTCACCGTGCCGGTCTTGTCGAGGACGACGGTGTCGACGCGGCGCGTCGACTCCAGGACCTCGGGGCCCTTGATGAGGATGCCGAGCTGCGCGCCGCGGCCGGTGCCGACGAGCAGCGCCGTCGGCGTGGCGAGCCCGAGCGCGCAGGGGCAGGCGATGATGAGCACCGCGACCGCCGCGCCGAACGCCTTCGTCGCGCTCGCGCCGTCGACGAGCCAGTACGCCAGCGTCGCCGCGGCGAGCACGAGCACGACGGGCACGAACACCGCCGACACCCTGTCGGCCAGCCGCTGCACGGGCGCCTTGCCCGACTGCGCGGCCGTGACGAGGCGGGCGATCTGCGCCAGCGCGGTGTCGTTGCCGACCCGGGTGGCGCGGACGACGAGCCGGCCGCCGGCGTTGACGGTGGCGCCGGTGACGGTGCTGCCTGGCCCGACCTCGACCGGCACGGACTCGCCGGTGAGCATGCTCTCGTCGACTGCCGACGTGCCCTCGGCGACGACGCCGTCGGTGGCGACCTTCTCGCCGGGGCGTACGACGAACAGGTCCCCGACGGCGAGGGACTCGACCGGAACGCGGACCTCGGTGCCGTCGCGCAGCACGCCGACGTCCTTGGCGCCGAGCTCGAGCAGCGCGCGCAGCGCCGCGCCGGAACGCCGCTTGGCCCGCGCCTCGAAGTACCGGCCCAGCAGGATCAGCGTCGTCACGCCGGCCGCGACCTCGAGGTAGAGGTCGGGCATGCCCGGGTGGCCCATCTCCATGCCGGGCTCGCCCGCGCCGCCCAGGAACAGCGCCCACACCGACCAGCCGAACGCCGCCGTCACGCCCAGGGAGATCAGCGTGTCCATGGTGGAGGCGCGGTGCCGCGCGTTGACGACCGCGGCGCGGTGGAACGGCCACGCGCCCCAGACGACCACCGGCGCCGTCAGCGCGAACGCCAGCCACTGCCAGAAGCGGAACTGCAGCGGCGGCACCATCGACAGCAGCACGACGGGCACGGTCAGGGCGGCGGAGGCGTACAGCCGCTGCCGCAGCGGCGCGGTCTCGTCGGCCTCGTCGTTCGGCTCGGGGGGCGCCGCCGACGGCAGCGCGGCCGTGTAGCCAGTGGCCTCCACCGTCTTCACGAGGTCCTCGGGGGTCACGACCGCGGGGTCGTACGAGACGGTGGCCGTCTCGGTGGCGTAGTTGACCGACGCCGTCACGCCGTCGAGGCGGTTCAGCTTCTTCTCGATGCGGGCGGCGCAGGAGGCGCAGGTCATGCCGCCGACGGCGAGTGAGACGTCGTTCACGGCCACTACCCCCTCACGGTGTATCCGGCCTCGTCGATGGCCGCGCGGATCGCGGCGTCGTCGAGAGGCTCGCCGTCGACGGTGACGGTCTTGGCGCCGAGGTCGACGGTGACGTCGGCGACGCCCCCGACCTTCGTGACCTCGCCGGTGATGGCGTCGACGCAGTGCTGGCAGGTCATCCCGTCGACCGTGTACGTACGCGTGCTCATGTCGCTCCCTAGGAACGGACCAGGCGGCGTACCGCCGCCGCGGCCTCGGTGATCTTGGCGTCGCTCTCCGCGCCACCGGCGGCCACCGCCGCGGCGACGCAGTGGTGCAGGTGGTCCTCGAGGAGCCCGAGCGCGACGGCTTCGAGCGCCTTCGTCGCGGCGGAGATCTGGGTGAGGACGTCGATGCAGTACGTGTCCTCCTCGACCATCCGCTGGATGCCGCGGACCTGGCCCTCGATGCGGCGCAGCCGCTTGGTCAGGTCGTCCTTGCCGGCCGTGTACCCGTGCATGTCGTGGCCTCCTCGGTCGCTCGCAACCAGCGTACCCCCCAGGGGTATTCCACGTCGCGCGGGGCGAGTGTGGGGTACGGTCGGAGACCGAGCCCGTTGTCCTGGTGCGAGAGGCGTACACACGATGGCCAAGAAGAAGAAGCTGTTCCTGCTGGTCGCCGCCGTCGGCGGGTTCTTCGCCGCGAAGAAGGCCAAGGCGAAGAAGGACGAGCAGGACCTCTGGACCGAGGCCACGGCGGCGCCGGACCTGCGCTAGCTGCCCTTGGCGCCGTCGCGTCCCGCGGCCTTGCGCCGAAGCGACGTCAGACGGCCTTCCTGTCGTGCGCGGCGTGCCGTCAACGCGGCCAGCGCAGAGCGTACGTCGGGATCTTGTGCCTGCTGCGCAAGGTGCGACGAGACGACATCGCGCAAGACATCGGCCCCTGAGGTGTTGTCCAGGAACGCCAGCGCGCGCAGCACATCGTGCTCGCCTTCGGTCAGCCTGATGTTCACCTGTTCAGAACGTGCGCGCTCGCTTGCCAGTTTTTGTCGCACCCCCTCGCTAGAGTCTAGAGAGTAGATCGTAGCGGTCAGGGTGAGTGACGAGGAGTGCGTGTGACGCAACGGATCGGCCGCTCGCGGCAGCGGCCGAGCGTCATCTCGTTGTTCGCCGGAGCGGGGGGAATGGACGTCGCTCTCGAGCGCGCCGGATGGCGGACGGTGACGGCGACGGATAGCGACTCCGACTGCGTCACGACGATGGTCGCGTCTCGGGAAGCCCATATTCCGATCATGGGCGGACCCTGTGACACATACCTCCGCGGTGCGCGGATCGTCCGCGCAGACATCCGCGGTCTGAACGGGGCGGATCTCCGTCCCGCCCGCGCTGGGAAGGCGTGGCGGCCTACGTTGCTCGCGGGCGGACCGCCGTGCCAGCCATGGTCGTCCGCCGGGTTGCAGCGAGGGCTCCAAGACGACCGCGGTCAGCTCATCTCCGAGATGATCCGGCTGACGGACGAGCTGAACCCCTCACTTGTGTTGTTCGAGAACGTTCGCGGCCTTGTCACCGCAGTAGGTCGAACAGGGCGTCCGGGCGAGGTTCTCGCGTGGATCAAGGCGGAGTTCGAGAACCTCGGCTACGCCACGCGTTTCGCGACATTGAACGCCGCGGATTTCGGCGCACCGCAGCGGCGCGTTCGCCTCTACATGCTCGCCTCACGCGACGTCCGTCTGCCCGCGATACCCGAGCCGACCCATGCCAAGGACCCGGCGCAGGCACCGGGACGGTTGCCCTGGGTGACGTTGGGCGAGTTCCTCGAGTTGCTGCCGCCGCCGTACCCGGAGGACGTCGTTCGTCCGAACGAGCGACGAGCCGCGGAGCTGGCCACGCTGATGCCCGGTACGGGCCTGCGGACGCAGGGCCGCGTCGAGAACAACCGGCCCAGCGGCCACTGGGGATACCGTCAGGATTGCTTCGTCGCCGACCCGCTGGTGCCCTCGCGAACGATCCGGGCTGCGGCGACGCCCGACTGGATTCGTGAGCCAAGTGGAGCGCATCGTCGGCTGACTTGGCGCGAATGTGCAGCGCTGCAGGGTTTCCCCCCCGAGTGGCGCTTCTCCGGGGGCGCGGCGAGCCGCTTCCGGCAGATCGGCAACGCGGTTCAGACGGCGATGGTCGAGGCTCTCGGACGAGCCTTGCTCGCATCTGCCGACGGCGCACGTGAGGTGCCGCACTCTGCTCCGCTGCCGGCGGAGTTCCACCGCAGAGTGCGCTACACCGTGGCGGAGCACAAGACCAACGGCGAACACCGCGTGCGGGTGCGAGCCTCAGTACGCTAAGCCCGTGCCGGCCTACTTCGTGAGTCCGCCGACCTGGACCACCGAAGACATGCGCGCCGCACGTGACCGTGCTGAGGGGATCTTCAAGGAGGCCCGTCAGCGTGAAGGGCCCCGAACGTTCGAGGCTGTCTGTGATCGCATTCGGCCTCAAGTGGAGGGGGCGCTGGAACTCACAGACGACCTGCTGCGGCTCGACGGCGAGGTACTGCGCGAAGATCCGGTGCTGTTCCAGATCCTGCGGTACTTCTGCGGTCCGCCCATCTCGGAAGAGGATCTCTGGACGCTCGTCGGGGGTACCAAGTTCAAGCGGGTGCCCTCCGGCTTGGCCGAGGAGACCGCCGCGGTCATCTCACTGGTCATCGACCCTGTGCGCTTCCCCTGGGTCGAGGCTGGACGTCGCCCCACCGACGAGGAGCGCGTGCGCGCCGTGATGGCGACCACGGTCCTGCTGGCCAGCCGGGTCGTCGGGACGAACCGGCGAGGCGACGCGTCGGTACGTCAGGAAGCCGCTGTCGCCGCGGTACTCCACGAGGCCGGATACGAGCTGGACGTCGCACGCACGCCGATCATGCTGCTCGACGGGCTCGAACGCGGTCGCTACAGCCGAGAACGTAAGGTCGCGGGCGCCAAGTGCGACGTCCCTGTTCGACTGCGGGACGGTCGCTTGCTCGCGCTTGAGTGCAAGGTGTCGAACGGCCCGAAGAACGGCTGGAAGCGGGTCAACCGCGAGGTTGGAGGCAAGGCCGAGACCTGGCGTCAGCGGTTCGGGACGCAGGTAGTCACCGCGGTCGTGCTGGGTGGCGTGTTCGACGTTGCCTGCCTGGTTGCGGCCCAGACGCAAGGGGTAGCGCTCTTCTGGGAACACGACCTCAGCGCGCTCACGACGTTCGTTCAGGCCAGCGACCAGCGGACCTCCACCTGATCACAGTTATCGTCTCTGCCGTGCGCGATCGTGAGTCCTTCGCGACCTCGACGGAGGTCCGCGAGCGCATGCGACGCCAGAAGCGACGTGACACGGCGGTGGAGCTTCGGCTGCGGTCGTTGCTACACGGCGCGGGCCTGCGGTACCGAGTGCATCGCAGACCGCTTCCGGCACTGCGTCGAGCGGCGGACATCGTGTTCGGCCCGGCGCGTGTCGCCGTCTTCGTGGACGGCTGCTTCTGGCACGGCTGTGGCTGTCGATCCACGGTGCGATCCACCGCCGCGAACGCCCAGTTCTGGAACGACAAGATCCGGCGCAACCGCGAGCGGGACGCGGAGACGGGCTGCGTTCTCGAAAGTCAGGGATGGATGGTCGTCCGCGTCTGGGAGCACGAGGATCTCAGCGTCGCGGCCACCGACATCGCGCGCCTTGTTGCCGCGCGACGGGTACGCTCGCTGCGAGAGAGTCAGCGCGATCCGCGCGAGGGGACGTAGCTCAACTGGCAGAGCACCGCCTTTGCAAGGCGGGGGTTGCGCGTTCAAGTCGCGTCGTCTCCACCCGTTCAGTCCTCGTACGACGCCACCTCGACGTACGTGCCCTGCCGGTCGAACTCCGTGTTGTCCGCGCCGCGCAGGCCGAGTGCGCGCCCGAAGCCGCGCGCCGTACGCCGCACCACCCCGTCGAACGACAGCCGCGCCCCGACCTCGACGTCGTCGAACGTCTGCTCGGTCCCGACCATCACGAGCAGCACGCGGTGCTCGGGCGAGTCGCCGACCCAGATCGCGCTCGGCCCCACGAGCCCGAGCACGGGCACGTCGTTCCCGCGGACGGTCTGCTCGGCGAACGTCTTGATCTCCGTGTCCGACGCCGTGAGAACGGTCGACAGCGCCACGGACGGCAGCGTCGGGTCGGGCACTGGCTCCGCGGTCTCGACGATCTCCGGGTCGCCCGCGTTGGCTCCCGGGCGCACCGAAGGCCCGGAGTCGCGGGTCAGCAGCACGACGACCAGCACGATCGCCCCGAGAACGCCGACGGCGGCGAGGACCTTGGGCCATCGCCGCCGTACGAACAGTGCCATGCCTAGAACTTAGTGGGCGCCCCTGCGCTGAGGTTGATCTCGTCGGTGGGGGTGCCGGACGGCGCCGGCGTGGAGCCGTTGATGCCGGTGGTGACGTTGCCGGTGGCGGGAACGGTGCCGCCGTCGGTGCCCGACGGGACCGGCATGGTGTGCGTGTACGACTCGACGGGCGCGGACAGCCTGCGCGCGGCCCACGCCGCGGCGAAGCCGAACGCCGTGCCGAGCGTGACCATCCCGAGCCCGAAGCGCCAGCGGCGGGTGGGCCTGGTGACGAGGGTGTCGCCCTTCGCGGCCTTCACCATGGCGTAGCCGCGGCGGCGGGCCTCGAGGGCGAAGTCGCTGTCGAGCAGGTCCGCGCTCTTCACCTTCGCGGTGGAGAACGCGTCGCGGACCGTCGGCAGCACGGTGTCGGTCAGCGTGTCCTGCGCCTTGTGCAGAGCCGGCGTGACCGTGTCGCGGGCGGCGGTGGTGTTGACGGATCGCATGAAAGTCTCCCGACGGCGTCCAAGACTGCTGGTGTCACCAAGAGGCATGCCCCGCCGCGCACGCCGTCACACCCCCGTGCGAGGATGCCGCCGTACGCGCACCCGACCGACGAGGAGCACCACCCGTGGCCCAGGACACCTACGCCCAGCTCAACACCAACATGGGCACGATCGAGGTCAAGCTCTTCCCCAACCATGCCCCCAAGACGGTCGACAACTTCGTCGGCCTCGCCGAGGGCACCAAGGAGTGGACGGACCCGCGCAGCGGCAAGACCCAGACCACGAAGCTGTACGACGGCACCGTGTTCCACCGCGTGATCAGCGGCTTCATGATCCAGGGCGGCGACCCGCTCGGCAGCGGCATGGGCGGCCCCGGCTACCGCTTCGGCGACGAGATCCACCCCGAGCTGGCGTTCACCAAGCCGTACCTCCTCGCGATGGCCAACGCCGGCCCCGGCACCAACGGCTCGCAGTTCTTCATCACCGTCGCGCCGACCGCGTGGCTCACAGGCAAGCACACGATCTTCGGCGAGGTAACCAACGGCGTGGACGTCGTCGACGCGATCGCCGGCGTCGAGACCGGCCAGATGGACCGCCCCACCAAGGACGTCGTCCTCGAGTCGGTCGTCATCGAGCGGCGGGACGCGTAGCCCTGCGGTGACCGAGACCGACACGGAGACCGACGAGGCGCCGCCGCCGACCTGCTACCGGCACACCGACCGGGAGACGTACGTCCGCTGCACCCGCTGCGACCGCCCGATCTGCCCGGACTGCATGAACGAAGCCGCCGTCGGCTTCCAGTGCCCGGAGTGCGTCAAGGAGGGCAACAAGTCCATCCGGCAGGCGCGCACGGTGTTCGGCGGGCGGGTCGGCGCCGACGCGCAGGTGTCGAAGGCGCTGCTCGGGATCTGCATCGTGGCGTTCGTCGCGCAGTTCGCGATCGCGACGTTCACCGACGACTTCGCGATGACCCCGGCGTTCGTCGCGAGCGACGGCCAGTACTACCGGATGGTCACGAGCGCGTTCCTGCACGTGACGTACTTCCCGCTGCACATCGTGTTCAACGGCTACGCGCTGCTGGCGTTCGGCTCCCAGGTCGAACGCCTCCTCGGCGGTGCGCGCTACCTGGCGCTCTACCTCGTGTCGGCGGTGGGCGGGTCGACGTTCACGCTGTACCTCCTCGACGCCGTCGTCGTGACCGAGGACGGGTTCCGGTACGGATCGTCGGTCGGCGCGAGCGGCGCGGTCTTCGGGCTGTTCGGCGCGTTCTTCGTGCTGGCGCGCAAGCTGCGCGCCGACACCTCGCAGATCCTCCTCATGATCGGCATCAACCTCGCGATCGGCTTCTCCGCCGGCGGGCTCATCAACAACTGGGCCCACATCGGCGGCCTCGCGACCGGCGCCGCCGTGGCGTACGTCTTCGCGCACGTGCCGCGCGGGCCGCGCCAGGCGGCGCTCCAGACGGCGGGCGTCGTCGGGATCGTCGTCGTCCTCGCTGTCGCCTCGGTGCTGCGCGTCCAGCAGCTGCGTCAGGACCTGGGGGTCAGCAGCCTCGTCAGCTCCGAGGCGACCTCCGCGACGGGCGCGCCGAGCCGGTAGCCGGGGACGACGAGCAGGCGTTCGCGGAGGTCGACCTCGACGGCGTTCGCGCGCCGGCGCAGCCGGGCCCCGTCGGCGGGCGGCTCGAGCGTGCCGACCGCGGCGACGGCGGTCCAGGGATGGCGTTCGCGGCGTACGCCGGTCACGACCTCGATGCCGCCGGCGTCGGCGCGGATGGTGGGGCGCAGCAGCACCGCGCGCAGCGCCTCGACCGCGGCGACGAGACCGAGCACCACGAAGAGGAAGCGCCCCGCCGTGTCGGTCGTCGTCGCGACGGCGAACGCCGCCACCGACCCCGCCGCGAACGCCCCCGCCAGCCAGCCGGGGACGGCGTACGTCAGCCGCTCCTGGGTCACCCCGTGAACGTCGGCGCCCCCGGCACCGGTGCCGCCGGCGGCGCGACCGGGGCCGCGTTGACGAGGGTGAACGAGTAGACGCGGTAGTCGGTGCCAGGGCACTCGGCGCCGAGCTCGTACGTCCCGCCCGGCAGGTCCGGCAGCTCGTACGAGCCCTCGAACGTCTTGTCCGCGTCGGGCTTGCCGGTCACGACGTCGTCGCCGAAGAAGACGGCGGTGACGCCGCCCCAGCAGTTGGTGCCCTCGAAGTCGACGACGTCGCCCGGCTTGCCGGACAGCGCGCTGACCTTGAACGAGCCCGTACGCGCCAGCACCTCGAAGTCGACGGCGACGCTCGACCGGCTGCTCGTGGGTCCGTCCGGCGGGGTGCAGTCGGCGATGACGGCGTTGACGAACGCCTTCTCGCCGGCGTACGCGTTGTCCGGCACCGTGAGGTCGGCCTCGAAGTGGCCGGCCGCGTCGGCGGTCGTGTTGACGGTCGTGGCGGCCATCGTGCCGTCGGGCTTCGTGTAGTGCAGCGAGACGGCGACGCCGTCGTCGGCGCACGTCGGGTCCGTCGCGTCGCCCTCGACGTGCAGGCTCGCGGCGGTCTTGCCCTCGTCGGGCGTCACCGTGATGGGGAACTCGTCGGCGGCGTACGCGGGCGCGGCGAGCAGGGACGTGGCCAGGGCGCACGCGGCGACGGCGCTGAGCACGATGGAGCGAGACATCGGGTCCCCGTTCTCGAGACTGCCGAGGACGCTACCGGGGATTGGTCCACTCCGGAGCGCTTTGCCGACTTTTCCGGGTCGGCGCGCCTAGCATCGGGGACGTGACCCGGCTGCCCGCGCACGCGTACGCGCTCGCCGTGGCGGCCGTGCTCGCCGCGGGCTGCGCGCCGCCCGCCGACCCCGTCGCGGGACCCAGCAGCGGCTCGGGCACGCCGAGCGTGCCGGCGACGCCGCCGCGGCGGCACACGTTCTCGACGCCGAGGACCGAGACGTTCCCGGCGTACGCCGCCGACGCCAAGGGCTCTCGCGTGCCGGTCTTCTCCACGCCGGGCGGCCGGGTGCTGCGGACGTTCGCCGACCCGCAGCCGTCCGGGGCGCCGCTGGTGTTCCTCCTCGCCGAGGAGGACGGCGACTGGCTGAAGGTGCACCTGCCCGCCCGCCCCAACGGCTCGACCGGCTGGGTCCGCCGCCGCGACGTCGTGCTGCGCGGGGTGACGTATCGCGTCGACGTGCTGCGGGGGGCGCACGAGCTGCGGCTGTACGACCGCGAGGCGCTCGTGCGGACGTTCCCCGTCGCGATCGGGACCGGCAACACGCCGACGCCGGGCGGCACGTTCTACCTCAAGGAGCTGCTGAAGCCGCCCAACCCCCAGGGCGACTACGGCCCGTACGCGTACGGCCTCTCCGGTTTCTCCAACGTCCTCACGTCGTTCAACGGCGGCGACGGCGTCATCGGCATCCACGGCACCAACGACCCGTCGAGCATCGGCAAGGACGTCAGCCACGGCTGCATCCGGCTGCGCAACGCGGACGTCACGTACCTCGCCCAGCGGCTCCCCCTCGGCACGCCGGTGCGCATCCTGCCGTGAGACGATTCGCGCCATGAGAGACGCGGTCATCTGCGAGGCGGTACGCACCCCGGTCGGCAAGCGCAACGGCTCCCTGAAGGACTGGCACCCCGTCGACCTGTCGGCCCACGTGCTGCAGGCGCTGGCGCAGCGTTCGGGCATCGACCCCTCGCTCGTCGAGGACGTCATCTGGGGCTGCGTGTCGCAGACCGGCGAGCAGGCCGCCAACGTCGGCCGCAACGCCGCCCTCGCCGCTAGGTGGCCCGAGGACGTCGTCGGCGTGACCATCGACCGGCAGTGCGGCTCGTCGCAGCAGGCCGTCCACTTCGCCGCCGCGGGCGTCATCGCCGGGCACTACGACGTCGTCGTCGCGGGCGGCGTCGAGTCCATGACCCGGGTGCCGATGCTCGTGACGCTGACGCAGGGGCCAGGGATCCCGTTCGGGCCGAAGCTCATGGAGCGCTACGACCTCGTACCCCAGGGGATCTCCGCCGAGCTCATCGCCGCACGGTGGGGCCTGACCCGCGAGCAGGTCGACGAGGTCGCGCTCGAGTCGCACGCCAAGGCGGCGGCCGCCATCGACTCCGGGCGCTTCGAGGCCCAGATCGCGCCGGTCGGCGACTTCGCCGTGGACGAGGGCGTACGCCGCGGCGGCACGCTGGAGACGCTCGGCGCGCTGAAGCCCGCCTTCAAGGAGGACGGCATCGTCACCGCCGCCAACTCCTCGCAGATCTCCGACGGCGCGGCCGCGCTGCTCGTGACGACGTCCGAGCGGGCCCGCGAGCTCGGGCTGCGGCCGATCGCGCGCTTCCACACCGCCGCGCTGGCCGGCGTCGACCCGGTGACCATGCTGACGGGCCCGATCCCCGCGACGGCGAAGGCGTTGAAGCGCTCGGGTCTGACCCTCGACGAGATCGGCGCGGTCGAGATCAACGAGGCGTTCGCGTCCGTCGTGCTCGCGTGGGAGAAGGAGACCGGCGCCGACCGCAAGGTCGTCAACCCCAACGGCGGTGCCATCGCCCTCGGCCACCCGCTCGGCGGGTCCGGCGCGCGGCTCATGACGACGCTCGTGCACCACATGGCCGACAACGGCATCCGGTACGGCCTGCAGACCATGTGCGAGGGCGGCGGCATGGCCAACGCCACCATCCTCGAACTCGTCTAGTGCCCTCCCGGAGGCTGACGTTCCGGCTGCTGCTGGCGGTCTGTGCTCTCCTGGTCGTCCTGCACTACGCAGGGGGCGTGTCGTGGGGGCTGCGGGCGGCGGGCGGGCTGCTCATCGCGACGTTCGTGATCCGGTGGGGGCTCGCGTCGATGCGGCCGCTGCAGCTGGGGACGAAGACGTACGACCCGGTGGACGTCGTGGAGGACTCCGGCGTCCCCGTGTACTCGTGCAAGGAGTGCGGGACCCAGCTCGTGCTGCTGCGGCGCGGCTCCGACAAGGCGCCGCGGCACTGCGGCGAGGCGATGACGTACGCGATCGTCCCGGAGACCGACACGGTGCCCGACTACGTTCCCGAGGACCTGTAGGACCGCGCGCCGCTCTCGTTCTTTGAAGATCATCACGCGTGAGACCGGCGTGCGGAACGCAGAGAACGAGGGGGCGGCCGCCCGCTACTCGTCGGAGATGCGTTCGGCGCGTTCGCGGAGCGCCTTGTAGTCCTTGCCGCGGGTGTCGCCGACGAGGTTGTCGGTCGCGGAGAAGCCCCAGCCCTCGTACTTCACGGCCACGCGGGAGAACTTCCGCCGCAACGGCTCCCCGCACGCCGCGCACTCCGACGGCCCGTCAGCCCCGAGAGAGAGCAGGTGCTCCTCGACCGCCGCGCACGACGTGCAGACGTACTCGTAGATCGGCATCAGGCCGTCGTCCACAGTGTGGACAACTCGTGTGGACGAATGACACGCATGGAACTACGGCGGTGGTACGCCGTCAGCGCCACTGCGTCGACAGCGCGAAGCCGGTCGCGATCCAGGCGAAGCCGACGAGGACGTTCCACGCCTTGAGGTCGTCCACGGGCAGCGTTCCGCCGCTCACGTAGTACGTCACCAGCCACGCGACGCCGACCACCATCGTGCCGAGCACCAGCGCGCCGTACCAGGCCGGCGACGGCTGCTTCTTCTTCGGCGCGGCGATCGTGGCGTCGCGGACGTAGGTGTCCGTCTTCTTCTTACGGACCCTCGACTTGGGCACTGCGGCTCCTCGGTCGAACGTTCTCCGGCATGCGGCGTCGGCTAGCGTAACGGCACGGACCGTTCTGGCAGAAAGCGGAGGCCCCGAGTGCGGCTGGTCTGGGAGCGGCGCCGCCCCAACGCGTGGCGCGCGCTCGTCGTCGTGACGGCGGCCCTCGCGGGCCTGCTGTTCGCCGCGAGCGCCAACACCGCGCGCGGCACCGACCTCCGCAGCACGTCCAGCAGGACACGCCTCACCGACCTCATCGCGTCGCAGCAGCGCAGCGTCGAGGCGCTCGACGCCAACGCCACCAGGCTGCGCGCGCAGGTCGAGGCGACGACCGAGGAGGCCGCGCGCGGCAACTCCCAGGTCCGCGACCTCAACGCCGCCAACGAACGCCTCGGCGTCCCCGTCGGCCTCTCCGCCCTGCGCGGCCCGGGCGTCGTCGTCACCCTCGACGACGCGCCGCGCCTCGCGCCCGGGGAGCAGCGGCCGGGCAACCCGACGCCCGACGACCTCGTCGTCCACGAGCAGGACGTCCTCGCCGTCATCAACGCGCTGTGGGCGGGCGGCGCCGACGCCGTCAGCGTCATGCACGAGCGCATCGTCGGCACCAGCGCCGTCCGCTGCGTCGGCAACACCCTGCTGCTGCACGGCAACGTCTACTCCCCGCCGTTCGTCGTCGCCGCCATCGGCGACCGGGACAAGCTGACCCACGCGCTGGACGACTCGCGCGGCGTGCAGCTGTTCCGGTCGTACGTCGCGGCGTACGGCCTCGGCTTCGTCGTCGAGCCCCTCGACGACCTGCCCATGCCGGCGTACGACGGCGCCCTCCAGCTCTCCCACAGCGAGGTCGCCCCATGAGGCTCGCCACCGTCCTGCGCGGCATCGGCCAGACGCTCATCACGTCCGGCCTCGTGATCCTGCTGTTCGTCGTGTACGAGCTGTACTTCACCGGCATCGAGACCGCCCGCGCGCAGAACCGGCTCGAGGACGAGATCGAGGCCGTGTGGGGCGCCGGCGGCGGGTCGTACGACACCCCGCAGGACCTCCTCAAGAAGATCCCGCTCGGCACCGGTGTCGCGATCCTGCGCATCCCGCGGCTCGGCCGCGACTGGGCGAAGGTCGTCGTCGAGGGCGTCGGCGTCTCCGACCTCAAGGAGGGGCCAGGGCACTACCCGGGTACGGCGCTGCCCGGCCAGGTCGGCAACTTCGTCGTGTCGGGGCACCGCACGACGTACGGCGCGCCGTTCAACCGCATCGACGAGCTCGAGCAGGGCGACGCGATCGTCGTGGAGACCCGCAGCACCTGGTACACCTACCGCGTCACCACGGAGGAGATCGTGCCGCCGACCGCGATCGAGGTGACGTACCCGGTGCCGAAGAACCGCGACGCGAAGCCGACGATCGCGCGGCTCACGCTGACGTCGTGCCACCCGAAGTACTCCGCGCGGCAGCGGATCATCGTCTACGCCCAGCTCGCCGACACCCAGCGCAAGTCCGAAGGCCCCCCACCCGCGTTGGCCGCCTGATGTACGTCTGGATCTGGCGGCACCTCCCCGGCGGCTGGCCCGGCAAGCTGCTCGGCTCGCTCGTGCTGATCGCGGGTGCCGTCGCGCTGCTCATGTTCGTGGTGTTCCCGTGGGCGGAGCCGCGGCTGCCGTTCAACCAGGTCACGGTCCCGCACGAGACGGCCACGCCACAGCCGTAACAGGGGGTGCCGCCCGGCACACGGCCTGCTCCGCGACGCCGTCGGCGGCGCCTGGCCGCGCTGACTTCGTCGGCATGGCGCTGCCATGCCTCCTTCTCCGCCTTGCGATCCACCACCGGCGACGTCGCTCGCGACGGCCAGCGCCGGACGGCACCCCCTAGGATTCGCGCCATGCCCCGCAAGCCGAAGATCACGTACGCCGACAAGCCCTGGCTCGCCTCGTACCCGCCCGAGGTGCCGGCCGACTACGAGTTCCCCGAGGTGCCGCTCACGCGGCTGCTCGACGAGGCGGCGGCGTCGTTCCCGACGACGACCGCGCTGGCGTTCCTCGGCACGCGGATCACCTACCGCGAGCTCAAGGACTCCGTCGACAGGTTCGCGACGGCGCTCGCCGGCCTCGGCGTGCAGAAGGGCGACCGGGTCGCGCTCGTCCTGCCCAACTGCCCGCAGAACGTCATCGCGTTCTTCGCGGCGCTGCGCCTCGGCGCGGTCGTCGTGGAGCACAACCCGCTCTACACCGAGGCCGAGATGGCCCACCAGCTCGCCGACTGCGGCGCCGAGGTCGTGATCTGCCTCGACAAGGTGTACGACACCGTCGCCGCGGTGCGCGCGAAGACGAGCGTCCGCGAGGTCATCGTCGCCTCCGTGGTCGAGTACCTCCCGTCGAAGGAGCGCCTGCTCCTCCAGCTGCCCATCGCCAAGGCGAAGAAGGTCAAGGCGGAGATCAGCGCGCCGGTGCCGAAGAGCGTCAAGACGTTCGTCAAGGTGCTCTCCGCCGCCAAGACGCCGGCCCGTCAGGTGGCGATCGACCCGAAGAACGACCTCGCGCTGCTGCAGTACACCGGCGGCACCACCGGCCTCTCCAAGGGCGCCAAGCTCACCCACTTCAACCTCGTCGCCAACGCGTACCAGAACCGTCTCTGGCTCCCCGACGTCCAGGCAGGGCGCGAGGTGTCGCTCGCGGTGCTGCCGCTGTTCCACGCGTACGGCCTCACCGTCTGCATGAACCTCACCGTTCTCCTCGGCGGCACGCTCGTGCTCATCCCGAAGTTCGACCTGGACGCGGTGTTCAAGGCGATCGACGAGTTCAAGCCGACGCTGTTCCCCGGTGTCCCGCCGATCTACAAGGCGATCGTCGACTCCCCCGAGGTACGCCGCCACGACCTCAAGTCGATCAAGGCCTGCATCTCCGGCGCCATGAAGCTGCCGCTCGAGACGCAGGAGCAGTTCGAGAAGGTCTCGGGCGGGCGGCTCGTCGAGGGGTACGGCATGACGGAGACGTCGCCGTCCACCCACGGCAACCCCGTCTTCGGCAAGCGCAAGATCGGCACCATCGGCATGCCGCTGCCGGGTACCGAGTGCAAGATCGTGTCGCAGGACGACTCGACGGTGGAGGTGCCGATCGGCGAGCCGGGCGAGCTGGCGATCCGCGGCCCGCAGGTGTTCACCGGCTACTGGAACCGCGACGACGAGACGGCCGCGTCGTTCACCGCCGACGGCTACATCCTCACCGGCGACGTCGCGCGGATGGACGACGAGGGCTACTTCGAGGTCGTCGACCGCAAGAAGGAGCTCATCATCGCGGGCGGGTTCAACGTCTACCCGTCCGAGGTCGAGAACGTCCTCTTCTCCCTCGACGGCGTCGCCGACTGCGTCGTCGCCGGCGTGCCCGACCGCTACCGCGGCGAGACCGTCAAGGCGTACGTCGTCGTCGCGCCAGGCAAGACGCTGACCGAGGACGACGTCGTGGAGCACTGTGCGACGTCGCTGGCGGCGTACAAGGTCCCGAAGATCGTGGAGTTCCGCGAGTCGCTGCCGCGCACCGTCGTCGGCAAGGTGCTGCGCCGCGTCCTCCTGGAGGAGGAGAAGGCCAAGGCGGCGGGCGAGGCACCGGCCAAGCCGGCGAAGAAGGCCGCGGCGAAGAAGGCTCCGGCCAAGAAGGCTCCGGCCACGAAGCCCGCCAAGCCCGCGGTGAAGAAGGCCGCGGCCACGAAGCCGGCCAAGCCCGCCGCGAAGAAGCCGGCGAAGAAGGCCGCGCCCCGCAAGCGCGCGGAGTAGCCGTGGCCCGGGTCCTGGTCGTCGACAACTACGACTCGTTCGTCTTCAACCTGGTCCAGTACCTCGGCCAGCTCGGCGCCGACTGCGACGTCCGGCGCAACGACGAGGTCGGCCCCGTCGACGTCCGCGGCTACGACGGCGTCCTCCTCTCCCCAGGCCCAGGCACGCCCGAGGAGGCCGGGGCCTCGGTCGAGATCGTCAAGGCGACGGAGATCCCGCTGCTCGGCGTCTGCCTCGGTCACCAGGCGATCGCGGTGGCGTACGGCGGCGTCGTCACCCGCGCGCCGGAGCTGCTGCACGGCAAGACCAGCGAGGTCCACCATGAGAACGCCGGCGTGCTGCGCGGGCTGCCGGACCCGTTCACCGCGACGCGCTACCACTCGCTCGCCGTCTCCGAGCTGCCCGACGAGCTCGAGGTGACCGCGCGCACGGACTCGGGCGTCGTCATGGCCGTACGCCACCGCGACGCGCCGGTCGAGGGCGTGCAGTTCCACCCCGAGTCGGTGCTCACGCAGGGCGGACACCTCATGCTCGCCAACTGGCTGGCCCAGTGCGGCGACGACGCCGCGCTCGACCTCGCGCCCGCGCTCGTGGAGCAGGTCGAGGAACGCCGCCGCGCAGCGTTGGCGTTCTAGAGCAGCTCGATCCGTACGCGCACGGTGTCGCCCGCGAGCAGGTCGTTCGCCTCGCGGACCTGCTTCTTCACCGGCAGCACGAACGACCCGGACTTCGAGTCGGGGAACAGCGACGTCGCCCAGCGCACGTCGCCGACCGTCACCGACACGCGTACCGAGCCGAACCCGCCGCGTACCGGCGCGACCTCGCGGACCTCCTCGGCGACGTCCTCGGGCAGCGTCACGAAGTGCCAGCCGCCGTCGCCGTCGTACAGCCACAGCTCCGCGTCGAACGACCGCTCCACGCCCGCAGCGTTCCGCGGACGGCCCCTGCCCGCAACGCGTCGCTAGCATCCGCGCATGGCACGAGACACCGATGCGGTCTTCACCGGCTCGATCGCGGAGCTGTACGAGCGCGCCCTCGTGCCGCTCATCTTCTCGGACTACGCCGAGGAGACCGCGCGCCGCGTCGCCGCGCTCTCGCCGGAGAACGTCCTCGAGGTCGCGGCAGGCACCGGCGTCGTCACGCGCGCGCTGGCCCGCGCGACCGACGCCGCGATCACGGCCACGGACCTCAACCAGCCGATGCTCGACCATGCCGCGACGGTCGGCACCGCGCGCGAGGTGACGTGGCGGCAGGCCGACGCGCTCGCGCTGCCGTTCGCCGACGCGTCGTACGACGTGGTGGTGTGCCAGTTCGGCGTGATGTTCTTCCCCGACCGGGTGCGCGGCTGGGCCGAGGCGCGGCGCGTGCTCCGCCCCGGCGGCACGCTCGTCGTCACGGTGTGGGACAGCCTGGCCGCCAACGAGCTCCCCGACGAGACGCAGCGCACCCTCGGCAGGCTCTGGCCGGAGGATCCGCCGCGGTTCCTCGAACGCACGCCGTACGGCTACCACGACCCCGCCGTGCTCCGCGCCGACGCCGTCGCGGGTGGCTTCGGCGGCGCGGAGGTCGACGCCGTCAGCGCGCGGGCGCGGGCGGCGACGGCGAGGGAGGCGGCGATCGCCTTCGTGCAGGGCACGACGCTCCGCAACGAGATCGAGCCCAGGTCAGCGACGGCCCTCGCCGAGGCGACGGACGCGGCGGCGGAGGCGTTCGCCGCCCGTTTCGGGGCGAGTGACCTCGACACCGCGATCCGCGCCGTCTACGCCACCGCATCGGCCTGACACCGGGGCCCGACGAGCGGGGGCGCGCGACCGGGGCCCGACGAGCGGGGGCGCGCGACCGGGGCCCGACGAGCGGCGGCCCGGGCGGCCGGGCGGCGCGGGCGGCGCTACGGCGTGATGGGCGGGGTTGCCGGCGGCGTCGTGGGCGGGCCCGTGGTCGGCGGGGCGGTCGTCGGGGGCGGGGTGGTCGGCGGGGGCTGGGCGATCCGCAGCGTGATGACCGCGTCGCGGGCGGCCTTCGTACCCCGGGCCGGGTCCTGGCCGACGACGGTGCCGGCCTCGTCGGGGTTCTCGCTGGCGACGTCCTGCCGCTGGATGTTGCTGAACCCCAGCGCCTCCAGCTCCGAGCGCGCCTGCTCGAACGTCTTCCCGAACAGGTCGGGCACGGTGATCTGCCCGCTGATCACCGTGAGGTTGACCGCGGACCCCTTCGCGACGGTCGTACCGGGCCGCGGGGCGACCTCGAGCACGCGGCCAGGCGGGCCGACCTGCTCCTTCTCGGTCACCTTGCCGACCTTGAGCCCGCGGCCTTCGATCTCGCGCCGCGCGTCCTCGAGTGACTGTCCGGTGACGTCGGGGATCTGGACGCGTTCGATGCCCTTGGAGACGGTGAGGTTGACCTCGCCGCCGGACGCGATGGAGAACTGCGGCAGCGGGTCCTGGTCGAGCACCTCGTCGACCGGCCGGTCGCTGAACACGCGGTTGACCTCGCCGACCTCGAGCCCGTCCTCACGGAGCATCGCCTCGGCGACCTCGATCTGCCGGCCGCGGACGTCGGGCACCCGCACGGGAGCCCCGGTGTCCTTGAACAGCGACCGCACGAGCAGCAGCGACGCGATGAAGACCAGCACCGTCGCGACGGCGAGGGTGGCGTACGCGAGCCCGCGCCTGCTCTTCCGCTCCGGGGAGTACGTCCCCAGCACCGCCGTCGACGCGGCCGGCGTGAGCAGCGTCGTGTCCTGCGCGGAGAGGATCGGCGTCGCGCGCACGGGCCGCCCGGCGGCCGCGCGCAGCAGGTCGTCGCGCATCTCGGCGGCGGTCTGGTAGCGGTTGCCGGGGTTCTTCGCCATGGCCTTCATGACGACGGACTCGGCGGCGGGCTCGACGTCGGGGTTCAGCGTCGAGGGGAGCGTCGGGTCCTCCAGCACGTGCTGGTACGCCACCGCCACCGGCGAGTCACCGGTGAACGGCGGCTGGTGGGTCAGCAGCTCGTACAGGAAGCAACCGGTCGAGTAGACGTCCGACCGCGCGTCGACGTGCTCGCCGCGGGCCTGCTCGGGCGAGAGGTACTGCGCGGTGCCGACGACGGCCGCGGTCTGCGTCATCGTCGACGACGACTGCGAGAGCGCGCGGGCGATGCCGAAGTCCATGACCTTGACCACGCCGCCGGCGCTGATCATGACGTTCGCCGGCTTGATGTCGCGGTGCACGAGCCCCTGCTGGTGCGCGTGCTCCAGCGCCGCGCAGACGTCGGCGGTGATCTCCATGGCGCGCTGCGGCAGCATCCGCCCCTGCGTACGGAGGATCTCGCGCAGCGTGCGGCCCTCGACGTACTCCATGACGATGAACGGCGCCCCGTCGTCCTCGCCGGTGTCGTAGACGGAGACGATGTTGGGGTGGTTGAGCGACGCGGCGGCCTGCGCCTCGCGGCGGAACCGCGCGATGAACGTCGGGTCGGTCGCGAGCTCCGAGCGCAGCACCTTGATCGCGACGTCGCGCCCGAGCCTGGTGTCGCGGCCGCGGAACACCTCCGCCATGCCGCCCTGCCCGAGCGGCGCGCCGACCTCGTACCGGCCGCCGAGCAAGGTCGCCCGCTCAGTCATCGCCCTTGTCGCCCTTCTTCTTGCCCTCGCCCTTCGGCTCCTCCTGGCGCGGAGGCCCGAACGAGAAGGTGACCGTGGCGGTGTCGCCCTTGCGCAGGCCCGACCCCGGCGCCACCGAGAGCACCGTACCGAAAGGCGCCTCGCTCACCGCGCCTATCCGCCGCACCTTCAGGCCCAGCCCTTCCAGCGTTCTCGCGACCTCGTCCACCGGCTTCCCCGACAGACCGTCGGGCAGGGAGACGGGTTGCGGGCCCCTGGAGATCGTGACCGAGACGTCATCTCCCTCGCGGACGGTCGCCCCGGGGGCGGGGTCCTGCTTGATGACGAGGCCGCGCTCGACCGTGTCGTGGTACGCCACCTCGGTCGTCAGGTCGAGGTCGCGGCGGTCCAGCGCGGCGGTCGCCTGGGCCTTCGTCATGCCGCGCAACGACGGCACCGTCGCCTCGGGCGCGGGGCGCATCGCGGCCCAGCCGGCCACGGCGAGGATCAGCGCGAGCCCGCCGAGGACCGCGGCGACGAGCCAGGCGGGACGGCGCCGTTCCTCGCGCACGACCGGCGCGGGCGCGTCGTCCACGACCGGCAGCGCCATCGTCGCGTTCATGGGGGCGGCCGCGCCGACCGCCGGCATCGCCTGCGTCGCGCCGAGGAGCCCGCTGCGTACGGCGTCGGCCGCCTGCGCGAACGCCGCCGCGCTGACGAACCGGTCGCCTGGCTCCTTCGCCATCGCCTGCGCGACGAGCTGCGACACCGACGCCGGCACGTCCTCCGGCAGCGCGACCGGGTCCTCGTACATATGTGCCATCGCCAGCCCCACGGGCGTGTCCGCGTCGAACGGCCGGTGGCCCGCCAGGCACTCGTACGCCACGACGCCCAGTGAGTAGACGTCGCTCGCGTACGTGACCTCCGTGCCGCTCGCCTGCTCCGGCGCGATGTAGTGCGCGCTGCCCATGACGACGCCGGTCTGCGTCAGCGGCACCGCGTCGGCGGCGCGCGCGATGCCGAAGTCGGTCACCTTCACGGTGCCGTCGGGGCAGACGAGGATGTTGCCCGGCTTGACGTCGCGGTGGATGACACCGCCCTGGTGCGCGATGTCGAGCGCGCGCGCGACCTGCGCGACGAGGTCGAGCGTCCGGTCGGGCGTCAGGCGCCCCTCGCGCAGGACGGCGTTGAGCGGGTCGCCGGGGACCAGCTCCATGACGAGGTACGCCGTGCCCTCGGCCTCGCCGTAGTCGAAGACGCCCGCGATGCCGGGGTGCGCGAGGCCGGCGGTGTGGCGGGCCTCGGCGCGGAAGCGTTCGAGGAACGACTCGTCGTCGGCGTACTCGTGCTTGAGCATCTTCACCGCGACGTCGCGGTCGAGCAGCTCGTCGCGGGCGCGCCACACCTCGCCCATGCCGCCGGTCGCGATGCGCGACTCGAGGCGGTAGCGGTCGTTCAGCCTGGTGCCGGTCTCGACGGTCATCCGCCACCGCCTCGCAGCTTGGCCGCCATCACGGCCTGCGCGATCGGCGCGGCGACGCGGCCGCCGGTGCCCTGGTCGTCTCCGCCGCCGTTCTCGACGATGACGGCGACCGCGATCTGCGGGTCGACGGCCGGCGCGAAGCCGATGAACCACGCGTGCGAAGGCCCGGCGTTCTGCGCGGTGCCGGTCTTGCCGGCGACCTCGACACCGGGGATCTGCGCGCGCCTGCCGGTGCCGGCGCGGACGACCTCGACCATCATCTGGGTCAGCGCGTTCGCGGTGTCCGCGCCGAAGGGCCGCCCGATCTCCTTGCGCTCGGCCTTGTCGAGCACCGACAGATCGGGGGCGAGGACCTCGGCGGCGAGGTACGGGCGCATCGTGCGGCCGTTGTTCGCGACCGTCGCCGCGACCTGCGCCATCTGCAACGGCGTCGCGCGGACGTCGAACTGCCCGATGGACGCCTGCGCGGTCTGCGGCTTGTTCAGCCCCTGCGGGAACACGCTCGGCACGCTGCGCAGCGCGAAGTCCGGACGGGCGTTGAAGCCGAACTTCTCCGCCATGTCCTGCACCTTCTCGGCTCCCACGATGTCCATGCCGAGCGTCGCGAACGACGTGTTGTACGAGTGCTGCAGCGCCTCCGACAGCGTCACCTTCGCCGGGCACGACTCGCCGCCGAAGTTGCGCAGCCGCGTGTTGACCGTGAGCGGCAGCTTGATGTCGCGCGAGCAGGGGATCTGGTCGGTCGGCTTCATGCCGTTCTCCAGCGCCGCCGCGGCCGTGATGACCTTGAACGTCGAGCCCGGCGGGTAGACCTGCTCGGCCGCGCGGTTGGTGAGCGGCTGGTCGCTCTGCTTGCCGAGGCGCTCGTTGGCGGCGCGGATCTTCGCGGGGTCGTGCGAGGAGAGGACGTTCGGGTCGTACGACGGGCTCGTCACCATCGCGAGCACCGCGCCGGTGCGCGGGTCGAGCGCGACGACCGCGCCGCGGCGGTTGCCGAGCTGGCGCGCGGCGAGCTGCTGCAGCTCGGGGTCCACGGTGAGGACGACGCTGCCGCCCTGCGGCGAGTTGCCGGTGAGGATGTCGGAGACGCGGCGGACGAACAGCCTGTCGTCGTTGCCGGAGAGGGTGTCGTTGTACGCGCGCTCGATGCCGGTGGCGCCGTACACGAGCGAGTAGTAGCCGGTGATCGGCGCGAAGACGCTCGCCAGCTCGGCGTTGCCGCCGGCGTAGACGCGCAGGTACTTCAGCCTGTCCTTGGTCTCCTTGCTCTCCACCAGCGTGCGGCGCCCGGCGATGATGTCGCCGCGCGGACGGCCGTACTCGTCGAGGAGCAGGCGGTTGTTGCGGGGGTTCTTGCGCAGCGACTCCGCCTTGACGACCTGCAGGTAGTTGACGTTGAGGAACAGCAGGCCGAACAGCGCCAGTGCCGCCATCGCCACTCGTCTGATCGGTCTGTTCATCGGGCCATCACCACTTGCGTCATCTCGCCGGTGAGCTCCGCGTCGTCGACCTCGGTCGCCCTGGGCAGCGGCGAGCGGTCGGCGTCGGAGATGCGCAGGAGCAGCGCGACGATCACGTAGTTGGCGACGAGCGAGGAGCCGCCGTACGAGAGGAACGGCAGCGTGATCCCTGTCAGCGGGATGAGCCGCGTGACGCCGCCCACGACGACGAAGACCTGCAGGGCGACGCTGAACGCGAGCCCCGTCGCCAGCAGCTTGCCGAAGTCGTCGCGGCAGCTCAGCGCGACGCGCATCCCGCGCGAGACGAACAGCGCGAACACCGTCAGCACCGCGACGACGCCGACGAGCCCGAGCTCCTCGCCGATCGTCGCGAAGATGAAGTCGGTGCCGGCGTACGGCACGGTCTCCGGTCTGCCGTTGCCGAGACCGGTGCCGGTGAGCCCGCCCGTCGCGAGGCCGAACAGCCCCTGCGTCAGCTGGTAGCCCCGGTTGCCGGCGTCCTGGAACGGGTCCATCCACGTCTCGACGCGCGCGCGGACGTGGCCGAACAGGTTGTACGCCATGGCCGCGCCGCCCGCGAACAGCCCCAGGCCGATGAGCAGCCACGACGTGCGCTCCGTGGCGACGTAGAGCATCACGACGAAGATCCCGAAGAACAGCAGCGAGGAGCCGAGGTCCTTCTCGCGGACGAGGACGCCGAGGCTCGCCGCCCAGGCGAGGAGAACGGGCCCGAGGTCGCGCGCTCTCGGGAGGTTGAGGCCCGCGACGCGGCGGGTGGCGAGGGAGAGCAGCTCGCGCTTGGCGACGAAGTACGACGCGAAGAACACGATCAGGCAGATCTTCGCGATCTCGCTCGGCTGGATCGAGAAGCCGGCGACGCGGATCCAGATCTTGGCGCCGTTGACCTCGGAGAACCGCGCGGGGAGAACGCTCGGCAGCAGCAGCAGCACGAGGCCGATCGCGACCAGCGTGTAGCGGAACCGGTCGAGGCTCTTGTGGTCGCGCACGACGAGGAGCACGAGCGCGAACAGCAGCACGCCCACCAGCGTCCAGAGCAGCTGCTGGCCGGCGTGGCCGCTCGGCGCGGGGTTGCCGAGCTGCTGTGCGCGGTCTGCGGCGGCGAGGTCGAGGCGGCGTTGCAGGACGAGGCCGATGCCATTGAGCAGCGCGGCGCACGGCAGCAGCAGCGGGTCGGCGGCGGGGGCGAGGAACCGTACGGCGACGTGCGCGATGCCGAACAGCAGCGCGAGGGAGGCGCCGTAGCCGAGGACGCTCGCGGTGACCTTGCCGTCGTCGTGCGCGAGGTCCACGGCGGCCGACGCGGCCATCGCGACGACGATCGCGAAGACCAGCAGCACCAGCTCGGCGCGGCGGCGGTTCACGGCGTCTCCGACGGGCTCGGCGTTTTCTTGGGTGTGGGACTCGGCTTCGGAGTGGGGGTCGGGCTCGGGGTGGCGGCCGCGCGGAGGCGGGTGACGATCGCGCGCGCCTCGTCGAGGCTGCCCGCGGTGATGCCGTCCTCGACCCGCTTGCGTTCGAACTCCGACAGCGCCTCGACGTCGAGCGCGACGCGTTCGCGGACGTGGGACAGCTCGACGCCGGCGACGCCGCCCTCGACGCCCTGGTAGATCGCGACGTCGGGGCCGGCCATGGCGACGTAGTACTGCTTCTGCGTCCACGAGTAGCCCGCCACCGCGCCGAGCGCGAACAGCACCAGCACCGCGGTCGCGGCGAGCATCGCGCGGCGGCGGCGTATCCGCCGCGCCTTGCCGCGCGGGTCCTCGTCGTCGTCGGCCGTGGCGACGTGCTTCGGGGTACGCCGCAGTGCGGCCGCGCGCGCGGCGGGCGACCCGTCCTCGGCGCGTAGCGTCGGCTCGTCCGAGGCCGCCCCGACGAGGGACGCGGTGCCCGGCTGCGGCTGGCCGTCGAGGGCGTCGGCGACGATGCAGGTGATGTTGTCGGGGCCGCCGCCGCGCAGCGCGAGGTCGATCAGCCGCTGCGCCGCCTCCTCCGGCGTGGTGCCGGTCAGGACCTCGGCCATGCTCTCGTCGGAGACGACGCCCGAGAGGCCGTCGCTGCAGAGCAGCAGCCGGTCGCCTGGCTGGAGGTCGAGGCGGTCGAGGTCGATGTCGATGCCCTCGCGGCCGTCCAGCGCGCGGGTGATGAAGTTGCGCTGCGGGTGGGTGCTCGCGTCCTCCTTGCGGATGCGGCCCTCGTCGACCAGCTGCTGTACGAACGTGTGGTCCCGCGTCAGCTGCGTCAGGTGGCCGTCGCGGAGGAGGTACGCGCGGGAGTCGCCGACGTGCGCCAGCCACGTGTAGTCGCCGTCCGTGAGGACCGCCGTGACCGTCGTACCCATGCCCTGCAGGTCGCTCTCGGCGGCGACCATGTCGCGGAGGTGGACGTTGGCGTCGTGGACCGCCTCGCGCAGCGCCTCGCGCGGGTCGCCGGCGTTGACGCCGAGCTCGTCGAGCTGCTCCAGCGCGGCGATGACGGCGGCGCTCGCGACCTCGCCCGCCGCGTGCCCGCCCATGCCGTCGGCAACGGCCAGCAGGCGGCGCCCGGCGAACGCGGCGTCCTCGTTGCCGTCGCGCAGCAGGCCGACGTCGGAGAGCGCGGCGTAGCGCCAGGCGATCATCGGCGCAGCTCCAGTACCGTCTTGCCGATGCGCACCTTCGAGCCCGGCGGCACCGGCGTGGGGCGCGTGACCTTCGTCTTGTCGAGGTACGTGCCGTTCGTCGAGCCGAGGTCCTCGATCAGCCACTGCCCGTCCTGCGGCAGCAGCCGCGCGTGGTGGCTGCTGGCGTAGTCGTCCGTCAGGACCAGCGTGGACTCGGGCGCGCGGCCGATCGTGACGGGGGCGTTGTCGAGGTCGATGCTCTGGCCGGCCAGCGAGCCCGCGGTGACGACGAGGTGGCGGGGCAGCTTGGCGTTCTTCTGCGGCTTCGGTGCCTGCTGTCTCGCGGGCGTGGCCGGGGCGGGCTTGGGCCGGGTGGACTTCGGGACGCGCGGCCCGAACACGTCGAGGCGGATCACGCGCAGCGCGGCGAAGACGAACAGCCACACGAGCAGCAGCACGCCGAGCCGGACGAGCAGGATCGCGATCTCTGACATGGGCTAGCGCTCGTCCCTCTCGTAGACGAGGACCGTACGTCCCAGCTCGATGCGGTCGCCGGGCGTGAGGCGTGCGCGTTCGACCGGGCGGCCGTTGACGCTGCTGCCGTTCGTCGAGCCGAGGTCGACCAGCACGACGTCGTCGCCCTCGCGGCGTACCTCGGCGTGCTGCCTGCTGACGCCCGTGTCGTCCAGGCGGATGTCGGCGGTGCTCGCGCGGCCGATGACGAGGACGTCGCGGGTGAGGGGGATCTCGTTCTCGGCGCCGGTGGCGTTGAGGATCTTGATACGTGGGGCGCCCTGGGTCGTCGTGGTGGGCACCGGGTCGAGGTCGCCCTCGACGACCGCGCTGCGTACGCGGAAGACGCCCGTGTCGAGGTCGTCGTGCTCCTCGAGGTGGACGATCACGGGGCCGACGAACGACCAGCGGCGTTCGGCGGCGTGCTCGCGGACCATCGCGGCCAGCTCGGCGCCCAGCGGAGCCTCGTACGGCTTCAGCTTGGCGGCGTCGGTCTTGCCCAGCTCGACCACGAAGTCGTTGGGCACCAGGGTCCGGTGGGAGCTGATGGCCTTCTTGTCGGCGGCCTCGCGCTGCAGCGCCTTCGCCACCTCGACCGGCTCCACGCCGCCGCGGAAGACCTTGGCGAAGGCTCCCTCGACCAGTCCTTCGAGGCGGCGTTCGAAACGGGACAGCACGCCCATCTCCGCCTCCTCACCGCCTCGGGTCATGATCGTATAGGCGGCGGTCGCCCGCCTCCTGTGGGGCGTCTTGCCCCGGTGCGGCCGGTTCTATCCGAGGTGAGGGGGCCGCGCGTGCGTGGTAGCGTCCTGCGGGCACTCGGGCGAGTGGCGGAATAGGCAGACGCGCACGGTTCAGGTCCGTGTGTCCGAAAGGACGTGGGGGTTCAACTCCCCCCTCGCCCACCGAACCCGGGGGCAGTCGTGGGCCTTCGCCCACCACCGAAGGGTGCAACACCCGAAACCGGCTGAACGGCCCTCCGGGGCCTTTCGGCTGCGGCGGCAGTGTCGCCGTCAAAGGGCCTCGGGCCGGTTTACCAGGTGAGCCTTCGTCGCCGCCTGGAGCCGCCCGTTGCCCCCTCACCCGCACCGCCCGACCCGCCGTCCGCGCCGCCGCACGCCCGACCGGGCGGCGCCGCACGCCGCGCTCGTGGAGCTGCTCGTGACCGCCGCCGCGGAGCTGACCGCTCCGCTGCCGCCGCTGCCGGTCCCGGACGGACGCCCGGTCACCCGCGGCCGGGTCGCGCTCGGCCGCTACCGCGCCCTGGTCGCCCCGCAGGGCGTCTGCGCCGCCGCCGTCGGGTTCAACACCGCCGCCTGGCTCGGCCCGCCCGGGGCCAGTCCGCCGCCGCTGCCCGGCCTGCACCACAGCGACACCGCCGCGGTCGACCCGCGCGGCCGGGTCGTGCTCTCCCGCGCCGTACGCGCCTACCTCGCGGTCGAGGACGTGGAGGCGTTCGACGCGGTCGTCGTCGGGATCGGCGACGGGCTGCTGCTCATCCCGTGCGAGGACTTCGCGCGCCGCCAGCAGGAGGTGGCCGATGCCCTCGCCCGCTGACCGCACCGCCCACCGCACGGCCGACCCGGCTGGCCTGGCCGCGCTGTGCGCGGCGGTCGAGGCCGAGCTGCGCGCCCTCGACCCGGCCGGTGTCCTCGCCGGCGTCGCCACCGCGGCGGGCGTCGCGGCGGCCGGCCGTGGCACCGACGCCCTGAAGGACCCGGCGTTCGCGCTCGACGTGCTGGCCTGCGTGGAGGCCGCCGGTCTCGACGACGAGGTCGCGCCGCTGGTCGCGAGGGTGCTCGAGCTGCTGCGCCGCCGGAGCGGCACCGTCGCCCCCGCCGGCGCGCCGCTGGCGCCGACGCGCACGCTGGACGAGGCGCTGGCCGAGTACGAGACGACCGGGTTCCTCGCGCTGTCGCCGAACGCCCGCCGCACCTACCGGACGTGGACCCGGCGGCTCGCCATCGCGCACGGCGCGGCTGACGTGGCGACGGTCCGCACCGGCGACCTGAGCAACCTCATCACCGCCCGGCTCGCCTCCCGGCCCGACCCGCGCGCGCAGCGGGTCCGCCGCGTCACCGGCGTCCGCACCCACATCACCGCCGTCCAGGCGTTCCGGCACTTCTGGGCGTGGCTCGACGCGATGGGCTACGCCGACGCGGCTGTGGCCAAGGCGCTGCGGCTGCCGGGCAAGCCACGCTCGTCGCACCGCCGCGGCTACACCCGGGCCGAGGCCGCCGTGGTCCGGCAGCTGTGCCGGGTCGGGTCCGACCCGATGCTCGACACCCTGGTGATCATGCTCGCCGAGCGGGCGCTGCTGCGGACCGGCGAGATCCTGCTGCTCCGGCTGTGCGACCTCGACTTCGCCGCCGGCACCATCGACGTGTGGGGCAAGGGCAGCGTCCCGCGCACCATCCCGATGACCCCCGGGCTGCGGGAGTTCCTGCTCCGCTACGTCGAGGACCGCCGACCCGTGGCTCAACCGCACCTACAGCCCCGCCATGACGAAGGAGGCGCTCGGCCACGACCGCAGCACCCCCACCGACTACTACATCGAGGTCACCGTCGAGGAGCTGCGTGAGGCGCTCACTGGAGTGCCCCCGTTTTCCCGGACGGTGCGGGTGTGGTGACGGGCATCATGCGGCGGTCTCGGTGTGGTGTCGAGCCCGGTGCTTGGCTTCGTAGTCGGCGGGGCTGAGGTAGCCGAGGGTGG
>Ga0190268_10000032_pt1 | contig 52489 bp, 84 predicted proteins | sample Popmic249T_FD_133750 | JGI IMG/M metagenome (GOLD analysis project Ga0190268, IMG submission 133750) | Populus adjacent soil microbial communities from riparian zone of Blue River, Arizona, USA - 249 T | ecosystem: Environmental > Terrestrial > Soil > Riparian zone | place: USA: Arizona... | reverse complement strand
CGTCGCGGCGTTTCGCGTCGGAGTTGGCGGACCATGACGTGAGGCTGTTTTCCAACTCACGCTGCAACTGTTCTTCCCTCATGCGCAGGTAGTCCGCGCTCGCCCCCTGATACTTGTTCGCCTGCGTCTGATCCTCTGTCGCGCCGGTCCTGCGCTCGATCTCCTCGCGTGCCTCGCGAATCAGTTCGATCTCCGTGCGGAGGCTGTTCGCGGTGGCCTCGCGCTCCACGTTCGATTGGCGTTCCTGTTCGGCGATGGCAGCGAGGGTGGCGGCGAGTTGGGACTCTGCCGCCGCGCGTTCCTGAATCATGACGCGGTGCTTGTTACCGTTCACGATTGTGCGGGCGAGTTCCTCGGCGTATGCCTTCTCCGCGATGGTCAGCTCGCCCGACCTCGCCGCAAGTTCCCGGTACGCCTCGATGTTCGCGCGTTGCGCCGGCTCAAGCCGCGTCGTCTTGTCCAGTACGGACTCCAGTGCGGATGCAAGAACCCCGGTCTCCGAGCTGTAGGCTGGGCCGAGCGCGATGTACTTTCCCAGCTCAGTAACGAGTCGCGTGATCGAGGACGTGGTGCCGTCGTTCGCGATCTCAAACTTCTCAAGATCGGAAATGGCCTGCGCCACGGCTACCGCGTTGGACGTGATGACATCGCGGCCCTGCGACTGGACGCGGTTGTATTCGGCCTGTGCGTCGGCGAGCGCCTTAGTGGAGACGCCCGCCTCTTTGCTGGCCCGCGCCGAATCGAGCAGCGCTTGAGCCTTGCGCCGCTCCGTCTCGGTGAGGTCATTGCCCTTGCGGATCAGTTCCGTGATCGTGGCGAGGCGTTCGCGCTCGGCTTGCGTGAGATTCTTCACGTCACCTGCAGCCTTTTCGATGGCGTCCGCGAGCGCGTTCAGAACTTCGGCGTTGCCCTTCCCCTGCGGCAGCGTGTTGTTCAGATCGGAGAGGGCGGCGGCAAGGTCGAGAGTCGCTGCCGTCTCCTTCTTGCGCGCCTCTGTTGCGACGCCCTGCAGGCGCGTGGCCTCTTCCATCTCCTTCGCATGCGCGCGTACGAATTCCAGGAAACGGTCCGCGTCGCCTTCCGACTCGCGCAGGGCGCGCGCCCACAACTCGTGCCCGGCCGCGCCGCCTTTGATGCTCTGCTCGTAGAAGGCCCAGCCCTCGGCGCCAGCCTTCGCCGCGATCTCCTGCGCCTGCAACGCCGGCAATCCATCGCGGATGGCTGCGCTCTGCAACCGCGTCGCGGTGCCCGTGTCCTGCGCGAGCAGTTGGTACCCGCTCATGAACTTGAGCAGACCTTCGAGGGAGGGATCCGCGAACCAGCGTTGCAGCGAGAGGTTGGCGCCGTCAATGTAGTCGGCGACGGGGACCGCGATCAGATTTCGCGCCGAGCGTTCGAACACGTCCAGCGCGTCGGCGTTCTCTTTGTTCTGCATCGAGAACTTGCTGCCCGCGTATGCGCCAGCGGTGAACGCTGCGGCGACGGCCGCGACCTGCACGCCCGCCTTGCCCGCGTTTCCTCCGAGCTTGTTCAGGTCCATCCCCGCAACGGCGTCTTTCAGGTTCTCCGCCGCGCCGGCCGCCTGGCCGAGGTTCCCGACGAGCATGCCGATCCGTGCGCCGGCAGGCCCGAAGATGGAGAGTAGTTGCTGGAATCCGGACGCCACGCCCTGCACTTGGGTTCCGGTCTCCTTCAGCCGTACCGCGTTGTCCTTCACAGCGTTCGTCAACTTGTTCGCGGTTGCTGTGAGCTGCAGGTACTCGGATTCGAGCCGGTTCACGACGGCGATCTGCTCGGTTGTGGCCGCGACGCCTCGGTCCGCCATGTCGAGGAGTTCGATCTTCAGCAGCTCCACCGCCTGCCCGGTCATCCCGAGTTGGCGAGGAGTGATGCGAAACTCCTCGTTCAGCGTCTTCTGCGACGCGATCACGCGGGCGTTGGCGCCTGCGGCGATCACTTCGAAGCGGCTGGCCGCAGCGCCTGTCTCGTTGAACGCGTCCGTGCCGGCCGCTCCGGCCGCGCGCAGTCGGTTGATCTCCTCGGAGATCTCCCCGTTCACGTCGGCGATTCGGGCCTTCACGGTCAGCAGCGCCTTGCCGGTGGCGTTTGCCCCCTCCGTCCCCTCGGCACCCTGTTTGATGAAAGCGCTTGTCACGTCTTGCGCTTCGGTAAGAATTGCCGTCAGGGCGGTGCGTTGGACCTCCAGCGACAGGCCAGAGTTGCGGGTGGCCGCGCTGGCCGCGTCGAACGCCGCCGCCCACCGGTCCCCGCTCAGCTTCGCATCGGTCCCGATCCGGGCGATATCGTCCCGAAGTTGCTTGGCGCGGGTGGCCGCTTCCTGCTCGGCAGCGGTCAGCCGTTCGACTGCGCCCGCTGCCTGCGCGCCAGATTGGGCTGCAGTAGGCCCCAGAATCGCCAAGGCGGCGTTTTCTTCCCGTGCCGCTGCCGCTGCACCCTCCAGCGCGGCCTCCGTCTTGGCGCCCGCCTGAGCGCCCTGCGCGCCCGCATCGGCAGCCGCAACCGCAACCCCCTCCAGCGCCCCCGCTTCCTTGGCCGCTGATCCGGCAGCCTGCCCCTGCGCCGTGTCCAGCTTTTCGGTAGCGACGGCAGCCGTGTTGACGGAAGCGGCCATCTTCGCCGCCTCCTCCCCGCCCTCCTTCAGTTCAAGGTTGAACTTGGCCGCGATCTCGGCGGCTTTGTCCATGCCGACGAGGCGAGTGAGGATTTCGAGGACGGCCTGCCGGTCTGCCACGGGGGCAGTGTAGCGCGGGAGGGGTGCGCTACGGGTTGGCGCGGAACACGACGATCGCGCTCGGGAACGGGAGCGCCCGACGTAGCGGATCCGAAGCGCAACCGGCCCCGAATGAACCGGACTTCCTGCGCTTTCATCACGTAGTCATGCCACCACGCCACGTCTGTGCGTGAAGGAATGAGCATCACCACCATCTCAGCGGAAGCGCTCGCGCTCGCGAATCCCTTCGCGACCCATCGGCCGGTGATGTCGCGGCCGTAGGGCGGGTTGCACCACACGCGGCCTGTCCACTCCTGCGCTAGACCGTTGTCCTCGGCCGTGAAGAAGCGCTCGCACTTCGCGTTCTTCGCCGACGCGCAGGCGTCCAACGTGAAGCCAAACTCCGCATGCAGTGCCGCGAAGACATCGGCAGGAGTCGCCCATTCGTCGGTGGCGCTTGAGAAGTGCACGCCCATGGCGCGGAACCACGCGCGAGAGCGCTCGCAGTCTGCGAACAGGAACGGCTGAGGATCGTGCGTCACGGGTTCGCACTCATGAACTCGACGGGCACCCCCATCTCCTCGGCAATCTTGATTTCCGCACTCACACCCACGCTCTCGCGCCAACCTTCGATGCACAAGACGACAACGCGCTTGGAGCAGGCCAGATACGCGCGGTCGAACGCGTGCCAGAACTCCCACCCTTTCGGGAGGTCGCATTCTTCGGCGATCGGGTGCGTGTGCGAGATGGGAGAGAAGACGATAGCCCCGCCCTGCATCAAGAGACCGGCCGCAGCGTTCGCGGCCTTGAACCTCGCTGCGCGGATCGCGGGATCGGCATGCGAGTAGGGGACGGCGAGGTAGGTGAGTGTGCGTGTGCTCATGTGCAACGCATTGTAACACAGACGACAACGGCCCGCCGGGTCGAGTCGGCGGGCCGTTGCGTGATGGAGAGGAAGACGGCTAGGCGAGAGAACGGTACTACGTCGGTTCGATGGATGCAACCGTGTTTTGGTAGCGCTCCGTGCAGAGCGGGCTTCCGTCGATTGAGAAGGCGCGCATCGTGATCGTCTCGACGAGATCGCCCGCGCTCGTGATCGTGGTGCCCGCGGTCGTGAAACTCATGTTCGGCAGCGTGAACTCGGCGAAATCCTCCTCGCCCGTGTCGCCGATGGGCGTGCCGTAGAGGATCAGGTGCGCGCTCGCCGGGGTCTCGGAGATGAGGGCCTGTTCGAAGTCGGCGTCCACGTAGGTGCGGGGGAACGTGATCTCCCACCACAGGCGGGACTCGTTCGGCTCGCCGATGTCCTGCAGGTACTTGGAACCGAGTCCTTCTTTCGCCTCGCGCGGGCGCCCGAACTTCAGCGAGAACGAAGTCGCGATCAACTCCGTCTTCGGGACGCCGTCGATTTCGATGGTCAGCTCCAGATCGGAGCCGGAGAGGCGCTGACGGTCGGTGGTGACGGGAACGGGACGCGGGGCGAGCGCAGGCACGCGCCAGCCGTCGCCGAGGGTGAACACGTCGCCCGCCTGCATGACGGGTCGAATCTGCACGGGCTCGCGGCGCGTGCCTTTGCGCTGACCGTTCGGACGCAGGACGGTCATCCAGTCGTCGGCGATCAGGTGTTCGACAGTGCCGAGGACGGTGGCGATGATGGTGCCTGTTCCGGGGGCGCCGGACACGCTGACTATGGTGTAGGTGAAGGTGAGCGGACCCGTCACCGTCACGGCGGTGTCGACGACGTTGTAGCCGGCGGGATCGGCGCCCGTGATGGTCACGAGATCGCCGGTCGCGAGATCGTGCGGGACGGTGGAAGTAGCGGTGGCGGTGGTGCCGACGCTGGTGAGCGTGACCTGCGTCCGCGCGCCCCACTGGAGCTTCGCCACGCCGAGAGCACCGGCCGTGGACACCTCGTAGTAGATGTCGGCGCCGTACTGGTCGCCCTTCCGCCGATGGCCGCGCCGCTCCCAGTCGCCCGTGTACGCCGCGTTCACCGCGACTTCCACGGGCTTGCCCATGCGCGTGTCGCGCAGGAACAGCATGTCGTGCTTGAACATCACGAACTTGTGCGCGTCCACGCTCAGTTCGAAGTCCGAGACCTTCGCGAACTCGCCGGTGTACTCGCCGGGGCGCGTCTGCTCATCGCGCCAGATGCGGAACCAGATCGAATCCAGATAGTGATCGACGGGCGTATCTGTGGAAGAGTCGTACGTGCGCATCTCCCACAGGTAGACCTCGTCCTCAACGACCTCGGTCACCTCGTAGTAGCCGTGATGGTGAGCGCGCATCGTCAGCCACGACTCGGAGTCTGCCGCGCCACTGACCGAGCCGGAGCCGGTCGCCCGCAGCTTCTCGCCCTTCGTCTCAGAACCACCCGGATCGATATTCGGGTTCGTCTCTTCCGGCCGCTCCATCTTCAGCGACTCGGAATCGAAGGCGGGGAAGACTGTGGTGCGATCGGGAACGCCCTTGCTGCGCTCCAGACCGTACCCGAAGATTCCGTTGCGTCCGGACATGACTCAGACCTCCTCGTCGCTGAAGAGCGGCGTGATCCCGTCATCGGGACCGGGTGCGGGCGGCGCGGGCAGGACTACCGAACCGGGTTCCGGCGGCTCGGTCGCTGCGGGCGGACCGATCGGCGTATCGGCCGGCACGTGGGCGAAGTTGCCAGTAGCGACAAGTCCGCTCGTCATCTCCGGCTTCGCGAAGGCCAGCACTTCACCGCGGACAACGCGGCGCCCGGCGACGCTCCCCGCCGATGGCCCGTTCACGCGAAACTGCACCTTGCCGGTGTGCTCTTTGACTCGCTCGTAAGTGAAAGGGTCCATGTCGCTCCTTGCTTAACGTGGCGTGTCGCGGTCTCCGACGATGATCCTGTAAGCCGCGCGCCAACCGAAGGATACAGCGAAATCGCGGACGGGGTGCAGATCCTCCGCCTCCTTCGCCGTTCGCACGTAGCGATTCTGAATGTAGCGCGGGGACGATGGCCTGATGTCCGGCCCCTCCATGTTCAGGTATGCGGAAGGCGGCGGAGCGGCGTACGTGCCGTCCTCGTTGCGCGGCGCAAAGAAGGGATCAATCACCCGTCCTTTGTTCGTCGACATGTCCGACTTCCACAACGTGCCACGCATCAGGATAGATCGCACTCTGGACAGCATGGCCTCCGTCGTCACCGATGCATCCTCGGGGAGCAGGGCGGTGCTTGCAGCGTTGAGCAAGGAGACGCCGACGATGATGATCCGCTCGCCCGCGTTCGCGGTCAGATACCGGAAGTCGCTTCCTGCCGGCGCGATGTCCACGACCTGACACGGGAGACGCTTGATGGAGAGGCGGTCGGGATCGTAGGCGGGCCGCCCCTGATAGATGTTCACGCCCGCCGCCGCATCTTCCGGATCGTTGCTGTGCGCCTTCCTGTTCACGTCATCCGCTCGGAGCATGAGCCACACGCCCTTGCGGATGGAGTCCTCAAGTGACGGCACGTACCCGTTGAGCTCAGGGAACGTTTCGTCAGGCGGTGCCGAGAAGGTTACGGGGATGGTCACGCGGGGAGAAGTGTACCGCGCTCGCTCAAAACAGGGTTCAGGGGTTCATCCGGCTTCTGACGGTTTCCAGTCCGTGTCGTCCTCACCGGAGCCGACTGCGGACCGCACTGCCGCCTTCACCGGCGCGCTTACCTGAACCCTGTTTTGAACGAACGAGCGGAACGGACGGAGCGACATGCCCACTCCGCCGTCCGGTGCACTCCACGCTCCCTTGCGGGCCGTGGTTCGGCGCGCTACCCCTGCGCTACCTCGTCGAGGATTAGCCCGGCATGTGGGCCTCGCACGACGGGGCGGGATTCGAACCCGCGACCTCCGCTGGTCTGAACCTGTTTTCAACGAACGGGGACGAGGGGCGGAGTCGAACCGCCGTACATCTTGCCGCTTTGTCTTTGCGCGGGTCGCGTGCCCGCCACCTCAACCGGAGGCTCGTCCAGAACACTCTCCTCACAACTGATCCGGGCGCGTACGGGGCGGAACGAGTCCGCCCGTGTCAGTGGGGATTATTTTCGCAGCGTCTCCCCGCTTTCGGTGGCCTGAGGTTTGAGGGCTTGACGACGGAAAACGTCTTCACAAAACCGCCGGCTGCTCATCACCGGGCGCCGCGTGCGCTGTCGCCGCACGTTCCCGAATCAGTTGTCAAAGAGGGAGTCGGCTCGCGATGGAGGCGCCGACTCCCTTTCCAGCGTGGCCTCACTATCACGCTCGGCGTTTCGGTTGCCCGATAGCCGGTCAGGGTTCACAGAAACCAGTGAACGGCCCCTCGCGGAACCGTTCACCCTGACCCGCCGCGTCCAACTCTCTCGTCCGTGTACGGCGGGTCATTTCGTTACGAACTGCTCGGCCAGCAGTGCCCGTTGCTGGCCCGTCCTTCGCGTTTCCCTCGGACTGCTCGGCAGGTTCTGTGCCTCACTGCGCAACCGACTCGCTCCGCGCTGGCTACCGGCCCCTTTCCGGTTCGGCGTCGCACTAATGTGTATACGCGCCTTGGCATGGTGACAGGGTGTTGTGGTCACGGGCTGCACGGGCAGGTTACGTGTTCCGCACCCTCGCTGTGATAACGTGTCGCGCATTGTATCACACTTCCGCGTACGGCCCCGTCCCCATCATCCAATCCTCGGTCATTCGCAGAAGGTCCGTCTCGTCCTGCTCCTGAAAGAGCACGTACTCGCGGGAGGGGAGATTGTTCGGCGCGTATCCCACTTGCAGCGCATCGGCGCCCGGCCTGTTCGTCCCGAGCACCGCCGTGAACTTGTCCGACTCGCCGAATCCGTCCGCCGCTTCGAATGGTCCGCTCGCTCCCGCTCCGAGCGACTGCATGAGTAGGCCGGTGTCGCGCAGGATCTGAGTGGACCCGAGCACGGCGAGAGAGCCGAGCGCTTTGGCTCCCTTGCCCTTCATGCCCTTGGCGAACCGGCGCCGTTCTGTTGAGGGTGCGAGTTCAGCGAATGGAACTGGGCGCCCCTGCTCCTCAAAGTTGAGTTGCGTCGACCGGATCAGCAGCAGGAGGTGATCCGCCATCAGGTCCGAGGGATCGTCGGCGCGCGTCTCAACCATCGTGAGCAGATGGGAGACTTCGCCGAGTTGGTATTGCAGCGTGAACGTGGCCACGCGGAGATGCTACACCGGTCCGCCTAGTTGACAGGTCCGGCAGCGGCGTTTGGCCGCAACACACTCGGCGCACGCGCATTGCGTGTGGCAATGGTGACAGTCGCAATGTCTCGCCGTGGGAATCCTCACTTCCGCCCCCTCGGCTTCGGCCGTGACGTGTCCGTGCGCGAGAAGATGTCGGCTTCGGTTGGGGCCGGTTTCTTCTCGCACGAGTCGCATCCGGTCGGGTTGTGCCACGCCGGAGGCGGCTGCTTCTCCTCGGTACCCGCGTCGGACTGCACGAACTTGCCGCGCTTCTTCACGAAACGACCGGACTCCTTCAGATCCTTCACGGTCTGCTTCGCAGCGGCTACTAGTGTCTCGAACGGGATGGCGCTCCATGCGATCTGCTCAAGCATGTCAACGGTGCTGACCGTCCCATCGCATGCGGCGAGTACGGCGGCTTCCATTTCGGCGTGGAGGTCGATGCGTTTCTTCATGGCAGTCACCACCCCGACCCGTTCTTCGCTTGCGCCAAAGATCCGCGCTGCTCGCCGCCGGTGAGATCGGCGCCGAGAATCGTGCGGGCCATCTCGGCATGCAGGGCCGTCAACAGAAGGGCTGCCGTGTCGTTCCACGTCACGAACGTCCAACCGATTCGCGTGACGTGCGTGGTCGGGATGCCCGCTGCGTAGTCGCGACCATTCGGCGCCAGCGGAGACCAGTACGACGGGTGCCCGTATTCGCCAACACACGAGAGAGGGCCAATGCGCGCGTTGCAATTCATGCGGCGCATCGTATCACACTACCGTCGCCAGCTACCACGGAATGATCCGCGCCCGAGCGATGCGAACACGCCGAGGATTTCCGCGTCCGCCTGCGTGAAGTCAAAGACGGACTCGCGTTCAAAGTTCCCGCCCATGGTGAGCGCGGCTTCGGTCGAGTCCTCATCCTCCACGACGCCGAGGACCGTGACGCCGCCCTTCTCCATCTTCGCAAAGTAGGCCTCGGCTGCCGCAAAGAGGGCTTGCTCGAAAGGCTCGCGGCTGGAGCTCGACTGAGTCAGGATGCCGATCAGATAGCCGATGATGGCGTTCTTCAGAAGGGGGTCGGTGACGGATGCAAGCGGGGTGGTAAACCCGGCAACCTCCAGCGCGACATCAGCACGGCGGGACGCGATGGCGAGCTGCTGATCGAAGTAGGGGTGTTCCTCTGCGGTCTCCACGCGAGGGAGCAGCATGTCCTTCAACCGCTGCTCACCCTGCACGGCTTCGGCGACTTCCTCCCATGTGGTGTACGGCACGAGTGAATCATACGCACTGCGGGCAGAACAGGCCAGCGTAGGCGCCGTGCTTGTGGCGGACCGTGGACGGCATCTGCGCTTCGATGGCGAGGCGTTCTTCGCGCGTGTGCGGGCGGCCCGAGTCCGCAGCAACCGCATCGCCGAGACACGCCGCGCACCCGCGACCCTCGCAGTTCGGGCAAAGGAACTCAATCACGGCGCACCGTCCTGCGTAGGACGATCTGGCGTTCGTTGAGCGCGTACGTCTTCATCGCTTCCCGCACCCGCATCAACGCTGGCACCTGATTCAGCCACAACTCAATGCCGTCTTCGCCGTCGTAGCCGTTCGGATTGTCAGCCCACTCGCCGAGCGCCTCCATTGCCTCAGTGAACACGCCCAAGAGGCGCGTAGCGTTTTCGCGTGGCCCGATGCTCACGACCGCCCCTTCCTCGGCAACAGCGCCTGCCCCGCTTCTGCACGCGTCCGGAACGGCAGCACCCATCCGCGCAGGGTGCCGTCCGTCGCCTGACCGGCCCACACGACCGATGAGGCTTCCGTGTCAGACCTGAACGAGAACACTTCGCCCAACCTCTCGCCGCGAAGCGTGACGCGATACCGCGTGAAACCGAACTGCCCCATGGACGAGATGTCCACGTACACCAAATCGCCGCTCTTTCCTGACCGACCCATATGACAACGCCTCCGTGTTACACATGGTAGCACGGAGGCGGGAGGGTTGGTTGGCGAAGTTCTACGCGCTGAACGTGGTGGGGATCAGAACGCCGAGGCTCGTATCCTCGGGAGACGGCAGGTAGTAGTTCTTCAGGCCGATGGAGCGCGTCTCCTGATTGCCGAGCAGGAGGCGGTTCATGTAGACCCGCTTGCCGTTCTCCATGCAGTTCATCCAGTAGGTCCAGCCGAAAGCGGCCTTGCCGTCCGGAGCGGCCTTCACGCGTCCCACCCAAATGTGGTTATCCATCATCGGGATGAGCGGCCCGCCCGGCGTACTGCGGTACACGGAGCTGGCGAACTCCACCCGCGTGCTCTCCTCGGGGAGCTGAGTCAGGGTGCGGATCAGGCCGCGGGTGAGCACCTGCGGCGACGTTTCCGGCAGGAGGTCCAGAAGGTTGGCGTTCCGGTCAGCACCGCGCAGTGCACCGCGCCCGAACAGGATCAGGTTGGCCGCGCCCTGCCCCTGCGCCTCGACGATCTCAGAGGCGGTGATGAGCGTTTCGCGGAGGATTGACGTGGTGTCGATCTCAATGGGATCGAGCACGTTTTCGGCCGGGTAGATCGTCTCGTCGAGAATCACGCGCCACTTCAGCAGCTCGGTTCGGCGGAGGTTCTGCGCGACGAGGATTCCAGTGACGCGGGTTTCGAGGTCGTACATCGGATCGCCGCCGCTGCCGGCCGCGCGTTGCGCCTGACGCGCGCGCTCGATCGACAGCGCACCGATGGTCGCCCGGCGTCCGTGCATGCCGAGCTCCCATGCCGTTTCGCCCTCGCTCCACATCACCTGCGGGAAATCCGTCTTATTCCCGATCAGATCATCGTCGTCGACTTCCAGCTCCTCGTTCCCGCGCACGGGCGCTTTCCCGAGAAACGTATCGGTCTGCGCGTCCGGCAGGATGAGGTTCGCCATGAAGTTTTCGGGCGGCGTGGTGGCCGTGATGGCGAATCGCGAGAGCATCGGCGCCGGTTGCGCTGCGCCGTTTACGTATCCCTGGTCAGGCATGATTGTTCTCCCTCGCTACTCGGTCCCGCTCTACGCGGTCGGCGTCTGCTCGATGGTGATGACGATGGTTCCGCTGCCTTCGGTGAAGGCGGTCGTGACAGTCGCGCGCACGGTGAGCGTGTCATTCGCGTCCGCGACGTTGTTCCCCGTGATGGCCGTGCCGGCGATCACCTTGCCTTGCGGGGTGGCGTTCGCGCTGGTGAGCGCGACGGCGCCGCCGGTAACGGCGGTGGCGTTGATCTCCAGCGACAGGCTGATGGCCGCGCCGGCCGTCGTGGCCGGCACGTTCACGACGAACTCGTGATCGATGATCGTGTAGGCGTACCCGGCGAGGTAGTCCGTGATGACATCGCCCGTAGCGGCGATGTTCGCCAGATTGACCGGGAAGGTGAGCTGGGTTCGCGCCTGCGCCCCGCCCTTGAACTGCTGCGGAATGGAGTAGAACAGCAAGGCCAGCGACGGGCGGTTGATGTCCGTGTCCGCAGCCGTGGTGTGCGTGCCGCGCGTGGCGCGGGCGACGATCCAGTCCCCGTCGTCGGCGTCGTCGACATCGATCGCCACAGGGAGGCTGACTACGTCGCCGTCGTTGTTTGTGAAGTTGACAATCCCCACCACAACGTCATGGCCGACGTACACCGGCCCGCCGGCGAGAACCGGCACCGCCGTACCCCCGCTGTGGATGGGGCTCAGCACGCCCACCGCGAACTTGTCCTCGTTCGGACTCGCCGCGACGGTCGATTCGTAGGTGTACTCCGCGCGCTGGCCCTGCGCGGTGCATGGCGTGGTGCGCCCGCTCGCGAGGTCAACGCCGAAGGTGTAGGCGTAGCAGTCTGCATGCGGCGTGCGCGGCTGGGGGTTGTCGCCTTCGTGAAAGAACGGCATGACGTTTCTCCTGTTCTCTGAACGTGAGCGCTACGCGCCGAGGTCGCGCTGCCGGACATACTGGCGAAGGCGCTGCAGTTGCGCGTCCTCGTTGCTCTCGATGCCCTTGAAGGCGTCCGGCCTGAACTCGGCGAACGCCGAAATTCCGGCGAACACCAGCGCTTCGTTTTCGCCGGTCATGTCGCTGAAGTGGAGCGGGCGGAGTTTCGCGAGCGCCTCCGGCTCGCAGGTCGACTCGCCCTTCTTCTCGCCCTCGCCCTGCTTTTCCTTGCTGCCGCCCGGCAGAACAACCGCGGACATTTTCTCGCCGAAAGCGAGGATGCCGTCCGTGGTCGGGTTGAGTGCCGCTTCCTCCAGCGCTGCCGCGGCGATCTTGCCGAGTTTCTTCTCGGCGACGATGACTGCAACGCGGTCGAGGATCTTCCGCCGCTTCTCCGCGCCCTCGGACATGGCCGTGATTTTCTGGTCGTTCTCCGCCTTCACGGCGGCGAGCTGCGTCGCGAATTCGGTGGTGAGCGCGGTGCGCTGTGCGGCCAGCAGGCGTTCGAATTCGGCTTTGTCTTCGGGCGTCATGTTCTGCTCCTTCGGCTCATCGTCAACGTCGGTACTAAGTTGAACTTCGGAAAAGACTAGCACGCCTTCGGAGAAAGTCTGCGCAACCATGCCGGCGTTACGCAGGGTCTCACGCGCGGCGAAGGCATCGGCGGGTGCGACGGTGTCGGGAAATTCCAGTTCGGATAGGGGAACGATGTTTGGGTTTTTGAGAGCCGGCCGCTCGCTCCCGAGCGCTGCGAGTCCGACGCCGCACCGCCCTACATTGACGGTCTTCCCTTTGCCGTCCACGAAGCTGAAGTTGCGGGAGTGCTCGCCGGATACGTGCACACGCCGCCCTGCCTTCGCATCTTCGAGCAGGCGTATGCGCCCCTCGCGGTCAGGGATCGGCAGAACGTCGTAACTGAAAACGCCATCCTCGTAAACCGCCGCTTTGATGTGGCCGTGCGCGTCGGTGTCCTTCACCTTGCCGAAGACGGGGTGGTCATACCCGACATATCCGAACGTCGGAATGAACGGCTTCGCCTTGATGACGAAGTTCGTGTTGCGCGCCATTTCGCGCATGGATTCGTCCGTGAACTCTTCCTCCGTCCCGTCCTGCGCGCGGTACTTCCCGAAGGTGTAGACGGGGATGCGGATCGTCTTGCTCATGCAGTGCGCAGCTCCGTCACTTCGAGATCCGCCACGTCCGCAGGAATGAAGATCAGATTCGGATGGTGAACCTGCTCTGCGTTGTACTTCTCGCTCACCTCGTCCCGAGTCCATCGGCGCGGGTAGCGGCCCACCATCGCTGGGTGGCGCATGCGTTCGCGCCGCAGCGCGTCTCGCCGGTCAATGTCTTCTAGCGCCGCGGCTAACTTCGCTGCCTGCGCGGCGTGATGATCGCGCGCGGCCGCGATTGCGGCACGGTTGTCAATGCGCAGTTGCTCAAGCGCCTGTGCGTCCATGCGGCGAGTATCGCCGGTTCGGGAGGGAGTTGCAAACGGGGGGGGGATGTCAGTACCTACGCATCAGGCCGACCACGCGCCCTTCAACCGTGACTTCGTCGGCGCGCATCGTGAGGCAGGCAGTCGGGGACAACTCCACGCGCATCTGCCCGGCGGGCCACCGCCACAGGCGAGCGAGCGATACGCCGGCGCCGATCCCGTGACGAACAATTACGAGCGCGCCCCCGTCTGCCGTCTCTGTGCCGAGGCGAGACGCTACGACAAGGTCGCCCGTCAGGATGCCGCTCTCGGACATGTTGTCGTTGGTGACCTTCAGCACGAAGCTTTCAGGCTCTGGTTGAACATTCATCATGCGACGCATTGTATCACGCCCCGAATCCCGCCTGAGGCTCCACCCTGCGCGTCTCCCCCGTGTCCGGATTCGTCGCGAACTCGGGAGGGTCACCGAAGGGGCGAGCAGGGTTCCCGCCAACGAGGGCGATCTTCGTGCGTCCGTCCTTTGCGAGAATGCCGAGTCGCTGCGCTTCAAGGTAGGAGATCGGGCTCCAGCAGGACCGGCAGCGGTAGTGGGCGGGCAGCCTCCAAACCGTCATCGGCAGCGGGTCATCGGTGGCCACGATGTAGCCGCGTCCATTCACAGCAGTGCCCATGGCTCCGCATATCCACCACGTCACGCGTGAGTCACGAATCGCCATGAACTGCAGGAAGGGGAACGTGTCAGCCCGCCGCACTACCAGCTCGTGCGCCGACTCGTTGTACACCTCGGAGAGATTCGTGCGGTACTCCGTTTCGATCACCGCGTCCGTGACCCGCTCAAGCCCGCCGCTCCATCCTTTCGGCGTCGGGATCTCGCGCAACTTGCGGGGGAACTCGGCGGGTGAGAGTCCCTGCGCGATGGCCTCTTTGAACAGGGACGCGATGCGGTCCATGACGGAGCGGGCGATGCGGTCCTTCAGGCCAAAGAGGGCGTGGTCGCCTCGGCGCAGGTTCGCGAGCACGCGCGCTGCGGTCTCCTCGTCTAACCCAAGTTTCTTCGTCCAGTAGGCAACAGCGCGCTCCGGTGTGAACACCGGTTCCGCAAACGCGATCACCGGCTCAAGGATCAGTCCCGATGCCCGCTCATGCTGGCGCTGGACGAACGCGGCGAGCATGCGCCCGTTCACGTCGAGCGCCTGCACGGTCTCCGCGAAGTCGGGTCCGTCGAGTTGCGCGCGGATGGCTGCTTCGATGCGCGGGAGTGGTTCCCCTGCGCCATCCGACTCCCGCTCAACCTCGGTCCAGTTGATCCGGAATCCGGACGTGAGCACGGACGCGATCACCTCATCCTGCGTTGAGTCGGCTGCCTCGGTGATGGCGGCGCGTTTCTCGTACGAGGTCGCGCGGGTGACGCGGAGGATAGGAGTCACGCGAAGATGTTACTTTGCGATGCGGGCGGATGCGTCCAAGCCTTTACCGAGACCGCTCGGCCCTCTTCTTCGCGAGGTAGCGCCGCTGCGCTTTGCGGTCCATTGCCGCGACCGCGTCGGGGTGCGCATCCTTCCATGCACGGTTGCGCGCGTTCTGGCACGGTACGCAACGTTTCTTTCCGCCGTATGGACGCCAGCTCTCGGGCGTACGCTCATGTCCGGCCGGGCAGTGCGTCGGTGGCGCCTTCGGAGTGGCGACCCGCACAGGGTGACATGTGCGGCAGATTCGTCGCAACGAGCCGCGCTCCGTGAGTGGCGTGCCGCATGCGCTACATGCGCTTCTATGTTTCGAGGACCATTCACGCTGATAAGCCCGCTCGCACTCACGGCATTCTGATCGCACTCGCGCGCCATGCCGGCATGCACCGTATTGTATCACGAAGCCGCGCGCCCGAACTTCTGCGCGCCAGCGCTGAGCAGCTTCACCGCTCCCCCGCCGACGCAGTGCTTCGCCATCACGATCCCCTTGTCCGTGAGGACGGGCGCGGAGGGACGCATCCAAGCAACCCGGCCATCTTCCAACCGGATGCGGATGGATGCCGGTTCGCTCATGCGACGTACGGCGCCCGTGGTCGGATCTTCGAACTCGTCCGCAGCCATGCCGTCAGGAAGCAGCGGGGCAACGGATGGCGCCTGCGGGACGGTCAGCACGTTCGGCTCATCGTCGGACGCGATGGGGATTCCGGTCCGCTCGGACCATGTCACCGTGGCAATGCGCACCCCGTTCCGCGCGCCCTGCTCGCAGAGTTCCATGAAGAGGCGGAGATCCTCACCGAAGGATGCGTCGACCGAGCACCGCGGCCACTTCGCGCGGTCCATGTTCGGACGGTTGGCGAGCATCGTCGGCTCGATCAGGCCGCGGTTCCACATCGCCTCGCGTGCCGCCGCGTCGGTGGGCGCCTTCCAGAGCTGCGCCGAATCGGCGTTCACGTCGCGCGCGTAAGAGCCTTCCTGTTGGTTGCCAGAGCTGAGCTGCGATCCTCGAATGAAGCCGGCGAGGGCGGAGACGAGTTCGCGGATCAGTTCCATTCTGGCGTTGCCCGTGTACTCATGCGTGGCGAGGCTGTCACTGAGCGGTACCGGCGTGGCCTCGTCCACATCCGCAGGCACAAGCAGGACGTTCTTCCACTGCGATTTGAAGATGGCGTATTCCGCGCGGCGGCGGCGTTCGTCCCACTTGCGCGGGTGCTTGACGATGATCGGCATCCACGACGCGCGCTCAACTGCGGCCATGTGCTGCTTCATCATCCGGTCAATGGCAAACACGGTGGGGTAGCAGCGCTGCCCGTACCCGCTGCCGTATTTCGTGTGGAGCGAGCCTTGGCGGGAAAAAGTCACCTTGTAGTCGTCAATGCGCGTGGGCGTGTCGATGCGGCCGTGCGGCTTGAACCACGGCCGATTGCGCCAGTCGAACGCGAACATCTTGCGCGGGCGGTTGAACATCTCAACGATGGTCACGAGTCCCTTCGCCGGCCCGATGCTCTGCACGCCGAAGACGTTCTCGGCGCCCATGAATCCGCGCTCGGCGGCGCGGCACATCTCGCGCTCAACGGTGAACCTTTCGGGGATGGCGTTGTAGCAGGCTTCGATCTCGTCCCGCGCTTCCTCGGATTCCTTGTCACCCTTCACACCGACCAAAAAGGAGAGCTTGAGGGACATCGAAACATCCATCCGCCCTTCGACGAAGCCGCCGTACGGGAGGACGTTCCCGGCCATGTCGTCAAAGACCGTGTCGTCCGCGAATCCCCACCGCGACTGCATCTCGTCGGGGTCCGGCATGAGATCGTCGGGCTTGACATCCCACTCGTCCACGCCGGGGCCGTAGATTTCGCGCGTGTACGAGGATTCGAGGAGGGTGCGCTTCAGGTCCGCACGTTCGCGCGCCGCGTCCGACGTTGGCACGATGCCCCGGTTGAAGATGGAGACGACGTTGGCCATCGCTGGCCATGATACAGCGTCAACGAGCCGTATCCCCACGCCTTCGCGAAGCCCGCGCATCTCGTCACCGTTGGGTCAGTCTGCTCGTGTGTGGCCGTGCTCGGGTTCAGCATCAGGAACAGCGGGAAGCGTGGGCGCGTACCGAGGAACAGCTTCGGCGCGTCGGGAAGAATGCGGAACAGCAGGTACCGGTGCTGAAGATCGTCGCTGAAGACGGCGCCGCACACCGTACCGTCAGGCCAGTCCGCAACCTGCCTCACGAGTGCACCCCGTTCCCCGCCGGCTTGTCCACCGCGTCAATGTCCAGTCGCGGGTTCGCCTTGATCGGCTCTTTCTCGCTGGCCGTTGTGGTCTCCTCGGCGTCGTCGAGCTTGAGCGCCTGCTGCTCGCACCATGCCGCCTCCGCTTCCAACTCCTGACGCGTGGCCGATGCTGTGCGTGTGGACGCGAGCGAACGCTGATGCGCTGCACGGATGCGGTACAGGTTCGCGACGTAGCCGCGTTCGAGGAAGGACATGTCGGCTTTCATGATGCACCGCCTTTGGGTTGGATCGTGGCGATGAAGTTGTCCGCGTTGTGGTGCAGGTTGGATAGGCGCTCGCGCAGTTCCGCGTTCTCCGCTTTGAGCGTCTTTGATCGGGCGATAGCTTCGAACACGTCCGGAGACAGGTCGATCGCGGCCGTGATGGCGAGTGCCCACGCCCACGCGCTGAACGGATGTCCGCAACCGGTGCAGGTCGGCGCCGTCACCGCCCCATCAGTCTCGCCAGCGATCACCACATCGCCCGACGCGATCAGCAGGCGCAGATCGTCGACGGCGACTTTCAGGAGCAGGCGGTTGCCGTCGTAGAAGATGAAGTCTTGGAGAGTCATACTGGTGTCGCCTTGGCAATCGCCGCTTCCCCGCGAAGGCGCTCGCACTCTTGCTCAATGAGGGGGCGGATAATCGCGCGCAGTCGACCGTTGACGCCGTTCTGGATGATCTTGGCCACGGTCGCGTCGATCTCGTCCTTGACAGCGGCGCTGATGTCCATTTCCGCGATGGCCCTCCCGATCTGATCGGACGCCGCCGCGCGGATCATCTCCGGCACCTTCGCCGACTTCAGTACCCCGTAGCCGTTCTGATAGATCGCGTTGCGCAGTTCGGCGTCGGGAATCTCAATCTCGAATTTCATGAGGCGCCGCCCGTGCTCGGATTCGCGAATCCACCCCACGTCGGCGAGTACTTCGTGAGAAAGCTGATTCCCTCCGCCAACGTCACACCATCGCCGGCCGAATCGTCCAGAAGCGCGCTGAAACTGATGCGCTGCGCACGATCCGCAACCATCTCGGCGAGCAGGCGGTGCACGGCAGTTTCTACCTCTCCAATGGTCCCCGTAATCGTCGTTTCGTTCGTCATGCTGCGCAGTGTAGCACAGATGCGCGGAGAGTCAACGGTTGCGTTTCGGGGCGGGCTTCTTCGGTGGCTGGAGTTTCGCCATGATGGACTGCGTGAGATCGTCGATCGCGTACGCCCACGCCTCTTCGCTCTCGGAGGTCAGATGGATTCCGAGCGAGTGGCGAAACACCTTCGCCACGGCGTGAAAGACTTCGTGCGCGAGATCGCCGTGGCACAGCACGCTGCCATCCCACTCTGCGAGCGCGATCAGCGCGTGACCGCTTTCGAACAAGATCGTGCGCGCGCGGAGGGAGTTGCTGACGTTACTCGTCAGCGCATCTATGTCTCGTTCGGTAATGTTCAGCCGGTTGCGCTGCAGCAGGGCGCCGATCTCGTCGATGCGGTATCCGACCGTGACGACGACGGACACGGGGTAGCCGCCCATCCCGACGATGAAGTGGCGCGGCTTGGCGCGCATTCAGGTCTTCCCCGCCGCCCGCTGCAGCGTCTCGTACCGGCGCATGAGATCCGCCGCCTGCGGGATCTTCATGAACTCCAGCACGAGCGCGTTGATGGCGATGTCGCAATCGAGGCAGACGGGCACGTACCGGTTCCCGTTGGCGCAGACCTGCCACTGATGAATGGCGGGCTTGCCGCATCTGCAACACGGCACGCGCATGATGCCGGTCTCAGAGTAGGGCGTCCGGCGTCCGAAGAACTTCACGACTTCCGCGCCATGTGGCAGGACTTGAAGCGTTTGCCGCTCCCGCACGGGCACTTGGAATTCTTGAACGCGCGCGCCTCGCCGGTGCGGCGGAGTTGCCGCGTCTGAAGCGGCGTGAGTGCGGACGGTTCCACGGGCACGCTGTACTTGCTGCGCTCCTCGCGCGTCATCCGCGCAAGCACTTCCTCGGATGCGATACGTCCTGATCTCGGGTCCATCAGTTCACCCCTGCCCTTTGCAGAAACTCGCGCATCATGTTCAGCACGTCGGCACGCTGCGCGGATGAGATGTAGAAGAGTTGCCCGTCTGGGCCGTAACTGAACAGGAGCAGCGTGAACCCCCATCCCTCCGGCAGCGCGTTTCCAACCACGCCGCCGAGTTTGTTCAGCGTATCGTGCATTTCGGGGTTGTCGAGTTCGTGCTCAAAGATTGCCATGCGGCGCAGTGTATCACGGCACGTACACCGGCACCGTGAGGAACAGAACATCCCCTGCGCGCGCGGCACACGCGCGCCCGTAACTCGCCTGCTCTGACGCCTCGGCAGCGGTGCACGGCCGCGACGGATCGCCAGCCTTGAGCCACGTCCAGTACGTCCGGCCATGCTCCCTCGTGACGCCAGCGAAACGGACGGGCGCATCGAACGGAACAGCGTACCCTCGAAACGTCGCCGTGGCCGGCGGCTCGCAGTGCGGTAGGTTCCGGATCAGGTCACACGGGTACGTGGAGAGTGTGGTGACTTCGTTGCACTCAGCGGCGTCACTCCAGATGTAACTGTGGGTGCGGGGATCGGAGCAGACGCGGAACGGTTGGGCGAGCAACGGGGCTGCGAAGAACAGCGCCAGCGCTACTACCCACGCCGCAACGTACAACGCTGACCGCCAATGCTTCACGGCTTTCTCGGCCCCTTCGTCCTGAAGCTGTCCGGATTCTTCAGTCGGTCAATGTCCTTCTGGTTCGCGGCGAGAATGGCATCGAAGTCGGCATCCTTGCCGCCCACCTTTTTGAACGCGTGGCGGAACAGTCCGACCAGTTCAGGAGCGCCGGCCAGAACGGGCGCAAGTTGCGGCATCACGAGCCCGAGGAACGTGACGAGCGTTTTCATCTGGCACCTCCGGCCATCGCTGGCTGCATGCGGAACGACGACGACGGGCAGGCCAGCTTCGCCCGCCACTCAGCCACTGTGCCGGCGGGCATGTGCAGGCCCACGTTGCGCGTGGGAAGAAGCGCCTGAATAACGGCAAGGGCCGTCCCTACCATTGTCGCAAATGCGCTCGTCTCTCCGCCCACCCTGATCGCTTCAGACCACGCGGAAAGCGCTTCACTCATCCGCACGGACTCGGCCGCGATCTTGCCCCATGTGTCCTCGGCGCGCGGAGTGCCGGGTGCGCCGAATGCGCCAGCGTCGTACGCGAGTCCCGCTGCTGTCATGAGCAGAACTGCCGATCGCGTCGTGGTCACGAGGGCCTGCACGGCGTTGGCTTTCGCATCGCCGTGGTCCAGATTGCGGAACCATGAGCAGCCCGGGAGGACGACGATCAGGACCAGCGCGAACACCCGCCTCACGGCGTCACCGCCGAGTCACCACACCACGGCATACTTTTCGCGGCACACTCCATTTCGATCACGAAGTCCTGCAGTTCGCGGTGGTTGAAACGCGACTGCGCTTCACGGAACGCGCGCTTGATGCGGCGCATCTCAGCACGATCCGCGTCAGGCGCCGCGTTGTCCTCCGCGATCTCGATCTGAGAGCAGTAAAGCTCGTACGCGCCTTCGCAGTATCGGTGCTCGTTCAGGTCGACGAGCGTGCACGAGGACATGAGAACCGCCAGAGTTACCGTGAGAAGTTGCCGCATCGAATCACCCCTTCGTCGTCTTTCAAGCGAGCACCCATTCCCGCGCGTCGTCCACGTTCGTGCCCACCGAGACGTGCGCGTGCTTGTCGTGTGGATTCTCACCCGTGTACTTGCGCCACGTCCACGGCGCTACGCCACCGGATGGGTACGAGCTGAACATTCGCCGGTTGAAGATCACGTACTTGATGCGAGGATCGCGCGACTTCCGTAGCGCCTCGACAAGATGGCCCGCGTTGCATCCTGTGACCGGGGAGTGCGTGACGTCCCATGCGCATACGATGCCGGCCGCGTTCGGGTTGTGGTCCGACTTGTTCGCCGCGTGAGCCGCGTTACCGATCGTCCCGTCGCTGGCCTTGGACCGGTTCGGGAACAGGTGGTCTACCTGCTCGCGCAACTTCATGAGGGACATCGCGAGGCGCCAGTCAGCCATGTGTGGAGTCTACACCAGCGTCCATCGTCCGGAAGTCTTCGATCAGAGTGAGGAGGACGGTGCGTCCCGACTCACTGCCCTGCGTCAGGAACTCGGCCAGCGCGAGGATTCCATCGGTCGTGAGGGCAGCCTCGGCGAAGGCTCGATGGTAGTCCGGGAGGGTGAAGCCGCGACTCGCCACGTACGTCTCGAAGTCTTCGATGGTGGCCATGCAGCGGATTGTACTCCTGCCTGCACGGATTCCACCTTGAACCCGACGCAGCATCAGGATCAACCTGACGCGCCCCAAAGAGGAACGCCCGAACCGCTTTCACGATCCGGGGCGTTCCGGGTGAATCCGCTCCCGCTCTGGTCGGGTTGAGCTTCGTGGCTGCCGTGTTTACGGTTCGTGGCGTTTCGGAGGCTCCCACCCCTCAGGTACGACCTGCTCGAACCACTCATCGAAGCCGGGATCACCCACCTCGTGCCCGATGTACAGGCGTCCGGTGGCATTTGCCCCGAATTCCAGATCATGCATCACGTTCCCGAGCGGGTTGCGCACGGTCTTCGCGGGCACGCCGTCCGAACTCATGACCGTTCCGGCCGGGATGACGAGGTCTTTCTTCAGGCGCAGTTTCATGGTGCGGAGTGTATCACACTACTGCAACCGCTCGGCAACTACCCGCAGTGCGTACTGCATGGCCGTCGCTCCCGAGGATGCGTAGGTCGCCGTGTACGTGATCGCCTGCGCGGCGGCGGAGGTAACCACGGCGCAACCGCTCGCCGTCGAGTTGAGGGTGTTGGACGGCGTCGCCGAAGCCACCGACACGGCACCATCCACTGACCCCACCGTCGAAGTCTTGGCTGAGCCGTTGTTCCATCCGACCGTAACGACGACGGATGACGAGGTTGTCGCCGGCGTGGTCACCTGAGTCATCCAACAGACCCGGTACATACCGGCTGCTGCTGCTGTGACCACGTTTGTTGCGGCTACCGTCGCGGACTGCCCTGAAAGGCTGACGCTGCCGACGACTGGCGCGACTCCGCCCGTGCTTCCGGCGGTTGCGATGCCGTTGATGCTGGCGATGCTGTTGGTCACGAGCAGGTTGTTCGACGTGTTGATCGTCATGGCGCTCTGGCGGTTACTGCCGAAGATCACGGGTGTAGCGATGGACGTACCCACCAAAAGACCGTTTCCAGTTGCGCCGATAACCTCGGCGTAGCCGGCCAGATTGACGCCGTAACCCGTGGCCGTACGACCCGACCCGTGGGCTTGCATGAACGCCGAGGACGTGTCCGCCTTGGCGCTCACCCTGCCCAACGCGTTCAGGTCTGAACTGGAGGTATTCGCAACCTCGAACGTTGCGGCGCCGTTCAGGGAGGCACTTCCGCTCAGGAGTACGCCCGCCGTCGCAGAAGGTGTCGGGATTCCCACGTTGCCTGTGGTGCCAACGCCGATGGCCGTGGTGCCATTCATGCGGATTCGCAGCGGCAGCAAGGTACCGGAGCCAGAGATGGCGCTGTCGACGAAGCCGGCCGTGCCGTCGATCCCGATCCTCATGACTGATGCGTTCGTCGGATCCGAGTTGGAGTAGGTGTCGACGCCGGAGGCAGTGCTCGTGCCGTTGGGAAGAACCGAAAAGCTCGTCGCGCCGTTCGTGGTGATGGACTGGATTGCGTACCGGCTGAGGAGCGTGCCGCTGGTGAAGTCAGCTCGGAATCTGCCGATCGTGTCCATGTCGATGTCCGTGGGCTGCAGCACGTTCGTCACGCCGGCCGAGTAGACGTTCCCCGTGACAACGTTGCCTCCCGTGGCGTTGGTGCTCTTGAATGCGATGCTGCCCGAGGGGAGGCTTTGGTGGTTTCCGGATACGCGCGCCTTTGTCCAGCCGTTCCCCCAAATGGACGTTGCGGCTACGCCCGTGGTGAAGCTGTTGTTCTCGAAGACAGCCGAGGGGCACACGTCCCACGCGAAGGCGTTGCACCACACGCCGCTGGGGGTCTCGAAGTGGCTGTTCTCGAATCGTGCTCCCAGCACGCCGCTCATGTGAACGGCAGCCGTGACTTCCCGGGTCACGGCGCTCGTCTCAAAGTCGCAGAAGTCGCAGACGAAGTTCCAGACCCCGCTGATATCGATGTCGGCGGCGTTGTACCCGGCCCCAACCGTGTTGTTCCCCCAGAAGCTGTGCCGGAAGGCCAAGCCGGCCGCGCCCTTCGTGTGATAGACCGTGGGCCCCACGTTGGCGGTGAACCAGCAGTAGGTGAAGTTGTTGTAGAACCCGCTGCCGACACCACCCGACTGAGCGATGATGGCCGGAGCCGTGAAGCCGTTGAAGAACGCGTAAATCCAGTGACTGTTCTTCACGTACGAGAGGTCGAAGGCGTGCTGCGAGGTCCCGCCCGCGACGCCGAAGAACTTCAACCCCTCGATCCTGATGCCTTCAACGATCGTCGACGAATCTCCGAGCGCAAAGCCCGTGATGTTGCCGTTGATCTTCACGTACGGGCCGTTCGTTGTGCCCCACCCGCTGCCGTCCCCGGCAAGGTGCCAGTTGGACGTTGTGACCTGCACGGTCGAGTTGATGTTGATCGTGCAGTCGGCGGGTACGCGGCGTCCCGAGTGAGCCATCGCTACGATCGCGGCGGAGAGCGCGGGGGCGTCGTCGGTCGCATTGTCTGCGCAGTCGACCCCATGAATCTCGACGGAGGGCAACGTTGCGGCGTTCACAAACTCGGTGGTAGCTACGCTGTCGTCATTGTCGCCGCGCGCGGCGGTCGGTGCCTGCGGATCGCCGGTGAAGGTTGGCGAGTCGGACGACGTTCCGTTGTTGCAGCACACGACGGTGGTCTGCGCGAGCGCGGGCGCAGACAGGGCGAGCGTGAGGACCGCCAGACGTAAAGACTTCATTGCGTGTTGCCTCCTGTACGGCACAGCCTACCACCGTCCGGTTATCGTACTTGCGTACAACGGGCTGCTGCGTTGCGATACTTTGGGGCCGGGAAGTATCACTGCGCGTCGCCTACCCGTCTCGCTCGCGAGTAGTAGATCTGCACCGTGCTCGGAACCCCGGCACTGCAACTGATGACCCGGAGGCGCTTCAGCATGAGCGGGTCATTCGCCAAGATCACCTTCATCCCGGAGAACCATCGATCGCTGCTCGTCGTCGTGGGCGCGGCGCCGCTGATGTCATGGCCGAAGCATGCGTCCGCATTCATGATGGCGATCGACGCGTGCATGGCTCCGAGCGGTACGGTGAGGAACTGCGCGGTGTCAGTGGTCGTGATGACCTGCCCGCTGATGCCCACCTCGGCGATCACGTTCGATGCTTGGGTGGCGGCAGCGGAGTCGAGGGCCGCGTAGATCAGCGCGGCGAGGATGAGGGCGTACGTGAGTCGCGGGCGGTTGCGGTTGCGGTGCATGCGCGGGGTTCCTCCGCGCGTAGGATGACATGGATTCAGGCTTCTTGCGCTCCAGTGCGTACCCTGTCCCTGTCGGCCGCGACCCATGCCTGCGCCGACCCTGTGGCGGGCATGTAAGACGTGTACACGAGGGCGTATACGAGGATCGCGGTTCCCGTTTCGCCTTCGCGCTGCGCCAGAACGTACACGGCATCGTTCTCCGGTGCGTGCACCACTTCCACGGGTGCGCCGCTCATTTGTGCCATCGTCAACCCTTTGCCGTTCTTCATGACACGCATTGTAACACGTCCGAAAAACAAAAGGCCCCGATTGCTCAGGGCCAGTTGCCGACCGGAGGTTTCCAGTCCCGCTCACGCCTCTGTTACGCCTCGCGCTTCAGGTAGGCGTCCGGGTCTGTCGGCGGCGCCGGCTCGCCATGCTGGCCGATAGCAGCGCGTGTCGCCGCCTCAACGAGCGCTCCAAGCGCATCGTCCACCGCCTCGCCGGCTTCGTCTTCCGTCATGCCTGCCGCGAAACACTCCCGTGTCTTCGCGATGAATGCGTCAAGCAGCCGATGCGCCTCGATCCGGCTCACGGCTGCACGCTCCCCCGAAACGCCTTTGGTCTGCCCGGTTGCGTGTATGGATCTTTGTTCCGATTGTCGATGGAGGACATGAGAGGCGTGAGCGTGTTTCCCTGCCCGTCCTCGGCCACCATCAGCGCGAGGTTCGTTTCGACGATCAGCACGTCGCCGACGCTGAAGAACGCGCCGTCAAGGGGAACGTGCGCGGCGCCGGTCTGATGCGCCCCTACGCGCACCTCGCGCCAGACCGTGAGGATGCCGCCGCGGTCGCGCCAGAGCCGGACGGGGAACGTGCCCCCCGACGCGCGCACGTTCTCCGATTCGAGGAATGTCGGGCTGACCCAGACCTGCGGAGGGAACTTCGCATTCGCGTTCAGCACGAGGTTTCGGCGGAACTTGTTCAGGTCGTGGTTGATGGTAAAGGCGGCGGCTTGACGGGGCGGCAGGTCACTCGATTCCAATCCAACGGCGGAAAATGTTGTGGCCTGAGGCTCGATCAATGCGCCACCATCCAGCGCCGAGGTCTGCCCGAAGAGTGATCGCGGTTGCGTCGATGCACGTCCCGATTTGCCAGCACTGATTGCATTGGAGAAAGACGCCGACGCCGTTCCATCCGACGTCGACGCGGAAGATGCGCGCGTATTGCCGGGGGTTGACGCGGGCGTGGGCGCAGGGGCTATCGTAGGACTCGTCCCCTCCGAACTGCTCGGGGTCGTTCGTCGCCAGATCACGTACATCACGACCAGGACAACCACCGCGATTGCGAGTATCACCTCGCGTTTCGTTGGTGCGCTCATTTGCCATGCTCCGTCTCCGGTTTCCATGTCGTGGTGATGATCGTCCGGCGCGCCTTGCCGCACTGGCAGTAGGTCTGACCGTCGCTAGTCGCGGTCTGGCCGTCGCTAGTCGAGAACGGGAACGCGTGGAACTCCGGCGTGCATAGGCCGCGCGGCCAGATCGTCAGGGTGATCGTCTCCGGTTCCGTCCCCGTCACGCCGCTCGCGTTGACAACGATCTCCCGCGCGTACTCCGTCGCCTCCGGTTGCGTCGCGAAACGCGCATCCTCATCCGCATACCTCCACAGCGGTTCGTGGTGCAGGCAGATGTCCCGCAACGCCTCGCACTCCCGTGGTTGCGGCTGGTCGTGGTAGGACACATTCACGCCCCGTCCCTCGTCGCACGCGATGAGCATCCTGTGGCCGTTCCGGTTGAACTTCTGCACGCACTTTCGCACGCGGCGCTTGAGACCGAAGGCGAGCGCCACGCTGTCGAGGCCTTCGCCGTGCGCAACTCCGGCACGCCAGCGCATTTCGGTCGGCGTGTCGGGACCGATTGCCGCGATGATCCTCTCGCGCAGGGCTTCGTCGCGTTCGACGACGAGGGGGATCTCCATCTTTTCGGAATACTCCTCAACCGTGACCGGCGAAGACCACCCGGCGAACCGACCCATGTTGCTCGTTCCGTACGGCGTTCTGAGCGCTCCGGGCCGGATGCCGCGGAGCCGAGCGTTGTCAGTCCGCAGCGCCGCGTTCTGCTCGTGACACGCCGCCAGCGCGGCCTTGACGTGCGCGAGCTGCGCGTCATGCTCGACCACTTCGGCACGTTGCTGCCGCATGACATCCGCGAGGCGGTCGATCTCCTTTTTCAAGTTCACGATGTCCCTGTCGCGTCTTTCCACCTTGCGTTCGAGGATCACGGCCCTTGACTCTGCCGTCTCCATCCGCGCATGCACGCGGTTGAAGGACCGCTGAAGCATGTCGTGGGTCTCCTGACGATGGGCGAAATCCCTTTCGCGGTCCGCGCGATCACGCTCCAGCCGCGCGATCAGCCGGAACTTGTCCATGCACTGCAAGCACGCCCCACCGCACCCCTCATGCCGCTTGTGCATCTCGATCTCGTCATCCGTCGCGGGTTCGTTGGCGATCTTGCGCCACTCGGCGGACTTGTCCTGACGGGCGCGGATCTCGGCCAGTTCGCGCAGGCCCGCCATGATGTCCCGGTCCAGTTCTTTCGCGAAGTCGCCGAGGTTCGTGGACCAGCCGGCCACGAATTGAATCAGGTAGTTCAGGCGGTCGTAGGTCAGTTCGTTCTTCATGCCGCGCATCGTATCACGGTTCATTGGTCCGCGTCCTGTTTGCCGAGAGCGGCGAGGATCGCGTTGCCGACGTAGCAGATCGTGCTCAGGGTCGCGCCGTCGTACTCGATCGGACGCTCAAGGGCGAGGCTCGCCATTGATCCATAACACAAGGCGCACAGGTGCATGACGGGGCGTGAATGCGACTCCACTTCCGCCAGCGGCGCCTTGAATCTGCACGACTCGCATTCGACCCGCTCACCGTCGTCCGCCATGTATTTGAACTTGTATCCATCCATCGCACCCTCCATGCTACGTACAGTATCTCGGTTCCGGACGCCCGGGCTGTCCATGTTTCTCTCCGAGACGCGTCGCTCGCGTGCGACTTTTATCAGGATGTCGGCCCAGTTGTCCGTGGCCATGCGTCAGCGCTCGCTTCCTGTGGCTTTTCCGTATGCGTACCCGCGCCGATAGGACAAGAACAGATCGTTGACATGCCCGCCTTGGTACACGCGACCTCGTGCCCACAGGTCCCTCGGCTCCTTGGCAAAACGGCCCGTATGTTCTTTCTCGAACTGCCCAATCAAGTCCTGATGCTCTTTCGCGTTCAGCATGCAACGCAATGTATCACGGTTCCGCGAATGTTGCGAACGGCCCGTAATCTTCCTCGTCCATCCCCAGCGGCATGCCCGACGATCCCGGCCGGATGAACGGGTAGCGCAGGCTCCAGTGGTAACCCCATGCATCGGAGATGTCCGTGCGCAGCCAGTAGTCGTTCCCCTGCTTCCGTTGCGATGGCGACTTGCTGACCTTCAGCGGTTCGCCCGTCTTCGGGTCGGGGATCACCTCGCGGAAGTCGGTGATGTGCGCCTCGCAGCGCGAGTGAATGAACACGCTGCGCTTTCGGTCGGCGTCCTGAAACCCTCGGTTCACGGCTAGCGCGCGCAGCTTCACGCGCGGGTTGACGGGCGGGAAGTGGAACGCGACACGGTCCCCGAGCGCATCCCCGAGCACGTCGCGAAGGATCTGGATCGATCCGCCGGCTACGGACGCCGCGTTTCCCCGCCCGTCGTTCACGTCGCCGTAGACGTGCACCATGCCGCGATGGCGCATCAGTCCGCGCCAGTTGTCCGGGGCGTGGATGTACTTGGCCTGCGTGGTCGGGTTCAACGGGGATGCCTTCACGACTCCGGAGCAATACTGGTCCGGCTTGACTCCCGGCACCGTCCATTGGCAGGGCTTGCAGAGCCATCCTGAGCCGGTCACCATGTGCACCTTCATTTCGTGGTTGCAGTGGACGCACGGGCCGTCGCTCTTGGCGCTGCCGTCAACGAGCAACGCGTCCGCTACCTGGTCGGTGTGCAGCGGGTCCTCGCCGGAGAACAGTTCTCCAATGATGCCGAAGTATTTGCGTCCCTTCGCGCGCTCGTGCTCCGGCACCTCGTGCGCCTGCAGGTCATGGCCCCATCCGACAGCGGCCGGCGTGGCGTTCCAGTCAAACCAGATGTGCAGCGGCCGACGCGGGTCGTAGACCAGCGTGTCGAGGATGTTCTGATCGGAGAAGGCGTGGTACGACAGGCGTGCGACGTTGCGCTTCAGTTCCCCGCTCGTCTGCTCGATGTAGGTGGTCTCATCGAACATCGCGCGTAGACCGTCGTCGTAGTCGGCGCCCGTTGCGGGGTTGTCCTTCGTGCTCGACGTGAGCAGGCGATAGAACGGGGGGAGACCCTGAACCTTGCGCGCCTCCTCCTGCGCGAGCATCCGTTCGTTTTTCTTGTAGATCCAGTGTGACGGGTCATTCAGCGGGACGTTGCCTTCGAAGACGAGTTGGTGAAGATGGCCCGGCACGCGGCAGCGCCAGACGCCATCGCTCCCACGTGTGGCCGAGCCACAGCGCAGGCCACCGTACAGCGTCATGATGGCCTTCAGGTCGACGCCCGGCTCCGTTCCCTCAACGACCAGAATGCAGTTGAAGTCGATGCCCTTCGCGCGCGTCACCGCGTTGTTCACGATGGAGCCCGTGAAGAAGTGCGCGCCGTTCTCCCATATCCAGAACTTTGTGGAGCGCAGGCGCTGCGCCGGGTAAGGGATTCCCTCGTAATCCCACTGCGCTTGCCACTCCGGAGGCACGCGCGTGCCGTACACATGGTCAATCCCCATCTCCTCGATCGTCTCGCGGATGGGGGTGAGCGCGGACTGCAGCATCTCTTCGGTCGCGCCGAAGATGCCGAAGGGCAGCTCCGTGCACATCTCCGCCCACCGGACGATGCGAACTCGATCCTTGAACGTCTTGCCGGAGCCGCGGCCGCCGATCTCGTTCAGCCACCGGTATTGATCGCAGTTGTAGACGGCCTCGATCTGATGCGGCCAGAGCGCGATGTTCACCGTCTCGTCAGTTGGCGGGGCCGTCTCCGTGTTCGTCGGGCTCATTGGTGCGCTCGGTCACTGCGAGCAGTCTGCGCGAAACCTTGCGCGAGGAGGGAGGATTCTTCACGTTTAGCCCGCCCATCCGCGCCATCTTGTCACGCACCTCGCACATGAGGCGCAACAGTCCGACGTTGGTGCGAGGTTCGCGCCGCTCTGTCGTGGTGGTCACGGGCTGCCCGTCGACAATCTCGGTTCGCGTCTCGGTGGTCACGACATCGCTCGCGAAGCGCGAGATGCAGATCTGCTCAACGAGCATGTGTACCGTGAGCCACGCGCCTTTGACCTCCGCGATCTCCTCTTTGTCCGCGCCGATTCGGGCCATGTGCCGGCGCCACGTTGCCGCAATCGTGTTCTCGCAGGTCGCGCAGACCTTGCCGCCGCGGCCGTCCTGACGGTCGCGGTGGAGATCGTCGCACTTGAGTAGGTTGAACGCGTGCAGCGGGCCGACCATCGCGGCGAAAGAGTAGCCCTGCGAGTAGAGCAGGAGCATCGCCTGTTCACGGTCAACTTCCTGCTGTGTCGGCGCGTCGCCCATTCGGACTTCGAGGATAGTCAACCTGTGGACGAAAGGGAAGGCGGGATCAGTTCACGATGGTCGTGAGGCGCATGAACTGATGCCACCGACACCAGCAATCGGGCGGGTGCTCGTTCAATACACGCATGGCCTTCGCTGGGATCGCGCGCGGTCGCCGTTGCGGCAGAGCGAAGGGCGGCATGGCGTTCGACTTTGCCGAGTTACAACGTGTCCGCGAGCTGCGCGACGCCCGTCGCTGGACTCAGGAGCGGCTTGCCGAAGCGGCTGGGCTGACACCGGTACAACTGAGCCGGATCGAGAACGGCGCGAATGATCCGAAACTAACGACTGTGCTCCGGCTCGCCCGCGCCCTCGGCGTACGGCTTGGCGAGCTGGTTGATCGGTAATTTTTACTCGACGCTTCCTCGACGCTTCCTCGACGCTTGGCGGTATCATCCATCCGTGGAGCAACTTAGCATTCCCTTCGGCAAGCCGCTAGGAAGCTACACCTCCGCCCAACTCGCGCTACTCTCGCCTGACGACATCTACTCCGCCGCGGACGAAGCGTTGCTGGTGACGCTCAAGGAAGATCGTCGGCTTGAGCGCAAGCGCGCGACAATCCACGACGAGGAGTTGGGGGAGTACTACTCCATGTGGTCCAACACCGCGCCGGACGGCGGTTTGATGGTTCTCGGACAGGAGAACGGCGGCGCGTTCTCCGGTTGTCTGATGCTTGAGCAGGGCCAACTGAACTCACTCGAAAAGGCGGGCGTGTATCACTGCCCAGACGCGAACATCGAAACGCGGCGATCAGGAGATCGCGGACACTGTGCGCCTGCTGTATAGGGTGAAGGACGAGCCGTTTCCGGACGAAGGTGAGCGCCTGACTCCCGAGGAGATGCAGGCGCTCTGGAGTGATCTGCGGAACCGGATCCTTACTCCTGCCGGATGACGTCGCGCGCCGTACGCGCGGTCGGCATCACCGGCACCTGCCCTTCGGCGAGCGGACGCCCTGTGAGGCTGAGGAACTTTGCGCGGTAGGAACCGAGTCGCATGCCGGCGTCTGCGCCCGAGTCGTACAAATCGCCCACGAACTCGGCGAGATCCTCGCGTGTCATCAGCCCGGAGTCGCGGAAGAAGAGTACGATCTTTGCCCCTTCCACCTCGTCGGCCGCGTCGTCACCGCGCAACCACCCGCCCCCGCCGCCGCCTCCGGACGTGGGGCCACAAACGGTTGACATCACGCAGTATTGCCCGGTGGAGCTGGAACCGCTCGGATACGACTCCACTCGACAATTCCGGTACCTGTCGCCGGGCGTGGAAGTCTCGTTGCCGGGCACGCACTCGGCGTGGTGCTCCCACTCGCCGCTGTAGCCGCCGCCTGGGTAGATCGTGTTGACCGACCACGTGAGGCACGCCTTGCAGACGCCGCCGCCATCGTTGAAGCCGTCGTCAGGGTTCTCCACGGCCGGTTGCGCGTACGTCATCACGGCCAGCATCGTTACCACGCACAGCAGAATCAAACGCTTCATGTCTTGATCTCCTTCACACAGTAAGCACCCGGTCTTCGCGACCAGCGGCGGGTTGTGAATCAAAAAGCGCCGGCCTTTCGACCGGCGCCCACAAACCGTGACAATCGCGCTGCAGGGCTACTTCGCTTCGTCGCCGGCGCTGCCGGGATAGCGTCCGGCATTCTCGCCAGTCGGCGGCGTGTCGTCGTCGCCGGGGTTGGCCTGCTTCGATGCGGCGTCGGCGTCGTCTTCCCGCTTCTGCCTGTCGAGATCGGCGTTCGGGTCGTAGTTGCTCATCGGTGCGTTCCTCCTTTCGTTGAGATCGGCGCGGGGTCTGGCCTACGCCGTGGGGTTGGTGCCGGTGTTGGGACGCGGCTTGGAGCGGCTGGGTGCCGCGGGGTCGACCGGCGCAATTGCGGTCGTAGCAGCCGCCTCGCCAGCCGGCACCGCCGTTGACGCTTTCGGCGCGGGCGTGCTCAGGTCCGCGACGATCTCCGCCCACTTCTCGACGCGCGCCGCAGCCTTCGCGATTGCCTTCGTGTCGTTCCGCAGTTCCGGCAGCCGCGTCTCGAAGTCCTGCTGTAGCAACGCATGAATCGCTATCGCCTCATCAATGTCGCCGCTCACTCGTCTGTAACTCGTCATCGGTTTCGTCATCCTATCTCCTTCTCTGTTTGTGCTACTCGCCGCACGTGCATCGCTTGCATCGGCGAAGATGGAATGGGTGGTGACAGAGCGCGCAGAACTTTGCCACGGGCGACGACGCAGACCATCGCTTCGGGATCGCGACGACTTTCCTTCCGATCTGTGGCGACTCGTGGTTCTCGCCGCGGTTCTCGCGGTTCGCTGGCCGTACCTCAGAGAGGATCTGCGGGGAGTAGTCAACGAGTGGCGCTTCCCATGCAGCGCCGTTCGGCCGCATCTCGCGCATGACCGCCGCGAGGTCATCGCATCCCGGCGGCATCAGTTCCGCCACGATGTCCGCCATTCCGCTGCTCTGACGTTTCAAGATGCACGCATGCTACGGCATGTAACACGGTAGCGCAAGAGGAATCTTCAACTTTCCGCTTCCGACACTTCCTGCTCTCGGTCTTGCACCATTCGCGAAGCCATCGAAAGCATGCCGAGGAGCGAATAGCGGTCGATCCGATTCGCCAACCATCCGTCCTGCCAGTTCTCAATCGTTGGGCCGATCGCAACGAAGATGAAGCTCGTCACCTCGCCGCTTTTTGCTTGCTCGACCAGTGATTCCAACGCCTCGATCTTATCGGGCGGGCATGGCTTGCCGCGCGTCACGAGGCGCGCCACCTTCGCCGCTCGCTTCGTCACGACTTCATCTCCATCGCCACCGTGAGCTCCGAGATCCTGCGCATGATCGGCTGCACCATCGTCGGATCCCCGAACCGCGCGCACGCATCCGCGGGTGCATGGTTCGACACGATGATGAGCACACGGCGCGAGTCCACGGTCAGGTAATTGTACCGACCATCGAGAATCTGGTAGATCACCCCCGCGGAGAACTCGCTGCCCTTCTCCTTCCCGAAGTCGTCAAGCAGGAACGCGTGAGCCTGAATCGGATCGCGCACCACGTCCTGCCGCGACAGTCCCGAGTTGGGCACGAAGGCCGCGTGAATGTCCGCCATCAGGTCCAGCGAGTTCTCGTACAAACCGCTGCCGCCGTTTCGAATCAGCTGCGCCAGCGTTGCGCACGCAATCGTCGTCTTGTCCTCGCCGGCGGACCCGTACAGGTACATCCCGCGCACTTCGCCGGAGAGCACCGCGCGCGCGAGCACGAGCGCTTCTTCGTTGCGAACATCGGCGAGGGTGCGCTGCCCGCTCTGGTACGCGAGCGGGAGTCCGCTGCGCCTCATGTTCGTGTCGATCCGCGCAAGCCTCTGCCGTGCGTTCCACTGCGCCGCGACTTCCTCGCACGCTTCGCAGACGAACAGGCGCTCAGGAGGAAGGCTTGTTTTGCATTTCCTGCAGTTCCCGTTTGGCCTTAAGTTCGCGGATAACGTCTCGCCCGTCGCGCATGCCGAAGTCTCCGAGAGGGTTTCGCGCAACTGGCGGAGCCTCTCCTGCATCGCTTCGAGCGCGGCCTGTTCCTCGTCCTCTTCCGTTTTCACCATCGGTCCTCCGTGCTCGCCTGTTGCCCGGTCGCTGATCAGGATTGTCTCGCCTGTTCGTCAGGATCGACTCCAGATACTTGAAGTGCTTGCCCTTGTACTGGTCTTCGCAATCGGCCAGCGTCTCGACGATCAACTCCTCGCCGTAGTCGCTCACCCATGCGGCGGTCACCTGATGCGGTGGCGGCACCTTCAGCGCGGACGCCGCAAGCTTGTCGTCGACCCCCTTCACCGCGTCGAAGTCCGGGACTGGCACAGCATCGGACTTCGGCTCCTCTTTCGGTCCCGAGATCCCCTCGCGCGCGCCCGCGAATGTGCTCTCTGGTTTCTTCTCTCTTAGTTCCGGAGTTGGTTCCGGTTCCGGTTCCTTCGTGACAGAGCGTGACGCACCGTTACTCTCCGTTACTGGACGTGACGCAGCGTTACGAGCACGGGACCGTTGCTGGCGCAAGCGGGCGAAGAAAAGGGCGCGTTCTTCGGCATGCTTTTCCCACGTCGCGACGATGTACCAGTCCTCTTCGCCGTCAACCGGGAGGAGGCGGCGCCCCTCGTGTTCCTTCGTGCTTGAGTAGGGGTCAGGCTCCTGAAAAACCCGAAGCGCCTCAGCAGCTTCAGGCGTGCTGATGGATGCCATCTTGGCGAGATCGCGCACCGGCAGCTTCACCTTTCCGCGCAGCTTTTCAGCCTCGAAAAGGACGGTGATCCATGCAATGCGAACAGCGGGAGGGAGGTCCGAAACTGTGCCCGTGAGGATGCGGCGGGAGAAGACTGCAAATTCCATTTGTCACGCTCCGATGCCACATTGTAACGCGGAACGTGGCGAATCGCGTAGCCGCAGTTAGTCGTTCATCTTGCCCACCTCGTGCGCTAGACGATCAGCCCATGCGGGTATGTCGTCTGGCGTACCGTGGTGTTGAACGGCTGCATTCAGGAGGCGTTCGAACTCCTCGTACGGAGGGAGTGCTTCGCCGCGGCCGATCGCCCTCCGCGCCTCCCGCGCAATCAGCGTCTCCGGCCGCTCCACGACGGGCTCAGGGCCGCGCGATTCGATCCTGAAGGGTGAGCGGGCGTCCCGGTAGTTGCCACGCTGCACGAAGCGCCGGGGGCGCGAGGTCCATGCCTCGTAGGCGAAGACGAGGAGGGCGCAGGTGCCAAAACCGCAGAGGAAGGCAAGGATCATTCGCCCTCCGCGATCTGCAGCGGCAGCAACGTCTTCACGCGCCGCCCCTCCGGCGACTGCGCGAACTTGCGCATCTCGCGCAGCCACTTCAAGCGCGACACAGCCGAGTACTCCCGACCGAAGCGCCCGTTGTTCCAGATGTCGGGATGATCGTTCAGGATCGCGACAGCTTCCCTCGCAGCGTCAAGCGTCGGCGCCGCCATCCGAGACAGGTTGTTCCCCGTACGGATGTGCGTGACGCACCACACGCCGGGAGTGCGCTCGTCGATCCCGAAGAACCCGTCGACGAAGCCGAAGACTTCGCGCGGGCCGTCCGTCATGGCGATCATGAAAGTAGTTTTCATCGTCCCTCCCACAGCGCGTGTTGTGCCTCGTCAACGTCGGACAGCTTCGTGATCCGCACCTCAGTGCGCGGCGGATGGCCGTAGACCTTCACGACGCTGGAGGCGCACACCTGCCCGTCGTCGTGCCAGAAGATGCCGTTCAGCGCGTCCAGCACGAGCTTCGAATAGTTGTCGATGTCGGGCCGCACCTCGGGCCACTTGCGCGAACGATCGCCATGCAGGCTGGCGGGCGCCGGCACAACGAAAAGGATGTCCACGCGCAACGGCCCGTCGAGCATGTGCGGCGGGCGGTGCTTCTTCGCGCGCATGAGAAAGTTCGACTCCGCCGCTTGCGTCTCGGGCGGCGTGTAGATTTGAACGCGCGCCATCGGACCCTTGCCGATCATCCGGCCGCGCGGGCGCCCCTTGGGGACAGGGACGCCCGGAATGGTGAACTCAATCGGGTTCGGCAACGGCAATCCTCCGCGCTTCGCGCTCGGCGGTCAGCGCGGCAAGCGCGCGCGTGGCGGTGTCGAGCAGATCATCCAACTCATCATCACCGACGTGAATCAATTCATCAGCGTCGAACTCGAACCGGAAGGAGTGCATCACGCACCCTCCTTCTGCATCGCCTCGCGTTCCTTCAGCGTTTCAGCGAACCCGAACGGCAGCGCCGCGGGCGGCAGGCTGAGATCCGCCCGCCGCGTCGCGCGCGCATCAATCACCGCCTGCGACATGTGGCCCTTCCCGATCAGCCGCTCGCGGGCCTCGTCCATGTAATTCACGAACTGCAGGACGGCGGTGGACAACTTCGTGATGAACTCCTCGTCACGTTCGAATCGAATCATGACGGGCGGCAGCTCGGGGTTGAACGAGAGCCAATCCCACCACGCGCGGCCCGTGATCCAGAGCGCGCCCTGCACCTGACACCGGAACTTGTCCGCGTCGGCGCCGAGCATGTAGGAGACATGCACCGCAGCGGACGGGCACTTAATTTCGAGCCCGCCTTTGTCGCCGACGAGACGGTCAGGGCTGCACCCGACGTTCCCGCCGTCGTCCATCAGGAAGCCTACACGCTCCGTCGAGGTGTCCTGGTTGAACTCGTAGAACCGCACGGCGTCCCGCTCCATCGCCGTGCCCCGCGTCATGAACTGCGAGTCCCCTTCGTCGAGCGCGTGGCCGAGCATCTCCTCGGCGAGAAGCTCGGCCATGTACCCATCCGCCGCGGCGCTCAACTTGCCCGTACGCGGGGTCAAGATTCTATGGAACTCACTTGCGGTCGGCACTCCGAGCCTTGCGGTGCGCCACGCGTCGCTACCCTGTTCTACATTCAACACGATCACAGGTGCCTCCAAATGCGGCGATTCGCAATTCGGCTAACCATGCTCACGGCGATGGCGTAAAGCGCAGCTATGTCTTTCAGGGGCGTCCCGCTGGCGCGAGCTTCGCGGCCCCTTGCTTGATACCGAATACGCGCCGTTGAAGCAGGGACGCCAACGCTCCGTCATGCCTTCCCCCTCGGCGCGTGCCGCTTCGATTCGAGCGCAGTGCGGGCCGCGCTGAAGTCGGCTTTCCGGATCTCGTCCCACGATTTCACGCCGAGGTAGCCGAGAAAGCGCTCCTCGTTCGCGTTGACCTCCTTCGCGAGCGCCTTCAGTTCGTTGAGCTGCGCAGCCGTGATTGGCTCAGGGTTCGCGCTATCCGTGTCCAGATCGGCAGTCGAGATGCCGAGAACTTGCGTGAGGCTCATGCGCTTGGCGTACGTCAGCGCGGCACCGACCTTCTGTTGAGCGCTCATCGCAGACGCGTTATCGACCGGCAAGGTGAACGCGGCACGCGCAGAGTGTCCGTTGACGTGGCGTAGCGTGCAGACGACAGAGAGGCTGTTCTCCTTCACCTCGCAGTCGCTCCACGAATAAGAGAACCCGCGCGGATGTAGGAACGGGCGCACGGTCTCCGCAATCTGGCTGAGGTCCGCATAGGTGTACGAAAACCTCGTACCCGATTTCGTCACAATCTCAGCATTGCTGTTCTTCGTAATCGGCGGACACTCGTTCTGAAACTCGGCGAGGGACGCGGCGAACTCTGATGCGGCCTGCCGGTCCGAGACGCGTTCGTAGAGCGCCACCATGCGCTCCAGCGTTTCAACCGGGAGGTTCCGCTCCAGCGCCATCTGAAGCATTCCGGCCACGTCGCCCGTGTTCGGAGGGGCGGTGGCGGGGCTGCGCGGCAGCCCCCCGCTGGTGACTTCGAGCGCGCCGGCAGAACCGCCGAACGCTGCGGCAGCCTCCGAATCGAAGTCGTCGTCGTAGTCGGCGCGGGTGGTGTTCGCCATCACTCGCCGCCTTCGTCTTCTGCTTCGTCGCGGTCGGACTCTTCCGGCACGTCCGTCTCGCTCTTTGCCTCGCCGCCGCGCGTGTAATTGACGGTCTCTTTGCCGCGCTTCGCCTCCGCCTTGTACGTCCCGCGCTCGTACTTGAGCACGGTCCCGCCGTCGTCGGTCGCCTCCCGCGCCACGTCCGCCTCGTTGGCGTGAATCGCCTCCTTCAGCTTGAACTCGGCGTTCTTCAGTTCATCCTTGAGCGTTGCCACCATCGTGCGCTTCTCATCCGCTTTGATGATCCAACGCTCGATCGCCGGGATGCGCTTCTGCGGGAACATGTTCTCTTGATTGCGGGCTTTCGTTCGTCTTGCCATTCGTGAATCCTCCGTGCGACGGAGTGTAACACGGCGCGGTACGAGCAGGCAAAGAAAAGCGCGACCGGTGTGCTCACGGTCGCGCAGGGGTCCGAGGCAGGATGCGGGTGCTACGTGGATGCGGCGGGGCGCGAGGGTCGCGCCGTCTTGCGGATGGTGGACACGGCCCGCATGTACTCGGTCGCCTTGGGGCCTCGGCCGATGCTCTCTTTGACGAGTCTCGTGCGCTTGTTCACGGTCTCGAATTCAACCGCGCCGTAGCGTTCCAAGTCGTCGAGCAGTTCGGGGCACTCCTGCCCGAAGCGGTGGCCCTCCTCGGTCATGCGGACGGTGGTCGGCGCGTACCCCCACCACTTGCCGATCACCTTCAGCGCGCGCTCGCGGTAGTCGCTGGCCTTCTCATCGGGATCACGCGTCAGTTCAGCGAAGCGCTTCTCAGGATGCTGGTTGCGCGGCAGGGCGGCAATCATCTTCATGTTGTTGGTCAACTGCTTGACCAATGTCAACGTCTTGACCTTCTCGGGTTCGGTGCTCATGACTGACAGGGTACTACGGTACGTGACACTGCGCAACCGTGCGTCACACGGGCAGGTCCGGATGGTCCATGATGCAGTCGGTGGCCACGGCGCACGCCACCCCATGCGGGCAGACAAATTCGTGATCCGTCTCGCTGAAGAGTTGGTGAACGACCGCGGCGGAATTCTCACCGCAGGTGTGGCAGGTCAGAGCCTCTGCGCGCCCTTCGATGAAGTTGTCGAGCATGCGCCCACGTTCCGCACTGAGTGCGCGCGCAAGGTGCGAAGTGGCGAGGAGGGAGAGGCGGTCGCGTTCGAACGGCGGGAGCAGTTGCCACTTCACCGGGTTGCGTACGGCCGGCCGGTAGCGCGCGAACATGCCGTGACGCAATGGATGCGGTGGTGATGGCGAGCGGTTGGGGTTGGGCGCGATCTCCGCATCGCGCTCCACCACTTCGCGGGCAACGTTCGACCCGTGCGCGGACAACATGGAGACGAGGATGCCGCGCAACGCCCGCTCCTCCGCCGCCTCACGGATGCCCTGCTCGACTTCGGCGAGGTTTACGATGCGGTAGATCATGCATCCTCCTCTGCGGTCGCGAGCGTGACGGCCTGAAGGAAAGTGTACGCCGTTTCGGAATAGCCCTTCCGCTCCACTTCGTACGTCGCTGCGGCCAGAGACACGCCGCCGCAGCACCGCCAGCCGTCTGCGAGATGCGCGTTCACATCCTCTTCAAGTTCGGCCATGTTGTCTGCCGACAGGATGCGATATGTGCGGTTGATCTTCCGAGGGGCGCTCACCGCTTCACCCGCCACCGATCCGGCGCACTCGCCAACTGCTCAGCGAGTCCGAGTCCCTTCAGCTTCAGGAGGTTGGTCAGGACGTGCGCTTCCGTGATGGACGCAGCGAGGGCCACGTTGCCACGGACGAGGGATGAACGGATTGCCGCAGCCGTGAATCCGCCCTTCACGAAGATCCCGCGTGCATCCTTCAGCGTGAGATAGATCGCATGCGGGAGCGGTTCAAGATCGGCATGCTTCGGCCGGGGCCGGAAGCAGAAATCCCGAAGGACAGGAAGCGCTTGTCTTTTCATGTGACGTAGTGTAGCATGGGTCCATGGAAATGCAAACACCGGTGGTGGTCGCCGTGGAGGTCCTGACCGGCGCATACGATCTGGACCCGCTCCAGCAGATGGCGCTGAACGTCTACCTCGTGCAGCATAGCGAGCACCTGGCCATGGTCTCGCGTGAGTGTCGCCGCGACGGACGGACGCACGATCTGAAGTGCCGGAGATGCCCCGGCCAGACGTTCACATTCACGACGGAACCGGAGGCGAAATCATGAAGGACATCAACGACGAAGAAGCATCGGCGGCGCTCCGGCGGTTCGCGATAGCCATCTACTTGATGAGCTACGCCGCGGGCGGATACATCATCTGGACGGTGTGCCGATGAAGAGCCGATTTCAGGAACTCGACGAAGCGCGACAGGGCGAACCTACTCGGGAGGAACAGGAAACGATGGACCGCGCACGTTCGCGCGGGTCGGACTACGACGCGGATGCAGAGGATGCGGGGGCGGAACGGTGACGCCGAAGGATCGCATGCGCTTTCGCCATGTCGCGCAACGAAAACCTATCGAGGGCAAACAGGTGCTGGTGTTCCGCAGCCCACGCGTGGGCTTCATCGCGGCGCACCGTATCGGAGACATGTGGAACGACGGCACCGGCAACGTTGCTCACATCAATGCGTGGCCATGGTGGATGAGCCTCACGCCTGTTCGCCGCGCATTCCGGTCAGCCGTATATGAGGCGACGAAAGCATGAAACCGAAATCCGGATTCATCGCAGACGGTCTGGCGCACGCCGTCAAGGTGGAAAGTCTTTGGTTGCTCGGGTACTGCGGGAAGCAAACGCGCCGGCAAGGGGCCGAGCGTCTGCCCGTGTTCCGCGTGACCGGTCAGCACCCGTTGTGCGGGGCGTGTGTGTGCGAGATCGAGAGTGAGCACGGAAGGAGGGATGCGCGATGAGCAGCGTGAACCTGAAGGCATCGTGGAGTTTTGATCTGGATCCCGCGGACACGCGCCTTGTTCTGCGCGCGCTCGGTGGGCGACTCGGTAGCGCCGAGGTAGTGGACGCGAAGGAACTCGGTGACCGGCTCACGCGCCAACGCGCCGCCGCAGCGAAGGCGCTGTACGACCAGATGGCACAGCACGAGGAACACATCACGGGTGAGTCGTGAAGGGACAAAAGGTGAGCCTCGCCGACATGTTCCCGAACCTGCTGCGGGATGGGTCCGCGGTAGACCTCACTCACGCATTCGTCGGGTACGAATTGGAATGCTCGGCGTGCGGCGTGTACGACTACGCGCGGACGTTGACCATCGTGGAACAGCGGGAGCGGGAGCACGTCGCGATGCACGCCCGCCCCGCCGAACCTAATCGATCGTCTCGATGACGTGCCACGGCGCCGGCAGCGCACCGATCCCCACCCCACCCTGACGCACGATCCAGCGCTGATCCGTGCCGTGCTGCGCGATGGTGTCCCCGGTCTTCAGGAGCGAGCGGTCCGGCTCCGTGTCCATCACCTTCTCATACCGGAAGCCGGTGGCGGAAGCCGGCGCGGAAGTCGGGTCCCCCTCCAGCGGCGGCACCGTCCCGTGCACTTCCTTGATGCCCTGCACGAACATGGAGATGATCTGCAGCGAGCCGTCGCGCAGCGTCTTCGCGAAGTCCTCGCCGATCAGCCCCACCGACACGCAGAGGTCGACCAGCATCGAGAATTGAGACTGGACCCATGCCGCCTTGTCGGCGCCGGTTGCCGCGTCCCGGAACTTCTGCTGAGCCTCCCGGATGAAGCGCACGAGCGCGACCAGGAGGGGAAGGAACTTCAAATACTGCCCGTACTTGAGGATGAGAGCGAAAGCGTTTCCCATGTGTGCGACTCCTTTTCGTGGGGATATCGTACTCTCTCTCGATGAAGGTGCTGGCAGTCGTTCTGCTCACGGTCGGCACGGCGGCGCCGCTGCTCGTGGCGCAGGGCGTGGCGCCGGCCAGCGGCGTCGGCGGCATCACCCCCGGCGCGATGATCGGGCTGGCGGCTACGTGGCTAGGGATCGGAATCGGCTACCTGAACCTGCGCCGAACGATCCGGCGCGACGCCGAAGAGCAGATGAACGCGGTTGCAACCAAGGTGGCGCACAACGTTGTCACTGCGCGGGCGATGTCGTTCATGGACAAGGGGCGCCAAGAAGAGATCAACGCGAAGAACGACGAACGGTACGAGCTGCTGCTGGCAATGCAGGAGCGGCGACGCGGCGGCGGTGCCGGCTAGCGGCCTTGGTACGGCGGCATGGTCGGCTTCGTCCCGGTCCCGCCGATGGCCGTGTGATTGGTGCGGCTGAAGTAGAACCCGATGATGAGGAAGAAGGCGGAACTCAGGATGACCGGGTACTCGTCGATGCTCCACGAACGGCGAACCGCCACCGCCATCGTGGAGACAGTGACGATGATGGCGATGATGGCCTGCGTGATTTCCCAAATCAGATTTACGCGCCGCTGACCTTTCGTCGTGAGATCCTGCTGCGTTGTCGTGGTCGGGGCGATGGCCCGCTCGGGGCCAGTCTCAGCACCCGCGGCTGGAGGGTCGGGCGTTTCGCGGCGGTCGGGCATGCCCCTACGGCTTCCGCCTGATCCCCTGGACCCCATCCACGATCCACGCGCCGCTGTACTCCCCACCGATCAGCCGCGTGGAGAACAGGCGGTCCTCCTCGGCCCACGTCAGGAGGCGGGAGCGCCACGTGTCGCGGGCGAGCGCCTGCTCCTGCGCGATGGAGTTCGCCAGGGCGCGGATTTCAGCGGCGCGGTGGCAGTTCAGCTCGGACCACGCGTGCGCTTCGTCCTGCTGCTCCTCGCCGATCGCGTCGGTGGTGATGCCGTAGAGGATGGCGGCCGCACCCCACGCCGCGATGTGCGCGAGGTAGCGGGCGGGCGCGTAGAGCGCATGGCCAGCGCCGACCGTGTCGGCTAGGAGGTTGGCCGATGCGGCCATGACTCCGGGGTTATCAAGAAGGATCTTGCAGGGCGGGCAAATGGGACACCTCCTCAGTTTCCGCGGGCTTCGACTCGCGCCAGCCCGCGCTCAAGCGTGATGATACGCGCTTCATGCATCCGGTTCGCTTCTTTCAAGTCCTGCACCTCGCGGCCACGCGCCTGCACCTCGGCCTGCAGCGTTCGCGTCTCGACGGTGTTGGCCTGAACGGAAGACACGAGCGGCGCAACCTGCGCCTCCAGCCGCGCCGCCTTCTCGTTCAGGTTCGCGGCAGCCGATTCGAGCGCCGTAGTCCGCGTCTGCGACACCATCCACGAAACGAGCAAGCCGGTCGTGACGGAGATGACCAGCGCCATGATCTGCAGAACGAAGCGCGGGTCTGAGAACGCGCCCGGCTTGCGGTCAGAGTCGCGTCGGCCCAGCGTATCTACGTCGCGGCGTTCATCCATGGCGTCAGGCTCGGCGAGTCCGTGTGCGAAGTCGAGTGCGGTCATGCGAAACGGGCGTTGCATGTGCCATTCCGGACTCACGGTAACACCTCAGAAATCATTCCGTCTATGCGGCTTGCGGCGCGACGTTAGACCAACGCATTGAGGTGCGCAGGTGGCTCCTGCAAACATTCCATCACGCCGCACGTGTCGCACCTCCGACCATGGACGGGGTTGTTTTCATACGATTCGGTATCCCGCCTGTGCAGAGTCACGCCACAGCGCACCCATCCGCCAGAATTCTCATGCCCGAGTCTGGCGCATAACTTAGCCACGGTTTTCTCAAGATCGTCAACGCGTTCACTCAAGCTCTCAACGACACCGCTCATGCCATCCTCCAGTGTGCGACTGCTATGCAACGCAGTGTATCACACTACGTGTATCGCCGGAACCTCAACGCCACCCGAATCTCCTGCGCGGGTTCCGTCGCGGGCGCCGCAACGGTGTCCAGCACGTCGAGCACGAACCGAGTACCACGCGCGAACCGCCGCGTCTGATGGTCCGCGCTCGTGACGCGGAGGGATGCTGCGTCCCATGCGAGGGCGGGCCGTTGCGCATCGTCCGTGTAGATCGAGGCGCCCGCGCTGTCCACGGCCACGCCCGGCGCGATGGCCCGCACGTCGACGCGCAGCGTCCCTGCCGTCCACGTCGCGTCCAGCGCCGACAGGTCGAGCGCCACGTCTTCGAGTTCGCCCTCCTCGTCCAGAACGTCCCACGCGATCAGCTCGGACGGCTCGTCGAGTTCGGAGATGACGCCCACGTAGGCGAGACGCATGGTCCAGTAGGTCACAGCACGATGCACGAGTGGACGCGTGTCTTCGACGGAAAGTACGTTCGCCCCGTCCGTCGTCGCGCGAGCCAGCAGCGCCGCGCCGGGCGTCGGCAACACGTCCGTCACGGTGGCGCTCTTTCCGCCCGTGGGCAGCAACCAAATCCGATTCACGCTCGCCGCGGTGAGCGCGACGGAGGTCGCGTGCGATGCGCGCGGCCGGATGCTCGAATCGGAGATCGCATCACCAGGGGAAACGATCGCCGTCAACCCCGCGCCAGCGCGCACGGACAGCTCCGCGTACGTGACTTCGGATTGATCGACCGACGACGGGGCGACAGTGACCGCGATCCCGTCCGCTGATTCGACGGTGAGCCGAGACACGAGCACGTTGCCGGCTGGCACGGCGGGGAACAGTACGGCCTCCGTCTTCGGTCCCTTCGTCACCGTGAGCACGCCTGCGGACGTGCGCGAAAGGGTGACGTTGTACGCCTCGTCGGCGCCGAGGTTGACGGCCGCACCATCGGCAAGGGTGAAGGTCACATCCTCTGCCGCAAACGCGCGCTCCGTCCCGTCGTGCACCATCAACCCGCCGGTCACGGCGACGGTTTCCGAGTCGTCGGCAGTGACCACGGACCCGCGCAGGATGGCGCGCAGACCAGCCACGCGATCAGCGGGAACGACGCCGCTGCCGCTGGCGAGTCCGACCAGTGCGGCGAGCGGGGAGGAAGCCTGATTGCCGACGACCTGCGGCCTGATCCGCGTCGCGTTCGCGGTCTGGCCTGCGGGCGCAATGACCTGAAACTCGATGCGGACGCCGGTCTGCGGGGCAAGGTCTGGCAGCGGGAACTCGGAGTTGGTTCCGACCGGCAGCGTGTCCGTCGCACCTTCCGTTGAGGCACCCGCCGCCGTCAGGGTGTGCGTAATTCGAACGCGCGACCATAGCTCTTCGGTGATCGGCTCACCGTCCGAAACATACGGGCCGTAGATCGGCGTGCCCGTAACCGGCGCGTATCCGATGATCGAAGACGTGAGGACTTTCAGCCACTGATTCACGGACGTGGTCGTGTCCACGAACGCATCCAATTTATCGTTCCAGATTTCGAGAGTGGTTATCGCGCTCTCTTCTCCGCCGCTGATGGCGATGAAGATCGGATCGGGAACGGCGCCGATGGTGGTGAGCAGTTGCAGGTGCGGCGGCATGGACGTATCTTCGCACGGAACGTTGTGATACAATGCGTTGCATTGACTACCACGAACGATGACCTCCCTCACCCGAGTTACTGTGGTTGCCCCGAATGCAACGCCGCGAATGACGCATGGATGGCCGTGCAGAAGGGTGACGGGAGCCTGCATCCGGCGCGTTCCATCGTCGGCTTCACCGTCGCGTCACGCGAGATGCAGGCGGAACTGGTTCGCGCCCGCGCCATCCTCGGTCCCGACTGCCCGAAGTGCGGGCACTACCTGCGGCAGCAGCACATCATGCCCAAGCAAGGCTCAATGCATGACCTGTACGTGTCCTGCATTGAATGCCCTATTCCGAACCCGGATCGCGCCAGCAACTTGGCCCATTGCTTCACGCGATACGAGATGGCGATGCTCCACCCCGAGATCGCGAAGGAACTGGGGATCGCATGACGGACAAGCGACAACTTCAGGTAGTTCTGAGTGGAGCGGGTGACAGCTTCAAGTTCACCATCGTCTGGCGTGATGAAAACCACGGGCTCCATCACGTGGACATCGACGCGGAGTTGATGAATCAGGATGTGCCACGGTTGCTCGGCGTCCGGGTAAGCGGCAGGCCGGTGTTGCTCATGAGTTCAGACACCGTGTTCCATGCGGCGGCGCCGCTGGATGTTCCGAAGGGTGCGGAGATCGTATGAGCGAACTTGAAAAGGAAGTGGAGTTGCTGCACGAACTGCGGAAAGAGATCGAGGACACGACCAGCGCGATCAACGTGGCGGTGTCTCGGCTGAAGCAGGCGACATACGAGCCGGACGCGTTGCGCCTGCATCTCGACAACCTCACGCCAGCATCACAACCCCCACCGCAGCCGGAGCCGTGATCGAAGTCACTGCCAGCGTAGAGCGGTTGACGATCTGCACCACGTCCTCATTCTCGCTCACGACGTAGGCCACCTCGGCATTCGCGGCGACTCCACCGGCTTGCGTGATGGCCGGCAGCGCCGCCGACTGGACCGCGAACGTCTCCGCGTTGACAAGGTGCAGCGTCGCGCCGGGTTCGTCGTTCTCTGTAACGAGGAGATGCGGATTGGCGAATGAGCCGTACCACGCATCTATCGCGAGGGCCGCGCTCGCTTCGAAGTCCAGCGACGGGCGGTCGTACCTATAGGCGGAGTAGCCCGCGACCGCACCGCCGACGAAAACGATGTCAGTCGCCGTCACGCCGACCGGGTCCGCCAACACCTCCGCTGCAACTCCCGCGAAGGTCGCGGACTCGGTCACCGTGTTGAGCGCGAAAGGAACGGCCACGTTTGGCGCAACCTGAACATCCGTGATGACCCCGAAGATGTCGGCCCCGATCGCAGACACCACGTAGCGATATCCGGAATCTGCTGAGCCGAGCAGGACGTATGTTGTCGAACTGTCGGACGGATCGAAGCGAATGAGTCGGCGCGGGCGCGTATCGGGGTAGACCGCATCGGCCTCGCCGTAGTACAGGACGCCCGCCACGACTGCGGCGCAATTCAGGAAATTCGGCTCCTCCGCGAGCACGAACGTCTCCGACACTCCCGACACGATGCCGATGCGCAGAAGGTGCGTAGTGGTGAACGCGTACACGTACGTCGCGTCCGCGAGCAGGGGCCGGTAGTCGGGCACGCCCCCCGGATTCGCCCACGTCCCGATGATCGCCCCGGTCGCCTTGTTCACGCTCAGCAGTTCCGAACCGTCCGCGCGCCAGTACCAGAGCGCGGTGACGCGGCGGGATGCGACGATGCGGATGGCGTTACTCGCAACCGCACCGTTCACAGTGACGCCGAACTCCCCGAGCGCGGACGCCGCATCCGCCGAGATCGTCATCACAACCTGCGTGGGCGTCACCTCCGGCTCGTCCGCGTCCGTCACGGTCGGGTCATCCGCTTCCCCGCGCGCGAAGTATTCGGCAGCCGAAGTGAACCCGCCGCCGGTGATGACCTGCTCACCCGACGCCCCGCCCGCTGTAAGAATGAGCGGGTCCGGATCCACGCTCGTGATGAACGCGCGCCCGACCTCGTTCCGGTCAACGCTCGGAGTTGTGCCGCTCAGCCCGCGCTCTTCTTTCGGCGCCCGTCCGGTGATGACATCCTGCGCGCCGATCACGTTTCGCCCCGCGCTCACCCGGTCAATGCGCACGCGGGAACCGATCGCGTATTCATCGTTCGTGTTCGGCGTGGCGTAGCGACTGGCGCCCGAGGCGATGTCCTCGTACACGTACACGCCGTTCGACTGCCGTTCGATGATCCGGCCCGTGATGGTGTCGGCGGTGCGGCGGGCATGATGGTCGAGGTAATCGCGGGTGGCGTTTGGCACGGGAGTATCTTCGCATGGGTGGATGTGTTACAATACGTCGCATGCAAGTAGACATGGCCAAACTGCAGAAGCATGCGACGCTGATCCGTCGCTACCGCAGCACGATGCAGGTTACGCCGACGACGGAATGGCTAGCTGAATACGCGTGGGGACCTTTCTCCGAGTTGGCGTACGGGTCGACTGCGGAGTCCGCAACCGCGAACAGTCTTCGGCGCCTTCACGATCAAATCTCCAGAGTCGCGGGGAAGCTGGAGAACATCGTCGCGGATCGTCACCCCAACTCCGGCGAGTAATACTCCGCCGTGATCTCCTGCTGAAACGTGGCCGCGTGCCGTTCGATGTCCGTGACGTAGAAGTGCAGCCCGTGGATCGAAGTCCCCGGCAGGTTCACGCGCACCATCCGGAACTTGTGGACGATGGACTCAATGGGCGTGGAGCAGGTCAGGACGCGAGCAGATGCGCGACGGGCAAGGATGCGGGCGAATGCGGCGGCTTGCTCTCGCGTCTCGATGAACTCATTGTGCTCCACGCGCTCGATCTCTTGGCCCGACAGGGCTACGCGCTCCGAGTCGACGACGTACTCCCGAATCTCCTGCGTCGTCACCTCGGGATCAGCGCGCTCGGGGCGGGGCGGGGCGCCAACGAGGGTCTGCGTCTTGGTCCGCGCGGGTTCATTGCTCCCCGTTGTCCGCTCCGTCATCTCGTACTTGTCTTCGTTGATGACGCGGTAACGGCGGATGGTTGTGCGCAGCCCGCCCCACTGATCCGCAAGCGCGTCGTTCGCCTCCTGCGCGCGCGAGGCGTACGTGAAGGAGTCGAACCCGTACCCGTGCGCGCCGTCCGCCTTTCGCCGCGGCTGGCCGATGTCGTAGAAGTGCTCAGTGACCGTCTCGCTTTTGATCGTGCCGTCCGCGTTCAGTTCGTACGTCGTCTCGATCAGTTCGTCTGGGCGCCGGTACAGCGAGGACGCGGCGAGCCCGCCCTCCATCCGGTTGCCGCTGTCGCCTTCGAGCAGGCCCATGACTTCGCGCCCGCCGAGGACTCCTTCCCCTTCGTCGGTGAGGTAGGTCTGGCCTGCGGAAAGCTCGTTCTCGCCGTCGACCACGATCCAGATAGCTTTGCGCTGGAACCGGAAGCTGTACTTCTCTTCGCGGACGGCAATCACGTTGTAGTCGTCGTCGACGGCCTTCCGGACAACCGTCTTGCTCAGGCGTCGGTACTGCTCGACGGAATCGCCGCGGGTGGAACCGTCCGGATAGGTGAACGTGGTGAAGTTGCTCGGGACGATCTCGTAGCCGGGCGGGTCTTCGGATGGGAGGAACATCTCGGGCGCGGCCTTCACAGCGTACCATCCGTACTCCTCCTGCTCGGTGAGGATGTCCAGCGTGCCAAGGTACGTTGTGCGCGTGATGACCTCGGAGATTGTGCGCACCGTCGTCTGCCATGTGCCGGTGGCGCTCACGGGCGCGTAGGGACCGATGGTGACGACGGACGTTTCCACGGTCCGCAACCCGCCAATGTCCTCCTGCACGTAGGAACTCGTCACGACGCCGATCACGTTGGGGGCGAGCACGTCGGGGCTGGTGATGGTGGGCGCGGGTGCGGCTGGCGGCGCGAGGATGTTCCCCGCGTTCAGTTCCATGACGGGCGGCAGCGAGGACGAATACCGCCGTGCGCAGAAGAGTCCATTTTCGAATCCGACTTCCGCGCCGAGGATGCCCCACATGTCGCGGATGAAATCGACCACGGGCTGATCACCGGGGGCCAGAGGCTTGTTCACGATTCCGCCGTCGCCTCCAAGGTCGATGTAGCCGGTCGGGATGGCGACGAGCGCGAGGAGTTCCATGCCGAGCGACAGGCGCGATCGTCCGCTGTTCGCCGGAAGCATCCAAGTCTTCGCCCGCTTCTCGGCGTGGAGTGCAGCGGCGTCGAGGCACGTCACGTTCGCGGCAGGCGGCTGCGCGTCGTACGTGTGCGCGGCCACGTAGCCATCGAATACTTGCTTGCGGAACTCGGTCGCACCGTGCCCGATCACGAAGGTGACGACGACATGCGCGTTGCTGCTGAGGATGCGGCGGGCAAACGGAGACCACCGCTCGCCGATGAGCTGGAACTGCAGCCGGTCCCCGTAGCTGTCCCGCGATTCGGTGATGGTCAACACATTGCCTATCTCGCGATCAGGAACGGGCACGCCGTTGATGGTGATGCCGACGCCGAGAGGTTGGTATCGCTGGGCGAAGGCGACGGACGCGCGGTCATCAACGTCGAGGACAAACCAGAAGGTACCCGCGTCCGTGACCTCCACATGACCGAGCACGGACGGGGAGTCGTCTGCCGTCACGGTGAGGTTGCCGGAGAGTTCGGCGAGGATCGTCACGGGAGTATCTTCGCATGATGGCGTGTGTTACAATGCGTCGCATGCGAATCTACGTAGCTTCTTCGTGGCGGAACCCTTGGCAGATCGGCGTGGTGGAACTCCTGCGCGAGTTAGGTCACGACGTATACGACTTTCGCGAACCGGAGCCGGGCGTGCGCGGCTTCGCGTGGTCTGACGTGGACCCGCAGTGGCAGGCGTGGCGCCCTGACGCGTACCGTACCGCGCTTCGGCATGATGTGGCCGAGGAAGGATTCCGACGAGACATGGACGCCCTGCGCGCTGCGGATGTGTGCCTGCTCGTCCTTCCGTGCGGAAGTTCCGCGCACCTTGAGTTGGGGTGGAGTGTCGGCGCTGGTAAGCGGACTGCTGTGCTATTTCCTCACGGCGTTCCGCTTCCTGATGCTGATGATGCCGTGCGTCTGTTCGGTCACACCCTCTATCGCCACAGACCTTGCGGCGCGTGCGGTGATCTCGACGGGTGCCACGTTCCAGCGCGCCTTGATCGCGTAGAACCGGAGTTGATGGCGAAGTGCGCTGACGAGATCCTCGTGAACGCTGACGAGTTGCGAGGGTGGGCATCGACCCTCATCGCGGGGTATCACACCTCCACGAACACGTAAGCGTGACTCTCAGACTGCCCGCGCATCACGAGCCCCGGCGCGCGCAAACTAACCTCGTGAGTCCAGCATCCCCACAGCATCAACTCGTCCCCGGTCTGAAGGGTGCCGCCGACGCGGATGCCCACGTAGCCCGCTGCCTCGCCTGACACGTCGGCCTCTCGCGCGACCACCACGCCGCCCTCCCCCGGATCGGCGAGCGTCGGTCCCTCGGCGTACGTCACTGCCAGCGCCGCCCCGTTCAACGTCGCGTCAATGGGAAAGTGCTCGGTGTTCACGACCGTTGCGCCAGCATCCCCGCCGATCAGCAGGCCGTCGTACAGGTGAGCGGCCGGACGCCTCGGCAGGTAGTGCCGCGAGATGCCCGCCTGACACTGCCAGATGACCGGGACCATGCGCCAGACGGTGAGGAGATGCGTGCCGCCGCGCACGCGGATGGTCTCCATGATGATCCGGTCTGGCCCTCTGATCTGGTCGTACGCGAACGTGAACGGGTAGCGGTCGGTGTGCGAGGGCGCGCCGTAGAACGAGGGCCGGCGCTGGTGCTCAGACGCCCGCCCGTTCAGCCGGTCGAGATAGTCGCTCACCGGTTCGGGCGGGGAGTCGAGATCAGCGGGGAGTACGGACAGTTCCACCCCGTCGAGGAGAATGGGTCGGTCGGTTCCGGGGTCGCCCTGTTCGATGAGGCGCGGCATGGGGCTATCATCGCACGACGCAACGTGATACAATGCGTCGCATGCAGAGCAGGTTGGCGATCGTTCCGTGCACAGTGAAGGCAGCGCGCAAGTTCGTGTCGGAATGGCATCGCAAGTTGCCCTACATTCAAGGCGGGCTATTCGCTGCGGCAGTCGCCGACGAAGCGGGCGCCGTGCGCGGTGTTGCTGTGGCCGGGAACCCCGCGCAGGAATGGCAGGGGACTGGGCGCATTGTGATTTCACGCGTAGCGTCTGACGGGTGTGAGAATGCCTGTTCCGCGCTGTACGGAGCGATGTGCCGTGCTGCTAAAGCGCTCGGCTATCGTGAGGCGTGGACGTACACGACATGGGGATGACGGACGGCGGTGAGCATAGCCGCAAGAGTCGCCCACGGAAGCCCGCAGTGAACGCGGCGCCGAAACGGCGATGGGTGCGCCGACTCACCTGAGCCCGCCCGACTGCAACAGGATAGACAGCGACGACTCCCCACCGCACGACTTCTGTTGAGGCTTTCCGAGCGTGCCGGATGTGGAAGTCTTCACGTTCTTGAGCGTTTGCTTCTGCGCTTCCTTCGTGCGCTTCATCATCTCGCGCGCAAGGTCCTCAAGCCGTCCGAACCGAGTGCCGAAAAAGCGCTCAAAGATGTTGGCGAGGTTTTCGAGCCCGCCCGCTGAAGTTGGACGGTGCCGTGTCGGATCGCGAAACGCGCGCTCGTTCTGCTCCAACCCCTTGATGTAGTCCAGCATCCATTGCACGGCCGCTGCGTACGTGACGGAGCCGGTTTTCTGTCCGCTCGGGTCAAATGTCTCGTTGGCCAGAACGTCACCCCTGAACGAGAGCAGTTCGTCGAGCAGGGAGCGGGTGTTCACGAGATGCGTTGTCAGGTTGCGGCGGTCCCGTGTTTCCTCCTCAGCATCAGCATCGGCTCCAGCCTCGGTTGTGCGCCCGCCCGAAATCGTCTGACCGGCACGCAAGCCGAGGAGGCGGAGCACGGATTTCTCCGTTTCGTCGATCGCCTTGCGAATCCCGTCCACCGCGTCAGAGTCGGGGATGGAGTCGACGACGCGGACAGTGCGTTCAACTTCGGCCGTCGCCGCATTCGCGTTCTGCGCGAGGAGCTTCAGGGCGCCAGAGAGGGAGAGGATGCCGCTTGCCATGCCGTCAATCGTACGCCATAGCGCTATTTCGGTCCGCTGCCCTTGACTGTGTTGCCGTGGCTCACCTGGTCGGCCGTTGGCTCGGCCCCTGCGGCTTTCGCGGCTTCTTCATTCAGGCGTTTGATGGAAGCGGTGGCGCGATCCATGGCCGCTTCAATGTCAGCCGCGTTGCCCACAAGTCCGCCGGCTGTCGTGCTGAAAAGCGCCTGATTCTCCCGCAGCCCGTCGAGCGCCTTGCCGAGACTCACAGCCGTGGTCTGCACCTTGAGCTTGGCGTTCGTGACCTTGTCTGCATCAGCGGCGAGATTTGTCCAGACCGTACGACCATTCTCCACCACGGCGTGCATCTCGCCCGTCGCCGTCTTCACGGTGTTGATGGATTCGGTCTGCTTCCGGTACGCGTCGATTACCTTCTGGCCTTCCTCGGCGTCG
>Ga0190268_10000031_pt1 | contig 55497 bp, 50 predicted proteins | sample Popmic249T_FD_133750 | JGI IMG/M metagenome (GOLD analysis project Ga0190268, IMG submission 133750) | Populus adjacent soil microbial communities from riparian zone of Blue River, Arizona, USA - 249 T | ecosystem: Environmental > Terrestrial > Soil > Riparian zone | place: USA: Arizona... | reverse complement strand
GCAACCGGGTTGCGGGCCGTGCGGGGAAAAAGCGCAGATCGCACCCCGATCAGAGCGAAGGCGCTCACCTGGGACGCGGCCGGTCACGCTCGGCCACCATCAGGCCGTTTCGCCAAGCGCTACTAGGCACTACTAGGTCAGTGGCACACGAAGGCCCCGGGCTGTTGTCCGGGGCCTTCGCCTTTGCCGGAAACTGCTCTGTGGACAACGGAAATCCGGGTGGCGCGGCGACCTACACTCGGGAGAGGCGTACGAGGGGAGCCGGATGACGTCACCGGAGCAGGAGCCGCAGAAGCCGGCCAACGTGCTGCACCTGGAGGAGATGATCCGCCAGGGGCTGGTGCACCCGCGCAAGAACAAGGGTCCGCGGCGACCGTTCAAACCAATCGTGCCGCGCGAGGTCGTCGACGCGATCATCGCCGATCGTTGATCGCGTACTTCGACACGTCGGCGCTGGTGAAGCTCCTCTTCGACGACGAGCCAGGCCGGGTGGTGGCGTTCGCGGCGTGGGTCAGGTCGGAGCGCGTCGTGGCGTCCACCCTGCTCTACCCCGAGGCGACGGCGGCGTTGGCGCGGGCGCGGCGCGGCCACCGGCTGACGTCGCTGACGGCCCGGGCGGCGTTCCGGCTGCTGGAGCACCTCATCGAGGAGGTCGAGCTGGTCGATCCGACGCGTGTGCTGCTCTGGGAGGCCGCGTCGATGGCCCGCGGGCACCGGCTGCGCGGCTACGACGCCGTTCACCTCGCGTCGGCGCTCGTCATGTGCCCATGAGGCTCGTCGTGGTCGCCCTCCTCGCGGTCGGCTGTACGTCCGCGGGTCCCGCGCCCAGCGAGGCCGAGCGGCTCTGCCGGGCGGCGTACCCCGACGCCGAGGTCACGGCGGCGTACGACACGACGGTCGAGGACGTCCGCGCGCGCCGCGCGGGACCAGGGCAGACGCCCGCCGCCGGCGCCTGGCCGGGCACGGCCGGCACGACGCGAGCGGCGTGGTGCTGGGTCACGGAGAACGACGACAAGTGGGTGGCCGCGGCCGTCGAGGGTGAAGAACCGTTCGTCTTCGTGCGTGGCAACCTGCCGCCGACGTCGGGCGGCCCGCAGGTCCCTTAGGACACGCCCTGCATGAGGATGCCGAGCTCGAAGTGCATCGGGTCTGGGGTCGACCAGTCGCCGCCCCAGCGGAAGCCCCACTTCCTCATGATGTTGACGACGCCCATGTCCATGTCGCCGTCCTTGCCCGGCATGTTCGTGGTGGCGTTGAGGTCGAACGCGATCCCCCACGTGTGCAGCGAAACCGCCCCGTCGGGGTTGCGCTCGATGAACCGCGGCACGTAGCAGCCGTCGAACGTCTTGACGCTCGTGGCGAGGCCGTTCGCCTCGACCTCGCGCATCGCCGCGCGCAGCTGCGGAACGATCAGCCGGTGGCACGTGACCGTGCCGAGGATCGGGACCTGGGCCCGGATGATGTTCGCCGCGACCCAGCGCGCGTCGGGCTGGATGGTGCCGTCCTCGAACCATCGGTACGAGAACGCCCCGAACGCCCGCGCAGCGCTGCTGCCCGTGAGGAACGCGTACGGCGTCCGCGGCTGCGTCAGCAGGTGGATGCGCGCCTTGCCGGCCACCTTGCGGGCGGCGGAGGCGAGCGCGGCGGGGTCCTTCTTGGTGCCCGCGGCGAGCACGGCGGCGTTCGCGCGGGGGAGGCGGAGCGCGTCGGCGACGGCGTACGACACGACGGCGTCGATCTCCGGCAGCGTCGTCGCGAACGCCGCCACGCGCAGCGGCTTGCCGCCGACGAGGATGGTGGAGCCGAGCTTGATGCGCCGCTCCTTCGCGACCTCGTGCGACAGCGCGACCTCGTGCCGGCCGACGCCGGCCCAGACGGCGTCCGCCTCGGCGGTCCCCGCCGGCGCGAACGCCCGGAAGCGGGACGGGTCGACGCCGGCGACGGCGAGCGGCTTGCCGCCCATCGTCACGGTGCGGGAACGGAACGTCGCCACACCGCGCGGCGTGAGCGTGCGCAGCCTGTCGATGACGCGGGGGGAGAGCGGCTTGTTCGAGCGGATGAGCACGTCGGCGCGGACGCGGTGCTTCAACGGCTTCACGGCCAGCGGCTTCGGCGCCTCCGTGGCGGCGGCCGGCGAGCCGGCCCGCGCAGCGGGGCGCGTACCCCCGGCCACCCTGCCTCCGGGCGCGCTGCACCCCGCGGTCGCCGCCAGCCCGAGGGCGAGCAGGAACGCGGGGATACGGCCGCGGGCAGCTGGGGTCACGTTGGCAGAGTCCGTTCGGGGGTTGCGGGTCCCTTACCCACTCAACGCGCGAGCACTACCTGGGTTACGAGGCCTGACGTACCGCGATGGTTCGGCGCCCGGCGAGGATCTCGTCGCGCTCCGACTCCGACAGCCCGCCCCAGATGCCGTACGGCTCCCGCACGCGCAGGGCGTGCTCGGCGCACTGGCGGATGACCGGGCAGGTGGCGCAGACAGCCTTGGCTGCGGCCTCGCGGTTGGCGCGGCGGGGGCCGCGCTCGTTGTCGGGGTGGAAGAACATCTCGGTGTCGAGGCCGCGGCACGCGCCCTCGGCCTGCCAGTCCCAGAAGTCCGGCCCGGGGCCGGGCAGGTGGCGGATGTCGGTCATGCGGGTCCTTCCGTAGGCGGGATCAAGGCCTGGACACCAGTGTGGAACTTGTTCAAAAGTTGTGCAAGTAACGGTTCGGGCACATCATCGTGCGCATGTCCTCCGACCCCGGGCTGACCGTCGCCGCGGTGGCGCGCCGTCTGGGAGTCGCCCCCGCGACGCTGCGTTCCTGGGAACGCCGCTACGGGCTCGGCCCCTCCGAGCGAACCCCCGGCGCCCATCGCCGGTACACCGCGTACGACCTCGCCGTCCTGGACCGGATGCACAAGCTGACCCTGGAGGGCGTCGCCCCGGCCGATGCCGCGCGGGCCGCCCTGCTGGACCCGCAACCACTCGCAACGCAGGGTGGCGGCACGGAGTTCCACCTCGAGGTCACGACCCCGCAACGAGTCAGCGCCCGCGCCCGCGGCCTCTCCCGCGCGGCGCTGGCCCTGGACGCGGTGGCCGTCCGCGACCTGCTGCGGGAGTCCGTCGCCGCGGAGGGCGTGATCGCGACCTGGGAGGCCCTGCTCGCGCCCGTGCTCCGCGCCGTGGGTGACCGCTGGGCGGTCACGGGCGAGGGCGTCGAGGTCGAGCACCTGCTCAGCGAGGTGGCGATCGGGGTGTTCTCCCGCGTCGAGGCGGAGCCCGCCGCGCCGTGCCGGCCCGTGCTCCTGGCCTGCGCCGACGGCGAGGGCCACAGCCTGCCGCTGCACGCCCTCTGCGCCGCCCTGGCCGAACGCCGCGTGGCCGCCCGCATGCTCGGCGCCGCGCTGCCGCCGGCCGCGCTGGCCGCCGCGACGCGCCGTACGGGCCCCGCCGCGCTCGTCGTCTACGCCCACCAGCCCGAGCACGCCATGACCGGCCTGCTGGCGGCGGTCCCGCAGCAGCGGCCGCGCACGGCCGTCCTCGCGGGCGGGCCAGGCTGGGCGCCGGAGGCGCTACCGGAGCGGGTGACGTACGTGCACGACGTCGGCGAGGCCGTACATCTCGTGCTCGTGGCTACGGGCGTGGGGTAGGGCGTGTCTCCCGACTCGTCGATCTGCTGCGCGACGCCCGGCACGGCACCTCGCGGCGATGTCGGAGGCCCCGATAGCGCTGCTATCGGGACCCCCTCCGCCTTGCGATGCACCGCCCCGGACGCCGCTCGCGACGATCACGAGTCGAGAGACACGCCCTGCCCGCCGATAAGGTCTCTTGTGACTCAGGAGGCGCTGGTGGCGGACGAGGACCTCGGGCAGCTGCTCGCCCAGGGCGAGCGGGCGGCGTTCCACGGACCCCCGGGCAAGGCGGTGGAGTCGCTCAGCCGCGCGATCGAGCTGGCGCACTCCGACGGCAACAGCGAGGCCGCCACGGCCGCGCTCTGGCTCATGGGTGTGTCGCTGGGTGCCTGCGGCCGCTACGGCACCGCGATCACGACGCTCACGCCCGTCCTGGAGGCCGGCGAGGCCGCGGACACCGGTCCGGCGCGGCTCTTCGGCGCCCTCGCGGGGGCCAGCCTCGGGTCGATGCGCCGCCAGCTCGGCCGGCACGCCGAGGCGCGCGAGCACGACGAGCGCGGGCTGGCGCTGACCGACGGGACGGGGGAGGCGGCGTTCGCGTGCCTGCTCGGCCTCGCCGCCGACGCCGTGGGCCTCAACGACGCCGCCACCGCCCACGACAAGGCCGACGCCGCCGAGGCCCTCCTCCCCGAACGCCCCACCGAGTGGTGGCGGCAGCGCGTCCGGCTCGACTGGGTTCGTGCCGAGATCGCCCTGCTCGAGGAGGACCCGGAGACCGCCGTCGACGCCGCCGAGGCCGCCGTCGAGCGGGCCGAACGCTCCCGCGCGCCGCGGCACGTCGCCAAGAGCCTGCTGTTCCAGGGCGTCGCGCAGATCCAGAACGCCGACCTCGACGGCGCCGCGGCACTGCGCCGCGCCGCCACGCTCGCCGAGAGCCTGGGCGCGCTGCCGCTCGTCTGGCCGTCGCGCGCGCTGCTCGGCGCGCTGCTGGAGGAGAGCGAGCCCGAGGAGAGCGCGACGTCGCTGGGGGCCGCGCGCAGCGCCGTGCTCGCCATCGCCGGCGACCTCCCGGACGGGATGCGCGAGGACTGGCTGGCCAGGGACGAGATCGTCGCGCTGCTGGGGACGTAGCGCGGGCCTTCCTGCCCGCGGCCATGGCCCGTACGGACCATTTTCGCCAGAACGCTCAGCCTCCCCCCGCACACTGCCGATGACGACTGCATGACCCCGGTGACCAGCGTCGACGCCCCGCCCCGCGCGGCGGCCGCCACGCGTGCCGCCGAGGCGCTCGCGGAGGTCGAGGCCGAGCGCGCCGCGCTCAGCGGCCTGCTCCACGACAAGGTCTTCCAGTCGCTGCTCGCCGCGCGGTTCCTCGCCGAGCTGAACGACGCCCCCGACGTCCGCGACGCCGTGCGCGACGCGATGACCGAGGTCACGTCCGCGATGTGGGCGCTGCGCCCGCGTACCGCGGAAGGCCACCTCGTCCGCGCCCTCGGCGAGCTGGCCGACCGGCGCACGGGCGTCGTCGTCGCCGTCCGCGCAGGCGGCGTACCAGACCGCATCGACCCCGCCGCCGCGACGGTGGCGTACCGCGTCGCCCAGGCGGCGCTCGACGCCTGCCAGGGCACGACCATGGACGTGCGCGTCGAGGTCCGTTCCGGAACGCTGACGGTGTCCGTCTGCGACGACGGCGTGGCGTACGACGCCGCGGCGTACGAGCCCAGCAGCGACCTGACCCGCTGGCTGGCCCGCGCGGGGACGCTCGGCGGCTGCGCCCGCGTCGGGGACGGCACGGCCGGCGGTACGACGCTCTGGCTCGAGATCCCGAACGTCCTGCTCGCCGAGGGGGAGAAGTGACCACCGTCCTGATCTGCGACGACCACCGGATCGTCCGGGAGGGTCTGCGGCAGTTCGTCGAGGACGTTCCCGGCGTCGACCACGTCGTCACCGCAGCGTCCGGCGAGGAGGCGCTGGCGCGCTTCTCCGCCGAGCACCCGGACCTCGTCCTCATGGACGTCTCGATGCCCGGCCTCGGCGGCCTCGAGGCGACGCGGCGGCTCATCGCCGCCCACCCGCTCGCCAACGTCGTCATGCTCACCGCGCAGGAGGACCGCGACCACGTCGCCGCGGCCGTCACCGCCGGCGCGCGCGGCTACCTCGTCAAGGACGTCTCCCGCGAGGAGCTCTGCGCCGCCGTCGCCCACGCGCTGGCAGGCCGCGACCTCGTCGAGCCCTCTCTCCGTCGTGCGCTCACCGAGCGCGGCTCCCGCGACGCCTCCGGCGGCGCGCAGCTGACCGAACGCGAGCTCCAGGTTCTGACCGGCATGTCCCAGGGCAAGAGCAACGCGCAGATCGGGCGCGAGCTGTTCCTGTCGGAGGACACCGTGAAGACCCACGCGCGCAGGCTGTTCCGCAAGATGGGCGTCAGCGACCGCGCGCAGGCCGTCGCCTCCGGCTTCCGCAGGGGCCTCGTCACCTGACCCCCAAGGTCCGCATCGAGGCCGCGTGCGAGGCACACGGCCGTTCCGCCGTCGTCCGTGGCTGCGTCGCCATGCTGTCCGGTGCCGTTCCCGAGCCGTGGCTGCTCGACGCGCTCCGTGGTCACGCCGGCGAGGGGGCGCCGTACTGGCGCCGCGTCTGGGCCATGCGCGGCCTCCTGTGGGCGTACGAGCCCTCCGCCTCCGCCGCTGTGATCGCAGGCCTCTCCGACGAGGCGTGGCGGGTCCGTGAGATGGCCGCCAAGGTCGTCGCGCGGCACCTCGTGGGGGAGGCGTTCGAGGAGGTCGTACGCCGCCAGGGCGACGAGGTCCCGCGCGTCCGCGCCGCCGCGTCCCGCGCGGTGATGCGCCTGACGGACGTCGGGGCTTAGCCCTTCCCGCTGTTCGAGCCGCTGCGGTCGTCGTCGCCGCCACCGGGGCCGCTGTTGTCGTCGTCGTCGTCCTCGTCGTCGTCGCCGCGGCCGTCGCTGTCGTCCGGCGCATCGGGCGTCTCGGACGCCGACGGGCTGTCGTCCGGCGAGGGCGTGTCGTCGGCGCTCGGGGTCTCGCTCGGCGAGGACGTACGGCCGTCGCTGTCGTCGGGCGCGTCCGGCGTCTCGGTCGGCGACGGCGTCTCCTGCGCGTCGTCGGCCGAGTTGCGGACGTCCACGATGCGCGCGGAGCCGGTGCTGCCGCCGCTCACCGCGTGCGCGCCGAGGGCCGCTACCGCGAACGTGCCGGCCAGGGTCAGGGGCAGGGCGATGCGTCGCATGAGGTCACTCCCAGGTGAGATTCGCTGTCGGCTGCTGCATCGCGGAAGCAACGGCCCGCGTTACGACGTTGGATGGGTCCGTGTCCGATGTAACGCCGTCCGCCGCGGGAGCGATGTCCCTGTCGGTGAACGACGCCGCGCTCGTCGAGAGCGCACGACGAGGCAGTACGGACGCCGTCCAGGACCTGCTCAGGCAGGTACGTCCGGCGGTGCTCCGCTACGCCTCCGCCCGGCTCGGTCGCCGAGACGTGGCCGAGGACGTGACGCAGGAGGTGTGTCTCGCGGTGCTGACCGCACTGCCGTCGTACGAGGACACCGGACGGCCGTTCCGGTCGTTCGTCTTCGGCATCGCGGCGCACAAGGTCGCCGACGCGCACCGGGCGGCGTACCGGAGCAGGGACGTCCTCACCGACGACCTTCCGGAGCCGCGGGACGACGCCCCGGGCCCGGAGGAGCTCGCCGTACGCAGCGACGAGGGCAGGCGCGCGATGGACCTGCTGCACCGGCTGCCCGACGAGCAGGCCGAGCTGCTGTACCTGCGGGTCGCGGCGGGCCTGTCGGCGGAGGAGGTCGGCGGCGTCCTCGGGATGTCGCCGGGCGCGGTGCGCGTCGCGCAGCACAGGGCGTTGAACAGGCTCCGGGAGCTGGCGGGAGGTACGCGATGAGCGACATCGACATCGCCCGCGACGACCTCGCGCTGGACGCGCTGGCGGCGGGCCTGGTGCCCGACACCGACGACGAGGCGCTGCTGCTGCTGGGCGCGCTGCGTACGGACCTCGACCTGCCTGCCCAGGCTCCCGACGTCGTCCCGCTGCGCCGCAAGCCCCGTCGCCTCGCCGCCGTTGCGCTGTCCGCCGCGGCCGGCCTGATCCTCGGCGGCATGACCGCCGGCGCCGTCGTGACGTCGGACCAGCCCGGGGAGCTGTTCTACGCCGCGCACAAGGCGGTCCTCGGCGACCCGCGCGCCTCGGAGCGCGTGACGAAGCTGCTCGACGAGGCGCAGGAGGAGCTCGACGAGGGTGACCGCCGCGGCGCGATCCAGCGGCTCGACAAGGCCGGCGAACGCCTCGGCGACGTCGAGGACCCGGTCGCGCGGGAGGCGTTGCGGGCGAGGCTCGACCGGCTCCGCGCCATCGCCGCTGCCCCGGCGCCGCCGCCGCAGCCGCGCGAGTCGTCCGGCTCCGACGACGACAGCTCGGGCACGGGGTCGGGCTCCGACGACGACAGCTCGGGCAGCGGGTCCGGCTCCGACGACTCGGACTCGTCGGGCAGCGGCTCGGGGAGCGACGACAGCACCGACGACTCGGGCAGCAACTCCAGCAGCGGCTCGTCCGGCTCCGGGTCCGGCGACTCCGGCAGCGACTCGTCCGGCAAGGGCTCCGGCAACAGCGGCTCCGGCAGCGACGACGACTGACAGGAACGCAACCCGGAGCCTTTTCCATCCTGGCTCGCGCTGGGCCTGGATCGTGCTGGGCAGGAGCCCCTTCGGCGCTCGACCACCACAAGAACGGCGGTCAACCCCGGACGAGCGGCGCCCGCGCACCCGCGCCGGCCCAACCCTGCAGCCCAGCAGCCGGTCTCACGCGTAGTGATCTTCAAAGAACGACCGAGGCCGGCGCCCACCACGCCGTCAGGATGGAAAAGGCTCCCGGTTGCGGCCCGTGCGGCGAAAAAGCGCAAAACGCACCCCGAAGGGTGATCGGGGCGGTGGTCACGTACGCTGCCCGGCGTGCTCCCCCAAGCCTCGCTGACCTGGCCGCCCATCCAGCGGATCCTCTTTCTCTCGCCGCACGGCATCGGCTCGGCCGCGGGCTTCCTCGTGGGCGCGAGCATCCTGCTCAAGGAGGTACGCCGCCGCGCCGAGTCGCTGGAGCCCGTCGTCGTCCGCGCGCTGACGTGGGCCGCCGGCGGCGCGATCGTCGGCGCCCGCCTCGACTACGTCGTCTCGCACCCGAAGGACTGGGAGAACGTCTGGGACGCGCTCGCCCTCTGGGAGGGCGGGCTGGCGATGTTCGGGGGGTTCATCGGCGGCGTCCTGGCGGCGTTGCCGATCCTCCTGAAGGCGAAGGTGCACCTGCCGCGCTTTCTCGACGCGGCGGCGCCGGGCTTCGCTGTCGGCGTCGTCATCGGCCGGATCGGCGACCTCGTCATCTGGGACCACCTCGGCGACCCGGCGAAGGGCGCGTGGCGCGCGATCGGCCTGAAGATCAAGGAGGGGTACGACCTCGCGCCCGGCTTCGGCCCCGACCCCGCGATCCCGCTGCCCGCGGGGAGGACGTGCGCCGACGGGTTCTACGCGGAGTGCGTCTACCACCAGCCGGCGCTGTACGACTTCGTGGGCGCGCTGCTGCTCCTCGGCCTGCTGCTCTGGATGCGCCGCCGGGCGCGGCACCGCGCGGGCGTCGCGATCCTCGTGTGGGGCCTCTGGTACGGCCTGCAGCGGCTGTTCGTCGACTTCACCCGCTCGATCGACGAACGCTTCTACGGCCTGTCCGGCACGCAGTGGCTCGCCGCCGTCCTGGCGGTCGTCAGCGCGGTGACGCTCGTCGTCATCGCGGTACGCAAGCGGGGGCTCAGCGAGGCGCCGGACGACCCGCCGTCACGCCTCGGCGCGCTGGTCCGTCAGGAGCCGTCGTCCGGCGAGGACTCGGCCGCCTCGAGCGCGCCGTCGGCGTAGCCGCGGGCGTACTCCCAGGAGACGTACTCCGCGGGGTCGGGCGAGAACGCCGGCTCGTGCACCCGCGTCTGCCCCTGGTCGAGCAGGTGGCGGAGGTTCGAGTGGAGCAGGTCCCAGGCGAAGTAGTGCGGCTCCTCGCAGTCGTCGCAGTCGACGACGAGGCCGCGTACGCCGTGCGGCTCGAGCAGCGCGCGGTAGACCTCGAGGTCGGACAGGTCGGCGAGGACCTCCTCGCGCTCGTCCGGCGAGAGGGGCACCGCCACCTCGTCGTCGTCGATCAGCGCCGCCGGGTCGACCGGGTCGTCGAGAAACGGGTCGCGCGGCTGGTCGTCTTCCACACGGGAACCGTAAACCCTCAGCGGTAGGATGGCTTCTTTCCCGCGCAACGGAAGTGGTGCCTTGGACCTCCCCGAGAAGTTCGCGACCCTCGGCCTCACGTTCGACGACGTACTCCTGCAGCCCGCCGCGTCGGACGTCGTCCCCAGCGAGGCCGACACGACCGCGCGGCTCTCGCGCACCATCACGCTGCGGATGCCGCTGCTCTCGTCAGCGATGGACACCGTCACCGAGTCGCGCATGGCGATCGCCATGGCGCGCCAGGGCGGCGTCGGCGTGCTGCACCGCAACCTCCCCGCCGACGAGCAGGCCGCGCAGGTCGACGTCGTCAAGCGCTCCGAGGCCGGCATGGTCACGCAGCCGCTGACCTGCGGCCCCGAGGAGACCCTCGCCGCGGCCAACGACCTCATGGCGCGCTACCGCATCAGCGGCGTCCCGGTCACCGAGCCCGACGGCACGCTCGTCGGCATCGTGACCAACCGCGACATCCGGTTCGAACGCGACTACACCCGCCTCGTCCGCGACGTCATGACGAAGATGCCGCTCGTCACGGCGCCGGTCGGCATCTCAGGCCCCGACGCGATGGCGATCCTCGCCAAGCACAAGATCGAGAAGCTGCCCCTCGTCGACGACGACGGCAAGCTGCGCGGGCTCATCACGGTCAAGGACTTCGCGAAGAGCGAGGAGTACCCGTTCGCGACGAAGGACTCGCGCGGGCGGCTCGTCGCCGGCGCGGCCGTGGGTGTCGGCGAGGAGGCGTTCAAGCGCGCCTCGCTGCTGCTGGAGGCGGGTGTCGACTTCCTCGTCGTGGACACCGCGCACGGCCACTCGTCCGCGGTCATCGACATGGTCAAGCGGCTCAAGGGCTTCACGTCCGCCGACGTCATCGCGGGCAACATCGCGACCGCCGAGGCGGCCAAGGCGCTGGTCGACGCGGGTGCCGACGCGGTCAAGGTCGGCATCGGGCCCGGCTCCATCTGCACGACCCGCGTGGTCGCCGGCGTCGGCGTGCCGCAGATCACCGCCATCTACGACGTCGCGTCGGTCGCGCACCCGGCCGGCGTACCCGTCATCGCCGACGGCGGGATGCAGTACAGCGGCGACATCGCCAAGGCCATCGCGGCCGGCGCCGACACGGTCATGCTCGGCTCGCTGCTCGCGGGGGTCGAGGAGAGCCCGGGCGAGCTGCTGTTCATCAACGGCAAGCAGTTCAAGAGCTACCGCGGCATGGGCTCGCTCGGCGCGATGCAGACCCGCGGGCTCGCGAAGTCGTACAGCAAGGACCGCTACTTCCAGCACGACGTCCTCTCCGACGAGAAGCTCGTGCCCGAGGGCATCGAGGGGCGGGTGCCGTACCGCGGCCCGCTCGGCTCCGTCGCGCACCAGCTCGTCGGCGGCCTGCGCGCGGCGATGGGCTACTGCGGCGCGCGCACCATCACCGAGCTGCAGGAGAACGCCAAGCTGGTCCGGATCACCTCGGCGGGGCTGCGCGAGAGCCACCCGCACGACATCCAGATGACGGTCGAGGCCCCCAACTACTCGGAGCGCTAAAGCATGCCGCCAGAGATCGAGATCGGCATCGGCAAGAGCGGCCGGCGGGCGTACGGCTTCGACGACATCGCCATCGTGCCGTCGCGGCGTACCCGCGACCCCGAGGACGTGTCGATCGCGTGGGAGATCGACGCGTACCGGTTCGAGCTGCCGCTGCTCGCCTCCGCGATGGACGGCGTCGTGTCGCCGCGGACGGCCATCGAGATCGGCAGGCTCGGCGGCCTCGGCGTGCTCAATCTCGAAGGCCTCTGGACGCGGTACGACGACCCCGAGCCGATCCTCGAGGAGATCGCCGGGCTCGACGACGAGACCGCGACGAAGCGCATGCAGGAGCTGTACGCCGAGCCGATCCGCGAGGACCTCATCCGCGCGCGGATCGCGCAGATCCGCGAGGCGGGCGTCGTCACCGCCGCGTCGCTGACGCCGCAGAAGACCGTGAAGTTCTACAAGACGGTGCTCGAGTCGGGCGTCGACCTGTTCGTCATCCAGGGCACCGTCGTCTCCGCCGAGCACGTGTCGACGCGCGGCGAGCCGCTGAACCTCAAGAAGTTCATCGCCGACCTCGACGTGCCGGTCATCGTCGGCGGCTGCGCGACGTACCAGGCGGCGTTGCACCTGATGCGTACGGGAGCAGCGGGTCTGCTGGTGGGCGTGGGACCTGGCCAGGCCTGTACGACGCGCGGCGTGCTCGGCGTCGGCGTGCCGATGGCGACCGCGATCGCCGACGCCGCGGGCGCGCGCCGCGACTACCTCGACGAGTCGGGCGGGCGGTACGTCCACGTCATCGCCGACGGCGGGATGCGCACGGGTGGTGACATCGCCAAGGCCATCGCCTGCGGCGCCGACGCCGTCATGATCGGCTCGCCGCTGTCCCGCGCGCTCGAGGCGCCGGGGCGCGGCTACCACTGGGGGATGGCGACGTTCCACGCCGACCTGCCGCGCGGCGCGCGGGTGCGCACGGGCGTCGCGGGGACGTTGAAGGAGATCCTCGTCGGCCCCGCGCCCGTCAACGACGGCTCCATGAACCTCTTCGGCGCGCTGCGTACGTCGATGGCGACGACCGGCTACTCCAACCTCAAGGAGTTCCAGAAGGTCGAGGTCATGGTCGCGCCCGCGCTGCAGACGGAGGGCAAGTCGCTGCAGCGCGGCCAGGGCATCGGCATGGGCGCCGGGCGCGGTTAGGGGCTGACCCACACCTGGGTCTCGTCGAGGGCGCGGAAGCCGAGGCCCTCGTACAGCCGCCGCGCCATCGCGCTCGGGTACAGCCACGCGAGGTCCGCGCCCGCCCCCGCGTGCACCGCCGCGGCCGTCACCAGGCGCCCGAGACCACGGCGGCGGTACGCCGGCAGCGTCGCGACGCCCACGATCCCCGCGCCGTACGCGCTGACGGAGACGGCCGACGTGGCGCAGTCGACGCCGTCGTACGACCCCACCAGCAGCGTGACGCCGGGCGTCTCGACGGCCGCCCGGGGCAGGAACGCCTCGGTGACCTCCGGGGTCATCGCGAAGACCTCCGCCTGGATCGCCTGGAACGCCGCCAGGTCGGCATCGCTTCCCACGGCGCGCACCGAGGCCCGCGGGACCGCCACGCCGGGAAGCGACACCGGATGCAGGGCCATGGCCGGGCGGCGTACGACGACGGAGTAGCCGCGCTCGGCCAGGAGCGCCTCGAGCGCGGGCTGCTCGCCGACGCGGACCTCGATCCCCGGCTTCAGCCCGCGGGTGCGGAACCAGCCCTCGAACCAGTCCAGCGCCGCCGCCGGGTCGCTCACGGCGTCCGGCGCGAACGCGACGTTGAGCGTCTCGTCGGGCAGCCGCGTGGCCGTGACGAGCAGGCCGTCGTGCTCGGCGACCTCGCCGCCGGCGACGTACCCGCACTGCGTCCGCCAGTGCGCGTGCAGGCCCGCGGCGCAGCGTTCGGCCTGCTCAGCGGCGGTGAGCACGCCTGCACTGTAAGTGAGGGAGGAAGGAGAACCAGAACAGTCCGCGAATGCTCTACGTACTCGCCCCACCCAGCCGGGGCAGCTCACGGCCCCTTGGAGTCGCCTCATGTCCCGCCGCGCTCTCGGCACCGCCGCGCTCGCCGCCGGCCTGCTGGCCACGGGTATCGTCCCGTTCCTCGGCAACGCCAGCGCCGCCGCCTGCCCGACGTGGACGGACGCGGCCAACGACGCGAGCCCGTTCCAGCTGAACCTTCCCGCCACGCAGGACCCGCACTTCGACATCGTCAAGGTCGAGCTCGCGACCGTCGGCACGGACGTCGTCGGGACGATCCACGTGACGGACCTGCTGGAGGACCCCTGGCCGGCCGGTGAGCGGTTCGCACTCCAGTTCAAGCTCACGGACACCGAGTACTTCCGCTTCCAGGCGCTGCGTGCCGTGAACGGCGACTCGGCGAACATCGAGAACATCGGGGTGGCCCCGACGACGACAGGGACCGCTACTGCCGTCTGGAACTTCACCGCCAACACCGTGACGTTCAAGGTCACCCAGGCGGAGCTCGACAAGGTCGCCGGCGGATCGACGAAGGGCCGCCAGACGACCTACCTCGCGGCCAACACGTCGTCGCAGACCAACGGCCGTGACACCAGCAACTACGACCTCGCGCTGGCGCCCGACGCGACGAAGTTCACGATCGGCGCGGCCTGCGGTGGCACCACCCCGAACCCCACCACGTCACCCACGCCGACCCCGACCCCGACCCCGACGCCGACGACTCCGGGTGGCGCGCTGCCCGACGGCTACCCGACGGCGGGCTGCTACACGTTCGGCGACGCGACCGGTGACGGCAAGCCGACGTTCATCGGCGGCACGCCCGCGCAGCTGGCCAACGACCCCGACCTCGACATCCTCGGGCTGGCGATCGGCACGACGGCGACCAACCTCGAGGCGTACTTCCGCGTCGACAAGCTCACGATGCCGAAGAACCGCGGCGGCCACATCTTCTCGCTGAACTTCACCGCCGCAGGCAAGGCCGTCGAGCTGCAGGCCGGCGAGGGTGACGCGGCGGACAAGGCCGCCGAGGGCGCGTGGGGCACGCCGACGTACGGCACCGTCGCCGGCTCGATCAGCGACGACATCGTCGTCACGGCGAAGTTCGACAAGACCAACAACTTCGTCGTCGTCAGCGCGCCCCTCGCGGGGATCGCGAAGGCGCTCGCCGCGCCGTTCGCGGCGGGCACCAAGCTCACCGCGGTCTCCGGCACGTCGGCCTGGATGTGGACGCCGCTCCAGGGCACCGTTCCGGCCGACACGGTGCAGGCGACGGCCGAGGCCGACCGCACGTACACCGTGGGCGACGGCAAGTGCTTCGGCCCGCCGCCGGGGGTCCTCGCCAACCGCGGCAAGACGTCGGTCCAGTACACCGACGCCGCGGCGCTGGCCGCCAAGCTGACCGACGCCGGCGGCGCCGCGCTGGCCGGCCGTACGGTCCGCTTCGCGATCGGCTCCAAGAGCGTCACCGCCAGGACCGGCAGCGACGGTGTCGCCAAGGCGTCGCTCAACCCCGGCGTGGCCGCGGGCTCGTACAGCCTCGTCACGTCGTTCGCCGGCGACTCGAAGGCCGACGCGGTGACGTTGACGACGCCGTTCACGGTCGTCGCGGAGAAGACCCGCATCGTGCTCACCGTCGTCAAGAGCGGCACCAAGCGCACGGTGACCGCGAAGCTGCTCGACGACGACGGCCGCCCCGTCGCGGGCCAGACGATCACCTGGTACGTCAACGGCAAGAAGGTCACGACGTCCAAGACGACGTCGGCCGGCCTCGCGACGTTCAAGACCGCCAAGCCCACCCAGACCGTGAAGGCCGTCTTCGCCACCGTGACCGGGAAGTTCACCGGCTCCACGGCGTCGAAGAAGGTCTGACCATCCCCCAGCACGGACGGAGCACCTCCATGCCCCTCGCCCGCACCCGCGCGAGCCTCGCGGCCGCCGCCATGGTCGCCGCCGGCCTCGGCGCGACGACGGCAGGTCCCGCGACCGCCCACGAGATCAAGGACTGGCCGGCGGCCGGCTGCCAGACGATCTCCGACGCCGCGGGCGACGCGCACGTCAACAACACGTCGCAGATCCCGAACGACCCCGACCTCGACATCACCGGGCTCACGCTGCGCGTCGCGGACGGCCTGCTCATCGGCTACATCAAGGTCGCCGACCTCAAGGCCGGGCCTGCCTACACGGACGGCCACCGGTTCACGATGGACTTCACGTTCAACGGCCACGTGTTCTCGGCGTCGGGCTCGGCGTACAAGAACGGCACCGGCGTCATCCGCGACACCCTCGCCGAGACCGGCCAGGCCGGCGGCACGACGGCGCTCGGCGTGGACGTCCCCTCGCTCACGGCGGTCCCGCCGGCGACGGACAAGGGCTTCAAGGAGTCCGGCCTGCACGTGTCGTTCGACCAGACCCGTGACTACGTGGTCGTCGAGCTGCCCATCGCCGACATCGTGAAGTACGGCGGCAAGGCGTTCACCGGCACGATCACCAACGTCGACGCGCGCAGCACCATCGACAACTACGCCGTCGGCACGATCGCCGACACGACCAACCCGAACAACACGCAGACCACCGACCCGAAGGTCGCGTGGACGATCGGCGACAACAAGTGCTTCACGGTCGCCACCAAGCTCGCGCTGTCGGTGAAGAAGTACGTCTCCACGCGCACCGTCACCGCCAAGCTGACCACCGCCACCGGTCAGGTGCTCGCGGGCAGGCCCGTCGTGTTCTACCTGAACGGCCGCAAGTTCACGACGGTGCGGACCGCCGCCAACGGCACCGCCGTCCTCAAGAACGTCAAGCCCGGCACCACGGTCAAGGCACAGTTCGCCGCCGTCTCCGGCTACCTCGGCAGCACCGCGCAGACCAAGGTCTGACCCAGTCCGTACGCCCGCGGCCCGGCCTCCTCAGGGAGACCGGGCCGTCGGCGTACGATGGCCGCGTTCCCACCGACCTCGCCTGGAAGGGCCGGCGTTGAGCGTTTCCGCTGACGGCTTCGACACCGTTCTCGTCGTCGACTACGGCGCGCAGTACGCGCAGCTCATCGCGCGGCGCGTGCGCGAGGCCAGGGTCTACAGCGAGATCGTGCCGCACACCATGCCGGTCGCCGAGATGCTGGCAAGGCGGCCCAAGGCGATCATCCTGTCGGGCGGCCCCGCGTCGGTGTACGCCGACGGCGCGCCGCAGGTCCCGGCGGAGCTGTTCGAGACGGGCGTGCCGACGTTCGGGATCTGCTACGGCTTCCAGGCGATGGCGCGCGCGCTCGGCGGGTCGGTCGAGCGGACGAGCGTGTCGGAGTTCGGCGGCACCGCGCTGACCGTGACCCAGGAGCGCACGCTCTTCAAGGGTCTGCCGCTGCAGCAGTCGGTGTGGATGTCGCACGGCGACTGCGTCGCGGGCGCACCCGAGGGCTTCGTCGTCACGGCCACGAGCGACGGCGCGCCGGTGGCGGCGTTCGAGGACGACGCGCGGCGGCTGTACGGCGTGCAGTTCCACCCCGAGGTCATGCACACGGCGTACGGCCAGAAGGTCCTCGAGCAGTTCCTCTACGAGGGCGCCGGCTGCCAGCCGTCCTGGACGATGGTCAACATCGTCGACGAGGCGGTCGACGCGATCCGCGCGCAGGTCGGCGGCAAGCGCGTCATCTGCGGGCTGTCCGGCGGCGTCGACTCGGCGGTCGCGGCGGCGCTGGTGCACAAGGCGGTCGGCGACCAGCTGACGTGCGTGTTCGTCGACCACGGGCTGCTGCGCAAGGGCGAGGCCGAGCAGGTCGAGCAGGACTTCGTCGCGTCGACCGGCGTACGGCTCAAGGTCGTCGACGCGGCCGAACGCTTCCTCGGCGCGCTGGCCGGCGTCACCGAGCCGGAGACCAAGCGCAAGGCGATCGGGCGGGAGTTCATCCGCGTCTTCGAGGAGGCCGCGCGCGAGGTCGTCGCCGACGCGGGCGCGCACGGCGAGAGCGTCGAGTTCCTCGTCCAGGGCACGCTCTACCCCGACATCGTCGAGTCCGGCGGCGGCGAGGGCGCGGCCACCATCAAGAGCCACCACAACGTCGGCGGCCTCCCCGACGACCTCCAGTTCGCGCTGGTGGAGCCGCTGCGGAAGCTGTTCAAGGACGAGGTCCGCCGCGTCGGCGAGGAGCTCGGCCTGCCGCCCGAGATCGTCTGGCGCCAGCCGTTCCCTGGCCCCGGCCTCGGCATCCGCATCGTCGGCGAGGTGACCCGCGACAACCTCGAGGTCCTCCGCGAGGCAGACGCGATCGCCCGCGAGGAGCTCTCCCGTGCGGGCCTCGACCGCGACATCTGGCAGTGCCCCGTCGTGCTGCTCGCGGACGTCCGCAGCGTCGGTGTGCAGGGCGACGGGCGGACGTACGGCCACCCGGTCGTCCTGCGTCCCGTGTCGTCCGAGGACGCGATGACCGCCGACTGGACGCGGGTGCCGTACGACGTCCTCGCCAAGATCTCCACGCGCATCACCAACGAGGTCCGCGCCGTCAACCGGGTCGTCCTCGACGTGACGAGCAAGCCGCCCGGCACGATCGAGTGGGAGTAGCTCAGAGGTTGGCGCGCAGCAGTCTCAGGTCGTCGGCCGTGCCGCGCGGCGACCGCAGCGCCGCCGTGAACGACGCGATGTCGGCGAGCCGCCAGCGCAGCCGGTAGAGCGCGATCCGCTCCGGGTCCACCGGGCCGCCGTACGCCGCGAAGTCGCCGTCGCCGAGCAGCCAGAGGTCGCGCTCCGGGGGAGCCAGCGCGACGGTGTCCCAGTCGACGAGGCGCGGCCCGTCCGGCGTCGTCAGGACGTTGCCCGGGTGCGGCTCCCCGTGCGTCACGACGAGGTCCGCGGGGCGCACCGCGGCCGCGCGCCCGTCGAAGTCCGCGAGCAGCAGCCGTACGCCGTCCGCGTGCTCGGCGAGCAGCAGCCGCGCCTCCTCCGCGAACGGCCCCCCGGACCACGGCGTGCCGAGCTCGGCCAGCGCGCGGTCGACGACCGGCCTGTCGGGGAGCGCGGGCGGCGACACCGCGAGCCCGCGGACCGCGAACGTCGCCGCATGCAGCTCCGCGAGGAGCCGCAGCCGCGCGTCTCGCTGCTCGGGGGTGACGTCGTCGCCGAAGCCGCCGGCCGTGCCGTCCACCCACGGCGTGACGGAGACGGCGTACCGCTCGCCGGCGCGCACGGCGCCGACCCCGGAGGGCGTGCGCAGCGGCGCGACGACGAACGCCAGCCCGCTCTCGCGCAGCCGCGCGGCGGCGTCGTACGCCGCGGCCAGGCCGGCGAACGCCGCGTCCCGCGATTCGCCGAGCCACGGCTTCGCGTCGAGGTCGTCGGCCGTCACGAACCACCGGCGGCCGCCCGCGACGGCCGACCAGTGGTGCCCGCCGTACCCGACGGGGAGGTACGAGAGCGCGGTGGCGGACAGGCCCCAGCCGTCCCTCAGCGCGGCCGCGACGTCACCGGCGGAGAGGTCGGGAGGCGGGGTGTACACGACCAGCGACGGTACGCGGACGGGCGATGACTAGCCCGTAAGGACTAGTCACCCCGTATCCCGGGCGGTTGCCGCGGCGCCTGTGGGGGAGAACGTCTCCAACCCCCCAGCCAGGAGATGAGCCATGCGTCCCGTCCGTACCGTGCTCGCCGTCGCGTCGCTCGGCGCCCTCGTCGCAGGCACCGCACACGCCGCGCCCGCCAGCGTGACGGGCGGCGGCTTCCACCGCGACGGCAAGGGGCGCACGGCCACGAAGAGCATGCTCACGATCGAGGGCCACCCCGCTACCAGCACCGGCCGCGCCAACCACAAGGTCGACGGCCCCGGCAAGGCGCGTAGCGCGGTCCACATCACGCTGAGCTGCGTCGTCGTCAACGGCAACACGGCGTACGCCTCGGGCAAGGACGCCACCGGCAAGGAGTGGTTCGTCAAGGTCGTCGACAACGGCGAGCCGGGCCGCGCCGACCAGTACGGCGTCTCCGCCAACGGCGAGACCGTCATGGGCGTCCCCGTCCCCGCGCAGCTGTCGTCGACGTGCCGCGCCGGCCAGGTGGCGACCCGCGCGATCACCGGCGGCGGCAACTTCCAGGTCCGTCCCGCGTCTTAGGGACGCGTTTCGCGGCCCCGTTCCCGGTGATCTTGGCTGCGTTCGTGCTGCCCGGCGCGCACAGACGCAGCCAAGATCGCGAAAAGCGGGCACCGCCGCCTTCCTGAAGGTTTGGGCGGCCCGTTCACGAAGCAAGCCGGATAACGACCGCCGCGCTTCGTGCTGAGGGGGACCCGTTGGGCCGTGCCCGCCGAGTCTCGCTCGCCTGTGCCGTAGCCCTGCTCGCGACGCTGCTGCCCGCCCCCGCGGGGGCGGGCCGCTTCGCGTCCGAGACCAGGCTCGCCACGCTGCGCCCGGCTCTCATCAGCAAGCCCGACCTCAACGCCACGCTGGTCCGCGACGCGCTCAACACCGCCGCCAAGTACTACATGAACTCCTGGTGGGCCGAGCGGATGACGAAGTTCGAGCCGTGGTCGTCGTGGTCGCAGCGCGCGGCGCTGACGACGACGCTCGACGCGGAGGACGTACGCCGCTACTCGTCGGTCGCGCTGGCCCTCGCCGCGCCGCTGTCGACCGGCGCGTACGACGCGCGCGTCACCAAGATCGACGCCGAGACTGCGCGGCAGAGGGTCGCGCAGCTCGTCGCGCTGTCGGTGCGCACGCACATCGGCAACGTCCCCGCGCGGGCCGCGTGGGGCGCCTCCTGGCAGTCGGCGCTGTGGGCGTCGCAGGTCGGGCTCGCGGGCTGGCTGATCGGCCCCGCGCTGCCCGAGCACGACCGCGTGCTGCTGGCGCGGATGCTGGCGCACGAGGCCGACGTCGTCACGTCGCGCCCGCTCCACTACCTGCGCGACCGCCGCGGCAGGCTGCTCACGCCGGGCGACAGCGGCGCGGAGGAGCTGGCCTGGGACGCGCTCGGCGTGCTCACGGCGGTCGAGCTGCTGCCGTACCACCCGCACCGGCAGGTCTGGGCGGAGGCGGCGTACGAGCGCTTCGTCGCGGCGTACTCGCTGCCGTCGGACGTGCACTCGTCGAAGGTCGTCAACGGCCGCCGCGTCTCGTCGTGGCTCGACGGCAGCAACGTCGAGCGCACCGGCTGGGTCGTCAACCACCACAGGCTCAACCCCGACTACACGGTCGGCTTCTCGCCGCACGCTGCCGTCGTGCCCGCGCTGGCCGGGGCGGGGTTCCCGGAGGCCATCAGGCACAATCAGGCACTGCTCTACCGCAACGTCTCGCAGACGCCGTTCGCGTCGCCGCCCGCGCGGGCGCCGGGCGGCAGCGTGTACGTGCCCGGCACGCCGCGGCTGTACTTCCCCGAGGGCCCCGACTGGGGGACGGGCAGGCAGTTCGTGTTCGGCACGCTCGACGTCGAGGCGTCGGTGCACGGCTTCGACCGCGGGCTGAAGGTCTCCGCCCGGCGGTGGGGCCTGCTGCACCTGCGGCAGGTACGCCGCATGCAGAGCCGCTTCCGTACCGGCCAGATGTTCGCGGGCGCCGGCGAGAACCGGTACTTCGCGCGCGAGGAGCACGCCGGCGCGATCCTCGCGTACGCGCACCTCACCACGACGCTCGCGGCCGCGCGGCGGCTGCGCGTGGACCGCGGCGGCCCGTCGCTGAAGCGCCCGCTGTCGTAGCGTGCCGGGCATGAACGGACTGAACGGGCTCGAAGCCGTCTCCATCGACTGCACCGGCGACCCCACGGCGATCGCCACGTGGTGGCAGGGGCTCATCGGCGGCGACGTCGTCGAGCAGCCCGAGGGGTACGCCGAGCTGTACGCGCCCGGCTTCCCGTGCCTGCAGTTCCTCCCGACGCCCGATGCGAAGTCGGTCAAGAACCGGCTGCACCTCGACCTGCGCTCCGACGACTTCGACGCCGCGATCGAGGCGGCGCTCGCGCACGGCGCGACGCGCGCCGACGACGTCTACGCCGGCGGGTCGTGGCAGGTGCTCAGGGACCCCGAGGGCAACGAGTTCTGCATCCTGCGGCCGCACCCGCACGCGACGTAACGGGACCAACCGGGCGGCCGGAGTAAGGACGGCCCACGGAACTCGTGACCTCTGGCCCCTCGTCCGCGTCGAGGCCGGCGCCGAACGTAGAGCGACGGCCGACGACGAACGGGGGTGCCACGCGTGCTACCGAGCGTGCTGCTGGTCGAGGACAGCCCTGGCGACGCCAGCCTGGTGCGCGTGGCGCTGCGCGCCGCGGCTCCGGCGGAGCTGCCGTACGTCCGCTGGGTCACCTGCCTCGCGGACGCCGTGGCCGCCGTGCGGGAGCGGGAGTTCGGGTGCGTGCTGCTCGACCTCGGGCTGCCGGACGCGCACGCGCTCGACGCGCTCGACGCGCTGCTCGTCGCCGCGCCCGGCGTCGCGATCGTCGTGCTCAGCGCGCAGGCCGACCGCGGCCTCGCGCAGGAGGCCGTGCACCACGGCGCGCAGGACTACCTGCTCAAGAGCGAGCTGACCGCCGAGGGCCTCGAGCGGGCGATCCGCTACGCCGTCGAACGCGCCGCCGCGCAGGCCGCCATCGCCCGCAGGGAGGCCGAGCAGCGCGCGCTCGTCGAGAGCCTCGGCGAGGGCGTCGTCGTGCACAACGCCGCCGGCGAGGTCGCCGACGTCAACCCCGCCGCCGAGCGCATCCTCGGGCTCACCGCCGACCAGTTCCGCGGCCGTACGCCGGTGGACCCGCGCTGGGGCGCGACGCGCGAGGACGGCAGGCCGTTCGACGGCGAGGACCACCCGGCGATGGTGGCGTTGCGGACCGGCGAGCCGGTGCACGGCGTCGTCATGGGCGTGGACCACCCGGAGCGCGGCCGGCGCTGGATCGAGATCAACGCCTCCCCGCTGCGGCTGCCGGGCTCCGAGATGCCGTACGCGGCCGTGGCGTCGTTCCGCGACATCACCGAACGCCGCGCCGCCGAGGACGCCGCGAGCCGCCTGTCGGCGATCGTCGACTCCTCCGACGACGCGATCATCGGCCGGCTGCTCGACGGCACGATCGTCAGCTTCAACCCCGCGGCCGAACGCCTCACCGGCTACCCCGCGGCCGAGGCCATCGGCAGGCACCCGACGTTCACCGCGCCGCCCGACCGCGTCGCGCAGATCAACGACGTCCTCGCGCGGGTCGCGCGCGGCGAGAGCGTGCCGCCGTACGAGACCGTGGTCGTCCGCAAGGACGGCACGACGGTCGAGTGCTCGCTGACGGTGTCGCCGATCCGCGACGCGCGCGGCACCGTCATCGGCTCGTCGGCGATCGCGAAGGACATCACCGAGCAGATCCGCCTGCGCCGCGCCGCGGAGGACGACCGGCGGCGGCTCGCGGAGGCGCAGGCGGTGGCGGGGCTCGGCAGCTTCGAGCACGTGCTCGACGGCGACCGGATCACGTGGTCCGACGAGCTGTACCGGATCTTCGGCATGCCGGTCGGCGCGCCGCTGACGTCGGCCGCGGTGTTCGGCATGGTGCACGAGGACGACCGTTCGGCGTTCGAGGCGAAGGTGGCCGAGGCGAAGGCGCACGACGAGCCGGTCGAGGTGACGTACCGCGTCGTGCGGCCGGACGGCGACGTCCGTACGGTCACCGCGCGGTTCCGCGCGCCCCGCGACGGCGACGGCACCGCGCGCCGCATCGTCGGCACCGCGCTCGACGTCACCGAACGCGCCCGCGCCGAACGCCGCTTCGAGCTCGGCTTCGAGGGCGCCACCGCGGGCACCGCCATCGCCGATCTGGACGGGCGGTTCGTCCGCGTCAACGCCGCCCTCTGCGCGCTGCTCGGGCGCTCCGAGGAGGAGCTGGCCGGGCACCACCCCGACGAGTTCCTGCCGGTGCCCGCGCCGGGTCAGGGGCCGTTCGCGGCGGCGCTGGCGGGGCCGCACAGGACGGGCGTCGAGATCCGCTTCACGCGGCCGAGCGGCGAGGCCGTGGACGCCCTGGTGGACGTCGCGGTGGTCTGCCGCGAGAGCGGCGAGCCGGACTACGTGTTCGCGCAGCTGCTCGACATCACGCGCCGCAAGCGGGCCGAGCGCGCGCTCGCGCACCAGGCGCTGCACGACGGGCTGACCGGCCTGCCGAACCGCATCCTGCTGCTCGACCGCCTCGACCACGCGCTGCTGCAGCACGACCGCCGTCTCGGCGGCGTCGCCGTGCTCATGGTCGACCTCGACCACTTCAAGCTCGTCAACGACGGCCTCGGCCACAGCGCGGGGGACGCGCTGCTGGTGGACGTGGCGAGCCGGCTCAGCGCCGCCGTACGGCCTGGGGACACCGTCAGCCGGCTCGGCGGCGACGAGTTCGTCGTCTGCTGCGAGGACGTGTCCGGGCCCGACGACGCGAGGGAGGTCGCGGAACGCGTGCTGGGGGCGTTCGCGACGCCGTTCGTCGTGGAGGGGCGCGAGCTGTTCGTCACGGCGAGCGTCGGTGTCACGGTCTCCAGCCCCGGCGCGCGCGCCGACTCGCTGCTGCGCGACGCGGACGCCGCGATGTACCGCGCCAAGGAGCGCGGCCGGGCGCGGACGGAGCTGTTCGACACCGCGCTGCGGCAGCGCGCGGCGACGCGGCTCGGCGTCGCGACGGCGCTGCGGCGCGGGCTGCTGCACGACGAGTTCGTCGTGCACTACCAGCCGATCGTGTCGCTCGCCGACGAGCGGCTGGTCGGCTTCGAGGCGCTGGTCCGCTGGAACGACCCGCAGCGCGGCCTGGTGCCGCCGGCGGAGTTCGTGCCCGTCGCCGAGGAGACCGGTCTGATCGTGCCGCTGGGCACGGAGGTGCTGCGGCAGGCGACGGAGCAGCTCGCGCGGTGGACGGAGGCGTACGCCTCTGCGGCCGACGTCACGATGGCCGTCAACGTCTCCGCGCGGCAGCTGCTCGACCCCGGGTTCGTACCGACCGTCGCCGAGCTGCTCGCGGCCTCGGGCATCGCCCCCGCGAGGCTGCACCTGGAGATCACCGAGACCGTCCTCATGGAGGACCTGGACGACGCGGTCGAGGTGCTGCGCGCGCTGGCCGGCCTCGGGGTCACCCTGGAGATCGACGACTTCGGCACCGGCTACTCGTCGCTGTCGTACCTCAAGCGCCTCCCCGTGGACACGCTCAAGGTGGACCGTGGCTTCGTGTCCGGGCTCGGCATCGACGCCGACGACCTGTCGATCGTCACCGCCATCACCGCGCTCGGCCAGGCCCTCGGGCTGCGGCTGCACGCCGAGGGCGTCGAGACCGCGGAGCAGCGCGCCGCCGTCCGCGAGCTCGGCTGCGACGTGGCGCAGGGCTTCCTGTGGAGCCCGCCGCTGCCCGCGCTCGCGGCCGAACGCTGGCTGCGCAGGCGGACGCTCGGCGCCGTACCGCCGCAGCGCGCGCCGCGCGGTCTCGCCGTCAGCGGCTAGGCCGCCGGACGATCACGTTCGCTTGTCGTGATCTTGGCGACGTCTGTGCGTGCCGGCAGGCAGAAACGTTGCCAAGATCATGAGTTCGGCGTCCGCAAGGCACACCGGCGCCTCAGCGGCTGGGCAGCCGGACGATCTCCAGCCAGAACCCCTCGAGCGCGCGCAGCGCGGTGATGAACTCGTCGAACGACACCGGCTTGGTGACGTAGGAGTTGGCGTGCAGCTCGTACGCCTTGAGCACGTCCACCTCCGCCGACGACGTCGTGAGGACGACGACGGGGATGCTCTTGAGCAACGGGTCGGCCTTCATCGCGGCGAGGACGTCGCGGCCGTCCATGCGCGGCAGGTTGAGGTCGAGCAGGACGAGGTGCGGCCGCGGGCTGTCCGCGTGCTCGCCCTCCTGGCGCAGGTACGCGAGCGCCGCCTCGCCGTCGCCGACGACGTTGAGCTCGTTGGCGATCTTCGCGCCGCGCAGCGCCTCGCGTGTCAGGTTGACGTCGCCGGGGCTGTCCTCGACGAGGAGGATCTGGACGGGCTCACCACTCATGCGAGGGCTCCTTCGGGGGCGGGCAGGGTGAAGCGGATGGCGGTCCCCCCGAGCGGCGAGTCGTCGACCCAGACCCGGCCGCCCATCTGCTCGACCCCCTTGCGGACGATCGCGAGGCCGATGCCGGTGCCCTCGTAGTCGCCGCGGCCGTGCAGCCGCTGGAACACGTTGAACACCCGTTCGCGATGCCGCGGGTCGATGCCGATGCCGTTGTCGGCCACCGTGACGAGCCAGTCGGTGCCGATGCGCTCGGCGGACAGCGCGACCTCGGCGGGGACGTCCGCGCGGGCGAACTTGGTGGCGTTGGACAGCAGGTTGCGCAGCACCTGATGGACGAGCATCCGGTCGGCGCGCACCGAGGGGAGCGGCTCGGTGCGGACGACCCCCGGGTACTCCGCGGCGACGGTCGCGGCGACCGCGCCGAGGTCGACGTCGACGATCTTCAGGTCGCGGCCCGCGCGGGAGTACGCGAGCAGGTCGTCGATGAGCGAACGCATCCGCGCGCACCCGTCGACCGCGAACTCGATCCACGTCTTCGCGTCGTCGTCGAGCGCGTCACCGTACCGCCCGGCGAGCAGCTGCACATGGCCCGCGATGACGCGCAGCGGCTCCGAGAGGTCGTGGGAGGCCACGTACGCGAACTGCGTCAGCTCGTCGTTCGAACGCCGCAGCTCCAGCTCCGCACGGCGGCGGTCGGTCGTGTCGAGCGTCTGCAGCACGACGTACGGCGCGCCGCCGTCGGGGTCGGGGGAGAGCGCGGCGCTGACGACGACCGAGCGGACCTCGTTGCCGGGGACGTGCCAGCGCTCCTCGCACTCGTACGCCGCCTGCTCGCCGGCGACCACGGCGGCCATGCCCGCGGCGGCCTCGTCGGTGCGTTCGACCGTCACGAGGTCGCCGAGCGTGCGCCCCTCGACGCCGCGCGTGGCGCCGACGAGCGCGCCGAACGACGCGTTGGCCCACACGATCCGGCCGCTGGAGGACGTGACGACCATGCCGATCGGCGCGGCGTCGAGGACGCGCAGCGACAGCTCGACCCGCTTCTCGCCGTCGACGGCGAGGACGGGCGTGACAGGTCGATCGGGCACCACTGGCTCACCAACCCCCGTAGGCGTGTCCTGGATTCCGACACTACGCTGGCGGAATGCGCACAGTGGCCGTTCTGGCGGTTCTGTCCCTCGTGCTCGGCGGGTGCGGCGGTTCGCCGGCGGATCCGGGTGCGGCGCCCTCGTCCGCGCCCGCCTCGACGAAGCCCGCGGTGACGCAGTCCGACCTCGCGCGGGTCCTTGCCGCGGTCAAGGCGACACGGGCGAAGAAGACCGCGACGTTCGTGATCAAGGGGACGACCAGCCTCGCGGGTGGCGGCTCCGTCACCGTGCGGCGCGACGGGAAGTACGACCTCGCCGCGAAGCGCTCCTTCGTCGAGCAGACGATGACCGAGAGCCCGGCCGGCCTGCTGTCCCAGCTCGTCGGCAAGGACGTGAAGCCGGGTGACCTGGACAGCCGCTCGTACGTCACGACGAACGGCGGCTACCTGCAGATGCCCGGCTGGCCGGAGCCGGCCCACGCGAAGTGGCTGCGCTTCACCGCCGCCGAGGTCGAGCGCATGACCGACGTGTCGGTCGACGTCGAGTCGTCGATCTTCCCGGCCGGTGTGTCGATGCTCGCCGACGCGGAGCGCAGCGCGCATGACGGTGCCGACGAGCCCGCCATGGCGCACGTCGTCGTACCCGCGTCGGCGGCATTCCTCGCGTTCCCCTCGTCCTCGACGCGGAGCCTCATCACCGCGGGCGTGGACCCGACGAAGATCACCGGGGAGGTCGAGGTCGAGGTCGCTATCCAGGACGGGCTCGTGACGGGCGTGTGGTTCGACGCGCTGCCGGCGTTCGCGAAGGCGTACGAGCAGATCGGACAGCCGCGCGTCGCGAAGGCGCTCTCCGAGCTGTCCACGGTCGTGGACCTGCGGGCCCACGGCAGTGCCGCGAAGATCTCGCTGCCGCCGGCCGGGGACGTCATGACCGACGCGGAGTTCAAGTCGTACTTCTAGGGTGCCGCCGCCGGAAGTTACCGGTGAGTACGGACTGGCGGCCGTGCTCAGGCGGTGACTCCGGCGGTCCGTACCCACCGGTAACTTCCGGGAGCCGGCGGGTCCGCGGCGGCTAGGACTCGGACATCCAGGAGGCCCAGAGGCCGGCGTACGAGCCGCGCGCCGCGAGCAGCTCGTCGTGACTGCCGAGCTCGCTGACCCGCCCGTCCTCCACGACCGCGACGCGGTCGGCGTCGTGCGCGGTGTGCAGCCGGTGTGCGATCGCGACGACCGTACGGCCCTTCAGCACGGCGCCGAGCGAACGTTCGAGGTGCCGCGCCGCGCGCGGGTCGAGCAGTGACGTCGCCTCGTCGAGCACGAGCGTGTGCGGGTCCACGAGGACCAGCCGCGCGAGCGCGAGCTGCTGGGCCTGCGCGGGCGTGAGGGTGTGCCCGCCGGACCCGACCTTCGTGTCCAGCCCTTCCGGGAGCCCCGTCGCCCAGTCGAGCGCGTCGACCGCCTCCAGCGCGGACCGCAGGGTCGATTGCGGCGCGTCGGGTGCCGCCAGCCGCAGGTTCTCCGCGAGCGTCCCCACGAACACGTGGTGCTCCTGCGTCACGAGCGCGACCTCGGTGCGCAGGCGTTCGAGCGGCAGCTCGAGCAGCGGTACGCCGCCCACCGCGACCCGCCCCGTACGCGGCCCGTGGATGCCCGCGAGCAGCCGCCCGATGGTGGACTTCCCGGCGCCGCTGGGACCGACGACGGCGAGGCGTTCGCCGGGCCGTACGGCGAGGTCGACGCCGTGCAGCACGTCGCGCCCGTCGACGTACGCGAAGCGCACGTCCTCGACGTCGAGCCGCTCGTCCTCGGGCAGCGCGCCGGTCGGCTCGCGGTCGTCCGGTACGGCGGCCACGCCGACCAGCCGCGCCAGTGACGCCGCGCCGATCTGCAGCTCGTCGAGCCAGCCGAGCAGGCGGTCGAGCGGGTCCAGGAGCTGCTGCACGTACAGCGTCACCGCGGTCACCTGCGCGAGCGACGCGTCGCCACGGGAGTACAGCCACCCGCCGTACAGGAGCACCGCGACGACCGGCAGCACGAACGACAGGTCCACGACGGGGAACCACCTGCTGCGCAGGCGGAGCGTGTAGATCTCGGCGTCGTACGCACCCTTCAGGTCGCGGTCCGTACGGTCGATGCGCCGCTGCTGCAGCCCCAGCGCCTCGCTCGTCCGCGCGCCCTCGGTCGTCTCGGCGACGCCGGACGTGAGGATCGACCACTGCGCGCGTTCGCGCAGGTAGCCGGCGGGCGCGCGGCGCAGGTACCAGCGCGTCGAGAGCCACAGCGGCGGCACCGCGACGAGACCGGCGAGCGCCACCTGCGGCGCCACGACGAACGCCGCGACGATCGTCAGCACCGACGTCGTCCCCGCGACGACGACCTCCGGTACGGCGTCGCGGATCGTGCGCGACAGCGTGTCCACGTCGGCGGTCATGCGGGTCAGCAGGTCGCCGGAGCCCGCCGACTCGACGGTCGAGAGCGGCAGCGCGACGACGCGCGAGAGGAAGTCCTCGCGCAGCTCCGCGAACACCTCCTCGGCGAGCACCAGCGACACCAGCCGGGAGACGCGCGTGAGGATCGTCTGCAGGATCACCGATGCCGCGAGCAACGCCGCGAGGGTGTCGATGCGCCCGCGCGTCGAGCCGTGCGTGACCGCCTCGACCATTCGGCCGAGCAGCGGCGGTCCGGCGAGGCCCGCGATGGCGGCGGCGGCGTAGAGGACGACGGTCAGAAGCACGCGGCGCGGGTGGCGGCGGATCAGCGCGCGGGCGTACGCGCGGACCTCGCGCGACCCCGCGACGGGGAGGAGGACGTTCATTCGGGGGCCCCGCGGGCCCGCGAAGCGGGGTCGTGGGGTGTTCTCATGCCTCGCCTCGCGTCACGACGTTGCGGTAGCGCTCGGAGGAGGCGAGGAGCGTTCGGTGCGTCCCCGTCGCGACGACCCGCCCCTCGTCGAGCAGCGCCACGACGTCGGCGCGGTCGAGGAGCAGCGGCGACGTCGTGCAGACGACGGTCGCGCGGCCCGCGCGGGCGAGCTTGAGCCGGTCGGCGATGCGCGCCTCGGTGTGCGCGTCCACCGCCGACGTCGGCTCGTCCAGCACGAGCACGTCGGGCTCCGCGGCGAGCGCCCGCGCGAGCACGAGGCGTTGCCGCTGGCCGCCCGAGAGCGAGCGCCCGCGCTCCTCGACCTCCGCGTCGAGCCCGCCGGGCAGCGCCTCGACGACGTCCGTGGCGGCAGCCGCCTCGACGTAGGTCATGTCGACGACCTCGTCGCGCAGCGGGCCCGTGAACAGCAGCGGGTTCTTGTCCGCGACGAGCACGCGCCGGCGCACGGTCGCAAGCGGAAGTGCCGACAGCGGCACCGTGCCGAGCGTGACGTCGGCGTCGACCCAGCGGCCGAGCCGGTCGGCGAGCGCGGTGGCGTCGTCCGGCTCCGCGCTGACGACCGCGGTCACCAGCCCGGGCTCCACGGTGAGCCCCGAGGAGACGTCGTGCAGCGGTACGCCGGGCGGCGGCTCAGGGACCGGGGAGGCGGGGTCGGTCAGCACCGGCGAGAGGACGAGCACGGTGACGAGCCGCCGCGCCGCGACGAACGCGCGCGTCACCTTGTCCAGCGCCTCGGTGACGGTCCGCAGCGGCGTGATGAGGAAGGCGGCGTACCCGTAGAACGCCACCAGCTCACCCGGCGTGATCCGCCCCGACAGCGCGAACCGCGCGCCGAGCCACGTCACCACGACGACGAACGTCCCTGGCACCAGCACCTGCGCGGCGTCGAGGATCGACTGCGTCCGCGCGACCTGGACGCCGGCGCCGCGGACGCGCTGCGACTCCTCGCGGTACCGCGCGACGAACGCGTCCTCGCCGCCGATGCCGCGCAGCACGCGCAACCCCGCGACGGTGTCGGCACCGAGGCCGGTGAGGTCGCCGACGGCCTCGCGCTGGGTGCCCTGCCGCGCGTGCAGCGGCCGCAGGATCGGGCCGAGCAGCAGCGTGAACGCCGGCACGCCCACGATGACGACGAGGCCGAGCGCGGTCGACGCGCGGAGCAGCAGGACCGCGACGAGCGCGAACGACACCGCCGCGCCCGCGCCGCGGGCCGTGATGTCGAGCGCCCGCGCGATCGCGACGCAGTCGGTGGCGCCGATGCTGACGACCTCGCCGGTGCTCGCCTGCTTGCCGAGCGAGGCGCCGAGTCGTACGACGTGCCGGATCAGCCACTGCTCCGTACGGAAGCAGGCGATCATCCAGTTCGTGACGGCGAACCGGTGCCGCGCGACGCCCGCGACCGCCTGCAGCAGGCCGACGCCGAGGAGGACGAGCGCCCAGGCCAGCAGCGCGCCGTCGTCCCTGTCGGTGAGGCCCTCGTCGATGGCGCGGCCGACGACGTACGGCAGCAGCGCCTGGCAGCCCATCCAGACGACGCCGAAGACGACGCCGCCGGCGATGGTGGGCCACTGGAGCCGCAGCACCCGGAGGAGGAAGCGCCCAGGCGACCGCAGGTCGGGGACCCCGGGGTCCGCCATGGGCAGGGCGCGCATCGGCACCAACGTATGCCAACGGCGTACGCACCGCCCGCGAGTTTTCCCGGAGGCAGCCCTGGCCGTCCGCGCCGCTCCGGGAGCTCGTTCCTTGCCGGTCACCCGCCGGTCTCGCGCGTGGTGATCTTCAAAGAACGGGTGCACGGCCGGCGCCAGGGGCGAGGGACAGCACGAAGGGCGGGCACCGGCTGGGGTGCCCGCCCTTCGTCAGTGCCTGGCTAGACGCCTGAGTGCTGCGTGATGAACGACCGGATGTCCGGGTTGTTGACCTCGCTGTAGACGCCGGGGAACTTCGGCAGGCCACAGCCGGTGCCGTAGCTCACGACGCCGATCTGGATGCGCGGCGAGCCGTTCCAGAACAGCGGGCCACCGGAGTCGCCCTGGCACGAGTCCTTCGCGATCTCCTCGGCGCAGACGCCGGTCGGGCCGTGGAAGCCGAAGTTGGTCTGGCCGCACTGGCCGTCGCTGATGACCTTGAGGTCGACGAAGCGCATCTGGTTGGTAGCGGTCAGGCCGAGCGTGCCGGTCTGGTCGCCCCAGCCGGTGACGCGGACGACGGTGCCGGGGGTCTCGAGGTTCTCGTTCGACGCGGTGGCGAGCTGGATCGCCGGCGACGTGGTCGGGGTGGCGAGACGGATCAGCGCGACGTCCCAGCCGTTGCCGTCGTACTTCGGGTGCACGAAGATCGCGGACGCCGTGATGACCTGGCCCTTGCTGGTGTCGCCCAGGTTGGTGCGGCCGGTGACGACGCGGACGCCGCTCGGCTTCTTCACCTCGTCGACCATGCAGTGGGCCGCGGTGAGCACCCAGCCGCTGGAGATGACGGAGCCGCCGCAGTACTGGAAGCCGCTGGCGTCCGTGATGGCGGCCATGAACGGGTACGCGCCCTCAGGGGCCGGCGAGCCGTTCACGATGGCGTTCGAGGGGGTCACGGTCACGGCCATGGTGCCCGCGGCCGCGGCGGCGACGATCAGGTGGCGCAGACGCATGAGGCGTCCTTTCGCTCGATTGGTAGGGACGACGCGCGGAGGCTGGGTCATCCGCTCATAACGGGGCATACCCAGTCGCTGCTACAACATGCGCATGCCCGAGATGGCCGCCTATGCCCCGGTACCGGGTCCGGTAAACCGCGAGAGCTTCCTCGACGCGCAGAGTCGCCACCGCCGCGCGTCGTGGCGTTTCACGGCGCTGTCCGCGCTCGCGATCGGGCTCATGGGCATCCCCTTGAGCGCGGTGATCTCGCCGCTGCTGTACGCCGCCGCCATGCTCGCTGTCGATCTGGTCAACCTCGTCGTCGCGATGCCCGACCCTCTCGCCGCGCTCGCGTCCGACTCGGGCTCGTCCGCGCCGCTGCCGCCGGAGACGATCGCGCTGATCGGGGCGGCGATCGTCGTCCCCGGCTCGGTCGTCCTGCTGCTGGCCTGGCTCGGCGTACGGCGGCTGTTCAAGCGCGCGGGCAGCGGCGCGACGGTGCTGGCGCTCGGCGCGCGGCCGCCGGGGGAGTCGCTGGAGGAGCAGCAAGTCGTCAACGTCGTCGGCGAGATGGCCGCCGCAGCCGGCGTACCCGCCCCCAAGGTCATGCTGCTCGACTCGCCCGTCGCCAACGCCGCCGCCGTGGGCTCGCGCATGGACAACTGCACGGTGGTCGTCACGACCGGTCTGCTCGAGTCGCTCGACCGCGCGGAGACGCAGGCGGTCGTGGCGCACGTCGTCGCCTCCGTCGGCAACGGCGACCTGCGCATCGGCGCGACGCTGTCGTCGGTGTTCGCGACGCTCGGGTTGGTCGGCTCTGTACTCCGCGCACCGAGCGAGGGCAGGCCGCGCGTGACGCTGCGGCGGCTGCTGCGGTACGCGTTCGGCAGGCGCGGCGCCGACGACGCCGCGGCCCTCACCGAGGTGCTCGCGCAGGCCACCACCGAGGACCCCGACCACGGCGAGAAGGAGCCGGGCGGCTTCAAGTCGATGGTGCTGCTGCCGTTCGTCGTGGCGGGGATGGCGTTCCAGCTGACGGCGATGATCTTCGGCTTCCTCGTCGTGAACCCGCTGCTGCGCAGGGCCTGGCGCGCGCGGCGGCACCTCGCCGACGCGACCGCCGTACGGCTCACCCGCGACCCCGGCGCGCTGGCGCGCGGGCTCGTCGCGCTGGGGACGTCGGGCGGGGTCGTACCGGGCACCGAGTGGGCCGCGCACCTCTTCGCCGCGGGCGCGGCGGACCCCAACGCGGGCAACGACGGCACGCGGCCGATGCCGACGTTCCAGCCGAAGCTCGCCGACCGGGTCGCGCGGCTGCGCGGGCTCGGCGCGGACGTCCCCGAGGTCGGGCACGCGCAGACGCCCGCACAGCGCCGGATCCTCGCGGTCGTGCTGCTCGTGTCCAGCCCGTGCTGGCTGTCGTTCGTCGGGCTGATGATCGGCGCGGCGCTGCTGCTGACGGGCGTGAGCCTGATGATCGACTCGCTGTTCCTGGCTCCTATGGTGGCGTTGGCGCACGTGGCGCTGCGGGGGCTGGCGGGGTAGGCGTCAGCGCGACGACCACGGCAGCCGCGACGACGAGCGCGCCGCCCACGAGCTGCAACGGCCTGATGCGCTCGCCCAGCGCGACTGCCGCCAGCGCCACCGCCACGAACGCCTCCAGCGTCATGACGACCGCCGCCGCGCCCGCCGCGAGGTGCGCGAGCGCGGTGTAGAGCAGCGCGAACGCCACCGCCGTCGCGACGCCGTTGACCGCGAGCAGCGGCAGGTCCGAGGCGGGCACGCCGGCCTTGCCGGTGAACAGCCCGACGGTGACGAGCGCGAGCGAGGCGCCGGTGGCGACGTACGCGCCGACGACGGCTGGCGGGCTCCTCGGCACGAGCCGCTGCGACAGCAGCATGTAGCAGGCGAACGACCCCGCCGCCGCGAGCGAGAACGCGACGCCCGCCGGCGAGATCGAGACGCGGTCGCCGGTGACGACGATGAGCACGACGCCGACCGTGGACAGCACGACGACGGCGAACGTCACCAGCCGCGGCGGCCGCAGCCGCAGCGCGACCTCGAGCAGCGTGACGATCGCCGGGTACGCGTAGAACAGCAGCGACACCGCGGCGGCGCTGCCGCGGCCGAGCGCGAGGTAGAACAGCGCGGCCTCGCCGGCGTAGCCGATCGCGCCGAGGAGCAGCGCGCGTACGCGCTCGCCGCGAACAGGCAGCAGCGGCGCGCGGCGGACGGCGAGGAAGAGGAGCAGCGCCAGCCCCGCGATGCCGAAGCGCACGCCGAGCGCGGCGGTGACGGGCAGCCCGCTCTTGGCGAGGCTGCGCTGCACGACGATCGTGACGCCGAACGCGGTCGCGCTGCCGACCGCCGCGAGCACACCGGTGTCGAACCGCGCCCTCACGCGGTGTCGAGGATCTGGAACGCCTCCGCGAGGCGTCCCTCCGGCAGCCCGGCGGCCTTCGCGTTCCTGCCGAGCCAGTCGCGCAGCATGGTGTCGAGCTCGCCGGGAACGCCGGGGAGCTGGCTGACGTGGCGGCGTAGCGCGGCCATCTTGAGGTCGTACACGTCCGTCACGTCCACGACGTGCACGGCGCCGGGCGCGGCCATGAGCCACGTCTCGCTGACGGTCCACGCCTCGTGCCCGGCCTCGGCCAGCTCCGGGTGCGCGAACGGGTTGCGCGCGTCGGGGTAGACGGCGCAGAGCGTCGCCTCGCCGACCGCGAGGTGGTCGGGGTGGGAGGCGTAGATGCGGTCGTAGTTGCGTTGCGGGCTCTGCGTGAGGACGCGCTGCGGGCGCACCTCGCGGATGACCCGGCTGATGTCGCGGCGCAGCTCGATGGAGGCGACGACCCGTCCGTCGGGCCAGCCGAGGAACCGGACGTCGGACACCCCGACCTCCCCGGCCGCCGCGCGCTGCTCGGCCTGGCGGATCCCGGCGATCTCGCCGCGCGGCACGTCGGGGTCGAAGCCGCCGGCGTCGCCGTTCGTGACGACGCAGTACGTCACCTCGTGGCCCGCCTTGGTCCACGTCGCCACGGTGCCCGCCGCGCCGAAGTCGACGTCGTCCGGGTGCGCGGTCACGACGAGGATGCGTTCGATGGCGGCGTCGTCGAGCACTCGGGCCGTTCCTCTCGTCGTGGAGCCCCCGCGGACAGTCTGCAACACCCGCGAAAAGTGGTCCCAACGGGCCATGCCCCACGTGCCCGGATTTCCCTACCTTTGACGCAGGGGACTTAGGGCCGGGACGTTCGGCCCTGTTCGGGAGGGGTGCGGAGCATTGGCGGACGACGTCTCAGGGCCGGTGCGGTTCGAGACGACCCTCGCGGTCGTCCGTGCCGTCGCGGCCCTCGCGACGATCGTGCTCCTCGCCGCCGACGGCGCGGGCTTCCTCGACGGGCCGCTGCTGCTGCACGCGGCGCTCGTCGGCGTCTCCGTCGTCGTCGTGTTCGTCGCCCGCCGCCTCACGACCCGCCTGGAGCTGGAGCGGCTCGCGCTCGGCGTGACGGCGTTCGACCTGGCGTTCTGGGTGCTGTACGCCGCGACGTACGACGGCCAGCGCCGCGCCGGCACGATGCTCGGGGCGTTCGTGCTGGTCGAGGGCGCGGTGCGCTTCGGGCTGCTCGGCACGGTGCTCACCGCGGTCGCCGTGGACGCGGCGGCGCTGACCTGGCCGCAGCAGGACGCGAGCGGCTCCACGCCGGGCGTCGTCTACACGGTCATCCTCACGTTCCTCATCGCGGGCGGCGTGCACGTCGCGGCGTACATCGTGCGCATGCAGACCTCGCAGCAGCAGCGCGGCCTGCAACGCCTCTCCGACGCGTTCTCGTACGCCTCCATCGGCCTTGCCGTCGTGGACGACCGCGGCCTGGTCGAGGCCGCCAACCCGGCCCTCGCGGCGCTGCTCGGCGACGACGAGGAGGCGCTCCAGGGGGTGCCGTTCGTCGATCTCGTCGAGCCGTCGGCGCGCATCGAGCTGGAACGCGTCGCGGGCGAGGTGCGCGCGGGGCGTTCGGCGGGAGCGCGGTTCGAGGCGCGGGTGCGGCAGGCGGAGGGCAGGGGCCGATGGGCGCTGGTCGCGCTGTCGCGCGCGTCCGCCGACGACGGCGACCGGCTCGTCGTACAGGTCGAGGACATCCACGACCGCAAGCTCATCGAGGCCAAGCTCGCCCACCAGGCCTCCCACGACATGCTCACCGGCCTGCCCAACCGCGCCGAGGTGCTCGGGCTGATGGCGGCGGCGTTCGAGGCGCGAGAGCCGATGGCGCTGCTGTTCATCGACCTCGACCGGTTCAAGTGGGTCAACGACTCCCTCGGCCACGAGGCGGGCGACCTGCTGCTCGTCGAGGTGTCCGACCGGCTGCGGCGGCTGCTGCGGCCGGGCGACGTCGTCGCGCGGCTCGGCGGCGACGAGTTCGTCGTGCTCGCGCACGGCGTCGCGCAGGTCGCGACGGCCGTGGCGCTGGCCGACCGGGTGGCCGAGGCGCTGCGGCGGCCGGTCATGCTGCCGGGTGACCGCGAGTCGTACGCCTCGGCGTCCATCGGCATCGCCATCGCCGGCGAGGGCGACGACCCCGAGACGCTGCTGCGCGACGCGGACACCGCGATGTACCAGGCGAAGGCGGCCGGCGGCGGGGCGTACGCGCTGTTCACGCCGTCGATGCGCGCGGCGACCGTACGGCACCACGAGATCGAGGCGGCGCTGCGCCGCGCGGTCCGCGCGGGGGAGCTGACGGTGGCGTACCAGCCGGAGGTACGGCTCGTCGACGGGACCGTGCGGGCGTTCGAGGCACTGGTGCGCTGGAACGACCCCACGTGGGGCAACGTCGCCCCCGGCGAGTTCGTGCCGATCGCCGAGGAGAGCGACCTCGTCCTCGAGCTCGGCGTCGCGGTGCTGCGGCAGGCGCTGGCCGACGCGGCGGCGTGGCCGCTGCTGCCCGACGGCACCCGCGCGACGCTCGCCGTCAACGTCTCCCGCCGCCAGCTCGTCCAGCCCGGCTTCCCCGCGATCGTGGCGGGCCTGCTGGCGGAGGCGGGCGTACCCGCCGCGTCTGTCTGCCTCGAGGTCACCGAGACCGCGATCACGCAGAACGTCGAGTCGGTCGTCACGACCCTGCACGAGCTCCGCCACCTCGGCGTCTCCATCGCCATCGACGACTTCGGCACCGGCCACGCCTCGCTCACCTACCTGACCCGGCTGCCGGTGGACGTGCTCAAGGTCGATCGGACGTTCGTCATGGGGCTCGGGCGCGACGACCGCAGCGCGGCGATCGTCGGCGCGGTGGCGGCGATGGGCAGGGCGTTCGGGCTGTCGGTCGTCGCGGAGGGCGTCGAGGAGGACGCGCACCTCGAGGCGCTGCGCCTGCTCGACGTGGACCTCGCGCAGGGGTACCTGTTCTCGCGGCCGGTGCCGGCGTCGCACGTGGCGTCGTTGATGCACCCGGCCGGTGTCGTGGACGTGCCCGAGCAGCGCGGCGCCGTACGCCGCATCGCCCCCGCCCGCAGGCCGCTGTCCGCCGGCTCCGCGAACGACGCCCGCTACCGCCTGCTCCTCGACCTCGCCCGCGACGTCACCGGGGGCCAGGACCTGCCGACCGTGCTGGACCGTACGTTCGCCGCGTTGCGGCAGCTCGTCGACTTCACCGGCGGGTCCGTCCAGCTCATCGACGACACCGACCACCTGCGGCTCGCGGCCACCGACCCGCCGGCGACGGCGGAGGCCATGGCGATGCGGGTGCCGTTGGGGCAGGGCGTCGGCGGCGCGATCGCGCTCACCGGCGAGCCGCGGTACCTGCCGGACATCACGGTCGACGCGGCGGTCACCGACGAGCGCAGGAAGAAGAGCGTGTCCCACGGCGTGCGCTCGTGGTTCGGTGTGCCCCTCATCACGGACGGGCGGGTCATCGGGCTGCTGCAGGTGGACTCGGTCGAGCCGGACGCGTGGGACGAGGCCGACCGGTTCGTGGTGCTGGCGTTCACGCCGATCGTGGCGGCCGCCGTGCAGAGCGCGACGACGCGGCGGCCTCTCCTGCGGCTCGCCGAGGGGTGAGCCCCCGCGGCCACGGACTACCCGGGCGGGCGCGGCCTAGTCAGTGGGGACCACGGCAAAAAGGCCTTTCGGCGCGATGGTCGCGCGGAAGGACCCGGCGAATACTCCTCGCTACGGGGTGGCTACGGAGGGTTCCCAGACCATGACGCGGCGAAGCTCAGTGCTCATCGGCGTGCTCAGCGCAACGATCGCCCTGCTGCCCGGGGTCACGGCGCCGGCGGCTGCCCAGCGGGCGCCGGCGCCGGTGACCGCGGTGGTGGACCCGGCGCTGGCCGGCACCACCGGCGACGTCTCCGTCGTCGTCGTCCGCAGGCCGGGGACGGGCGACCTCGCCGACCGTACGGTCCGCGCCCTCGGCGGCGCGGTCACGAAGGACCTGCCGATCATCCGGGGCTTCGCCGCCCGGCTCGGCGCGGCCGACGTCGCGGCGCTCGCAGGGAGCGGCGGCGCGGCCACGGTCTCGCTCGACCGCGCGATGACCGTGCAGTCGAGCGCGACGGCCGGCACCGGCCCGAACTCCGTCTACGCGAAGGCGCTCGGCGCCGAGAGCCTCCACCGGACCGGCGTCAGGGGCGGCGGCGTCACCGTCGCGCTGCTCGACACCGGCATCGCCGACCTGCCCGACCTGGCCGGCCGGGTGCTGCCCGTGCGCACCGACCCCCTCGGCACGCAGACCGCGCCGTGCGTCAACCTCTCCGGCGAGAGCGGGTGCGACGACTCGTACGGCCACGGCACGTTCCTCGCCGGCCTCATCGCCGGCAACGGCGCGGCGTCCGGCGGCGAGCACGTGGGCGTCGCGCCGCAGGCGAACCTCGTCTCCATCAAGGTCGCCGGCCGCACCGGCGCCGCCGACGTCAGCACCGTCATCGCCGGCATCCAGTGGGCGGTGTCGTTCAAGAACGAGTACGGCATCCGCGTCCTCAACCTCTCCCTCGGCACCGACTCGACGCAGAGCTACCGCGTCGATCCGTTGAACTACGCCGTCGAGCGGGCCTGGGCCGCGGGCATCGTCGTCGTCGTCTCCGCGAGCAACCGCGGCCCGGCCGCGGGCACGATCTCCAAGCCCGGCGACGACCCGTTCGTCCTCACCGTGGGCGCCGTCGACGACCGCGGCACGGCGGGCATCGGCGACGACCGGCTGCCGCTGTTCTCCTCGCGCGGCCCGACGGCGGCCGACGGCCTGGCCAAGCCCGACGTCGTCGCGCCCGGCGCGCGCCTCGTCTCGCTCTCCGCGCCGGGGTCGGCGATCGCGACGGAGTTCCCCAGCCCGATGGCGGCGCCGTACCGGCGCGGCAGCGGCACCTCCATGGCGACCGCCGTCACGTCCGGCGCCGTGGCGCTGATGCTCTCGGCGCAGCCCGCGCTGACGCCGGACCGGGTCAAGTACGCGTTCGCCGCCACGGCCCGCCCCGTCGCGTCCACCGACCGGATGGCGGTCGGCTCGGGCATGGTCGACGTCGTCCGCGCGTTCTCCGCGCCGCCGGGCGTCGCCAACGCCGGCGTCCAGCGTTCCAGCGGGCTCGGCAGCCTCGACGCCAGCCGCGGCACGTCGTACGTCCAGCTCGACGACCCGATGTCCACGGTCGTCACCGGCGAGATGACCGCCCAGCTGCTGCTCTGGGACCCGCTCGGCTACACGACCGGCGAGTGGACCGGCGCGAACTGGTACGGCGCGAACTGGTACGGCGCGAACTGGTACGGCGCGAACTGGTACGGCGCCAACTGGTACGGCGCGAACTGGTACGGCGCGAACTGGTACGGCTCCGAGTACTACGGCGAGGTCGACGGTGCCAACTGGTACGGCGCCAACTGGTACGGCGCCAACTGGTACGGGGCGTGGGAGTGAGGCGTCGGGCCGACAGGAGGATCGCGGCACTGACCGCGCTGCTCGCGGGCGTCGCCGTCGTCGCGAGCCTCGCCGCGCTGGTGGTGAGCGGACCGGTGCCCGGCAGGGACTGGCCCGAGGCGCTGCTGCTGCTCGGCGTGCTCGTCCTGGCCGGCCACCTCATCATCCGGGTGCAGTGCGGCGACCAGATCGAGGCGCTGGACCTGTTCGAGGCGGTGCTCGCGCCGACGCTCGTGGTCTTCTCCGCCCCGGAGGCGGTCGCGCTCGTCGTCGGCGCCAAGCTCGTCGTGGGCATCCTGCACCGCAACGCCGCGGTCAAGACCCGCTTCAACGCCGCGCAGTGGGGCGCTGCGACAGCCTGCGGCGCGCTCGTGCTGGCAGCCCTGCGCGACGGGCAGGACCTGTCCGCGCGCAACGCCGGCGCGCTCACCGCCGCCGTCCTCGTGGTCGCCGTCGTCAACTACGTCTCCGTCGGCGTCGTGATCGCGCTGGCGACGGGGCGTTCGATCGGCGAGGTGTTCACCGACCTGCGGCCGGTGATCCCCGTCGGCTGGGTCGGCGGCTCGGTGGTCAACCTGGCGTTCGGCGTGCTCTTCGTGTCGGCGTACCTGCGTTCGCCGGCCGCGGTCGTGCTGATGGTGGTGCCGCTGGTCGTCCTGCACTGGGGCAGCCGCGGCTTCGCGACGGCGCGCACCGACCGGCTGCGCCTGGCCGGTCTGCAGGCCGCGACGCACGTGCTCGCCGGGCCGGTGGACCCGCGCGAGGCGCTGCCGTCGTTCCTCGACGAGGTACGCCGCTGCTTCGAGGCGGACGCCGTCGAGCTGCTGGAGCCGACGCCGGCGGGTCCCGTCCTGCACCGCCTGGGCGACGGGCCGTACGCCGTCGCCCCCGACGACGGCACCTCCACTGCCGCCGCGTTGCGCGCGGCCGCGGCGCACGGCGCGGTCGTCCTCGACGCCCGGCGCGACGCGCTGCTCGTCCGTGAGGGGTGGCACGTGGCAGCCGCCGCGCCGGTGCGGGCGGAGGGGGGTCTCCCCGGCGTCCTCTGCGTGTACAACCGCGGCGGGCGCGGCGGCTTCGAGCCGGGCGAGGTCGCCGTCATGGAGGCGCTGGCGCGCGAGGTCTCGGGAGCGTTCGAGAAGGCGGCGCTGCTCGGCGTCGTGCTGGACGAGCGCCGCCGGCTCGCCGACATCGTCGGCAACACGTCCGACGGCATCCTCACGCTCGACGAGCGGGGAGAGGTCACCAGCTGGAACGCCGGCATCGAGCAGATCACCGGCTACGAGGCCGCGGCCATGCTCGGCCGCGTACCCGACGTCGCCCTGCGTCCTGCCGACGACGCGGGCGACCCCGTGCCGCTCGCGGCGTGGCCAGGGCGTACGGCGTCGTTGCCGGTGGCGGTGCAGGTGCGGTGCGCGGACCGGCAGATGCGCTGGCTGTCGTGCAGCTACAGCGAGCTGCCGGCGCGCGACGGACACGGCCCCCAGCTGCTGGTCATGGCGCGCGACGTCACGAAGGTGCACGAGCTCGACACGCTGAAGAACGACTTCGTCGCCGTGGTGTCCCACGAGCTGCGTACGCCGCTCGCGCCGATCAAGGGCTGGGCGATGACGCTGCTCCAGCGCGGCGACGACCTGAGCCCCGAGCAGCGCCAGGACGGCGCTCGGGCGATCCTCCGGCAGGCCGACCGGCTGCACCAGCTGATCCTCAACATCCTCGAGGACAGCCGCGTCGAGGTGGACCTGAACACCGCGCCGGTCGTCGATGTCGTGGACGCCGCCGAGGTCGTCGCCAAGGTGGTCGAGGACGTCGCGTTGCTCGCGCCGGAACGAGCGGTCGTCGTGACGGGCACGGACACGCCGCGGCTGGTCCACGGCCGCGCGGTCCGCATCGAGCAGGTGCTGACGAACCTCGTCACCAACGCCCTGAAGTACGCGCCGAAGGACGAGGTCATCGAGATCGACGTGACCTCGTCACCCGGCGCGGTGACGATCGCCGTCACCGACCGCGGCCCCGGCATCCCGGTCGAGGCGCGGGAGCGGGTGTTCCAGCGGTTCGAGCGCCTCCCCGACGCACCGGTGCAGACCGGCACCGGCCTGGGGCTCTACATCGCCCGGCACCTCGCGACGTCGATGGACGCGACGCTGGAGGTGCGTACGGCGCCCGGCGGCGGGAGCACGTTCGTCCTGACCCTGAAGGCCGTCCACCGCCTGGCCGCGGTGGGGTAGGCCAGCTCCACCCTTCGGGGTGCATCTCGCGCCTTTTCGCCGCACGAGCCGCAACCCGGAGCCTTCCATCCTGAACCGCCGGCGCACCCCGCGCCGGGCTCCATCCCTGCTGCCCACCAGCCGGTCTCGTGCGTACTGATCTTCAAAGAACGGGTCGCGACCGCCGCCGGCCCGGGCTTGTCCCTTCAGGATGGAAAGGCTCGCGGTTGCGCACGGGGCCTGGACGCGACGGTGCCGCCGCGACCCCACGGGGGGCGACGGCGGCACCGTGACATACGTCCTAGCGCGTGCCGGTCAGGTCGATGGTCCAGCCGGCGGTCTCGTACACGGCGACCGCCAGCGCGCACGTCGGCGTGCCGTCGCTCACCGCGCCGTGCAGCACGTACCGCGGCGGGCCGAACGCCGTGTCCGGCCTGCCCTCGACGAGCGCGCCGAGGCTGTTCTCGATGTCCGAGCGCACCTCGTCCTCGCTGTGGCCCTCGTGCTCGACGAAGACGCCCTTGCCGGTCTCCTCGTTCTGCACCCAGCCGATGCCGGCCCACGCCTCGGCGCCGGGCGTGTCCACGCGCATCTCGGCGTAGACGCAGTAGAGGCGGTCACCCCACTCGCCCTTGATCGGCGAGACCGGGCCGTTCATCGGCACGACGTCGGTGCCGGGCGGCACCACGGACGACAGCCGGATGAGGTTGAAGTTGGCGATGCCGGCGTCGCGCAGCGCGCCGTCGAACGCCGCCAGCGTCGTCGGCCCCGTGCCGGTGCCGCAGGAGATCTCGATGGTGCGGGTACGCGCCTGGCGCTGGGCCGGGACGACGTCGGGCATCCAGAGCGTCGTGGTCATCGCAGGCCCGCCATGTCGTAGGCGTAGTAGCGCTGCTGGTCGAGCTCGGTCGTCTCGGCGTACGCGAGGCGGTGCGTCGCCCGCGCGAGGGTGTCGGGCAGCTTGACGACGTCGACGTTGAAGCCGCAGCAGTCGAACGTCGCGACGCCGCGCCGCTCGGCGACGTAGCGCACCATGTCGTCCACGATCTCCTTGGCCCAGGGGCCGCCCTGCTTCTCGGTGCGGACGAGCAGCGCGCCGACGTAGAAGATCGCGCCGCGGGCGTAGTGGTCGGGGAACTTCTTCGCGAAGTACGGCACCGAGATCCACGGCACGGCCGTCAGGTCGGTGGCCATGAACGCCATGGCGCAGGCCTCGCCGTCGGCGTTGTAGGCGACGAACTTCACGACGCGCTCGTCGGTCATCTCGTGGCGGAACTCGTCGTCGTCGAACGACTGCCGCGCCGGGGCGAGGGTCTCGAGGGGCGCGAACGCCACCCGGTAGACCGCGAGGAACTCCTCGACGAGCTCGGCGGGCACGGTCGTCGTCCGTTCGACGACGCCGACAGGGGTGGGCGGGCGAGTGAGGGCTGGCACCGTCATGAGCTCCTCCGTAGGGCGGTTCGCGGGGTTTCGGGGGCGTTGGTCCGGGCGGTTGCGGCTCTTGGTCACCGCGCCGCTACGGACAGTAGGGGCAAACTTGAGTGCGCAGGAGTGCCAAATGCAGGAATGAGCCGAACGGATGGGTGTGAGTGGTCACCCCTGCCCAGGTGCCGCGAGGACCGAAGCCCTGACTTCGCCGCCATGCGGGCCAAATCGTTGCCCAGGCCTTATCAGTGCGCTAACGGTGCCGACAACGCGGCCATGGACACTCGGAGATGGCGACGCTTCCTCCTGGCCGGCTTGACCGCCACGGCGCTGCTCCCGTTCGTAGGGGCGGACCTCCAGCCGATCGTCACGCTCTTCATCAGCGTGATCTCGCTGGTCGCGCTGCGCCGCGGCACCAAGACCTGGGCGGGTGAGAACGCCAGGCCGTGGAACCTGCTGCGCGCGGGCGGCTGGACGTTCATCGCCGCGCAGGTCGTCCGCGCCGGGCACACGGCGGTCACCGGCGACCTCAAGCCGTTCCCTTCGCCCGCGGACTTCCTGTTCTACGTCGGCTACGCGCTCATCATCGGCGGCGTCTACTCGCTGGTGCGGAAGCGTTCGGCGCAGGTCGAGGGCGACAACCTCCTCGACGCGCTCATCCTGGTGACCTGCATCGGCGTGTTCGTGACGGCGTACGTCCTGGTGCCGTACGTCAACGCCGCCGAGCTCGACGTCGTGAAGAAGACCCTCTCCGTCGCGTACACCCTCTGCGACCTCGTCCTCATCGCCGTCACCGTCCGCCTCGCGGTCGGCGCGGGCCAGAGGAACGTCTCGTACTACCTGCTCGGCGGCGCGTTCGGGCTCTCGCTCGTCGCGGACGTGCTCGCGACGGCGGAGACGTCGGGCGCGGTGTTCGCGCCGTGGACGTTCGTGACCTCGGCGCTCGTGTACGTCCTCGCCGCCACCTCCGCTCTGCACCCCGGCATGGCGAAGCTGGCCGTGAAGCCGCCGCCGCAGGAGGTCAGGTTGACCCGCCGCCGCCTGACGCTGCTGTTCGCGGCGATGGCGCTGGTGCCGGCGATGCTCGCGGTGGAGACGACGTTCGGGCCGACCGCGCGCACCTCGACGTTCGCCGTGGGCTCCATCGTCATGGCGCTGCTCGTCCTCGGCCGCCTCGCCGGTCTCGTCCGCTCGAAGGAGCGCAAGGCCGAGCGCGAGGCCGTGCTGCGCGCGGCCGCGTCGTCGTTCGCCGGCACGCTGGACGCCGACGCGATGCTGCGCGTCGCCGTGAAGACGCTCGCCACCATGACCTGCACGGGTACGGCCGGCCGCGCCAGCCTCGCGACGCTCGACGGCGAGGGGCTGCGCGTCGTCGCCAGCGTCGGTGCCGACGCCGAGGCGGCCGTCGGCACGCTCGTCGACCTCGACGCCGTACCGGTGATGTTCGAGGCCGTCGCGAACGGCACGTGGCACAGCACCCGCATGAAGGCCATCGACATGCCGGGTGCCGACGCCGTACGCCACGTCCTCCTCGTCCCGCTCGTCGCGCGCGACGAGGTCCGTGGCGCGTTCGTCGTGACGCTCGACCGCCCGGTGCCGTTCGAGGTCGTCGGCGCCGTCGGCGCCCTCGCCGACCAGCTGTCCGTCGCGCTGGAGGCCAACGCCCTCGCCGACGAGATCGCCCGCCGCCGTCACGAGCGCCGCTTCCGCGCCCTCGTCGAGAACGGCTCCGACCTCGTCACCCTTGTCGACCAGCAGGGCCAGGTGTTCTTCGCCAGCCCCGCCTGCGAGCACCTGCTCGGCGTGCCGGAGGACGCGATGGTGGGGGAGCACCCGTTCAAGCTCGTGCACCCCGAAGACCGCTTCCTCGCCGGCGGCCTGCTCGACGCCGTGTGGACGTCGTCGCGCGAGGGCGAGCCGATCGAGGCCCGCTTCCAGCACGCCGACGGCACGTGGCGCTGGTTCGAGGTCGTCGCCGACAACCTGCTCGACGAGCCCGACGTCAACGGCGTCGTCGTCCACTTCCGCGACATCACCGACCGCAAGCGCGCGCAGCTGGAGCTGCAGGAGAGCGCGTCACGGTTCCGCTCGCTGGTGCAGCACGCCAGCGACCTCGTCGTCGTGCTCGACGGGCAGGCCCGGGTGACGTACGTCAGCCCCTCGGTCGTGCGCGTCCTCGGCTACCTGCCCGAGGAGGTGCTCGACACCTCGGCCGCGCTGCTCATCCACCCCGACGACGTGACCGCGCTGCCGCGGGTGTCCGACGACGCGTTCGCGCCGCTGACCCGCGAGGTGCGCGTCCGTCGCCGCAACGGCGACTGGGCCGTCATCGAGTTCACCGCCAGCGACCTGCGCCGCGAGGCCGGCGTCGAGGGCGTCGTCCTCAACGGCCGCGACGTCACCGACCGCAAGACGCTGGAGGCCGAGCTGCGCCGCCTCGCCCTGCACGACGGGCTGACGGGCCTCGCCAACCGCACGCTGTTCCTCGACCGCGTCGAGCAGGCGCTGTCCCGCGACGCGCGGCTCACGTCGACGCTCGGCGTCCTCTACGTCGACCTCGACGACTTCAAGACCATCAACGACGGCCTCGGCCACATCGCCGGCGACGCGCTCCTCCGCGCCGTGGCCGGTCGCCTGCAGGGCTGCATCCGCACGCAGGACACCGCCGCCCGCCTCGGCGGCGACGAGTTCGGCATCCTGCTGGACGACATCGACAACGCCTCGACCGCGGCCGAGGTCGCGAAGCGGATCGGCGAGGCGCTGGCGCAGCCGTTCGAGGTGGACGGCCGCCAGCTCCACGTCACCGCGACCGTCGGGCTCGTGGTGCGTACCGACGAGGTCGTCACCACCGAGGCGCTGCTGCGCCGCGCGGACGTCGCCATGTACCTCGCGAAGACCCGTGGCAAGAACCGCGTGCAGACGTACGAGGCCGGCATGGACGAGCAGTTCCGCGAGCGGCTCGAGCTCAAGGGCGACCTCGCCGACGCGCTCGCGCAGGAGCAGTTCCGCGTCGTGTACCAGCCGATCGTGGACCTCGCGACCGGCGACCTCGACGGCTTCGAGGCGCTCGTCCGCTGGCAGCACCCCGAGCGCGGGCTCGTGCCGCCGAACGTCTTCGTCCCCATCGCCGAGGAGACCGGCGACATCGTCGCCCTCGGCCAGTGGGTGCTGCAGACATCGTGCGACCAGCTCGCCGCGTGGCAGCGGACGTACGGCATCCGCCCCCGGATGAGCGTCAACCTGTCGATCCGCCAGCTCGAGCACCCCGGCCTCATCGCGTCGGTGCGCTCGGCGATCGCGGCGGCGGGGATCGAGCCGGGCGACCTCACGCTGGAGATCACGGAGAGCGTCCTCGCGGAGGACGTCGAGCTGGTCCGCGGGCAGCTCTCCGAGCTGCAGGACCTCGGCGTCAAGGTCGCGATCGACGACTTCGGCACCGGCTACTCGTCGTTCGGCTACCTGTCGCAGTTCCCCATCGACATCCTCAAGATCGACCGGACGTTCGTCATGAACCTCACCTCGGCCGACTCCGACGAGGCCGGCATCGTGACGGCGATGGTGTCGCTCGCCGGCGCGCGCGGGCTGCGTACGGTCGCCGAGGGCATCGAGGAGACCGTGCAGGCGGACGTGCTGCGCGAGCTCGGCTGCGACACCGGCCAGGGCTACCTGTACTCGCGTCCGCTGGCGCCGGCCGACCTGGCCGACGTGCTGGAGTCGGCGCGGACGGCCGCCGTGGCGCGGGCCGTGGAGGTGCCGCGACAGCGGCGTCGTTCCGCCGCGTCGCGGGAGGCGGTGGCGTAGGGAGTCGGCGCGTGGCGGCTTGGCGGGGTGCCCGTTTTTCGTGATCTTGGTTGCGTTCGTGTCGCCCGAGCAGCACGAACGCAGCCAAGATCACCTCATCGGTGGCGAGCGGCGCGTTCCTTGAAGATCACCACGCTCGGGACCGGCTACTGAGCGTCAAGGTTGCGTGGCTCAGTCCGTCGGCGGGTCCTTGTCGCGCAGCCACGTCGGCCACGGCCCGTCCCAGCCGAGGACGGCGAGCGCCACGAACGCGAGCGCCAGCACAGTGACGGGATCAGGCCGGGTGAACGCGAGCACGGCCATGACGACGAAGAACTCGACGTGCCGTAGCCACAACGGTGTCTCGGTACGCCGCTTGTCGAAGCCTACGTCCCGGGGATGCGGGCCTTGCGGTCCTTCGGCGACACGATGCGGGTGCAGACCGCCTGGACGTTCCCGTGCGGGACCGGGCCGTTGAAGCGCGAGTCCGACGACCCGTCCCGGTTGTCGCCCATCACGAAGTACTGACCCTCAGGAACCGTCTCGTCGAACGGCGGCGCCTCCTCGTCGGCGCCGAGGTACGGCTCCGCGATCGGCGAGCCGTCGACCAGCACGACCCGGCCGTCCTTGGACTCGACCCGCTCGCCGGGCAGCCCGATCACGCGCTTCACGAACGTCGTGTCCGACCGCGGGCTCCATTTCTCCAGCCCCCGGAACACGACGACCATCCCGCGCTTCAGCGTGTCCGGCACGTCGGTGGAGCAGCCGATCTTGTCGCCGCGCATGAGCGTCGGCTCCATGGCGCCGCTCGGGATGGAGTACCGCTTGCCGCCGTTCAGCAGCGAGCAGCCCGGCGCGGCGAGCAGGAGGACGGCGAGCAGCGGAACGGTTCGGCGCACGCCACGGATTCTGTCGCAGGGCGAACGTAGACTGGCCGTACCGATGGAGACCCTTTTCGGCGACGAGGTCGCGCCCGCTCCGCCACGCCCCCGGCTGGACGCCGAGGCGTTGCTGCACGGGCTCAACCCCCAGCAGCGCCAGGCCGTCACGCACGCGGGCAGTCCGCTGCTCATCGTCGCGGGCGCGGGCTCCGGCAAGACCCGCGTGCTCACGCACCGCATCGCGTACCTCCTGGCCGAGCGCCACGTGCAGCCCGGCGCGATCCTCGCGATCACGTTCACCAACAAGGCCGCCGGCGAGATGAAGGAGCGCGTCGCGAGCCTGGTCGGGCCGCGGGCGAAGGCGATGTGGGTGAGCACGTTCCACAGCGCGTGCGTACGCCTCCTGCGCAGCGAGGCGGCGCGCCTCGGCTACAAGAGCACGTTCACGATCTACGACCAGGGCGACTCGCAGCGGCTCATGACGCTCTGCTGCCGCGACCTCGACCTCGACCCGAAGCGCTACCCCGCGCGCTCGCTGTCGCACGTCGTCAGCAACTGGAAGAACGAGCTCGTCGACTGGGAGACCGCGGCGCAGTCGGCGGGGAGCCACCTCGAGAAGATGGCCGCCGAGGCGTACGCGATGTACCAGCGCCGCCTCCGCGAGGCCAACGCCATGGACTTCGACGACCTCATCATGGTCGCCGTCGAGCTGCTACGGCTGTTCCCCGACGTCGCCGACCACTACCGCCGCCGCTTCGGCCACGTGCTCGTCGACGAGTACCAGGACACCAACCACGCGCAGTACGCCCTCGTCCGCGAGCTGGTCGGCGACACCGGCGAGCTGGCCGTGGTGGGCGACGCCGACCAGTCGATCTACGCGTTCCGCGGCGCGACGATCCGCAACATCCTCCAGTTCGAGGAGGACTACCCCAACGCCACGGTCATCCTCCTCGAGCAGAACTACCGCTCCACCCAGACGATCCTCAACGCCGCCAACGCCGTCATCGCGAAGAACCCCGGCCGCAAGCCCAAGCGGCTGTGGTCCGACCAGGGCGCCGGCGAGAAGATCCACGGCTACGTCGCGGAGAACGAGCACGACGAGGCCGCCTTCGTCGCGCAGGAGGTCGACAAGCTCTGCGACGACGACCTCGCCAAGCCCAACGACGTCGCCGTCTTCTACCGGACCAACGCGCAGTCGCGAGTCTTCGAGGAGGTGTTCGTCCGCGTCGGGCTGCCCTACCGCGTCGTCGGCGGCGTCCGCTTCTACGAGCGCCGTGAGGTCCGCGACCTGCTGGCGTACCTCCGGGTGCTGGTCAACCCCGCCGACACGGTGAGCCTGAGGCGGATCCTCAACGTCCCCAAGCGCGGCCTCGGCGACGTCGCGGAGGCGTGCGTGGAGGCGTTCGCGACGCGGGAGCGCATCACGTGGGTCGAGGCGCTCGAACGCTGCGACGAGGTCCCACGCCTCAACACCCGCGCCGCCAAGAGCATCAAGGAGTTCACCGCGATGCTCGCGGAGCTGCGCGCGATGGTCGAGGCCGGTAGCGGCCCCTCGGAGGTGCTCGAACGCGCCCTCGTCGTCACCGGCTACCTCGCCGAGCTGGAGGCCGACGAGGCCAACCCGATCGAGGCCGAGGGCCGCATCGAGAACCTCCAGGAGCTCGTCAGCGTCGCGCGGGAGTTCGAGGAGCGCGTCGAGGGCGGCGGCGTCCAGGAGTTCCTCGAGCAGGTCTCGCTCGTGGCCGACGCCGACGAGATCGACACGTCCGCGGGCGTCGTGACGCTCATGACGCTGCACAACGCGAAGGGCCTGGAGTTCCCCGTCGTGTTCCTCACGGGCCTGGAGGACGGCGTCTTCCCGCACATGCGCGCCCTCGGCGACACCGCCGAGCTGGAGGAGGAACGCCGCCTCGCCTACGTCGGAATCACCCGCGCCCGCGAGCGCCTCTACCTCTCGCGTTCGCTGTGGCGCTCGGCGTGGGGGCAGGGCGGGTCCAACCCGCCGTCGCGCTTCCTCGACGAGATCCCGCCGGAGCTCGTGGAGTGGACGGGCCGGCCCGAGCCGGCGATGGCGACCATGGCCCGGACGATCTCCTCGGGTGGTGGCCGGCCCACCGCGCGCCCCGGCGTCGGCCTGCGGCCGATCGTCAACGTCGCCCCCGGTGACCGCGTCAACCACGACGCGTTCGGCCTCGGCACCGTCGTCGCGACCGGCGGCGTGGGCGACTCGGCCGAGGCGACGATCGCGTTCGGCGGCGACGTCGGCACCAAGCGCCTGCTGCTGCGCTACGCCCCCGTGGAGAAGCTCTAACACCCTTGACCCGCAACGACTTTGTGTTGCAAAGTCACTTTGCACCGCAAAGCGCGGAGCCACAAGGAGGGGACCCTACATGTCCGTGTCAGACCTCGTCGGCGAGATCGAGGGCGTACGCCGGCGCACCCGCCGCGCGTCGTCCGGCGCCGCCGTGCCGCTCGCCCTGCTCGGCCTGCTCGTCGCACTCGCCGCGCCGGTCTACGCGCTGGCGTCCGACAGCAACACGTTCTACGGCCCCGGCCCCGCGTACGGCGAGCTGACGCTGCCGCTGGCGGAGCCGACGTTCCTCGACCGGCTGCTGTGGGTCCACTCCACCAGCACGCGCTACGACGGCATCGGCTGGTACTGGCTGCTCGCCGCGCCGCTGGCGTTCGCGGCCATCGCGGCGTACTACCACCTGCGCGCGCGGCGCACCGGCCTGTCGATCGACGGCTGGCGGGTCGCGGCCGTCGGCGGGGTCGTGTTCGGCGCGCTGGTCGCGACGATGGCGTACGGCGCCCTCGCGAACGCCGGCTGGGGCTTCGGCGACGGCATCCGCCCCGGCGACCTCGTCAGCCCGTTCCTCGTCGTGGCCCTCGGCGTGTTCGTGCTCGCATGGGTGGAGCGCAGCGTCACCGCGGCGGTCGCCGGTGTCGCCTACGTCGCCGCGCTCGGCTTCGGGCACTGGGCGACGTTCGAGTCGCAGCTCAACAACGGGTGGCAGGGCCCGTTCTCGTGGGGGTTCATGGTCCTGTGGCTCGGCGTCGTGCTGCTGGTCGCCGCGGGCGTCGCGGGCCTGGCGCAGCGGACCCGGCGGGCATGACGACGGACGAGCACCCGCTCACCGACCTCGACGAGCTGGTCCACCAGCGCGCGCGGCTCGGCATCCTCGCGATGCTGCGGGAGGCGGCGAAGGTCGACTTCGTACGGCTCCGCGACACGCTGGGCCTGACCGACGGCAACCTCGCGCGGCACCTCCAGGTGCTCAGCGAGGCGGGGCTGGTCAGCACGAAGAAGGCCCAGTCCCGCACGTGGGTCAGCCTGACGGCGGCGGGCAGGAAGGCGTTCGACAAGGAGCTGGCCGCGCTCCGCGCGCTGGTGGAGCGGTTCGGCTAGACCCGGACGCCGCGGGAGCGCAGGAACGGGATCGGGTTGATCGTCCCGCTCCCGATCCGGACCTCGAAGTGCAGGTGCGGGCCGGTGGAGCGGCCCTCGGAGCCGACGTACGCGATGACCTGGCCGGCCGAGACGCGCTGGCCCTGGCGGACGACGGTGCGGGACATGTGGCCGTACGCCGTCGTGTGGCCGGTCGCGTGCTTGATGGTGACGAGGCGGCCGTAGCCGCTCTGCGGGCCGGCGAACGACACGTAGCCGGCCGCGGCGGCGAAGATCGGGGAGCCGTACGACGCGCCGAAGTCGATGCCGCGGTGCATCCGGCCCCAGCGCATGCCGTAGCCGGAGGTCAGGGAGCCGCCGCAGGGGCGGACCCAGCGCGCCACGGGGGCTGCCTTGCGGACGGCTGCGCGCGACGCGCGCTTGGCGGGCTTCTTCGCGGGAGCCTTGCGGACGACGCTCTTGTGCGTGGCCGGCGCGACGACCGCGCCCCGCTCGGGGACCTCGACGACGGCCGTGCTCGCGAACGGCGCCACCCCGGCCAGGGAGGCGGTCGACGCACCCGGCGCCGACACCTCGTGGCCCACCACGGCGAGCGCGACGGCGACGGCGAGCGGCACGAGTAGGCCCGCGCGACGGACGACGCGGGGCACGGCGTGCCGGACGAACAGCGGGCGAGAGCGCACGCGAAAGAGCCTTCCGATCAAGGGACTGCGGGCGATGCGGCCACCGGACCAACCCCCGGGCGACCTGCGACAGCGCCGCCCCCAGGGCGACGCCGTGACCCAACTGTAACCAGCGAACGGTTTAGGGCCAAATCCGTCCGCTTTGCGCGGGTTGCTACCGGGGGCCAACCCGGCGGCGTACGCAGGTAGTCCCTGGTGTTACGACTGTCGCGTCGCGGTGAGTTCCACGGTGTGCGGGCTGGTCTCGCCGAGGTGGGCGAAGATCGTGCCCGAGATGGCGGTGGTGGCGTTCTCCGGCTCGACGTCGCTGGTGCGCTTCCACCCCTGGTCGAACATCGCGAGGACCATCGTCCGCACGGGGTCCGGGTCGTCGGAGGGCGCGAGGTAGACGCGCTCGATGGTCGGGCAGCCGCGCCGGCAGAACCGGTCGCCGTGCGACTCCTCGCTGATGACCTTGAAGCCGGGCGGCAGCTCGATGCTGTCGAGCCGGTGGCGTACCTGCGGCAGCGTCGGCTTCACGTGCGCCAGCGTGTTGTACGCCAGCAGTCCCATGGCCGTGGAGACGCCCAGGATGACGAGGAGGGCGTTGCGGCGGGCGCGGCTCAGCGTGCGCCTGGCGCCCCACGCGGTCGCGCCGACGGAGGCCGCGACGATGGCGATCGGGAAGCCCCTGTGCACGATGCGGGGGTTGGCGAGGAAGCCGAGGGCGAGCCACCCCCCGACGACCGCGACGATCCACGCGGCGACGAGGGTGAGCAGGCCGATGATGATGCCGCGCTGCGCGCTCGGGTCCTTGTCAGGGACGGTGAGGTCGTACGACAGCGCCCCCACGCGTTCGACTTCCATGGCCGCACCGTAGCGCGGCTGTCACCCGCCTTTTCGGGCTCTCGCGCTCCGCGTGACCTGATCGTTGCGCGGCGGCTTCGGCGGCGGCGGGGTGGTGAGGGGCGACACGATCGCGGTCCCCTCGGGGTCGAGGTGCGCGAACGTCCCCACGATCTCCCGTACGACCCGCCCGTCGATGGGCAGCGACAGGTGCCCGACGCCGCGCACGAACACGTTCCTGGCCCGCAGGTCGGGGTGGTCGAGCCGCGCCGAGCGCTTGGGCACGACCATCGCGTCGAGGTCGCTCCACACGCAGACGAAGCGCGTACGGCATCCCGGCGCCGGCTCGGCGAGCTCCTCGACGACCGCGGAGCCAGGACGCAGCTGCGCGACGGCGCGGCCCAGCATGAGGTGGGCCGCGCGGGTGCCCGAGTGCGGCGTGCCGAGGGTGGCGAGCGTGTGCACGCGCTCGTCGCCGCCGAGGCGCTGCACGTAGTAGCGCGCGACCAGCCCGCCCATGCTGTGGCCCACGACGTGCACGCGCTCGTAGCCGGTGTCCTCGCAGAGGCGTTCGACGACCTGGCCGAGCCGGGCGGCGGCCTTGGGTACGTCGTGCGTGAGGATCGAGTAGTTCATCGTCACGACCCGCCCGAACCCCTTGCGCTGTAGGTGCCTGCGCAGCAGCGTGAAGATCGAGCGGTTGTCGACCCAGCCGTGCAGCAGCAGGATCGGCGTGCCCGCGGCCTCGACGTCGCCGAGCACCAGCCCGCGCTGCACCGGCGAGAGCCGGTCGAGGGTGTGGTGGGGGAGCGCCAGCTCGGTCTTCTCGCGGAGGTAGCCCAGGGGGTACGTCGCCAGGTGGGCGGCGGTCCACGCCGACTCGACGACCACGCCGCGTACGCCGCTCGGGGAGAGCATCGTCCGGGCGCCACGGCGTACCGACCCCGTGGCCCGCCCGAGCGCGTCGCGCATGGTTGGACGTTACAGCCCGGTGGGCGGCTCGGGGTCCGTGGGCCGCCACGGCGCGTCGCACGGCGGCAGCGGCTCCGACTGGCCGCCCACCTGGATGGTCTTGGTGCGGTCGACGTAGACGCGGCCGCTCGCGGCGCGCACGGCCCACAGCGTGAGGCCGTCGCCGCTGTCGGAACGTCCCTCGGCGTCGTACCGCCGGGAGTCCGGCCCCACCCACCCGCCGTCGGCGGGGCAGAACGACACCGCGCCCGCGATCGCGGTCAGCCCGGTGCGCCGGTCGATCCAGCCCTGGCCGTCGGGCAGCGGGCGTACGTCCTGCTCGGGGTAGTCGGACAGGCGCCCCTCGTCGCGGTACGGCCTGCCGGGGACGTTGGGGCGGGTGAGCACGAACGCGACCGCCGCGACCGCCAGCAACGCCGCCGCGCCGAGCGCCGCGAGGACCCACGGCAGGCCGAGCTGGGCGCGGATGATGAGCTTGCGGTTGGCCGCCTTGCGGGGCAGGTAGCCGTACCGCTCGCCGGTCTCCGGGTCGACAGGTACGCCGCCGCCGACGGGGACGATGGGGTCGTTCACGTCAGCGTCCCCGGGAGAGGCGCGGACCAGCGGCGCTCGCGGTCCTGGCGGCGTACGGCGGGGTCGCCGGCGAGGAGCTCGGCGGCGTGGCCGGCGACCACGATCGCGAAGCCCTCGTCGTCCGGCTCCGGCGCCGGCGCGTCCGCGAAGCCCAGCGCGAGCAGGTCCACGGGGCGCAGCCGCAGGCGCTTGGCGGTCGCGCCCGGTGTCGTACGCAGGGCCGCGGCGGCGGCCTCGGGGCCGAGTGCGGCGAAGTACGAGCCCGGCGTCACGAGCACCCTGTCCGCGGCGCTGACGGCGAGCGCGCCGCCGCTGCCGCCCTCGCCCGTGACGACGGCGAGCGTGGGCGCGGGGCAGGCGAGGAGGGCGTCCATCGTGTCGGCGATCGCGCCGGCCACGCCGCCCGCCTCCGCGGCCGCGCCGGGCTCCGCGCCGGGGGTGTCCACGAGCGTGACGAGCACGCGGCCCAGGCTGCCCGCGAGGCGGGCGGCGCGCTGCACGAGGCGGTAGCCGTTCGGCGTCGGCCTGCCGGACCGGTCGGCCGCGACCGCGACGACGACGGCGGGCGTACCGCCGAGGTCTCCTACGACGGCGCGGACCGAGGTGTCGCCGCCGTCGGCGCGGAGGTCGACGCCGTCAGGGACCAGCCTGTCGAGCAGCGCGCTGCCGCTCGGCCGGTCGGCCCGGCGAGCGCGGGCCACCTGCTCCTCCCCCTCACTGTCCGCAACCGGGTTGCGGTCCGTGCGGGGAAAAGACGCATTGCGCAACCCGGAGCCTTTTCCATCCTGGCTCGGCCAGGACGCTCCAGCACGCTGCGCCGCAGGCATCTCAGCGCTGGAGCGCAGTAAGGGGGCTCGTGCACCCAGTTGACGCACCGGCACGCGCT